>Ga0208764_10000008_pt1 | contig 113611 bp, 117 predicted proteins | sample ETNtaG_18_FD_185762 | JGI IMG/M metagenome (GOLD analysis project Ga0208764, IMG submission 185762) | Marine microbial and viral communities from oxygen minimum zone, Eastern Pacific Ocean - ETNP201302SV91 (SPAdes) (version 2) | ecosystem: Environmental > Aquatic > Marine > Oceanic ... | reverse complement strand
CTTCCAGAGCAAATGATTCAGCCGATAAAATAGTAGTTAACTAGATCTAGAAGTAAGCAAAGATAATTGGTTTTCGTTGTTTTCTTTTAAACTATCAGAAGGTTCAACAGGATAATCTCCTGTAAAACAATGGTCAGTATACTGCGGATATAGTTTGTTCCTCTTTTCGTGACCCATGGCACGATATAAACCATCAATTGATAAAAATTCTAAACTATCGACACCAATAAGCTTGCACATTTCTTTTAGATTTTTTTTTGCAGCTAATAGTTCATTTTTGTTTGGAGTATCAACCCCGTAATAATCTGGAAACTTAATTTGAGGACATGCAATTCTCAAATGAACTTCTTTTGCTCCGGCCTCATACATCATTTTTACTATTTTAATCGAAGTTGTTCCTCTAACAATAGAGTCATCAATCAAAATTATAGATTTTTTTTTGATTAAAGTTTTATTTGGACTAAGTTTTAATTTTACTCCAAAACTTCTAATTTTTTTTGAAGGCTCTATAAAGGTTCTGCCAACATAATGGTTTCTTATAATTCCAAATTCTACGCTTTTTTTCATATGTTCAGCATATCCAATGGCAGCCGGCACTCCAGAGTCTGGTACTGGAACAATCAAATCACCTTCAATAGAAGATTCTTTCGCCAATTCTTTGCCCAGATTTTTTCTGTGCTCATACACACTTTTGCTTTCAAGAATGCTATCGGGTCTTGAAAAATAAATGTATTCAAAGATACAAGGTCTAGTTTTTTTTTGAGGAAAAGGTTTTATACTTTTAATGCCGTTTTTATTAATAACAACAATTTCACCATTCTCCACCTCTCTGACAAAATTTGCACCGACAATATCTAAAGCACAAGTTTCTGACGCCAGAACATAGCTCTTATTTAATTTTCCGATTACCAAAGGTCTTATTCCAAACGGATCTCTAACGCCTATTAGTTCATTATTTGTTAAAATCACTAGAGCATAACCACCTTTAATTTGAAACAAAGCATCGATTATTTTTTCCTCTATTTTATTTCTTTTAGATTTTGCAATCAGTTGGACAATTGTTTCAGTGTCCGATGTTGATTGGAATATACTTCCATCTCTAATCAGTTTTTCACGAATCTGTAATGCATTTGTCAAATTACCGTTGTGTGCCAGACTAATTCCCCCCGTGTATAGATCCGCAAAAAATGGTTGAATATTTTTTAAAGAGGTATCTCCAGTTGTGGAATATCGATTGTGACCAATTGCATTATTTCCTACTAGATTTTCAATTACTTTGCCTTTTGTAAAATTGTCTCCTACCAAACCTAATCTTCTTTCACTATGGAAATTTTTTCCATCGAAAGAAACTATTCCACAGCCTTCCTGACCTCTATGTTGTAAAGAATGCAATCCTAGAGCTGTTAAAGTGGCAGCATCAGGATTGTTAAATATTCCAAATACTCCACACTCTTCTTTAAGTTTTCCCATATTAAATTTCTTCAATCTTTTCTTTTGTATTTTCCAGGTCTTTTTGGTTTGGAAATTTATCAACTAACCACATGCTTCCCCACTCAACTTTTGGAAAAAAATATGAATCATTTAATGATATATCCCATTTCTCATACGAATAAAACCAATTTACAATTGAAAAAATACAAACCGCAAAAATATATCCTTTAGCAATACCAAAGAAAAAACCAAAAATTTTATCTATTGGTCCAAGGCCAGCGTAAGAAACTCGACCCAATGATCTTCCTATAATAATTAGCAAAAATAATGATACTGCGTAGACAAATATTCCAAGACCAACTGAAAATACATGTTCGTTTATATCAATATAATCTGAAACTTTAGATTCGACTATTGGTATTATTTTTATTGTAATTAGCAATGCCAAAATCCACTTCACAGAAGATATAATGCTCAGCACAAAGCCTTTTGTGAGACACTGAATTCCAAAGTAGGCAACGAATATTAAGAACACAACATCAAACACAACAAGGTTATCGTTTATAAAAGATAATATATTATCCATTTTTAAAAGGCTTAAAAATTAAGATTAACTTTGGCAATAATGTTAGAACCGAAATCATAGCCAGCATCATTGCTATTCCCGTAAATACACCAAAATAGATTGTTGGTATAAAATTAGATAGTACTAATATGGAAAAACCAAATACTATTGTTATCGAGGTATTTAAAATTGCCACACCAACAGTATTGTGACATTTTTCAAGAGTTTGGTTGTAGTCATTAGTTTTTTTAAACTCTTCTTTAAATCTATAGATGTAGTGTATGCTATTATCGACCGCTATTCCTATAGTGATTGCGGCGATAGTAATTGTCATCATATCCAAAGGTATACGCAACAGACCAATAATTCCCAGAATTAAAAAAGCAGCCATAAAATTTGGAACAACACCAATCAGGGATAAAGTGACATTTCTAAACAGAATTAAAAACATTAGAGTTATACCCGCCATCACTACTCCCAGGGTTAATATTTGTGATTTAAACAAGCTTTGTAAAAGATTATTAAACAAGATCAGAACACCAGCTAGTTTAAATTCTTCACGCTCTAAGCCTAATTCATTTTCTAAGTCATAGTTGATTTTTTTTATGAGCTCATTTCTTCTAAGATCTTCTTTTGAGTCCAAAACTCTCAAACTAATTCTTGCTTCATTATCTTTTATTGAAATATAAGGATCGACTATTTCCTTTTTTATTGTGTCAGGTATTTTCGTATACAAAACGCCCATTTCTAGTCCCTGCAGTTTTTTTCCATTATTTAGATCTTCAGCAACTCTAACCATGGACGCAAAAGATATAACTTTACCCACAGCTTCTAAACTTTCCAGATAATCATGCACCTCTGTGATTCTGTCTATTTTATTTCTTGTAAACCAATATTTTGATTCATCTTTTTCTTCGTCATCCCAGCTCTCAAAATCATCATCTGTTTCATTTTCTTCTGTTTTCTTTGAAAATTTTACTATCACATCCAAGGGAGTTGTGCCGCCAAGCTTTTTATCAATTAGTTTCATACCCTTATAGATTTCAGTTTTTTTATCAAAATAATTTATAAAGCTATTTTCTACTTCGAGTTTTGTAATTCCTACAATGCTCACAATTATCGCAAGTATTGCTGATGCAAAAATAGTTTTAGTATTTTTTTGAGCGACTTTACTCAGGAAAGAAGTAATTTTTGATTTTTTTTCACTTTCAAAATTTGTATTTTTTTTACCCAAAACATTTAAAATTGATGGCAGCAAAGTAAAAGTTACAGATAAAGAAACCAACAAACCTACAGTCATCATCCAGCCAAAATCAATAATAGGTTTAATTCCGCTAAATATAAGTGACAAAAAAGCACAAATTGTAGTAAGGACAGTATAAAGTATTGGCCAAAACATTTTTTCTGAAGTCCAAAGAACCGCGTCGGTATTTGAAATTTCCGGGTTTTCTTTTTTGAACTGTAAATATCGAACACTCATATGAATATTCATAGCCATAGTTAAAATGAGCATGAGCGCTATGAAATTTGAAGATATTACTGTCACTTTCCATCCCACCAACCCTAAAAAACCAATCATGATTAGAACAGAAAAAAAACAACTTAAAAGAGGCACAAACACCCAAAACAAATTTCTAAAAACAAACCAAAGTGTACAAACAATAAAAATAAACACTCCAGCTCCAAATACTACTATATCATTTTTTATGTATGTCATCATATCGTCGGCAATCATAGGAATTCCACCCAAGTGAATTTTTGCAGCACCTTTATGTTTTTCTATAACAGCTCTTATTTCGTTTATGTTTTGATGATTTTTTTTATTGTATGCTTTTTTGTAAATGTCATATTCTTTTAGAAATTGATTGTAACTCTTTTTTTCCTCCACAGTTAATTTGCCCAATTCTTTTTTATCCAAGTAATCATTTTTTGTTTTTATAAGAGTTGTTATTTTTTCGTCAGGTTTAATATAAACTAGTATTCCGGTAGTTTTACCATCATTACTAATGACAAACTCTTTATAAATTGGGCTATTGATAATTTCTTTAAAACCTCTTTCTTTATCAACATTTTCACTGGATAACGTTTTGAAATTTTTAATTCTTTCAGTAATAGAATCCTCATTATTTTTTAGCAACGGCACATCCAAGATAGTCAGCACATTATTTACCCAGTTTAAGTTGGATAAATCATTTTTTAGATTAGTTAGATTTTCAATTGTAGTTTCGTTTATTAAATTCTCTTTTGGGGTATAGGTTAAAATTAGAAAGTCTTTGGAACCATATCTGCTATTTACTTCTCTTAAATATTTTAAATCGGGATCATTTTCCAACAATAGAGTGTCTGATGACGCATCTAATTTAAAATCTTTTGAAAAATAAAAAAAAGTAGATAAAACCAAAATCAATACTAACAATGTTAGTTTTGAGTAATTTGTAATTATATTTTTATAGACTGATCGAATCATTTTTTTGAATGATTGGGTTTATAATAGTACTATTTTTTTGATTAACTTTCCAAATTTTAAGTGTTTTTTAGATCTTTAAATTTCGTAAACATTGCCTCAAATTCAACTCTGACATTTCCTGTAGGGCCGTGTCTTTGTTTACCTATTAAAATCTCAGCCATTCCGGAGATATCGTTCATTTGTGTTTGCCATTCAGCGTGTTCTAATGTTCCGGGTTTTGGCTGTCTTCTCTCTAAATAATATTCTTCTCTAAAAACAAACATTACGACATCCGCATCTTGTTCGATTGATCCAGATTCTCTCAAATCTGATAATAGAGGTTTTTTATCATCTCTTTGTTCTACAGCTCGAGATAATTGAGATAGAGCTAACACCGGAACATTCAGTTCTTTTGCTAGAGCTTTTAATCCTTGGGTAATTTCAGAAATTTCTTGAACTCTATTGTCATTTTTATAGTTGCCCCCTCTCATTAGCTGAATGTAATCAACAACAATTAGTTGGAGTCCAAACAATCTTTTGATTCTTCTTGCTCTATTACAAAGTGTTGCCAGAGGTATAGCCGGAGTTTCATCAATGTACAGAGGCAAATCTTCTAAATTTTTTGAAGCTTCTATAAATTTATAAAATTGTTCTTCGGATATTTTTCCTCTTCTTATGTCATTCGATTTAATTCTTGCTTGTTCCGATAGTATTCTTGTTGACAATTGTTCCGATGACATTTCTAAAGAAAAAAAAGCAATAGTAGATTTTTCTTTTTTTTCCTGAATTTGTCTTGCAGCGTGATAAGCTATGTTAGTTGCTAAAGCTGTTTTACCCATCGAAGGTCTTCCTGCAATAATCACCAAATCTTGCTGGTGTAGTCCACCTAATCTGTCATCCAATTCTGTCAATCCTGTCGGAACACCAACAATTCCCTCATCATTCTCATATGCTCTCTTGGCCATTTCCACTGTTTGTTTAAGAGCCGATTCAAATTTAACAAAAGATTTTCTAAATTGACCTCTTTCAGCTAAATCAAAAAGTGATTTTTCTGTATTTTCAATAATTTTTTCTCCAGAGTTTTCCGTATCTTTATTGGACGCTTGATCTTTCGCTATGTCAGAAATTTTTACCAATTCTCTTCTGACATGCATGTCATCAATTATTTTTGCATACTCTACTGACTGTCTAGAGGATGTTGAAAACTTAGTAATTTTTACTAAATAATCTGGCCCACCAAGTTCTTTCAAACCTTCATCATTTTCAAAATGATTTTTTAAGGTTATAGGGTTGGCCAACAAGCCTCTTCCTATAAGCTTTTCAATAGAAAAAAATATTTTACTATGGATTGGATCAAAAAATTTTTCTGGATTTAAATAGGGGCTTATATCATCAAAAATTTCATTTGATACTAATATTGAACCTAGAACTGCTTGTTCTGCTTCGACATTATTTGGCAATTCATTTTGAAGATTGTCTACTATAGAAAAGGGCTTTGGTTTCATCTAATAAACAAGTAATCAGTAAATTTAACGTTTATCAATTGAAAAAACTTTCTCACATTTTTTTTATTATGTGGAAAAGTATGTTTATTTATTTTTCTTTATCTGATTCATTTACAACCTCAATAAGAATCTCAGATTCTATTTCAGAATGTAAATTGATTTTTGCTTTATAGTTTCCGGTTTTATTTATTTCTTTGTTTAAAGTTATAGAAGATGGTTTTATTTCAATTTTATCCAAATCAAAAATTTGTTTTGTAATTTCTTTGGGTTTCAAAGAGCCATAAAGGACTCCATTTTCCATTGCTCTTTTCGTAAACAAATATTTTTTTTTATGGATAACATTATGTTTTTTTTTGGCTTCTTGTTTTTTTTCTAAATCTTTTTTATTTAATTCATCTTTTTTCTTTTTTACTATTTCAATATTTTCTTTTGATGCATTTAAAGCCTTGCCTTGTCTAATAAGATAATTTCTTCCAAATCCTCTTTTGACTTTTACAACTTCTCCTATATTTCCTAAATTACGAATATTTTCTAATAATATTATCTGCATACCTAAACCAAACCTAACATTCTGGCTCTTTTGATTGACTTTGATAACAGCCTTTGTTTTTTTAGTGATACCGAAGTTATTCTTGAAGGTAAAATTTTACCGTTTTCAGATATATAATTTTTTAGTAATTTAATATTTTTGTAATCAACAATCGGCGCATCCGGTCCTGATAATGGGCATTTTTTTGAAGATCTTAACCCAGGCTTTTGAAACAAAGTTAACCTTGAGAAATCACCTTTTTTCTTTTTTTTTGAAAATCTTCCTCTTTTTTTCATTTTATATTATTTAACTTTCTTTTTTTGAAAAAAAATTATTTTTTAGATCTAATTTTTTATATTTAACAGTCATGAATCTCAATAGTTGATCATCGATTCTTTCTTTTTTTTCAAGTTCTTCTACAATTTTTCCCTCTCCTTCAAATTTAAAATGGAGATAATAACCTCTTTTATTTTGTTTTATTGGAATGCTAAAATTCATTAAACCCCACTCTTCAAGCTTAACTACTTTTCCTTCATTTTTTTCTATAATAGATTGGTACTTTGTTTTTATTTCTTCCAAAGACTTTTTTTGCAAATCTTGCTTTGCAATTAATGTATGTTCATAACAATTCATTTTTTCCTCGGTTATATCAATTTATACTGATAAATCCCCAAATTTTTTGGAGAGGAAGGGTTTTATACTATTTAAATTTCCCTTATACAATAAATAATTTTCGTTTATTATAGGATATTTTTATGATTTCGGTTATTTTTCCAGGCCAAGGATCTCAAACGGTGGGGATGTGTTCAGATTTTTATAATAAATTTGAAAGGGTAAAAAAAATTTTTAAACAAGTCGATGAAATTTTAAACTTTCCTTTAAGCGATATAGTTTTGAACGGTCCAGCAGATCAATTAAACCTTACACAAAATACTCAACCAGGTATAATGATGGTTGGATATTCAATTTATTCTGTGCTCAAAAATGAATTTGGAATAAATTTAAATGAAGCAAAATTTTTTGCAGGACATTCTTTAGGAGAATATACGGCGCTAGTTTGTTCGGATTCTCTAACTTTAGAAACAGCAACCAATTTATTACATCAAAGAGGAAAATTTATGCAAGAAGCAGTTCCAGAGGGAAAAGGTTCTATGCTTGCAATTTTGGGATTGGAAAATGATAAAATACTGGAGGAAATCAAAACATTTGCTTCAGAGGGTGTTTGTGAAATTGCAAATGACAATTGTCCAGGTCAAATTGTGGTAAGTGGCGAAAAAAATGTTATTGAGAAAATGTCAAATAATTTTAAAAAAAAATCTATAAGATCTGTAGTGCTGCCTGTCAGCGCCCCCTTTCATTGCTCCCTGATGAAAAATGCGGAAGAAAATATGAAAAGCAAAATTACAGATGCCGTTTTCAAAAAACCAAATCCAGTGATAATATCTAATGTAACAGCAAAAATGGAGAATGATCCCACAACTATTAAAGAGTTATTAATTAAACAAATAACATCCACTGTAAGATGGAGAGAAAGCGTACAATATATGATCAATAATGGAATAGATCAATTTATTGAAATAGGACCTAGTAAGGTGCTCTCAGGTTTGGTAAAGAGAACTAATAGAAAAATTAAAATTTCTAATTTAAATTCTTTAGAGGATGTTAATAATTATAAGAACAAATGATTAATTTTCAAAATAAAAAAATTGTTATTACCGGAGCAACCGGAGGTATAGGAGGAGCTCTAGTAGAAAAATTTATAAATCTAAATGGAAATGTGTTGGCAACCGGAACCAAAAATGAAAAATTGGAAGCGATCAAAAAAAAATATCCTACTTGCAAAATTAAAAAATTTGATATCTCAGAACATTCTAGAATTGAGAATTTTATTGAGGATGCTTCTTTAGAGCTAGGTGGTCTCGATATATTAATAAATAACGCCGGTGTTAATGCTGACAACTTGTCATTGAGAATGAAAGACGATGAATGGAAAAAAGTTATAGATATAAATTTAACTTCATCATTTTTATTATCCAAATATGCAATAAGAAAAATGATGAAAAATAAATTTGGTAGAGTTGTTAATATAACCTCGATAGTTGGGCATACTGGAAATGTAGGACAGACCAATTATGCAGCATCCAAGTCAGGAATTATTGGAATGAGCAAAAGTTTAGCAATTGAATATGCAAAAAAAAACATAACAATTAATTGCGTATCACCAGGGTTTATTGTTTCTGATATGACGATGAATATTGCAGAAAAAATGAAATTATTTTTAACTTCCAGAATTCCGATGGGAAGACTTGGCACTGGGGAAGATGTTTCAAATTGTGTTGCATTTCTAAGTTCTGATTCGGCTTCCTATATAACAGGCGAAACACTGCATGTTAATGGCGGAATGTATATGTCTTGACAAAACTATTTTTTAATTTATTACAGATTTAACGTTAAAAATTAAAGGAATTTAAATGACAGAGATAGCAGGTAAAGTAAAAAAGATAGTAGCAGATCATCTAGGAATAGAAGAGGCGAGCATAAAGGAAGAATCCAGTTTTATTGATGATCTCGGAGCCGATAGTCTGGATACGGTCGAATTAGTTATGGCTTTCGAAGAAGAATTTGGTTCAGAAATATCAGACACAGAGGCAGAAAAGATTTTAACCGTTGGAGATGCTGTAAAATTTATAGAAAGCAAAGCGTCATAAAATTTTTTCAAGTTTTTTAATTATTATGAAATCTACAGAAACCCAAGGGTTTATGATGATTTTGTCTTCCCCTTCCGGTGCGGGAAAAACAACTCTGACGAAACTTATAGAAAAAAATTTTTCTAATTTCACCATATCCATTTCTCACACAACAAGAAAACCTAGATCAAGCGAAACTGATGGAAAAGATTATTTTTTTGTTAACGAAAATCAATTTCAAAAATTAATCAATGAAGGTTTTTTTCTGGAATTTGCAAAAATATTTAATAACCATTATGGAACGGCAAAAAAGAGTGTTTTAGAAAAAATTAACAAAGGATTAAATGTTATATTTGATATTGATTGGCAGGGCACAAGGCAAGTTAAAAAAAAAATTAAAAACATTAAACTAATTACGGTATTTATTTTGCCTCCAGACATTCAAACTTTAAAACAAAGACTTGTTAATAGAGATCAATCCGGCAAACAAGTTGCCGAACAAAGGATGAAAAAATTCAAAGAAGAATTATCTCATTGGTCTGATTACGATTATGTTGTTATTAATAACGACCTTAACGATTGTTATAATGAAATTTTGGAAATTATAAAAGGAGAAGAAAGTAACGCAAAGTATTTATTTGATAAATCTAAGATTTCCAAACTAGTTGATCAATTATCTAAGTAAATTTTCGTATTTAGAAGCTAATTTATAAAATATTTCTCTGTCCAAATTTTCAGGTCTTAATTGCAGGTCTATTCCAAACTCTTTTTCAATAAAATCATTTTTTTTAAATAATTTTAGTATTGAATTTTTTATCATTTTTCTTCTACTAGAAAACATAATTTCAGTAATTTTTTCTAAGTTTTTAGGGTTTTTTAATTTAATAAAATTTTTTTTTGGTTCGAATGTTAGCACCATGGAATCTACTTTTGGTCTAGGAAAAAAACAATTTTTAGAAACATCAAAGTTTTTTGTTACATTTAATCTCCAATTGCTTATTATAGAGAGACGTCCATAATTTTTGTCATTTTTATTAGCAACTATTCTTTCCCCAACTTCTTTTTGAAACATAAGAATTAACTTTTCGTACCATGGTGGCCAGTCCACAGATCTAATCCATTTGATTAAAATTTGAGTTGATATGTTGTAAGGCAAATTTCCAAACACAACTGCCTTTTTCCCGTTCGGAACATATTTTTTTTCATCCACATAAAGAGCATCATCATTGATAAAGTTTAAATTTTTGAAATTTGAAAAATTATTTAATAGATTATTAAATAATTTGTTATCTTTCTCTATTCCCAAAAAAAAATTTGGATTTTTTTCTAAAATTTCTTGCGTCAAACTTCCTAGACCTGGTCCGATTTCAAATATAATGTTATTGTTTATTTTAGTTAAGTTGACTATTTTTTTTATTACATTTTTATCAGTCAAAAAATTTTGACCTAAGCTTTTTTTATATTTCATATTATTTTAAATTATTAAAAAATTTAATTGATTCTATTAAACTATTTGGATTAGCTATTTTTTTACCCACTATATTAGAGCCTACACCGTGATCAGGAGAAACTCTAATAAAAGGCAAGCCCAAAGTAATATTTATAGCATCAAATTCGAAAATTGATTTAAAAGGCGTTAATACCTGATCATGGTACATTCCCACTATAGTATCAATTTTATATTTTTTATAAATCATAAAACTCGTATCGGGAGATATGGGGCCTACGATATTAATTTTTTTCTTTTTCAAAAATTTGATAGCAGGTAAGACTATATTGTTTTCATCAGATTTTTTTTTGTAACCAGAGTAATTATGAGGATTTATGCCTAGCACTGCGATCTTGGGTGTTTTTTTCAGAACTTTTTTATAAAAGTGATTTATAGTTTCTATTTTTTTAATTATGATTTTTTTATTTAATGATCTTACAACATCAGCAAGTCTAATGTGCGTAGTAATTGGTGAAACTGATAAATTTTTATTATAAATCAGCATAACTTCTTTTCCCAGTGCAGAGTATTTTTTTGATAAGTATTCCGTAACACCCTTAGAATTTTTATCAAATAAGTGTTCTTTTGAAACTGGGCAATTAACGAGTCCCATAATTTTTTTTGATTTAATTAATTTTATACATAAATCAAAACATTTAAATATATAGGGTTTAGATTTTTTGGAAATTTTGACAAAGCTAGAGCTCTGTTGAAAGTTTACGTTTAATACGGAAAGTTTATTTCCGATCAAATCTTTTTTTTTAAATTTTTCTGTAATTTTTTTTAACTTTAAATTTTTAAATCCCAGTTTATTTTTTTGTTTTTCTAAAATAGCAAAACTTCCAATAATAAAAAAAGGAAAATGTTTATATTTTTTTCTTTTTTCCCATGCCTTGAATATTATTTCAGAAGCAGTGCTATTTGGTTCGCCAGCAATAATACCTATAATTTTATTTGTCATTTATTTCTATCATGGTGTTTGATTTTAGTTTATCCAAGTACATTTTTGAGTAGGTGTTTAAAATTTTATCTCTTTCGTTTAGGATAATTTTTTTTTTTAATAAATCTTTGTTTATTTCATTTTTTATTTGCCTTTTGTTATTTAGTTTAATGATCATAATGCCTTCAGGAATTAAAATTGGGTTTGTTATTTCTCCTACATTTAAATTTTTTATTTTTTTAATAACTATTTTTGCCATAGTTTTTTCACTAACCCAACCAACCTCTCCACCAGAATCTCTTGTTTGGCTTATGCTTATTTCTCTTGCTACGTTTTCAAATTTTTCTCCGATTAATCTACCTTTAACTTTTTGATATACATCATTTGGATTTTGAGATTCAGAAACAGGAACTATAATTTCTGAGAGTAAATATTCATAAGAACTTTTTTTCACACTATACTCTTCAAGTTGTTTGTTTACAGATTCTTCATCAATTTTTATTTTATTTTGGTATATTCCATAAACTAATCTATTCCATTTAATTTGTATTGAAATATGATTTTTTAAATCATTAATTTCTAGCTGATTTTCGGTCAACATTTTATCGAAGGAGTCTTTGTCCATATCTAGAGATTTTAACAATCTTGATATTTCGTATTCAACAAATTCCTCATCTTCAATATTATCCAATTGATTTTTTTTAATTTCTTGTTCTTTAATTTTTTTTATTGTTAAAGATTCTATGGCAAGACTTTGAAGATTTTCAATACTTTCGTTTTCTAATTGTCCGGGGTTTAAAATGCTTAGTAGCCTCACTTCTTGTTTTAAGTCATATAATGTTATGGGTAAGCTTCCCACTGTTAAAACTATTTTGTTGCTAATATCCGCAAACAAAGTTTGACTGTGTAGCAAAAAAAATAATGCAAAGAAAATTTTTTTAAACATAAGTCGTTAAAAACCTTTGTACGCTGGAGCACTTAAAGATGTGAATGGTTTTATGCGCAAGGTAAATCTAAGAGAATCTTCAGATGCGACATCCCTGTCGGAGTAAAAATCTCTTTGGAATTCTAAGCCAGCGCTTAAACAATCATTGGAATACTGGTAACTTGCGTTATAAAATTCAGTACTATCGGTACTAAAGTTTTTTCTCGATTCAAATTTAAACATATTTCTTCTGCTTACATTATAAGTTAGCTTGTTGCTCAAATAACTTTCTCCTCCACTTACTGGACCGTTTTCTTCTAAATAATCAAAATAAAATTCCAGTTTATCAAACAATAAATTTCCCGTAATTTTGTTGTAAGTTAGGGTGTTGAGATTTTGTTCTAAACCGAAATCATAACTCAAACCACCTATTCCCCTAAAATTATAATTTAACTTTCCAACCAAATCAGAGGATTTTCTATTTAATGAGGAATTGATAGGCATTTCTGGATTTCGACTAAAATTGTAAACTTGCCCAACACTAAAAGAAAACTTTTCAAATCTTTTAGAACCAATTTTTTCATTAATTTGATAATCAAAGCCATATGTTATGTTGCTATTATTTTCTATGATATCTTGTTCTGAACCTTTATTAAGAGAAAATAAATTGTCATAGTTGAGCAAAACTTCTTCATCTTTTATATTTCTCATGTGTTTTGAAGCCGCTCTTAGCATCAATTTTGGAACAAATAGACTTATGTATTTTTTAGTTTCTTTAATTAAAGGGTAAGAGTTTTCAATTCCTAAAACTCCGGCTATTTCATTGTTTTGTTTTCCGTTTTTAAACTCAGTCGTATTTCTTGTTTCATAATTTGTATTTTTTATCAAAGCTTTAAAACCCGAAACTAATCCAAAACCATTAATTTTTTGTACCGAGTTCCATGTTAAATCATTAATCATGAATGATTCTTTTTCATTTACATTTTTGTTTTTGTAGTATGATTTTGTTGAAAGGTTTACTACACCAAAATTGTCTGAGTCTAACAACAAGGTATCTAAATTAATTTGTGGAACTAAAAATTCGTATCTTGAATTTTCTGGATCGGAGATATCCTCGTACGCATATCCTTTAACTGATAGAGCGGTATTTCCTTTTCCTAAATTAAGTGCAATTTCGTTAGTTAGTTCTGAGTTTCCATAATTTGCCAATTCAGTATTAACTTTGTGAATTTTTAAATAGGTATCATTCGAAACTCTTTGTATGTTTAGGTAAAGAGTGCTTTCATCAAATAAATCCAGATCTAGATCTATATTTGATTTGAAAAAAATGTGATTTCTAGAACCGGGTGTTTGAGTGCCCGTTGGGTTTTTGTATCCTTTGGTATATCCTGAATCAAGAATCCAAGAGGAGTTTTCTGTAACATGTCGATACTCTCCTAAATAAAGACCTCTATCACCAGAATAAAATTTTGGTGTAAAAGTAAAATCTTTGTTGTCAGCAAGATCTACGAAATAAGGAATGCTGATACCCAAACCTAAGCTTGTTGTTTCAGTTATCGTAGGCGCTAAAAATCCACTTTGTCTTTTTACAGTTGGATCTGGATGAAAAAATTTTGGAAGATAAAGAAAAGGAATATCATAAATTTTTAAAAGAGCCGATTTGTAATAAATTGTTTTTTTATTTTTGTCATGTTTTATACTTTTTGCTTGCATTGACCAAGGCGGGCATTTTTCGTTTCTCAATTTGCATATTGTAAAAACGCCTTTATTTAATTCCGCAACATTTTTAGTAAGCAAAATTGAGTTAGCCGCAAATCTTGGGTCATTTTCTTTATCAGGCAAACCAAAAGATTTTGGATCTAAAGCTACTTTTACTTTGTCACCAATGATTCTTTTATTTTGTAAATCTATATAAACATCTTCGACAAAATATTTGTTCCCTTCAGTGTCATAAATTTTAACATTATCAGTTGCTGAAATTAATTTTTTATTTAAATTATAAGAAAAATTTTTTATAAAAATTTCATTTCCATATTTATCTGTAATGACTGAATCAGATTCAGAAGTAATTAATTTTTTATTAAAATTGTAAATGATTGTGTTCGTGGAAACGTTATAACCATTTATTAAAGATAAATTAGTATTTTCAAAACTTTTTATAAAATTATTATTTTGATCATAGCTTATTTTGCTAGTTTGGACTTGGTTACCCTTGTTATCATCTATTATCACATTTCCGAAAGATTCCAGTATGTTTTTTGATCTATAATATGTTGTTTTGTCAGAGGATATTTTGTTTCCTTGAGCGTCCTCTACCATAACCGAACCTTCTGCTTCAACAATATTTTGTTCTTTTTTTATTATAATATTGTCTGCTTTGATATTGAGCTCTTCAGCAAATGCATTTGGTTGAATAGATAACCAAAAAAATATAAAAAAAGAAAATATAATATTATTTTTGTTGTACACGGATTAATCCTATTGAGCTAAATATAAAAATTATAAGTATTGGAATCCAAATGGAAGCAGTAATTGGAAGCTTTCCTGTTTGCCCCAAGGCTTTGGAAAAATCGTTGAAATAATAAACAAATATACAGGCAAAAACTGAAAATGTTATGTAGTAGAAAAAGTTACCTTTGTATTCAGTGCTAAAAATTCCTACTGCAGCCAAAAAAACCATACTTAATAAGAAAAATGGAAAAGCCAAAGATTTTTGAAACAATCCCTCATACTCTGCAGTTGAGTAACCTCTTTTTTTATATAATTCAATTACATCTCGTATTTTCCAAAAAGAAACTGTATTTACATTGGCATAGATGTTTTTTATTGATCGAGCATCATATGCGCTTTGGTATACGGCTTTATCAATTTTTTGTACCGAGTTGTTATCATCTGCTCTATAAACAATAACATTATTTAAACGCCATTTTTTTGTTCTAATATTTGCATTTTCGGCTTCGATTCTTCCAATTAAATTATTTTTTTCATCAAACTGGTATAGAGAAACATTTATTAAGCTGTTGTTTTTTAGTTGTTTGGCTCTAATTAAACTAGAACTTTTTTCTTTTTTTTCTTTTATCCAAATACCATTAGCGGTAATGGCGGCTAAGTAGTCATTATTTTTTGTATAGCTGGATTTTACTTCTAAATATTTTTCTGTAAGGGCTGATGTGATAGGCGTAACACAGGCAACGAGCAAAACGCCTATTAAAAATGTTATTATAGAAAAAAGAGATATAATGTTTAAATTAGATTTTCCAGCAGTTCTAATAGGAACGATCTCGTTTGTTCTATTTAGTTGTACAAAAACAATTATAGCAGATGTTAAAATGACAAATGGAAATAATGCATATAATATTTCCGGGGTTTTTAATAATGACATTAATAGAGGTAATAAAATATTTGAATGATCGTGATCTTTAAAAAAATTTTGTTCTTCGAGTAGATTTAAAATTACTGATAAACATGTAAAACCAAAAGATACAATCAGAATAGTTTTTAAATAGTTTTTTGCCAAATATTTTGTTAGTGTAATGGTCATCATTTTTTTAAACTTTCAAAAGCAAATATTTTTAATAAAATTAAATAGTTTAAAATTCCAAAGACTATAGGAAAAATATAAAATGTATATAAAAGCGTCGTAGAATTATTGGTAGATCTTAAGCTAATTTCCGCAAATATTATAATTAAAACTCCAGCTAAAAAACATAATAATCTTAATAAAAAATTTTTACCTTCTCTTTTTGATGACAAGAGAAAACAGGATACAAGACCAATCAACGGCATATAGAAAGGCAGAATAAATCTTCGGTTTAGTTCATTAAGATATTCATTTACATTTTTTTTCATATCTTCTTCGCCTGTCCAGTAATAGCAATTTTTTGATACCCAATCGTTCAGATTAAAATTTGGAAGAATTGAACCGGTAAATTTTATTAAACATGCCAAAAGAGACGTTGAAGGTCTCTCTTGCACCTTTGGATGGGTGATTGTGTGAGCAGCGTATTTAGATAAATTAATTTCGGTTTTAGTAAAATTTATTGTACTGATTTTCTTTTCTTCAAATTCATCGTTTTTTACTTTTTCTTTTTGAACTATACCATCAAATAAAACCAAAAAATCATAACCACCTTTTTTAATGACATAACCATTTTTGGCAATTATTGTTGAAGATTCTAAGCCATTAGAATCGTCTCTCAAAAAAATATTTTTGAGATTATTTTTTTTTTTTGATTCCACAAATATTGTAAGACCTTTTACAGTATCGTTAAATTTTTTCTCCTTTACAAGCGATGGAAAAAAACTTAAATCAGAATTTTTTATGATTCCTCTAGACATATATAATGCTTTCGGAGAAATTGTAGAATTTATTATTAGTTGAAACAAAGTTATGAGAATGGAAATTAATAAAATTAGATTTACAATTTTTATTTTATTTAATCCGGATGTCCATAAAATTATTAGCTCATTATCTTTTTCAAATTTGATTATTGTAATAAAAAGAGCAACTAGAAATGAAAAAGGAAGCAATCTGGCAATAATTTTTGGAAACCCTAAAATTGTGTAACTAAAATATAAATTGAATGAATGACCCCCCTCAGTTACTAAATCTAAAAAATTTACAGCCTGCACAGCCCAAACCACACAAGCTAAACTTAGTATAATCAAGGTTAATAGGCTCAAAAATTCGTGAAAAAAGTACTTATAAAATTTGTTTTTCATTTAAAAATAATTATTATATACAATTATTAAAACAACTTCAGGAAGAATTCAATTTATACGTTAGCAAAATGTTAAAATTTTCCAATAAATTCAGCAATTCTAGGGATGCAGTTGTATTTTTTGCTGGGGAAGGTTTTTCTTTTAAAACCAAAGAGGGCCTGTTTAGAGAAGATGAAGAGACAAAGGCTAGACTATTCATAAAAGAATTTCAAAGCTCAAACCAAAAAGCCAAAATTCTCTCGTTTGATGTTAATGAAAAATTAAAATTTTTTGTGGTTAAAATTTCAAAAAAAGTTTCAAATTTTGATGTAGAGGAATTAGGTGCTAATTTTTATTTAAACATAAAAAATTCAAAAAAAATCAAAACAATCGATTTTTATCCAGATTCTTTAAATGGAGAAAGAAATAAGGTAATAAATTATAGTTTGTCTTTCATACATGGATTTAATTTAAAAAGTTATGATTTTAATAAATACAAAACTCAAGATTTAGAAAAAGAAAAAAATTTTTCAAAAAATCTTCAGTTAGTTTCCTTTTTTTCAAGTGAAATAGAAAAAAAATATAAAGATTTGAAAGCCGTGGAAGATGGAATTTTTTTAACTAGAGATTTAGTTTCTGAACCACCAAATATACTTACTCCAGAACGTTATGTTAAAGAGATTTTAAAACTCAAACAATTGGGTTTGAAAGTTAATGTTCTTGATGAGAAAAAAATGAAAAATTTAGGCTTAAACGCTTTACTAGGTGTCGGACAAGGAAGTATTAATAAATCTTATCTCGTTTCAATTGAATGGAATGGTTCTAAAAATAAAAAAGATAAACCGATAGCGCTTGTTGGAAAAGGAGTGTGTTTTGATACAGGAGGAATTTCTTTGAAACCCGCTAGATTTATGGAGGAAATGAAGTATGACATGGCAGGATCAGCAGTAGTGGTTGGTTTGCTTAAAACTTTGGCCATGAGAAAAGCAAAAGTAAATGTCGTTGGTGTTGTAGGTTTAGTTGAAAATATGCCAGGTGGAAATGCTCAAAGACCCGGAGATATTGTTAAGTCATTTTCAGGAAAAACAATTGAAATTTTAAATACTGACGCTGAAGGTCGTTTAGTTTTAGCAGATGCATTAAGTTACACCGAAGATAATTTTAAACCAAAATTCATGATTGATTTAGCGACACTAACAGGAGCAATCATTGTTTGTTTGGGAGAAGAGTATGCTGGTTTATTTTCAAATAATGACGAATTATCAGATAAAGTATTTAAATCAGGCATGGAAGTAAACGAAAAAGTTTGGAGATTTCCTTTGGACAAAAATTATGACAAGCTTATGGATTCCACAGTTGCCGATGTTCAAAATATTAATTATTCTGGAGGAGCTGGAGCAATTACAGCAGCGCAGTTTTTGCAGAGATTTATTTTAAAAAATACTCCTTGGGCACATCTTGATATTGCCGGAATGGCTTTTTCTAAAAAAGCAGCAAATTTAAATCCAAGAGGAGCAACAGGTTTTGGTGTAAGATTATTAAATAATCTAATTAAAAAATATTACGAATAAAATATGCTAGAAAAGACTCTGTCGATTATTAAACCTGATGCTGTTGAAAGGAATTTAGAGGAGCAGATTCAAGAAATTTTAGTAAAAAAAGGACTTACAATAAAAGAAAAAAAAAAGGTAAAAATTTCTAAGGAAGAAGCTTCAGAATTTTATAAGGTGCACCAGACAAAACCATTTTACGATGAACTATGCGGTTATTTGTCATCAGGACCTATTGTTGTAATGGTTTTGGAAGGAGAAAATGCAGTGTTAAATAACAGAGAAATTATGGGCGCAACTGACCCTAAAAAGGCAACAGAGGGAACAATCAGAAAACTTTATGGTTTATCTATAGATAAGAATTCTGTTCACGGATCAGACAGTGTCGAAAATGCACAAAAAGAAATTCAATTCTTTTTCAAAAAATAATTTATATAATTTTTTTTATGGCAAGAGGGTAGATTTGATGCTCTATTTTAACAATTTTTTTTGAGAGAGATATTGGGCTGTCATTAGAGTTCACTTTTACTCTTTTTTGAATAATTATTTTACCAGAATCTAATTTTTCAGACACAAGGTGGACTGTGCAACCACTAAATTTTTCTTTATTGCTAATTACTCTTTCGTGCGTATTTAGACCTTTATATTTTGGCAACAAAGATGGATGAATATTCAAAATTTTATATTTAAAATTTTTAATAAAATTTTTACTCAAAATCTTCATAAATCCAGCAAGACAGATTAGTTTTATTTTTCTTTTTTTTAATTCTTTTAAAGTTTTAAGCTCAAATATTTTTCTATTTTCAAATTTAAATATTTTATATGGTATTTTATTCTTTTTTGCATACAATAAACCTTTTGCTTTAGGATTGTTCGATATCACCAACTCAATTTTTGCTGGAAAGTTTTTTTTTCTCGAATTTTTTACTATTGATTTTAGGTTTGAACCTCTTCCCGAGATAAACACACAAGTTTTGACTTTACCAGTTAATTTTTCCATATATTTTGTTTTTTTTTGATCTTTTGGTAACGTTTCCGATTATATATGGACGTGTATTTTTTGGAAATATTTTTATGACATTTTTTAATTTTTTTTTATCAATGATAATACAAAACCCAATGCCACAATTAAAAACTTTTAACATTTCGCTATCTTTAACTCCTAAACTTTTTATCCATTTAAAAATATTTAAAGTTTTTATCTGATCTAAGTTGATGTTCATGTGCATATTTTTTGGCAAAATTCTTGATAAATTTTCAACTAATCCTCCTCCAGTTATGTGAGCACATCCATTTATTAAGTTTTTTTTATTTAATTCCAAAATATTTTTTACATAAATTGTGGTTGGTCTTAATAGTTCTTCGCCAATAGTCAGTTTAGATATATATTTTTTTTTTAAATTTATTTTTTTCTTTTTAATTAAATGTCTAATTAAAGAAAAACCGTTAGAATGAATACCCGAAGATGGTATGGCTAAGATTAAATTATTATCCTTTATTTTTTTTGAGTAGATAAGTTTCTTTTTTTCAACCGCACCAACAGCAAAACCAGCTAAATCAAATTTATTGTTTCCATAAGTTCCGGGCATCTCTGCTGTCTCACCGCCGACAAGAGAACATTCGGATAGCAGACATCCTTTTGTGATTCCATATAATATTTTTTTAAATTTTGATGTGTTTAATTTGTTTACCGAAATGTAATCCAGAAAAAAAAGTGGTTTCGCACCTTGAACTATCAAATCATTTACGCTCATTGCAACGAGATCTATTCCAATGGTGTTGTATTTTTTCATTTCATTAGCAAGCTCAATTTTTGTACCAACACCGTCCGTGCAGGATATTATAAGCGGCTCTTTCATTTTTAGCTTGGAAAAATCGAAGATGGAACCAAACCCCCCTATGTTTTTAAAGGACTTTAAATTAGAACCAAAATTTTCTGTTTTTTTTGAGATATTCGCTATATGTTTGACTAATTTATTTGCTGATGCAATGTTAACACCACTATTTTTATAGGTATAATATTTTTTATTCACTTATTTTATATGATTAAATCTACAATAAAAATTACTAAAATAAATATAACGATTCTAATAATAACACTATTAATTTTATTTCAAAGCAAAAATGTTGGATCAGAAGAAAATTATTTTCAAATAGAAAATTTTCAGATTCAAGAAAAAATTGAAACTAATTTTTCTAGAGAAAAAATAATAGAGGAATCCTTTAAAAAAACATTCAATCAACTTTTAAAACAAATCTTATTATCGAAGGATATTGGTTATATTAAAAAAGTTAAGCTAGTAGATGTTAAGAGTTTTGTTAAAAGTTTCCAGGTATACGAAGAAAGTTTTGCAGGCAACGAATATTCCGCTAAGTTTAATATTTATTTTGACAAGGATAAGATCGGTCTTTTTTTAGCAAAAAATAATTTAGTTTTTTCAGCACCCAAAAATGTTTCGCTAATGTTTTTTCCCATCATCTTGGACAAAGGAAAGATTCTTCTTTTTGAAGATAATATTATTTATCAAAATTTTTCTGAATATGCTCAAAAAGAAAAAAATATAATCAATTATATAATTCCAGTAAGTGAGATTGATGAATTGCAAAGAATTGGAAAAAATAAAAATGAAATAGAAAATTTTGACTTTAAATATTTGGCAAAGAAATACAATGTGGAAAATTATACTATAACAATAATAAATTTAAAAAATAAAAAATCAACAGTATTGTTAAAAACTTACTTTGGGAAAAAGAAATTTGTTAAAACAGTTGATTATAATTTTTCTGATTTAAAAAATCAGTCCAACTTATTGAGAATTACAAGCGATATACGAAAAAACATTCTAGATAATTGGAAAGATATTAATTCTATAAATTTATATCAACCTGTTGTTATAAATTTTACATTTGTTCATAAAAATATAAAAGAACTTAATAATTTGGAGAAAGCTTTAGGAAAAATTAACATAATTACAGAATATTCAATTTTAGAACATGATAAAGAAAATACCAAGTTCAAAATAGCATATCTTGGAAATCCAAAAAGGTTATCACAAGAATTTTTAGATTTAGATTATGAATTGGTTGATATGCAAGGATCTTGGGCAATTAAAAAAAAATGAATAAACAGTTAGTACTTGATTTTCCAATAATTAAAAATTATTTAGAGCAAGATTTTTATATATCTTCAAGCAACCATGAGGCTTTTAAAACAATAGATTCCTGGCCAAAATGGATAAAAAGAACGATCAACATTTATGGTCCTTCAGGGTCAGGAAAGAGCCATCTCTCATCAATTTTTGCAAAAAAAACTATTTCTTTAAAGGTTAAATATTCAGAATTTTCCGAGAAAACTTTTGAAAATTTTAAAGCCAAGGAAGTTTTGATCATTGAAGATTTTATCAATGATGGAAAAAAAGAAGAATTGTTATATTCCTTACATGATAATGTGGATAGATTTAATAAATACTTAATGTTTACATCAACAGTTCCAATGAACTCAATCAAATTTAAATTACCAGATTTGAAATCTAGAGTTTCGAGTTGCAATATTATAGAAATTAAGTTGCCAGATGATAATCTGGTTGAAGCGATTCTATCCAAAAGATTGTCTGACAGACAAATAATAATAGATAAAAAATATATGAAATACGCAATTAAAAGAATTGAAAGATCTTATGAAAACTTATCTAAATTTATTCATATGCTTGATAAATTAAGTTTAAAGTCTGGCAAGTCAATAAATTTTAAAGTAATAAGAGAAGTATTAAAAAAATATAAATCATAGAAGAAAAATTGAATAAATATAGAACACATAATTGCTCCGAACTTAGAATCGGTGACACCGATCAAGAAATAAAGATATCAGGATGGATACATCGAACGAGAGATCACGGAAATTTAATTTTTATTGATTTAAGGGATCATTATGGAATTACCCAGTGCGTAACTGAAAGAGCAGGGGAGGTTTTTAAAAAAGTAGAAAAATTAAAACAAGAATTTGTGGTTACGATCATTGGAAAGGTAGTGAAAAGAAATAAAGATACTATCAATAAAGACATTCCCACGGGAGAAATAGAGATAAAAATTTCTGATCTTATTACACTTTCCGAAGCCAAAGAGTTGCCAATGCCAGTTTTTGGGGAGCAAGAGTATCCTGAAGACATTAGGTTAAAATATAGATTTTTAGATTTAAGACGAAAGAGTATGCACGAAAATATATTGTTGCGTTCAAAAGTAATTTCTTCAATAAGATCAAAAATGCAAAAAATAGGATTTAATGAATTTCAAACTCCTATATTAACCGCGTCTAGCCCAGAGGGTGCAAGAGATTTTTTGGTCCCAAGCAGAATCCATCAAGGTCAATTTTATGCTCTACCTCAAGCTCCTCAACAATTTAAACAAATGGTTATGGTTGCGGGTTTTGACAAATATTTTCAAATAGCACCCTGTTTTAGAGATGAAGATTCAAGAGCAGACAGAAGTCCTGGTGAACACTACCAGTTTGATATAGAAATGTCTTTTGTTGAGCAGGATGATATATTCAATACGCTTGAACCAATTTTTTTTGAACTTTTCTCAGAATTTTCTAAAAATAAAATTATTTCGAAACCTCCGTTTAAGAGAATTAAATATAAAGATGCTCTTTTAATTTATGGAACAGACAAGCCTGATTTAAGAAATCCAATTAAAATATCTGATCTAACCGAAATATTTAAACGAGAAGACGTTAAGCTCGAGATATTTAAGAAGCTAGTGAAAAAAGGATGTTTGGTGAGAGGTATACCCGCTCCAAAATCTGGAAACAAGCCCAGAAGTTTTTTTGACAATCTAAATAATTGGGCAAAAGAACAAGATGCTAGCGGGTTAGGATATATATCGTTTTCAGAAAAAAATGGAAAATTGTCAGGGGACGGTCCAATAGCCAAATTTTTCTCTGAAGAAGCGATAAAATTAGTTATAAAAAATTGCAATATTCAAGCAGGCGATTCACTATTTTTTTCCTGTGCGGAAAAAAAAGAAGTTGAAAGAATTTCAGGACTAGCAAGACAAAAAATAGCAGAAGAACTAAATATGATTGACAACAAAAAATTCGAGTTTTGTTGGATAGTTGACTTTCCAATGTATCAATATAACAAAGAAGAAAAAAAAATTGAATTTAGTCATAATCCTTTTTCTATGCCGCAAACAAACCTAGAAAAATTTGATTCACTAGAACCTTTAGATATTTTGGCGTATCAATATGATTTAGTTTGTAATGGAGTTGAATTGTCGTCCGGAGCTATTAGAAACCATTTACCAGAATTAATGTTTAAAGTTTTTGCTAAAGCTGGCTATTCAAAAAAAGATGTTGAAAATAAATTTACAGGAATGATAAAAGCTTTATCTTATGGTGCGCCACCACATGGCGGTATTGCGCCAGGAATAGAAAGGATTGTGATGTTATTAGCGGATACTTCCAACATAAGAGAGGTTACGCTCTTTCCACTTAATCAAAAAGCAGAAGATCTGCTGATGTCGGCTCCATCAAAAGCTGACGCTCAACAACTTAAAGAATTAGGAATTAAGTTAGATATTAAAAAAAATTAATCTGATTTTTGACTTTTGAGATTTATTCTCACATCACTTAGGTCAACCAATTTGTCTTTGTAGTTGCTTCTTATAAAACCTTTGCTAGTTATATTTTTTACTAATTTTAGGAACTTATCGTCATCTTTGTCTAAAGAAGGAGAGTCAGACTTTTTAATGGATGGTGTGTGAGCCAAATCTTCTCTTCCCAAATAGGAAATTGCCAACTCTCTAAATATATAATCTAATATTGATGAGGCGCTCAAAATACGATCATTTCCACCTACTTTTCCAGAAGGTTCAAACTTAGTCTCAATATAGGCATCAACAAATTCTTCCAGCGGCACTCCATATTGCAACCCAAGAGATATTGCTATTGCAAAGTTGTTCATTAAAGCCTTAACAAGTTCTCCTTCTTTATTGGTGTCGATGAATATTTCTCCTATTCTTCCGTCATCATATTCTCCTGTATGCAAATAAATTTTATGTTCTTCTATGGTTGCTTTTTGAATATAACCCTTTCTTCTATCCGGCATACCAAATCTGGTATTAGATTTTCTTGGTATCAAAGAAGAGGTTTCTATAGTTTTTTTTGTAGAATTGATTTTTTCTATTATTTCTTGAGGCACTTTGTTTATATCTGATATATTTTTATCTTTTTTGGTTTCATGCTTTTTGTTTAAGGATTTTGTTTTTCTATTCACCATCTTCAAGTCTATTATCTCAACCTCGCCAGAAGAGTCTTGATCTATTTTTTCTAATATTTTTTCATTAAATTCGTTTAATCTGTGGGATACTTTAAAACTGCATGTGTAATAGGACTCGACAAGATATTTGGACATAAATTTTCTCCGAAATTTTTATAGATAGTGTATGACCAACTGTTATATACTAAATACAATTAAGTCTATGAAATTTTTTACAATTCTTGATTGTGTGGATTAAAAAAATAGTTTTTAAAAAATTATGATTCTATTAAAACAAATTTTTACATGGTGGAACAGACAAACCATAGGAACTTTTTTGGTTACCTTATTTTTTGGTAGATTTGTCGGAAAAGATCAGTTTGAGAATAAATACTACGAATCAAAAAATGGAAAAAGATGGGTTGTATATAGAGACACTGTTGAAGCAAGCAAAATACCTCCCGAATGGTTTTATTGGATTCATTACATGACAAAAGAAATACCAAAAGAAAATAAAGATAAATTCAAATGGCAAATTCAACACTTTGAAAATTTAACTGGAACTAACAAATCTCATAAACCAACAGGAAGTTTGGTTTCAGAGAAAATAGTTGAGCATAAAAAATATGATAGCTGGAAACCTTAAATTTAGAATAATTCTGGCGATAGTTTTGTTATTTTTTTTCAATATATCAATTGCGGAAGAACAAAAAATAAGCGTCAACATTGATGAGCTTCCCGCTACTTTCGAAGAAGAAGTAGATGAGGCAGATGGTTATGATATTTCTCTACCAAAAGAAGATTTAGAAAAAAAATCTACATCGAGTAAAAAAAATGGAGAAGTCATGGTAGTTTTAAAAGCTCTTGATAAAATTACTGCGAAAACGTCCATAATTAAAATGGGAATCGAAAAAAAGGAAATTTTTGGTGAGCTAGAAATTAAAGTTTTGAAATGTGTTTTGTCATCTAAAGAAGATCCTCCTGATACAATTGCATATCTTCAAATCAAAGACCTTGCTGAAACAAATAAAGATCAAGTTTTTATTTTTAATGGATGGACATTTGCTTCGACACCAACTTTAAAATCTGTAGACCACCCTATTTATGATGTATGGTTGGTAGGTTGTGAAAATGTTTAGTAAAACGTTTCTCTAGCCAACCAATTTACGTCAAAATCGGAATCAATAAATTTTTTGTGTCTTAGTATTTTTTTGTGTAGGTCTATTGTGGTAGTAATGCCTTCAATGACAAATTCATCTAAGGATCGCAACATTCTTTGTATAGCTTCTTCTCTATCTCTACCTTGGCAAATTAGTTTACAAACCAAACTGTCATAGTGTGGCGTGATTTTACATCCTTGGAAAATTGCTCCATCAACTCTAGTTCTGAAACCAGAAGGTTGGTGACATACACTAATAGTTCCGGGGCTTGGCTGAAAGTTTTTACTTGGATCTTCAGCATTAATTCTACATTCAATAACGTGACCTCTAAACGTTATATCTGATTGTTTTAGTGAGGTTTTACCTTTAGAAGCAATTTTTATTTGTTCCTTTACAATATCTATACCACCTCTTATTTCAGAAACTGGGTGCTCTACTTGAATTCTTGTATTCATTTCTAGAAAAAAAAATTTTCCGTTGTCATAAATAAATTCAACTGTTCCAGCTCCTTCATAGCCAATTTTACTTACCATCTCCACTGTTCTATCTAATAAGCTTTGTCTTACTTTCTCATCCAAAACTGGACTTGGAGATTCTTCAATAAGTTTCTGATGCTTTCTTTGAACCGTACAATCTCTTTCGCCCATATGTATAGTTGTTTTTTTATCTGACAAAATTTGAACTTCAATATGCCTAGGGTTTTCAAAATATTTTTCTATATATACTTCATCATTATTAAAATATTTTTTTGCCTCCAGTTTAGCCATTGAGAGAGCATTATCTAGTTCACTTTCTTTCCTCACTAGTTTCATTCCTTTTCCTCCTCCACCAGCTGAGGCTTTAATTAAAACAGGATATCTTATATTTGAAGAAATTTTCTTTGCCTCATTTAAAGAGTCAACACCTCCATCAGATCCTTCAATAACAGGTAGTCCAAATTTTTTTGCTATTTTCTTTGCTTCAATTTTGTCTCCCATTTTTTTCATAATTTCAGCGCTGGGACCAATAAATTTTATATTATGTTTAGAAACTATTTCTGCAAAATGATAATTTTCCGAAAGGAACCCATAACCCGGATGTATTGCATCGGCATTTGTTAAATCAACAGCCGACATAATTGCAGGAATATTCAAATAGCTATTTTGTGGTTTGTGTGAACCTATACATACACTTTCCTCAGCTAAACGGACATGCATAGCATCTGAATCTACGTCAGAATGAATAGCTACAGTTGGTATATTCAATTCTTTACAAGCTCTAATTATTCGTACCGCTATTTCTCCACGGTTGGCAACTAAAATTTTTCTGAACATTATTTAATTGAAATGAGAGGTTGTCCAAATTCTACAGGCTCACCATCTTTTACTAGGATTTTATCAACTACTCCATTTTGTGTTGAAGGCACGTGATTCATTGTTTTCATTGCCTCAACTATCATAATGGTTTGTCCTTTTTTTATTTTTTGACCATTTTCTACAAATTGTTTTGCTCCTGGTTCTGGAGACAAATATGCCGTTCCTACTATTGGAGAAGTTACATAATTATCGTTTTTATCATCAACATTGTCTTGTTTTAAAGATTTTGATTGAGTCGAAGACGCCACAGAAATATTCGAAGATTTTGAAACTTTTACCTTAGTCGTACCGTCTGAATATTCTATTTCAGTTAAACCAAATTCTTTTAGGTAATCAACCAGTTCTTGAATAATTTTTTTATTAATTTTCATTTTTTTATTAATTTATTTAATGCATTTATAGACATTATATATCCTTTTGTGCCAAAACCACAAATAATTCCACTTGCCGCTCTACTTATCAAAGATTTTTGTCGAAAAGCTTCTCTAGAGTAAATGTTTGATATATGGAGCTCTATTATAGGAATTTTTAACGTTAACAAGGCATCTAGAATAGATACAGAGGTATGGGTGTAACCTCCAGCATTAATAATTAAACCATCATACTTTTTTCTAGACTTTTGAATTTGAGTTACCAATTCTCCCTCAATATTAGACTGAACAAATTTGATTTGTAGTTTTAGTTTTTTACCTAAATCTAGGCATTTTTTTTTGACTAAAGACAGAGTTTCTCTTCCATATTGAGATTTTTCTCTTTCTCCCAAGAGATTTAGATTTGGCCCATTGATAATTATTATTTTTTTTTTCATAAATCGTGATAATTTATTAAAAATAACTTAATTATGGCAAAAATACAATTAAATGGTGTTGAATATAAGTTTAGAGAAAAAACTAAGCTAAAAGATATTCTAAAAAAGTTTAAAATTGAAGAGAAAAAGGTCGCAATTGAAATTAACGGATCAATTATACACTCGCATCAACTTAAAAACTATGAAATAAAAAATAATGATAAAATCGAAATTGTTCATTTCATCGGAGGAGGATAAGTCGAGTGAAGGATAAATTGATAATTGCAGGAAAATCTTATGACTCAAGATTAATTGTTGGAACGGGAAAATATAAGAGTCTCAAAGAAACAGCCGAAGCAGTCAAAGCTTCTAGAGCGGAAATTGTAACGGTTGCGGTGAGAAGGGTAAATATTCTAGATAAAAAAAAACCAGTTCTCATGGACTATCTAAATCCAAAAAAAATTAAATACTTGCCTAATACAGCCGGATGTTTTTCTTCAGGAGACGCTCTAAGAACATTAAGATTAGCTAGAGAAATTGGCAATTGGAAGCTGGTTAAATTAGAAGTTTTGGGTGATAGAAAAACTTTGTACCCAAATATGATAGAAACTTTAAAATCTACTTTAATTCTCACAAAAGAAGGTTTTGATGTAATGGTTTATTGTTCTGATGATCCTATCATGGCAAAAAAACTTGAAGACGCAGGCGCTGTTTCTATAATGCCATTGGCTGCTCCTATAGGTTCGGGAATTGGAATTCAAAATAAAACAAATATAAAATTAATAAAAAAACAATCAAAAGTTCCTGTTATAGTTGATGCTGGAGTGGGAACAGCTTCTGATGCTACGATTGCCATGGAATTAGGTTGTGATGCCGTTTTGGTTAATACAGCAATAGCAGAAGCTAAAAAACCAATTTTGATGGCAAGATCAATGAAGAATGCTGTAATAGCAGGAAGACAAGCTTTCATTGCGGGGCGCATGAAAATTAAAGATTATGCCAATCCTTCCTCTCCCACAAAAGGAATTATTAGCTAAAAAAACGGTTTAATTAAATTTTCTATTTTTGAAATTTTTTTTTTGATTTTTGAAAAATCTATTCTTATTTTTTCCTTTTCTTATTCTCTTCAAGTTTAGATTGTCATCTTTTTTATTTGTTTTGTCCGTACTTTCAATAAAGTCTATTTTTTTAATTACTTTTTTCTTTTTCAATAGTTCAATTTTATATTCGGGTGGAAGCAAATCGTTGTCTTCAATGAAATTTATTGTAATTTCATATGTTTTTTTAAGAAAAGAAATTTCATCACCATAATTTTCTTTAATAAAATTTATGGCCTTTTTCATTATGTGCAAATTTACAATTTTAACCTTATTTTCAAATGCTAAGTCTTGAGCTGATTTTATAATTTTCTGAGAAAAAGATTCTAACGATAAAACTATTTTCCAATTTACAGAGCTTTCCCTTAATCTCTGTCGTGACATTTCTAATAATCCAAAATTACTTATTCTTCCAAACTGAATTCGCGCTCTGTCAATTTTTAATTTATCTCTCAATCTTCTTTCAACTAGTCTACGATTATGATAATTAAGCATATCAATAAAATCGATTATAATTAAACCTGAAAGATCTCTAATTTTTATTTGACGTGAAATTTCATCTGCGGCCTCTAAATTTGTTGCAAGAGCTGTTCTTTCAACATTTATTTCTTTGATAGATTTTCCAGAGTTTACATCAATTGATATTAGCGCTTCAGTCGGATTTATTACTATATAACCTCCTGAGCGAAGCGTTAATGTGCTTTCAAAAATGTTATTCAAGTTTTTTTCTATGCCAGTGCTTTGAAATAAAGGTATTTTCCCCTTATATTTTTTTACATATTTTACATTGTGGGGCATAAAAATTTTCATGATATTTTTTACTTTTTGAAATCCATCATTACCTTCTACGATGACATTTTTCATACTTTCATCATAAATATCTCTTATTGTTCTTTTAATGATGTCACCTTCTTCATAAATAACAGATGGAGCCAAGGAATTAATGGCTTTTTCTTTAATATCTTCCCAAATACTCAGAGTGCTTTTTAAATCCTTATCTATATCATTTTTTGTTTTGTTTAAACCAGCGGTTCTTACAATTAGACCCATAGTTCTGGGTATTTGAATTTCTTTTAAAATTAATCTTATTTTTCTTCTATCATCCGGGTTAAAAATTTTTCTTGATATTCCTCCTCCTTTTGGAGTGTTTGGCATTAAAACAATATATTTTCCGGCCAAAGAAACAAAAGTAGTTAAGGCGGCGCCTTTTAATCCTCTTTCATCTTTTAAAACTTGTATAAGTATTACTTGGCCCGGTTTTATAACTTCCTGAATCCTATATTTTTTTAAATTACCTAAAGATTTTTTTATCCGAGATTCTTCCTTACTTTCTTCTTTTATATTATTATTACTTTCAACATCCAAATTATTTTGGTTTTCTAAAGATTGTTCCTGTGGGTTTGAGTTTTCAGATCCAGATTTTTCTTCTTCGAGATGTTCCGTCTCTTTAAGCTGTTCTCTAATTTCTTCTTCTTTTTGTTTTATTTTTTCTTTATCGTCATGTGGTATTTGATAGTAGTCGGTTTGAATATCATTAAATGCCAAAAACCCATGTCTTTTTCTTCCAAAATTTATAAAGGCAGCCTGCAAAGAAGGCTCTACTCGACTAACTTTTCCTAAATATATGTTGTTTTTTATATGAGTTTTTAGTTTATTCTCATATTCATATTCTTCAATATGACCGTTTGATTTAACGACAACGCGTGTCTCCATAGGATGCGAAGCATCAATATATAATTCTTTTTCCATGTTATGATTTTCCTTAATGAGTACATTTTTGTTCTATAGTAGAATTTTGTATAAATAATTAATCCTAATGCTACATTATTTGTGGAGTATTTACTATTAAAAATTAACTAACACAACCGAGAAATGCCACAAGATAGCCAAAATTTAATAATTTTCTAATAACAATGATAAATTTTATTAAAAGATTTTTTGCTTACATCGTGGGGTTGATGTGTGTGTTATTTTTTATGATTTTCTCTACCTTTTGGTATTTTGCAAATGATTTACCAGATTATAAAGTATTATCGGAATATAAACCTCCGGTATCAAGCAGGGTATATTCAGCAGATGGAGATTTAATTGCAGAATATGCCATTCAAAAAAGGTTATTCATTTCTTTTGATTCCATTCCTGGCACAGTTATAAATTCATTTTTATCAGCTGAAGATAAAAACTTTTTTAAACATCCTGGGGTTGACGCAAGAGGAATAACAAGAGCAATTATCAAAAATGTCAGAAATTACATGCAGTCAAAAAGATTAGAGGGAGCATCAACCATAACCCAACAAGTAGCTAAAAACTTTTTGCTTTCTAATGAGGTTTCTTTAAAAAGAAAAATAAAAGAAGCCATCTTGGCTTTTAGAATTGAACGGGCTTATTCCAAAGAAAGGATTATGGAGCTTTATCTCAATCAAATTTATTTGGGACAAGGCGCATACGGAGTGGCCGCCGCAAGTTTAGAATATTTTGACAAAGCCGTTAAAGATTTAAATTACGAAGAAGCAGCCTTACTTGCTGCACTTCCCAAGGCACCTAGCAAATACGATCCATTCAAATCAAAAAAACTTGCAAAAAATAGAAGAAATCTTGTTTTAAAAAATATTCTTGAAAACAATTACATTTCTCAAGAGGAGTATAAAAAGCTTATAAAAAAAGATATTAAGTTAAAAAAAAGAAAAATAAAATTATTTAAAGAAGCAAATTTTTATTCGGAAGAAGTTAGGAGAATTATTAGTGAACAATATGGATATGAACAGTTATATAAAGAGGGTTTGTATATTAAAACAGCGCTTAAAGCAGATCATCAATTGAATGCCTTAAAAGCACTTAGAGAAGGTTTGGAATCTTACGACAAAAGGCACGGATGGAGAGGACCAATTTTAAATATTAAAGATAAAAAAAACTGGTTTGAATCTGTAAAACAACATTCATTAGAGAAAAATTTAGGATGGAAACTAGCAAAGGTTGTTAATGTTGAAATGCTCCAAGCAAATATTGAAATTGAAAATAAAAAAAATGAAAAAATTTATTTTAAAGATTCAAGTTGGACAAGAAAGAAGAATTTTCGAGAAATATTATCTTCTGGAGATATAATTTATGTTCAAAAAAATGATAAAAAAAAATGGATTTTGAAGCAACGTCCAATAGTTAACGGTGCTATAGTAGTAATGGATCCTTTTACTGGAAGGGTATTATCTTTGGTAGGCGGATTTAGTTATGAGTTAAGTGAATTTAATAGAGCCACTCAAGCAAAAAGACAACCAGGCTCTGCTTTCAAACCTTTTGTTTATGCCGCTGCTCTTGAAAATGGATACAGCCCATCAACTCTTGTTTTAGATGCGCCTTTTGTTATTGACCAAGGAGAAGGAAAAAAAAATTGGAAACCACAAAATTATGGTAAGGAGTTTTATGGACCATCTACTTTGAGAAAAGGAATTGAAAAATCTAGAAATTTAATGACAGTTAGAATTGCCCAAGATTTGGGTTTAAAAAAAATATCCAATATTTCAAAAAATTTTAATATTTATAAAGATGTACCCGAAGTTCTTTCAATCTCTCTAGGTTCTGCCGAGACTACTTTGTTGAATTTAACCAATGCATATTGTTCTTTTGTAAATGGAGGAAAACAAGTTAAACCGATACTAATTGATAGAATTCAAGACAGAAGAGGTAACACCATTTTTAAATCTGACCAAAGAAAATGCCATGGATGTGAAAATTTTTCTTTTTCGAGCGATGAAATTCCCAAAATTAAAGATGAATATCCTCAAATAATATCTGAGCAAACAGCTTATCAGATTACATCAATGTTGGAAGGGGCGGTAAAGAGAGGAACTGGAAGAAAATTAAAAAATTTAAATATTCCTTTAGCTGGAAAAACGGGTACTACAAACAAGAACATGGATACTTGGTTTGTGGGATACACATCTAAATTAGTCATTGGAGTTTTTGTCGGTTTTGATGAACCAAAATCGTTAGGGAGATACGAAACTGGAGCGAAAACATCTTTACCAATTTTCAAAAGCTTTATAAAAAAGTCTATAAAGAAAGAGGATGCTATGCCTTTTAAGGTTCCAAAAGGAATCTCTTTTGTAATGGTTGATCCCCACAAAGGAATTGTGAAAGAATTAGACTATAATAAAGCAATTTTTGAATCTTTTAAAACTTCAAACCTAAAAAATTTGTATTCAGGTAATTTTTTGAATGAAAAAACAAAACTATATGATAATATAAACCCAGATAAGATATATAGTTTTTATTAAGATGGAATTTACTGATATTAAAAATTTAATTAAAGAATCTAAAAAATCTCAGGATAATGTAAGGAGGTATCTTTGAAACTAATAATGTTAAAAAAAGAATTTCCGAAAGTGAAAAAAGTATTTCCGAACCTAATTTTTGGAAAAACCAGAAGAACGCACAAAAAATTTTAAAAGAAAAAAAATATCTAGAAGAAATTTTAAATCAATATGAAAAATCAACAGACGAGATAAACTCTCTGGAGGAACTTGCCACACTTGCAAGTAAAGAAAGCAATGTCGAGGTTTTGAAAGATTGTTTTCATAATATTTCGAAACAAAAAAAATTATTAAAATTAACCGAGGTTAAATGTTTTTTATCTGAAGAAACAGACGTTCTTGACGCTTACCTTGAAATACATGCTGGTGCAGGAGGTACAGAAAGTCAAGATTGGGCTGAAATTTTAAGAAGAATGTATTCCAAATGGGCAGAGAAAAAAGGTTTTAATTATAATTTAATAAGCGAACACAAAGGAGAAGAGGCAGGGATAAAATCAGGAATTATTAAAATTACAGGAAGATATGTGCATGGTTGGTTAAAATCAGAATCAGGAGTACATAGACTAGTTAGAATTTCACCTTTTGATTCAGGAGCTAGAAGACATACTAGTTTTGCAAGTGTTTGGGTTTATCCTGTTATTGACGATAGTATTAAAATAGATATTCAGGACAAAGATATTAGAGTTGATACATATAAATCTAGCGGTAAAGGAGGACAATCGGTTAATACAACTGATAGCGCGGTTAGAATAACCCACCTACCAACAAATATTGTAGTTCAATGTCAGAACGAAAGATCTCAACACAAAAATAAAGAAACATGTTTTAACATGCTCAAAGCACGTCTTTATAAATATGAAATGCAAAAAAAAGAAAAAGCCTCCGAAAGTTTGGCAAAATCCAAAACTGATATTGGGTGGGGCCATCAAATCCGATCCTATGTTTTGCAACCTTACAGATTGGTGAAAGATTTGAGAAACAATTTAGAAAATACGGATCCTGACAGCATACTTGATGGAGACATAGATGAATTTTTGGAGGCTGTTCTGTATCAAACGAAATAAAATAATATACAAATATGGGAAAATTTATTTTAAGATTTTTTTTATTAAGTTTAACGACCATTATTTTAATGGTGATCTTTCTTACTTATTTTGGGTTTGAGACAGATAGATTTAATATTTTAATTAAAAATAAAGCGAATGAAATTAATCAACACATCAAGTTAGAATTTCAAAAAACAAAAATACATCTTAATCCTGGAGAATTTAATCTAGTAGTAAAACTTAAAAAACCCAAAGTTTTAATCAGAGATCACCAAATAGATTTATCAAAAATAGATTTATTTTTATCATTAAAGTCATTTATTGGCTCAGATTTTTTATTAGAGAGAGCAGAAATTGCTTTTGAAAAAAATGACATAAAAGATATAACAAAAATTACTAGTATTTTTCTACCAAGGTTTATCAACAAAAAGTTTGGAAAAATTTTTGAAAGAGGAAGTTTGGAAGGAGAATTTTTTATTCCCTTTAATAAAGATGGAAGCATAGCTAAAAACTATGGGTTTTCGGGAAAAATATTTGAAGCATCGATTAATTTTACTAAAGAATTTTCAATTCAAAATTTAACTACAGAAATAAATCATCAAAAAGAAAAAGACGGAGACGTTTTCGTTGTTACAGTTAAAAAAGGATCCTTTTTTGATTTGGATATTTCTAAAAGCGTAATTCGTTTAAAAAATAAAAAAAATAAGAGAAAATTCGAAACATTTTTACACACAAGAGGTAAAATAGATCTTCTTCAAATTAAAAAAATATCATCACTATTTAATATAAAATCAGATCTTTTGGAAAATATTGCTACTAATGTAAATATAACAACAAATATTTTTTTTGATTTAAATAAAAATTTTAAGGTAAAAAATTTATCGTATTCTACAGAAGGTCATATATTGGATTTATCATTTGATTTAGGAAGAAATGAAGTATTCAAAGAATATTTGCCTAACCTTAACAACAAATTAGAATTGAAAGATAGCAAAATTAAACTTACAAAATCTGCAAAAACTCAAACACTTGAACTAGATGGTTCAATCAAAGTTCAAAATCAATTTGATAAATTTAAAATAACACACAAGTACAATTATGGTAAAAAAAATTATAATATCATGGGTTTTTTAGATTTAACAAATTCTGATTTTAAAATATCAAAATTGAACTATCAAAAAAATCTTGGAAAAAAAGCAGAGTTAAGTTTTGACGCAGATTTTTCTCTGAAAAAATATTACAATATTAACCAGTTAAAATTTTTAGCTGGTGAAAATAAAGTAAATTTAGAAAATATAAAACTGAATCAAAATTTTGAAACAGTTGATCTAAAAAAAATTGACGTGAAAACCTTTATAAATCAAGTTAAAAATAATGATTTTTTAATCAACAAATCAGATCAAATTGTAATTGAAGGAGAGGTTTTTGATTCCAAGCCTTTTTTGAAATCTATATACACAAAGGAGGATAGAAAAACTTTTGATAAAAATTTTACTAGCGATATAAAAGTTGATTTTAAAAAAATACTCACAAGCACAACGGATGAAATTTCAAATTTTGCTATGATCGCATCAATAAGCAAAGGTTCTTATGATAAACTAAGTGCCAAAGGCAATTTTTCAAATGAAGAAATAATCGAAATATCTATTTATCAAATAGACAATGATACAAGAACACTTCAGATAATATCAGATCGAGCCAAACCTTTTATAAAAAATTTTGATTTTATTAAAGGTTTTGAGGGCGGAAAATTGGAATACCAATCGACTATTAAAAAAGAAGCATCTAATTCAAATCTAATAATTAAAGATTTTAAAGTTTCAAAAGTACCTGCTTTAGCTCAATTACTAACCTTAGCATCTTTACAGGGGATTGCCGATACTCTAAATGGAGAAGGTATACGTTTTGAATCTATAGAAATAAAATCAAATACAAAAAATAACACCATCAATGTTGAGGACTTATTAGCTATAGGTCCAGCGGTTTCAATTTTAATGGAAGGGTATGTGGACAAAGGAAAGACCGTGAGTTTACGTGGAACTTTAGTGCCTGCGACAAAACTTAATGCGATTATAGCATCCATTCCACTCGTTGGGGATATTTTGGTTGGCAAAAAATCTGGAGAAGGTGTTGTGGGTGTAAGTTTTAAAATGAAAGGTCATCCAAAAGATATCAAGACAACCGTAAATCCTATTAAAACTTTAACACCGAGATTTATTGTTAGAGCTTTGGAAAAAATTAAAAAAGAAGAGCAATCTAAACAATCTTCACAATAACATGTTGTTTTTTTCCATGGGAAAGCTTCATGTTATTATCTTGATCAAAATCGCTTACATTAATTATTTTTGATTCATCAGTCAAAACTTGGTTATTAATTTTTAGTCCATTATTTTTTATCATTCTTCTAATTTCACCTTTGGAATTTGCGAGTTTTGTTTGAAGCACTAGATCAAAAATACTAATACCATTTGTTATTAAGTTTTTTTTTATTTTTAGAGTTGGAAGATCTCTTCCTATCGTTCCATCGTTGAAAGTTTTTTGAGCTGTGGTTTCTGCATTTTTGGAAGCTTTTGCCCCATGAAGCATTTCAGTCGTTTTATTAGCAAGCAAGATTTTAAGAGTGTTTATATTTTTATTATTTTTTTCTAAATTTTCTATTTCCTCAATATCCAAATCTGTAAACATTTTTAAAAATTTAATTACATCTTTATCATCAGTGTTTCTCCAAAATTGCCAATAGTCATAAGGTGAAAGCATTTTTTTATCTAGCCAAACAGCACCTTTTTCTGTTTTTCCCATTTTAGTTCCAGAAGCAAGTGTTATCAGAGGAGTTGTTAACCCATAGGATTTATTTTTATTTTTTCTTTTAATTAATTCTACTCCATTAACTATATTCCCCCACTGGTCTGAACCACCAATTTGTAGATTGCACTTATTTCTTTTGTTGAGTTCAAGAAAATCGTAAGCTTGGAGTATCATATAATTGAACTCCATATAGCTTAAGGACTGCTCTCTTTCTAAACGCAATTTAACACTATCGAAAGTTAACATTTTATTTATGGTAAAATGTTTTCCAACATCTCTTAAAAAATTAATATAATTTAATTTACTCAACCAACTATAGTTATTAACAAATATGGGTTTTGTTTTTGAATTTTTGGATTTTAAAAATATTTTAAACATGTTTTGAATATTTTTTATATTTTTATTAATCTCTTTTTTATCCAAAATTTTTCTAGTCTCTTCTTTTCCTGAAGGATCGCCTATAAGCGTTGTCCCTCCACCAAGCAAAACTATTGGCTGATGACCAAATTTTTGAAGAAGACGAAGACACATAATTTGCATCAAGCTTCCAACATGTAGACTTGGAGCTGTACAATCAAACCCGATATAAGCCCTAATTTTGTTTCCAGACATCAATTCATCAAGACCAGGTTGATCAGTGCATTGGCTGAAGTAACCTCTTTTTTGAAATTCTGTTAGAAATGTTTCTTGCATGAATTTTTCAGCTTCTTTAAAGTTGTAATATACAAGATTCCTTTTAAATTAAATATAATTTATGAGCAAGTTTTACAATAGTTTAGGTTTAATGAGCGGGACTTCAATGGATGGGGTGGATGCTTCAATTATTCAATCAGACGGGGAGAAAAAATACAAGGTAATGATAGATAAATATTTTGAATATCCCAAAGTTCTTTTTGAAAATTTAACGAAACTTAGAAATAAAATTAAAAGAGCAGAAGATCTAAAAAAACTTTCCAAAGAAGTGAATAATATTGAAAAAGAAATAACAGTTTTTCACGCTAACGCAGTTAATGAAATTTTAAAAAAAACGAAAATAAAAATAGACTTTTTAGGATTTCATGGGCAAACCGTTTTTCATAACATGAAAGAAAAAATTTCTAAGCAGCTAGGTGACGGAAAACTTCTTTCAAAGCTTACAAAAAAAACTGTTGTATATAATTTTAGAAAAAATGATTTAGTTAATGGTGGAGAGGGCGCTCCGTTAGCTCCAATATTTCATAAATTATTAGTCGAACAAAATAAAATACAAACTCCAATTACGATATTAAATATTGGTGGAATAGCAAATACAACTTCAATAAATAGTAATTTTGAAATATCAAGCCTAGATATAGGCCCAGGAAATTGCTTAATTGATAAATGGATTAGATCAAAATCAGATAAAAAGTACGACGAAAAGGGTTTAATAGCAAAATCTGGCACTGTAGACAAGCTTATACTAAATCAGTTGTTAGATAATTTTTATAATAACAAAATAAGTAAAAAAAAATCATATGATATAAATGATTTTGATTTGTCATTTGCTGCAGGATTAACTTTGGAAAATGGAGCAGCAACTTTAACTGAATTTACTGCAGACATTTGTTCAAAAAAATTGATAAACAGAAATATATATGTATCGGGCGGAGGAAGAAAAAATATCTTTTTAATCGAGAGTATTGAAAAAAAAATTCACTGCAAAATTAAATTAATTGATATAATTGGTATAGGCGGAGATTTTATCGAGTCCCAAGCTTTTGCTTATCTGGCTATTAGATCTTATCTTAAGCTACCAATTTCTTTTCCTAACACAACAGGCGTGAACAAGCCATGCACTGGTGGAGTAATTGTTAAAAACTATTGATATAATGAAGACTCTTTTTTAATGTATTCTTGAAGTTTAGTTTTTAGAATTTTTTCTTTACCTTTAAAAAAATGATTTGCACCATTCACTTCAACAAAAGCTACTTTTATACTTTTTTGAGAGTCTAGCCTTTTTTTTAAACCATCTATATTTTCTTTAGGTACTAATTCATCATTCTCACCATGTATAATCATTCCAGAAGATGGACATGGGGCTAAAAAAGAAAAATCATAAACATTTGGCTGAGGTGATATAGATATAAATCTATTGATTTCTGGTCTTCGCATTAAAAGTTGCATCGCTATTAGAGAGCCAAAAGAAAAACCAGCTATCCAACATTGGCTGTAATCAAAGTTTTCTCTTTCAATCCAATCTAATGCGGCGGCGGCATCTGAGAGTTCTCCTTGTCCATGATCAAAAGATCCGTCACTTTTTCCAACCCCTCTAAAATTAATTCTACATACAGAAAATTCATTTTCGTAAAAACAATTATAGGTTTCAAAAACAATTTTATTATTCATAGTTCCTCCGTATTGTGGATGAGGTTGAAGAATTAAAGCTACCGGAGCACCTTTTTTTTCGCTTTTTAAATATCTAGCTTGGATTCTTCCAGCAGGACCAGGAATGAAAACTTCTGTGTTTTTTTTTACCATCTTTTAGTAATGATTATTAATTTCAAAAAAAGTTTAAGTTTATAGCACGTTTACAGGCATCGATTTGGTTTTTTTTATACTTGACTAATTTAGTAGGATTCTCTAAATAATTCCTATATTTAGAGGCTATTTCATATGAAACTTACAAACAAAGGAAGATATGCTGTGATGGCTATGGCTGAATTGGCCAAGCATGATACGAAATTACCCATGAATTTATCCGAAATTTCAATAAGACAAGGGATTTCCATGTCTTTTCTAGAACAAATTTTTTTACAACTAAAAAACAAAGATTTAGTTCAAAGCGTAAGAGGTCCTTCAGGCGGTTATATTCTTATGAAGTCTCCAGAAGAAATTAAACTTTCAAATATAATTAACGCTGTAGACGAAAAAGTTAAGACAGTCAGGTGCAAAAAAGATTCAAGAAAAGGATGTAATGGAAAATCTGTTAAATGTATTACACATGATCTTTGGGCTGAGCTTGAGCATCATATAATGTATTTTTTTGAAAAAAATACATTAAGAGATTTGGTTAGCAAAACCAATAATAAATTTAATATGGAAATAAAAAAATGAAGCAACAAGGAATAGAAAGTACAAAGGAATATAAATATGGATTTACAACGGATATAGAAAACGTTAGGGCTCCAAAAGGTCTTAATGAGAAGGTGATAAAATTTATATCTAAAATAAAAAAAGAACCTAAATGGATGTTGGATTGGAGGCTAAAAGCTTATGCTAGATTAAAAAATATTAAAGAGCCAAATTGGCAAAAACCAAAATACCCAAAAATTGATTATCAGAACTTATATTATTATTCTGCTCCGAAAAGTGTGAAAGATAAACCCAAAAGCCTGAAAGAAGTTGATCCCAAATTGTTAGAAACATATCAAAAGTTGGGAATTCCGTTAAAAGAACAAGAAAAACTTAGTGGTGTAGCAGTAGACGCAGTGTTTGATTCAGTGTCAGTTGCAACAACTTTTAAAGATAAATTAACAGAAAAAGGAATTATTTTTTGCCCAATATCAGAAGCAATTCAAAAACATCCTGGGCTTGTTAAGAAATACTTAGGCTCCGTGATTCCAATCACAGATCATTATTTTGCTACTTTAAATTCAGCAGTTTTTACTGATGGTTCATTTGTTTATATTCCAAAAGGAGTAAGATGTCCTATGGAACTTTCTACATATTTTAGAATTAATGCAGCAGGAACAGGACAATTCGAAAGAACTCTAATTATTGCTGATAAGGGAAGTTATGTAAGCTACCTAGAAGGATGCACCGCTCCCATGCGAGATGAAAATCAACTACATGCTGCAAATGTAGAACTGGTTGCTTTGGATGATGCAGAAATAAAATATTCCACAGTTCAGAACTGGTATCCAGGAGATAAAGATGGAAAGGGTGGAATTTATAATTTCGTAACTAAAAGAGGAATTTGTAAAGGAAAAAATTCTAAAATTTCGTGGACACAGGTAGAAACAGGATCTGCAATTACTTGGAAATATCCTAGCTGTATTCTACAAGGTGATAGTTCTGTTGGAGAGTTTTATTCAATAGCGATTACTAACAATTATCAAAAAGCTGACACCGGAACCAAAATGATTCATTTAGGAAAAAATACAAAGAGCAAAATTATTTCCAAAGGTATTTCAGCAGGACATGCCGATAATACTTATAGAGGCTTGGTTAGAATAAGCTCAAAAGCAGACAATTCTAGAAATTATACGCAATGTGACTCATTGCTTATGGGTAACAGATGTGGCGCTCATACAATTCCATATATAGAAAACAAAAACTCATCAGCAAATGTTGAGCACGAAGCAACCACATCTAAAATTAGTGATGAACAATTATTTTATTGTAATCAAAGAGGCTTGAATCAAGAGGAAGCCGTAAGCTTAATTGTTAATGGTTTTTGTAAAGAGGTGCTTCAACAACTTCCCATGGAGTTTGCTGTGGAGGCTCAAAAACTTGTCGGCATTAGTTTAGAAGGGAGTGTAGGATAATGCTTAAAATAGAAAATTTATCTGCAAAGGTTGACAATAAGTTAATATTAAATGAGCTTAATTTGGATATTAAAGCTGGTGAAGTGCATGCGATTATGGGACCAAATGGATCTGGAAAAAGCACTTTAGCAAATATTTTATCTGGAAAAAAAGGATATGAAATTAATGGAAAAATTATTTATCAAGATAAAAATTTATTCTCTTTAGAAATAGAAGAGAGAGCACATAGGGGTTTATTTTTAGCCTTTCAATATCCTTTGGAAATTCCAGGAGTTAATACGTCAAATTTCTTAAAAACTTCCCTTAATGCCATAAGAAAATCAAATGGCAAGAAAGAGCTGGATGCACTTGATTTTCTAAAGGTGGTTAAATCTAAAGCTTCAAAACTTAAAATAGATGAAAAAATTTTGAGCAGGCAGTTAAACGTAGGTTTTTCTGGGGGAGAGAAGAAAAAGAATGAAATATTACAAATGTCTTTAATTGAACCGAAGATGGCAATTCTTGATGAAACAGATTCGGGACTTGATATAGATGCATTAAAAATTGTTGCGGACGGTGTGAACGCATTAAGAAGCAAGGATAGATCGTTTTTAATTATCACTCATTATCAAAGGTTGCTTGATTATATTAAGCCAGACTTTGTTCACGTTTTGATGAAAGGAAAAATTGCAAAATCGGGATGCATGGAACTAGCAGAAGAACTTGAAAAAACAGGATATGAAAAAATATGATTGAAGAATTAAAAAAAACTTTTAAAGCATTCAATAAACAATTTAAAAAGTGGCCAGATTACTCAAGAGATGACAATTTTAAAAGATTTGTTGAATTGGAATTTCCTAACAAAAGATTGGAAGATTGGAAATTCTTAGACTTTCATTCAATTTTTTCTAAAAAATTTAAAAAACTTAAAATTGACTTAGATAATAAAAATAAATTTCACTTTAATGAATATATTAAAAATTTTGATCATAACAAAATTATATTTTTAAACGGTGTTTTTAATAAATCTAATTTTGAAAACGAAAATAAACAAAAAATTATTTGTAATAGCGTCAAAGGTTTTGATGAACATATGCGAACAACTATTGATGACAAGTCTGAAAATTCATTAAATTTTTTGAATAATGCTTTTTATTTGGATGGAGTGCATCTTACTATTGAGAAAGAATATAAACTGGAAAAACCAATAGTAATTTATAATGTTTTCAACTCTATGGATAAAAGTAATTTTTTTAACCAGAAAATAAAAGTTAGAACAGGTGAAAATACCAAAGTGGATATTTTTATGTATACGATTAATTTAGGATCAGAGCCAATTTTTTTAAATGTCTACAATGATTTTTTGGTTTCTAAAAATAGTTTTATAAAAATTTATAATTTTAATGAGCTTAAAGGTAACGATTTTTTCTACAATTTTAATGACGTTGATGTGATGAATAGTGCAATTTTTGAAAATTTTACAATGTCTTGCTCTTCTCACTTATTTAAACATGAAATCAAATGTAATTTGAAAGAAAAATATGCTTCAGGATTTATTAATGGAGCATTTTTAAATAAAAACCAACAAAATAATGAAATTAAAACCAGGATTGAACATGGAGATGAAAATACAAAAAGTTTTCAGAAAATCAAATCTGTTTTGGATGAAAATAGCAAAGCTGTTTTCCAAGGTAAAATCTATGTCGACTCAAAAGCACAACACACAGATGGCTACCAATTAAGCAAATCAATTATATTGGATAAAGAAAGCGAATTTGACTCTAAGCCAGAATTAGAAATATACGCAGATGATGTTAAATGTTCTCACGGTTCCACATCCGGTCATTTGGACGAAGATTCTATTTTTTATTTAATGTCCAGAGGTTTAAGTCGTAATGAAGCTAAAAAACTTTTAATTCAGGGCTTTTTAGTAGACGCAATCGAGACGATTACAAACAAAGAAATCAAGGAATATTTGTTAGAAAAATTAAAAAATAAAATTAATGAATTTAAATAATATTAAAAATCAATTTCCAATTTTTTCAAAAAAGATTAATGGTAAATCTTTGGTTTATCTTGATAGTTCTAACTCTTCACAAAAACCTGTGAACGTGCTGAACAAACTAGATGAATTTTATAGACATGAATTTTCTAATGTAGGAAGAAGCATTCATTTTTTGGCCGTTAAAGCTACAAACAAGTATGATGAAACGCGTGCTAGTATAAAAAATTTTATTAATGCTAAGTCAAAAGACGAAATTATATTTACAAAAAATGCTACCGAATCAATAAATTTAGTCGCTTCAACTTTTGGACAACAATATGTTAATGAAGGGGATGAGATTTTAATAACAGAACTAGAACATCACTCGAACTATGTTCCTTGGCACTATCTTAGAAAACTTAAGGGCGCAGTTATAAAATTTGCTCCAATAAATAAAGACGGAGATATCGAAATCGATAAATTTCAGAAACTTATAACTTCAAAAACAAAAATTATTGGAATTACACACATCTCAAACGTAACCGGAACAATAGTTCCTGTTAAGGAAATTGTAGAAATTGCTCATAAAAAAAATATTCCTGTTTTAATAGATGGGTGTCAAGGCGCTCCTCATCTTAAAATAGATGTTCAAGATATCGATTGTGATTTTTATGTAATGTCTGCGCATAAAATTTATGGTCCTACTGGAGTTGGGATTTTGTACGGAAAAAAGAAATGGCTCGAAAATCTGCCACCTTACATAGGTGGCGGCGGAATGATTAATGAAGTAAAAAAAGAAAAAATTACTTATGCGTCTTTACCTACAAAGTACGAAGCTGGAACCATGCCTACTGCAGAAGTGATTGCATTTAATGAGTCAATTAAATTTATGAATTCCATAGGAATAGAGAATTTAATGAATCATGAAAAAGAACTCACTAACTATGCTTTGGAAAAACTAAAAAAAATGAATTCAGTTAAACTTGTTGGCAATCCAAAAAACAAAGCGGGAGTAATATCATTTACTATTAAAGGAATACATCCTCATGATATTGCTACGATTTTGGATGAAGATGGAGTAGCAATTAGAGCAGGACAGCACTGTTGTCAAATATTGCATGAAAAATTAAATTTGTCTGCTACTGCCAGAGCATCTTTCGGCGTTTATAATACCAAAGAAGATATTGATATTCTTTGCAAGGCTATAGAAAATTGTAGAAAGGTTTTTGAGTCAAAATAATGGATTTAAAAGAACTATACCAAGATATAATTCTGGATCATGGAAAAAGTCCTAGAAATTTTGGAAAATGTAAGGGATATAGCCACAAAGGAAAAGGACACAATCCTCTTTGCGGAGATCAAGTTGAGGTTTATTTAAAATTAAATAGTAATCAAAAAGTCGAAGATTTAACATTCGAAGGATCCGGTTGTGCGATTTCAATTGCCTCCACCTCAATAATGACCGAGTTAGTAAAAGGAAAATCTTTTGAATCAGCTAAAAAAATAATAGACGAATTTTTAAACATGATTAAAAATACCAAAGAAATTAATTCAACAGAACTGAATGAAGACCAGAAGACAAAAATCATGTCTTTATCTGGAGTTAAACAGTATCCAATGAGGGTTAAGTGCGCTACACTTGGATGGCATACCTTAATTTCAGCTATGGATAAAAAAAAAGAAGAAGTAAATACTGAGGTTACCGATTAATGAAAAATATGAAAGAAGAGATTATAAAAGAAATTAAGAAGATTTATGATCCAGAGATTCCTGTTAATATTTATGAGCTAGGTTTAATTTATAAACTTGAAGTGGATGAAAAGAATAAAGTGAATATAGACATGACATTAACTTCACCCAATTGTCCAGTTGCTGAAAGTTTGCCAAACCAAGTCAAAGAGACTATAATGAAAATAGCAGGTGTTTCTGCTGTAGATTTAAAATTGGTTTGGGAACCGCCCTGGACCAAAGACAAAATGTCAGAAGCCGCAAAGTTAGAATTGAATATATGACAAAACAAGTAATCACATTAAGCGATAGAGCCGCAAAAAGAGTTAAAGAAATCATCGCTCAAGCCAAAGAACCTATTGTTGGGGTAAGAGTTGGTGTTGCATCAGGGGGATGTGCCGGCATGTCTTATGTTATGGAATATGCAAAAAAAACTAACCCAAATGATGAGGTAATCGAAGATAAAGGAGTAAAAGTTTTAATCGACCCAAGTGCAGTTATTTATCTTCTTGGTACGGAAATGGATTATAAAAAAGAAGAACTTTCATCAACATTTGTATTTAAAAATCCCAACGAAACAGAACGATGCGGATGCGGAGAATCTTTTAAAGTTTAGTGCTTGGATAGTTTCAAGTATGTTCTAAATCCTTGCGAATTTGAAATTTCCTTATTGTATTTTGCTTTTATCAAAGCGTATCCTTTATTATCAATTTTTGGCAATTCAAGCAGATCACAAGATTTATTGCGGGCAATTTCAATTCCTCTTTCTACCAAACACAAAAAAACTTGACTTTGAAGTATGAGGCTTGAGGCAATTAAATTTTCAACAACAAATATGTTATATTTTTCATTCAGATTCGTTTGTTGAAAAGTATAAATAAGCATTCCCACGTAGTAGTTAGCTTCATTTTTTGCAACCAAAATACCAGAAATATCTCTATTTTTTGTAGTCACAAGATTCATGTAAGATTCAATTTTACTTAATGGCCAATTAGGAAATTCTTGAGTCAAAAGCGGCATTAGGGGCTCGACTTTTTTTGCGTCGTAATAACCCACTTCTAGCCCACCCCAAGATTTTACATTTTGAACACTTATCATAATTATCGCTCTATATATACTTTGTGTTCAATAAGTTATTTGACTTAAATCAATTGTTTTTGAAATTTGATTTATGATATATTTTTCATATATGAACGTAACAAACAAAGCTGGAACTAAAAAAAATGTCATTAGATGCTCAGTTTGTAAAATAAGACCTTTTTCATTTTGCAGATGTTTACCCGAAGAAGATTTAGGTGTTTTTGCGGGAATTTCTTCAGAGAAAAATTATTCTAATAAAGACAATATATTTTTACAGGAAGAAGAATCAATAAGTTTATACAACATCACAGAAGGTAATGTGAAAATTTATCAATTGGTTTCAGACGGCAGAATACAAATTATTGGTTTTCTTTACCCAGGTGATTTTTTTGGTTCGTACAAAAGAGGAAAATATAATTATTCCGCTGAAGCCATAGGAGAAGTAAAAACTTGTGTTTTTAAACAAAATGTTCTTGACGATTACCTTGTGCAAAACATGAAGTTGGCAAGAGAGTTATTGCATATGACCTCGCATGAGCTAACGCTCGCTCAAGATCGAATTGCAGTTTTGGGCAAACTCACTGCTTCTGAACGTTTAGCTAAATTTCTACTAAATATTTCTGATCAAAGAGCTAGGATAGGATGGCAAAACAATCCGGTGAGCTTACCTATGTCAAGACAGGATATTGCTGATTATTTAGGTTTAACTTTAGAAACAGTTAGTAGAGAAATTTCAAAATTCAAATCTAGTAATTTAATTAGAATTTTGAATACAAAACAGATTTATATTAATAATAGAGTTGAATTAGAATCTGTTTGCAACTGAAATTTGATATAGATCAAATAAAAATCCTTCTCGTAAAATTTATAAATTTAAAAAAATATTTTTGATTTAAATCAAAGATCTTTTGTTCTTGATTTAAATCAAAGATCTACAATTCTATTTAGATATTTTTTCTACATGAACATAACAGTACAAATGATTTTCGCATTATTTTATGTTCCTTGCGTTGCGTTTCAAGGGATGTCTCTTGCTGTTAGAGAAAATGCTGTTATAGAAAATCAAGAGACATCCCCATCCCTAGCCAATCGAGAAAGCCAATCTAAATTGTATAACAAGTTATCTATTTTTTTTGGAGTTTTAGCCACATGTTCCTATTCGGTTTTTCTATTAAAAATAATTCAGTAAAAAAAAATATTATAAAGCTTTCAATAATTATAGCTATAATTCTAGCATTATTTTCTACAATTATGATTTGAATCAAATCCATTTTTTTTTGATAAAGATCAAAAAATTTTTTTTATTTTATAATATTTTTAATGTATGGGTAAAAAAGACCATTTACTGAGAAATATATTAGCAGTGTTAATTGTTTGTTTAGGGGTCGTGTTTTTTGTTTCATCTGTAAAAAGCGACCCCGCAGACAATCTTCCTGTGGTCGTTCAAGAATTAGTTAAACCTCCTTTTGTACCAAGACATAATATTGTAGCTAAGGGTGGACCAAAAGTAATCAAAGTTAGAATGACGGTTACGGAAAAGGTATTAACAATCGATAATGAAGGTACAAAATTTAGAGTTTTTGCATTTAACGATTCTATTCCAGGACCATTAATTGTTGCTCATGTTGGTGATTACATAGAACTTACATTAGTTAGTCCGAAAAAAAATAATTTTGAACACAATGTCGATTTCCATGCATCAACAGGCGCTTTAGGAGGTGGTGGCTTAACACATATTCTTCCTGGCGAAGCAGTTATACTTAGATGGAAAGCAACTAAGCCTGGAGTATTTGTTTATCACTGCGCGCCAGGCGGATCTATGGTGCCTTGGCATGTCGTAAAAGGAATGAATGGTGCGGTTATGATTCTTCCAAGAGATGGACTTAAAGATCGTCATGGAAATCCAATAACATATGACAAAGCATATTATATCGGCGAACAAGATTTCTATGTGCCTAAGGATGAATATGGACGTTATAAAAAATATTTACATCCAGGAGATGGTTTTAGTGATGTCTTGAAGGTGATGAGAACTCTTACACCAACGCATGTTGTTTTTAATGGTGCGGTGGGAGCGCTTGAAGGAAAAAATGCTTTAAAATCAAAAGTGGGAGAGTCTGTAATGTTCATTCACGCTCAATCAAACAGAGATACACGTCCACATTTAATCGGTGGACATGGAGATTATGTTTGGCCCAATGGATCTTTTAATGATCCACCAAGAACAAATCTTGAAACTTGGTTTGTGCCAGGGGGAGCGGCAGGTGCAATGATTTATAAATTTAGACAACCTGGGACTTATGTTTATTTAAATCATAATTTAATAGAGGCTTTTATTTTAGGAGCAAAAGCAGAAGTCAATGTAACTGGAAAATGGAATGACGATTTAATGAAACAAATAATGGAACCAAGTAAAATTGCAGAATGATAAAAAATATAATTAGCCTATGAATCAGATTTTAAAACAACTTTTAATGCCAACTTCTAAAGAAGTGATTCAGAGACTTCAGGAAGAAAATAAATATTTAAAAGAAGCTATTGTAGAAGAAAAGATAAAAACAGAAAGTAACATAAAAGCTCTTAACAGAGCATTATCTGAAGTTAAAAATGATAATTCTAAACTTTCTAAACAAATAGAAGACTATGTAGAACTCAAAGAACATTATTCACATCTAAAAGAAGAAGGATTCATTTGAGGAGATATTTTTTAATATTAATAATTGCTTTATGGACAGGCGCATCACATGCAGCAGATGTGACGGTTGAGATGTTAAACAAATTTGACAATGAATACATGGTTTATTCAAAAAAGATTGTGAATGTTGAGGTAGGAGACACAGTTTTTTGGAAATCTACAGACTCAAGTCATAACGTTGAATTTATTAAAGGTGCTGTACCAGAAGGAGTTGAAAAATTTAAATCTAAATTAAGTGAGGATGTGGAATATAAATTTACTATTCCAGGAATTTACGCCTATTGGTGTACTCCTCATAAAAGTTTGGGAATGATCGGCTTTGTAATAGTTGGGAACGATTTGTCCAATAAAGATTCAATTGTCAAAGTAAACTATATGGGCAGATCGAAAAAAATAGCCAAAGAGCTGATCGAACAAATGATATAGATGAAGGAAAAACATAAAGTAGCAATTTTTCTTAACTCACTTTTTTTTGGAGTCCTTATATTAGGCACTTTTGCTTGCATTTATCTTTGGTTTTAGAGCATGGTATTGCCGGACAATTAAAAATTGTATATGATTCTAGAGTATGAGAGACACAAAACATTTAGGAAAACACGCTAATAAGTTAGCTCAAGATGCTAAGGAGAAGAACTTATTCAGAACTCAGCGTAAAGCGGTAGAAGCAGGCGCTCATGGAACGCTTGATTACACAATTAAAGAAGGCGTGAACAAAGACAAGATTGCTGACGAAAAAATTATAAAAAACAAAAAATAATATTTAACAGCTATAGTACATTTCAAACTCCATAGGATGTGGCGTATGTTCGAGTTTGTAAATTTCCTCAAATTTTAACGCTATGTAAGCATCTATCTGATCATCTGTAAATACTCCACCTTGGGTAAGGAATTTTCTATCTCTATCAAGACTTTCCATTGCTTCTCTTAAAGATCCGCAAACCGTAGGGATATTTTTAACTTCATCTTCAGGCATTGCGTATAAATCTTCATCAACGGGTTTTCCAGGATTAATTTTGTTTTTAATTCCATCAATACCAGCCATTAACATTGCCGCAAACGTTAAATAAGGATTTCCAGCAGCATCTGGAAAACGAATTTCACATCTAGATGCTTTTTTGTTTAGCGTGATAGGTATTCTGCACGAAGCAGATCTATTTCTGGCTGAATAGACTAGCAACACAGGTGCCTCAAAACCTGGAATTAATCTTTTGTAACTGTTTGTTGTGCTATTAGAAAATGCATTAATTGCTTTTGCATGTTTTAAAATTCCACCTATGTAGTGTAATGCTGTATCAGATAAACCAGCATATTTATCTCCTGAAAATAATGCTGTGCTGCCTTTCCATAAAGACTGGTGCGTATGCATACCTGAGCCATTATCACCTTTTACTGGTTTTGGCATAAATGTTGCCGTCTTCCCAAAAGAGTGAGCAACCATGTGTACTCCATATTTGTAGAGCTGCATATTATCTGCTTGATCAGTTAGTGTACCAAAATACATACCAAGCTCATGTTGGCTTGGCGCAACTTCGTGGTGATGTTTTTCTGTTTTAATTCCCATATCTCTTAAAGCTTTTAAAAATTCTCCTCTCATATCTTGAGCAGAATCAACAGGCGGCACCGGAAAATAACCACCTTTTATTCCGGGTCTATGTCCCATATTTCCGTTTTCATAATTTTTGCCCGTGTTATACGGACCTTCAGCGCTATCTATTTTAAAACCAGTTTCGTTCATATCATTTTTATATTTTACATCATCAAATACAAAAAACTCTGCTTCAGGACCAAAATAAGCTTTATCGCCAATGCCTGTTTTTTTTAAATAAGCTTCAGCTTTTTTGGCAGTGCTTCTAGGATCTCTTTCGTAAGGATTTTTTTTAACCGCATCCAATACATCGCAAAATAAAATCAGAGTATTGTGAGAAGTAAATGGATCTATAATTTCTCTATTAAGATCAGGTTTTAAAATCATGTCAGATTCATGAATAGCTTTCCATCCAGCGATAGACGATCCGTCAAAAAATATCCCTTCATTCAACATGGAATCATCAACCATTTTCCCGTCCATAGTTAGATGTTGAAGTTTTCCCCTAGGATCTGTAAACCTTAGATCGACGTACTCGATCTCTTTGTCTTTCATTAATTTCAATACTTTGCTTGCGCTCATGAAGTAAATTTGTTTAATTCTTTCTGTAACCTAATTGACTATTCATTAAAACAAAAATGTAATAAAAACCATTGTGAATAAATCAGATGTGGTATGCACAGGATGCAAGTAATAATTGAATGAGAAAAACATTGAAAGACAATCTTTATTACAGAAAAATACGATCACAAATTAACACACCAAAACTATGGATAAATAAATTTCCTTGGAAGAAAAAAAGTGATCATAAATATAGCAGGGGAAGGGTGGTGGTTTATGGCGGTAAAAAACATATGGTTGGGGCCACTATTTTAAGCTCCGAATCTGCTTTGAGAGTCGGAACTGGGTCTGTGAAAATAATATGTGATAAAAAAAACATTGTTATTTATTCAAGTAAATTTCCCTCATTGTTGAAGGTAGAGATTAATAGCTTCAATTTGTTAAAAAAATTTTTGGAACGCGAAAAAATAACTTCAATGTTAATTGGGCCAGGGGCTGGAAGTAGTAGCAAAACTAAAAAAATTGTTAAAATGATTTTGTCGAAAGTAAAAAACGTTGTTTTAGATGCTGACGCTTTGACGTGTTTTAAAACAAAACCAAAAGAATTATATGCACTTTTAGATAAAAATAAAATTATTACCCCACACTTAAAAGAATTTCACTCAATTTTTCCAAATATTTCAAAAAAAGAAGATCCTATAAAAAAAGTTTTAGAAGCCACAAAACTTACCAAAAGTAATGTCTTGCTAAAAGGATCCAAAACAATATTAGGTTCTTACGATAAAAAAATTATAATTAACTCTCATTCTTCACCAGAATTAGCCACAATTGGATCAGGAGATGTATTAAGTGGTATGCTTGTAAGTTTAATTGGCGAAAAAAAAATGAATCCTTTTTTAGCTGGTTGTTCAGCTGTATGGTTGCACGGCGATATTGCTAAAAATTATGGGAAAGGACTAATAGCGGAAGACATAGTTAAAGGAATTCCTCAAGCTTTAAAAAGATTAGAAAAATGGAAGATCTATTAAAAAAAGAACCAGTTAAAAGAGTGCATGATTTTATAAAAAAATTCGACTCAAAGCTTGAAGTCATGGTTTTAGGCACTACCGCAAGAACTGCTCAAGATGCAGCAAAATCTCTTCAGTGTGATGTGGGCGCAATTGTCAAAAGTTTGCTGTTTAGAGCAGACAATATTTTCTTGATTTGTTTGATAGCTGGGGATAAACGATGTTCCTTAAATAAACTAAAAAAAATTTTAAAAAAAAAGGATGTATCTATGGCGAATGCAGATATGGTTAAAGAAAATACTGGTTTTTCAATAGGCGGAGTTGCTCCAGTTGCGCATATTAAAAAATTAGAAATTTTAGTTGATAAATCGCTTAACAGATTTTCAGATGTATTTGGTGCGGCTGGACATCCAAATTGCGTGTTTAAAATTAGCTACGAGCAATTAATTAAAATTACTAACGGATTAGAGAAAGATATATCTGAATGAGAGATCCAAAAAGCTCAGATTATTTTTTTTTGGTATTGCTGGCTCTTATTTGGGCGTCGGCTTTTTTTAATATAAAAATCGCCACTTATTCTTATGGACCACTTACTATAGCGTTTTTAAGAATTTTTTTTGGAGCAATTCCTCTTGTTTTATTATGCTATTTCAAAAATATTAAAATTGAAGCTTTTTCTAAGGATTGGCATTGGTTCGCCTCTATTGGAATTATAAATTTGGTTATACCTTTTTTTTTAATCGCTTATGGCGTTCAAAAAGTTCAAAGTAATTTAGCAGCCATCTTAATGGCAAGCACTCCTTTAACTGCCGTCGTTTTATCTCATTTTTTTACCAAAAATGAAAAAGTTAATTTAATAAAAATTATAGGAGTATTAGTAGGTTTTTCTGGAATTGTTTTTTTATTTTCGGATAACATTTTAATTAATAAAAATAACTTTGTTTCAGCTCTTCTAATTTTATGCGGTTCAACATTTTATGTAATTGGTGGTTTGCTTACATTAAGGATTAGTAATAAAAAAAATGAAAATGTTACAGCTTCGATTTTGATTTGGGCTACTTTAGTTTTATTTCCAATTTGTATGTTCATTGAACAACCTTGGAATTTGTCTCCAAGATTAGATTCTACAGTTTCTGTTATTTATTTAGGAATATTTGCTACAGGAATTGCCTGGTTATTAAGGTTTTATATTCTCAAAAACAATGGCTTAGTTTTTCAGGCTCAAGTGGCATACCTCATTCCAATTTTTGGTGTAATTTTAGGATTTTTAATTTTGAATGAAAAAATAACTTATAAAGTCATTATTGCTTTGATTGCTGTGATTATTGGAATTTATATCGTTAAAAAATCAAGCAAAAATAAGTTGGTTTAAATAACTTGGAGATTATCTTTTAATTTGATATCAAAACATCCACGGGCAAGTGGCGGAATTGGTATACGCGCTAGTCTTAGGAACTAGTACCGCAAGGTTTAAGAGTTCGAGTCTCTTCTTGCCCACCAAAAAATATGAAGATAACAGTAGATTCCAAAAAAGGTCTGATAACAAAATTTCAAATTAAAGTTGAGAAAAAATTCATCAATGAAAAAATGTTAAACAAAATTGAGGAGTTAAAAAAGACTGTAAACTTAAAAGGTTTTAGACCAGGCAAAGTTCCGGGAGAAGTTTTAAAACGTCAATTTGGAAAGGCAATTTATGGAGAGGTAATTGACACTATTCTTAAAGAAACCTCATCTCAAGCCATAGAAGAAAAGAAAATTAGATTGGCAAGTCAACCAAAAATAGAACTTAAAACTTTTAGCGAAGGTAAAGATCTGGAATATTCAATGGAAATAACAGAATTGCCAAAAATTAATATTAAAAAAATAGAAGACATTAAATATAAAAATTACGATATAGAAGTTTCAAAAGAAGAGACAGAAAAAAGATTGAATGAAATTTCTAAAAATCAAAATAATTTTGAAGATAAAAAAGACAACGAGGTAGCTCAAAAAGGAGATATGGTTATTTTTGACTACAAAGCAACAGTTGATGCAAAAGATTTTGAAGGAAATTCAGGAAAAAATATTCAAATTATATTAGGCAGAGATCTTTTTATAAAAGGTTTTGATAATCAACTAACTAATTGTAAAAAAAATTCCGAAAAAAAAATAATGATTAATTTGCCAGAAAACTTTCCCAAAAAAGAATTGGCAAATCAAAAAGCAGAATTTGTTTGTAAAATTATAAATATTAAAAAACCAATCCCCGTTGTTGTCAACGATGAATTTTCAAAAACATTAGGCGCAAAAGATTTAAATGATTTAAAAGATATAATTAAAAAGCAAATTAAAAATGAATATAAAAATACTTTGGATCAAATTACGAATAGTCATATTTTAAAATCTCTAGAAGATTTTTCCAATTTTGAAATACCAGAACATTTAATTAATCAAGAATCCGAATTAATTTCGCAAGGATTAAATGAAGAAGAAAAGAAAAAAGAAAAGAACAAAAATATTTTGTTAGCTAAAAAAAGAGTGAAAGTAGGTCTCATTTTAAATGAAATTGGCGAACAACATAATCTAAAAGTTACTGAAGAAGAGATAAAAAAAGAAATTGAAAAACAAATACGCTCGATGCCGCAACAATCCAAACAATTGATCGAATATTATCAAAAAAATCCTTCCGCAGCTGCTCATCTGAGAGGAAGAATTTATGAGGAAAAAATATTAAATTTAATAAAAAGCAAAGCTAAGTCAACCAACAGTGTTTTAAATACAAAAGAAGCAGAGAAGATTATTTTGGAAGAAAATAAAAAAAGTTTACCAATTGAAAAAGATAATAAAAAACACTCAATTTCAGCAAAATCTTCAAAAAAGAAGATAAAAAAGAAAAAAAAAATAAACAAATAGGTAAAAGTAATCTATAGTCGTATAACTGCGAATCACTATGAAGAATGATTTTGAAGAAAAAATGAACAACTTAATTCCTATGGTAGTCGAGCAGACTGGCAGAGGAGAGAGAGCTTATGATATTTATTCGAGATTATTAAAGGAAAGGATAATTTTTCTAGTCGGACCAATAAATGATAACGTTGCTTCTTTAGTAACTGCTCAATTGCTTTTCTTAGAATCTGAAAATCCTAAAAAAGAAATATCATTCTACATCAATTCTCCTGGAGGATTGGTAACAGCTGGCTTAGGCATTTATGATACTATGCAATATATTAAATCACCCATAACTACTTTGTGTATTGGACAAGCATCCTCTATGGGATCATTTTTATTAGCAGCTGGAGAAAAGAGTCACAGGCTTTCTTTGCCCAATTCAAGAATAATGGTTCACCAACCTTCAGCAGGATTTCAAGGTCAGGCTACAGATATAGAAATACATGCCAAGGAAATAATTTCTTTAAAAAAAAGATTAAATGAAATTTATGCCAAGCACACAGGAAGATCTATCGAGGAAATTAAAGATGCGCTTGAGAGAGATAAATTTATGACTCCCAATGAAGCCAAAGATTTTGGTTTAATTGATAAGGTTGTAGATAAGAGAAGTCAAAAATAGTACAATATTAGAGTTATCAACTACATCTAGTTACCAACAACAGTAGATTTCAACTTAGACTTGATAAGAATACTAACAAAATTTATAAGTGTAAGTGTTGATTCGTTTTAAATAATTTTATGAATACAAAAAATACTAAAAACATACTTTATTGTTCTTTTTGTGGAAAAAGCCAGCACGAAGTGAGAAAGTTAATAGCTGGCCCTACAGTGTTCATATGTGATGAATGTGTCGAATTATGTATGGATATAATAAAAGAGGAAAGCAAGGAATCTTTAGTAAAACATCAGGAAGGGGTACCTTCTCCTAAAGAAATATGCAAAGTTTTAGATGATTATGTAATTGGTCAGGAGTATGCAAAAACAGTTTTGTCTGTTGCGGTGCACAATCATTATAAAAGGCTTAATCATGAATCAAAAAATAATAAAGATGTTGAATTGTCCAAATCAAATATATTACTCGTAGGGCCAACAGGATGTGGAAAAACTTTACTAGCACAGACTCTTGCAAAAATTTTAGATGTACCTTTTACTATAGCGGATGCCACTACTCTAACAGAGGCTGGATACGTTGGAGAAGATGTAGAAAATATCATATTAAAACTTTTACAATCAGCGGATTATAATGTGGAGAAGGCGCAAAGAGGAATTGTATACATAGATGAGGTAGATAAAATAAGTCGTAAGTCAGAGAATCCATCTATTACAAGAGATGTTTCGGGTGAAGGAGTTCAACAAGCTTTACTTAAAATTATGGAAGGCACAATTGCAAGCGTTCCTCCACAAGGTGGAAGAAAACATCCTCAACAAGAATTTTTACAAGTAGACACAACAAATATACTTTTTATTTGCGGAGGCGCCTTTGCTGGATTAGATAAATTGATTGCACAAAGAGAAAAAGGAACTTCAATAGGATTTGGAGCACAAGTTAAAAATCAAGAAGAAGAAAGTATTGGAGACACTATTAAGAAATTAGAACCAGAAGATCTTTTGAAATATGGTCTTATCCCAGAGTTTATTGGTAGGATGCCGATCGTAGCTACTTTAAAGGATTTGGATGAAAAATCTTTAGTTCGTATATTGAATGAACCAAAAAATTCATTAATCAAACAGTACAAAAGACTTTTTGAACTAGAAAATGCCAAGCTTACTTTTAAAGATAGCGCTATTTCCGAAATTTCAAAAAAAGCTATTAAGAAAAAAACAGGAGCAAGAGGCTTGAGATCTATTTTAGAAGCAATTTTGTTAAAGACAATGTATGAGCTGCCTAACCTTGAAGATGTTTCGGAAGTTATTGTAGACGAAAGCGTGGTAAAAGGCCGATCTGAACCTAAAATAGTTCGCTCAAAAAACAAGAAATTAACAGAAAAAACGTCAGCAGCTTAAATAAATTTCTTGAAAAACAAATAATTATATCCATATTAATCATATGGTCAGAAAAACTAATCTAGCATTATTACCATTGAGAGATATTGTGATCTTTCCAAATATGGTCATACCTTTATTTGTGGGAAGAGAAAAATCTATTAAAGCCCTTAATGAGGTAATGAAATCAGACAAAAAAATAATTTTGGTTACACAAATAAATTCCGAAGTAGATGACCCAAGTTCAGAAGATATTTATAGCTATGGATGTGAAAGTTCCGTTTTACAACTATTAAAACTGCCAGATGGCACAGTGAAAGTTTTAGTGGAAGGTTTAAATAAGGTTAAAATTTCAGAATTTGATCAGAAGGACGAATTTTTGAAATGCAGTGCCGAAGTAGTTAAAAATGAAGAAAGTACAGAAGATCTTTTGCCACTTGCTTTAACTTCTATTAAAAAATTAGAAAAACTTTCAAGTATAAATAAAAAGATTCCTTTCGAGTCAATAAACAATTTAAAATCTCTCAAAGATTCTTCTCAAATCGCTGACAATATAGCTTCTCACATCAGCATATCCATATCTGACAAACAGAAAATATTTGAAATGTTAGACGTTAAGAAAAAAATTAATAAAATTATAGAATATTTAGATAATGAAATAAGCATCGTTGGCGTTGAGAAAAGAATTAGAGGTAGAGTTAAAAATCAAATGGAAAAAACTCAGAGAGAGTACTATTTGAATGAGCAACTAAAAGCTATTCAAAAAGAATTAGGTGAGATCGAGGAAGGTAAAGATGAGATTACTAATTTACAAAAATCTATTAATAAAGCAAAGATGCCAAAAGAAGTAACTAAAAAATGTTTATCTGAATTAAAAAAATTAAAATCTATGAGCCCAATGTCTGCAGAAGCAACGGTGGTCAGAAACTATCTAGACTGGATGGTGGAACTGCCTTGGAATAAAAAAGACAAAGTGGTTGATGATTTAAATGAAGCCAAAGAAATATTAGACAAAGATCACTATGGATTGGAAAAAGTGAAAGAAAGAATAGTTGAGTATTTGGCTGTTCAGAAAAGAATTGAAAAAATAAAAGGACCGATATTATGTTTAGTTGGTCCACCCGGTGTTGGAAAAACATCCTTAGGAAAATCAATTGCTAAAGCGACAGGAAGAAAGTTTGTAAGAATGTCTTTGGGAGGTATACGAGATGAAGCCGAAATCAGAGGACATAGAAGAACTTATATAGGTTCGCTTCCAGGAAAAATTATTCAACAAATGAAAAAAGCTGGAACGAAAAATCCATTATTTTTATTGGACGAAATAGATAAAGTTGGAGCTGACTACAGGGGTGATCCATCTTCTGCTCTTCTAGAAGCTCTTGATCCAGAACAAAATGCATCTTTTAACGATCATTACTTGGAGGTTGATTATGATTTATCGGATGTTATGTTTGTTACGACAGCAAACACACTTAATATACTTCCTCCTTTGCTAGATCGTTTAGAAGTAATTAGAATTCCAGGTTACACAGAAGATGAAAAAATTAATATAGCTAACAAATATCTTTTACCTAAACAGATAGAAAACAATGGAATCAAAGAAGGTGAAATGACATTTGAAAAAGATACAATTAAAAATATTATAAGAGATTATACTAAAGAGTCTGGTGTGAGAAATTTAGAAAGAGAAATTTCTAAAATTTCAAGAAAAACAGTTACACAAATAATTTCCGAAGGTAAGAAAAATGTTTATGTAGATCAAAAAAATCTAGAATCTTTTCTTGGAGTAAAGAAATTTAAATTTGGCGAACTAGAAAATAAAGATGAAGTTGGTATCGTTACGGGTTTAGCATGGACAGAATTTGGAGGCGAGATTTTGAAAATAGAAACTGTTCACATGCCAGGTAAGGGAAAAATGCAAATAACAGGTAAACTAGGTGATGTTATGCAGGAGTCTGTAAAAGCAGCAAAATCCTTTGTGCGATCCAAAAGTATAGAATACGGAATAATACCACCAGTTTTTGAGAAAAAAGATTTTCACATACATGTCCCTGAAGGGGCTACACCAAAAGATGGACCATCAGCTGGTATCGCTATGGTTACTTCAATTGTTTCTTCTATAACAGGAATTCCTGTAAAAAGAGAAATTGCTATGACAGGAGAGGTTACAATTACTGGAAAAATTCTTCCTATTGGAGGTTTAAAAGAAAAACTTTTAGCCGCACATAGAGCGGGTATTAAAAAAGTTTTAATACCAGAAGATAACAAGAAAGACTTAGCTGAAATACCCGACAAGATTAAGTCGGACATAGAAATAAAAGCGGTTTCACACGTTGATAATGTGCTTCAAATAGCTTTAACAAAACCGTTGAAAGCAATTCATTGGGTTGATGTAAGTTTATCGACTGCTCAAAAAGAAACAACAGTTGAAAAACATAATTAACACTTAAGTTTTTTTATATTTTTAAAATAATTAATAATTTCTGGGTTAACTAAAGTAGGACTTTGTTCATAGAACATTTTTAATATGAGTAAAACAAATCTCTGAATATTATTCTTATATTCTCTAACGTTTCATAAACATATTCTAGATAGAATTCTAGTTCTGGCCAATATACAATTAATTCGTTTTTAAAAGTTTCTAAAACTCCAATTGCAGAAATTGCCCCAATTAGAATTATAAATATAGCCGTTAAAAAACCAATACCTTGATCTTTTTCATCTTTTTCAGATTCGGCTACACTCATACTTTCCATAGAAGGGTCAATTGATTTTCCTATTTTTTGATCAAGTTCTTTTGCAATATCGCTTTTTGCTAATCTTCCAATTTTTCCAGATGATAAAACCAAAGCCCATTGTTTACCTAAAAATTTATATTTTTTTCCATCAGAGGCAGTTTCTATTTTTTCTTGCGTAATTTTTTCTGATTTGAATTTAGTTTTTGTTTTATTTTTTATTTCGGGTTTTTGAAACCATGTATTAGAACAAACTCCACATTGAACTTCCATTCCTTCTCTTGGAATAGCATTTTCAGGAACTAAAAATTTTTTTTCGCAAGATTTACACTGAATAATCATTTAATTAAATTTTAACAATTTTATTATTAGTATCAATAAGGGTTTTTAAAACTAATAATTTCTTATCTTTCCTATTTTTCAAAATAGGTTTTTTTTTGGTAGGAAAATTAATATTTTTTGAATTAATTTGATCCATAGCGTTTAAAATATCATCTATCAGGTATGTTTTTTCCATTGAGCAAATAAATTTACTTAAGGTTATATGAAATTTTCATTTGTAACAAGCAATGTTCAGAAAAATAAATTTTACACTTTAGTTAGTATGCTATATAAATGTCTAGTTTTTAGGGCGCTTAGCTCAGTTGGTAGAGCATCTCGTTTACACCGAGAGGGTCGTAGGTTCGAGTCCTTCAGCGCCCACCATGTGGGGGTGTAGCTCAGTTGGTTAGAGCGCCTGCCTGTCACGCAGGAGGTCGCCGGTTCGAGCCCGGTCACTCCCGCCACAAATTAAAAAGAAATTTTCAATTATAGAATGTGTTCAATAACTTAATAACTCAGTGTACATATTTAAAAAATATTATATTATGTAGAGAGGAGTTTCATGACGTCTGAATTTTTAAAAGATTATTTATCAATTATAATTTTTTTATTTGTTTCTCTCGGTTTAAGTATTGGTTTTATTATTCTTAATTTTTTACTTTCTCCAAAAAAACCTGATTCAGAAAAACTTTCAGCATACGAATGTGGATTCGAAGCTTTTGGCGATTCTAGAATGGAATTTGATGTTAGATTTTATCTTGTTGCAATCTTATTTATAATTTTTGACTTAGAGATTGCTTTTTTATTTCCTTGGGCTATTACATTAAACAACACAGGTCTATTTGGTTTTTGTTCGATGATGGTTTTTTTATCAGTTCTTACAGTTGGATTTATATATGAGTGGAAAAAAGGAGCTCTCGACTGGGAATAAATTATGAATTTTGAAAAAAATATAGAAAGAATTCCAGATGAATTTAAAAAACTTGCAGAAGATTTTAGCAAAAAAGGTTTTATTACCACTTCATCAGAAAATTTAGTTAATTGGGCTAGAACAGGATCACTTCATTGGATGACATTTGGGTTAGCTTGTTGTGCTGTTGAAATGATGCAAACTTCCATGCCAAGATATGATCTTGAAAGATTTGGAGCTGCTCCACGTGCATCACCCAGACAATCAGATGTTATGATTGTTGCCGGAACCTTAACAAATAAGATGGCACCCGCATTACGAAAAGTTTATGATCAAATGCCCGAACCAAGATACGTGATATCAATGGGCAGTTGCGCAAATGGAGGAGGGTATTATCATTATTCTTATTCAGTAGTTAGAGGATGTGACCGAGTGGTTCCCGTTGATGTTTATGTTCCAGGATGTCCACCATCGGCTGAGGCATTATTATACGGAATTTTACAGTTGCAAAAGAAAATAAGAAGAGAAGGAAATTTAAACAGGTAAAAATTATATTTTAATGAAATCTTCCGTCACAGATCTTGAAAAGATAATTAATTCTGGATTAACTACCACTATTAAATCTTCAAGAATAATATTCAAAGACTTATCAATTGATGTAGAATTTAAGGATATTTTTAAATCTATATTGTTTCTTAAAACAAATGAAAATTGTCAGTTCAGGCAACTAATTGATATTACAGCAGTAGATTTTCCAGAAAGAGATTGTAGATTTAGAGTAATATATTTCTTATTGAGTCACAAACACAACAAAAGAATTTTAGTTAATATTGACATTAAGGAAAATGAAAAAATTCAATCCATAACAAAAATTTATCCCTCAGCCAATTGGATGGAAAGAGAAGTTTTTGATATGTATGGAATAAAGTTTAATAATCATCCAGATTTGAGAAGAATTTTAACAGATTATAATTTTGAAGGTTTTCCTTTAAGAAAAGATTTTCCATTAACAGGTCACACTGAGGTTAGATACGACGAAGAAAAAAAGAAAGTAGTTTATGAGCCGGTGAAACTGGAACAAGATTACAGAAACTTTGACTTTGAAAGTCCTTGGGAAGGCACAAAATATATTAAAGAAGTTCAAGATTCAAAAGATAAAGAAAAATAAATGTCAAAAAAAAAAAAGACAATGAACCTAAATTTTGGACCTCAACATCCTGCAGCTCATGGTGTTTTGAGATTGATTCTTGAATTAGAAGGAGAAATTGTAGAAAAAGCTGATCCGCATATAGGATTACTTCACAGAGGAACAGAAAAATTAATTGAACATAAAACTTACACCCAAGCTGTCCCTTACTTTGATAGACTAGATTATGTTGCGCCAATGAACCAAGAGCATGCCTTTGCATTAGCTGTGGAAAAACTTTTAAATATAGAAATTCCTATAAGAGCCAAATACATTAGAGTTTTATTTTGTGAAATAGGAAGAATTTTAAGTCACATTTTAAATGTTACGACTCAAGCTTTGGATGTGGGCGCCCTAACACCTTCTCTTTGGGGATTCGAAGAACGTGAAACCCTAATGACTTTTTATGAAAGAGTTTCTGGATCCAGGTTGCATGCAAATTATTTTAGACCGGGTGGAGTTAATCAAGATTTACCAAGAGGATTAACAGACGACATACTAAAATTTTGCGAAACATTTCCCAAAATTATTGATGATATAGAAAATCTTTTAACTGATAATAGAATTTTCAAACAACGAAATGTTGATATTGGAATTGTTACAAAAAATGAAGCTTTGGATTATAGTTTTTCTGGCGTTATGTTAAGAGGTTCTGGGGTGGCTTGGGATTTAAGAAAATCTCAAACATATGAATGTTATTCGGACTTTGATTTTGATATTCCAATCGGAAAGAATGGAGATTGTTATGATCGCTATTTGTGTCGAATTGAAGAAATGAGAGAAAGTTTAAAAATTATTAAACAATGCATAAAAACAATGCCCTCAGGTCCTGTTAAAAGTCTTGATGGAAAAATTTGTCCACCAAAACGAGCAGAAATTAAACAATCAATGGAAGCATTAATTCATCATTTCAAATTATTTTCAGAAGGTTACAGAGTTCCTGAAGGAGAAGTTTACGTTGCTGTAGAAGCTCCAAAAGGAGAATTTGGTGTTTTTTTAATTTCTGACGGAAGTAACAAACCATATAAATGCAAAATCAGAGCACCCGGATTTTCTCACTTGCAGGCTATGGATCATTTAATAAAAGGCCACATGCTAGCCGATGTTCCTGCAGTTTTAGGTTCAATGGATATTGTTTTTGGAGAAGTAGACAGATGAAAAAAGTATCTGAAAATCAACCAAAAACATTTGAGTTTACCTCAGATAACCTAAAAAAATTTGAGGAAATACTTAAAATATATCCAAAAGAAAGAAAACAGAGTGCTGTTATGCCTCTTTTATACTTAGCCCAAAGTCAAAACGATAATTGGATACCTTTGGCTGCAATAAAATACATAGGCAATAAACTTGAGATGCCTTACATAAATGTTTATGAAGTAGCTACTTTTTATTCCATGTATAATTTATCTCCAGTTGGAAAATATCATGTTCAAGTGTGCACGACTAGCCCGTGTATGTTAAGAGGTTCAGAAAAAATTTTAAAAAAATGTAAAGAAAAGATATCTAAATTTCCCAATACACTTTCGGAGAATAAAAACTGTTCTTGGACCGAAGTTGAATGTTTAGGAGCATGTGTGAACGCGCCAATGATTCAAATTAATTCAGATTACTTCGAAGATTTAGATGAAAAATCAATAACAGAAATATTAGAAATGATTAACTCTGGAAAACAACCTAAGCCTGGCTCTTACAAAAATAGAAAAAATTCAGCACCATTTGGATCCAGAACAACTCTTTTGGGGGCAAAAGATGCTTAGAGATGAAGATAGAATATTTAAGAATTTATATAATGATTATGGATGGGATTTAGAGTCGGCAATTCAAAGAGAAGATTGGAAAAATACTTCTGAAATCATATCCAAAGGCAGAGAGTGGATCATTAAAGAAGTCAAGGATTCAGAATTACGTGGTAGAGGTGGTGCTGGTTTTCCCACAGGATTAAAATGGTCTTTTGCACCAAAACCAGGTTCAAAACCTCATTATCTAGTTATTAATGCAGATGAATCCGAACCAGGAACATGCAAGGATAGAGATATACTAAGATTTGAACCTCAAAAATTAATCGAAGGATGTTTGATTGCTGGCTATGCAGTGAATGCTCATGTTTGTTATATTTATATTAGAGGCGAATATTTTAACGAAGGTTTTCGATTACAAAAAGCTATAGATGAGGCTTATCAAAAAAATTTAATTGGAAAAAATGCATCACAAAGTGGTTGGGATTTTGATATTTATATTCATTATGGGGCAGGTGCTTATATTTGTGGTGAAGAAACAGCTTTATTGGAAAGTATAGAAGGTAAAAAAGGTCAACCAAGATTAAAACCTCCATTTCCAGCGCTTGTAGGTTTGTATGGTTGTCCAACTATAGTAAATAATGTTGAAACTATAGCTGTAGTTCCTTCGATTTTAAAAAAAGGCTCAAAATGGTTTTCATCACTTGGAAAACCAAAAAACACAGGCACAAAAATTTTTTGTATTTCTGGCAATGTAAATAAACCATGTAATGTTGAAGAGGAGATGGGAATTTCTTTAAAAGATCTAATAGAAAAACATGCTGGAGGAGTAGTTGGCGGATGGAACAATTTGCAAGCGGTTATACCAGGAGGGTCTTCGATGCCAATGTTACCAAAAAGTATTTGTGAAACAATAACAATGGATTTTGATTCTCTTATTAAACACAAAAGTGGATTAGGCACGGCTGGAATAGTCGTGATTAACAAAGACGAAGATATAATAAAATGTATGGCAAGAATTGCTAGATTTTACAAACATGAAAGCTGTGGGCAGTGTACTCCTTGCAGAGAAGGTTGTGGATGGATGTGGAGAATGTTGGAGAAAATGAGCAGAGGAGATGCAAATATTAAAGATATTGATTTGTTATATGATGTTACAAAACAAATAGAAGGACATACTATTTGTGCTTTTGGAGAAGGGTCTGCTTGGCCAGTTCAAGGTTTATTAAGACATTTTAGAAAAGAAATTGAAAAAAGAAACTTTTCTGATCCATCGGTTAAAAAAGAAATCAAAATTCCATATTTGGTAGATCAACATTTATTAGAGGATAATGAAAATGCCTAAAATTTTTATAAACAACAAAGAAATAGAGTTTGAAGAAGGCATGACGGTTTTGCAAGCTTGTGAACTTGCGGGAGCAGAAATACCAAGATTTTGTTATCACGAAAGACTTTCAATAGCAGGCAACTGTAGAATGTGTCTTGTAGAAATAGAAAAATCTCCAAAACCTATAGCTTCATGCGCAATGCCGGCAGTAGATGGAATGAAAATAAAAACCAACAGCAGTTTTGTTGAAAAATCAAGGAAAGGTATTATGGAATTTTTGCTTGCAAACCACCCTCTTGATTGTCCGGTTTGTGATCAAGGAGGAGAATGTGATTTGCAAGATCAATCTATGTTTTATGGAGCAGAAAATTCAAGGTATTTGGAAAATAAAAGACAAGTTAAAGAAAAAAATATGGGGCCATTAATTAAAACACAAATGACAAGGTGTATACATTGTACGCGATGTGTGAGATTTGCAACCGAAGTTGCCGGCGTAACAGAATTAGGAGCAATTGGCAGAGGGGAAGAAATGGAAATCACAACTTACTTAGAAGAGTCAATGCAATCAGAATTATCAGGGAACGTTATAGATTTATGCCCAGTCGGAGCTCTTACATCCCGACCTTATGCGTTCGAAGCCAGACCATGGGAACTAAAAAAAACAGAAACCATAGATGTAATGGATGCGGTAGGATCAAATATAAGAGTAGATACATATGGTTGGGAAGTCAAAAGAGTTTTGCCCAGATTAAACGAAAGCATAAACGAAGAATGGATATCAGACAAAACCAGATTTTCATGTGATGGTTTGCTTAAACAAAGAATTGATGCTCCATACATTAGAGAAAATGGAAGATTAAAAAAATCTTCTTGGAAGGAAGCTCAAAAAATATTGATAGAAAAAATTAAGACTTTTCCTCCAAACGAAATAGCGGGATGTGTTGGTGGTTTGGTTGATATGGAAGCCTTATATTGTTTTAAGAAATTTTTTAAAGACACAATTGGTTCTTTGAATATAGAATGTAGAGAGAAAAAAACTTACTTAAATCCTCAACACAAAAGAAATTATATTTTTAACACATCAATTCAAAATATAGATAAAAGTGATTTTATACTTTTGATTGGATCCAATCCAAGACATGAAGCTACAATAGTTAATCTTAGAATTAGAAAAGCTGTTGTAAAAAACAATGCTCAAGTCTACTCAGTTGGCAATCCAGGAGATCTATCTTATCCAGTGAAATTGTTTGAAGGATCAACTTCAGTTATCCAATCTATGCACGAAGGCAATCACGAAATTTATGAAAAACTTAAAAATGCTAAAAACCCCATTGTTATTTTAGGGGAGTCAGCTTTAAAAGGTATTTCTGGAAAATATGTTTTTGAATCAATTAAAGAAATTTTGTTTAAATTAAATCATGTAAATAAAACCTGGAATGCATTTAATATTTTGACTCAAAGTGCTTCCAGAATTGGTGCAATTGACTTGGGTATATATTCTATAAAAGAAAAAGATAATTATAGTTTTTTTAACTTACTAGATTCTGGTAAATTCAAATTTCTTTATTTGTTAGGCGCTGATGAAATAAAAATTAACAAAAGAAATGAGTTCATAGTATATCAAGGCAGTCATGGTGATAGAGGCGCCGAAATAGCCGATATAGTTTTGCCTGGTGCTGCTTACACAGAAAAAGATGGGATGTTTATCAATTTAGAAGGTCGAGTACAAAAAACATCTAAAGCTTCTTATCCACCAGGAGATGCAAAAGAAGATTGGAAAATTTTTCAGGAGCTAAGCATGAAAATGAAAAATCCTATTGATATAAAAGACCGTGAAGAACTAGAAAATAAAATTGTTAAAGAAATAAAATTGTTTTCAGGTTTTAATGAATTACCGTCTGGAGATTTAAGTTTTAAAAAACCTACCAAATTAGATTTTATAAATGAAAATATTAATATAGATCAAATCGATTATTACTATACTAATCCAATTTCAAGAGCTTCCAAAACAATGTCAGAGTGTAGAAAAAATAAAAAAAATGGAGCAAATTACAATGGAATATTTTAACTTTTTTTTTAAAGAAATTTTAAAAATAGCTTATCTGTTAATACCTATTTTGGTTACTGTAGCTTTAATTGTGTGGTTTGATCGTAGAGTGTGGGGCTTCGTCCAAAAAAGAAGAGGGCCTAATGTAGTTGGCCCTTTTGGTCTTTTTCAAACATTAGCAGATGCGCTAAAGTACATTTTTAAAGAAATAATAATTCCGGCTAGCGCAAACAAAGTAATTTTTGTTTTTGCTCCAGTAGTTACTTTAACCTTGGCGCTTATTGCTTGGGCGGTTATACCATTTAGCGAAACATGGGTGCTTGCCGATATAAATGTAGGCATTTTATATATTTTTGGTGTTTCATCTTTAGGCGTATACGGCATAATAATGGCTGGATGGGCTTCTAATTCTAAATATCCATTTTTAGGAGCCATAAGGTCAGCAGCTCAAATGGTTTCATACGAAGTTTCAATTGGAATTATTATTATAAACGTCTTGTTATGTGTTGGTTCATTCAATTTAAGAGAAATAGTTCTTGCGCAACAAAAAATATGGTTTGTGATTCCATTATTTCCCATGTTTGTAATTTTTTTTATTTCTGCACTTGCGGAAACTAATAGACCACCTTTTGATTTGCCAGAAGCAGAAGCAGAGCTTGTTGCTGGATATCAAACAGAGTATTCGGGAATGATGTACGCAATGTTCTGGTTGGGCGAATATGCTAATATTTTATTATTATGTTCGTTGGGAGTGATTCTTTTTTTAGGAGGGTGGCTTTCACCAATCAACATGTATCCTTTTGATGTAGTACCACCACCTATTTGGATGATATTTAAAATTTTGTTTTTATTTTTTCTTTTTGCTTTAATTAAAGCAATAGTGCCAAGATATCGTTATGATCAACTAATGCGTTTGGGTTGGAAAGTTTTTCTTCCACTATCTTTGGTTTGGGTTGTAATTACTTCAAGTTTTTTAGTTTATTTTGAAATGTTGCCAAATGGTTAGGTTAACTTATGAATTTGAATAGAATTTTAAAAACAATTTTTTTAGCTGATTTTTTTATGGGTTTCTTATTGGCAATTAAACAAATTTTTAAACCAAAAAAAACCATAAACTATCCTTTTGAAAAAGGTAAATTAAGCCCAAGATTTAGAGGAGAGCATGCGTTAAGAAGATACCCCAATGGTGAAGAACGTTGTATAGCATGCAAACTTTGTGAAGCAGTCTGTCCAGCACAAGCAATTACAATCGAATCTGAAATGAGAGAGGATGGAAGCAGAAAAACTACACGTTACGATATTGACATGGTTAAGTGTATCTATTGTGGTTTATGTCAAGAATCGTGTCCAGTAGACGCTATAGTCCAAGGTCCAAATTTTGAATTTTCTACAGAAACCAGAGAAGAACTGTACTATGACAAAGAAAAATTATTACAAAATGGAGACAAGTGGGAAGATGTTTTGTCTGCCAATATTAAGAGAGAAAAACCTTATAGATAGATGATTGTTCACTCCATATTTTTTTATTTTTTTTCTTTTATTGCTGTAATTGCAGCAATAATGGTTACTAGAGCAAAAAACACTGTTCATGGTGTTTTTTTTCTAATATTAGATTTTATAAGTGTATCCTGTCTTTTTATTATGATTGGAGCAGAGTTTCTTGGGATGATTATGTTAATCGTATACGTGGGCGCTGTTGCAGTTTTGTTTTTATTTGTTGTGATGATGTTAAACGTTAACATCAAAGAAACAACTTTAACAAAGGTTAAAGAGTTTAAGGGTGTTAAGCCAATTGGAATTTTAGTAGGGGTTGTAATTTTTTTAGAATTGATAGTGGTTATTGGCGGGTGGCAATTTAAAGAAAATGTTTTAATTACAAGTTCATCCGTTGTAAACCAAAATTTAACAAATACAGAGAGCTTAGGGAATATATTATATACTGATTATGTGCACCTTTTTCAGATATCTGGAATGATACTTCTCGTAGCTATGATTGGGGCTATAGTTTTAACTTATAGAAAAAAAGAGGGAATAAAAAGACAAAATGTTTTTTCTCAAATTTCTAGAGAGAAAAAAGATTCAGTAACTTTGGCAAAAGTAAAAATCGGTGAAGGAGTTGAGATTAATGATTGAAGTAGGTTTGGGACATTATCTAATGCTGAGTGCAATAATTTTTACTATTGGAATACTTGGTATATTTTTAAATAGAAAAAACGTTATTGTTATTTTAATGTCAATTGAACTTATTTTGTTAGCAGTAAATATTAACTTAGTATCATTTTCTATTTATACACAAAATTTATTAGGACAAATATTCACAATGTTTATTCTAGCAGTGGCTGCGGCAGAAGCAGCAATTGGACTTGCAATAATTGTTGTGTATTTCAGAAACAAAGGTTCCATAAAGATAGAAGATATTAGTTCTATGAAAGGTTAAAATTATATGGATTTAGCAATTATTTTTTCACCGTTGATTGGGTCAATTCTTTCGATCTTAATTGGAAATAGATTGGGTTATAGATATTCGCAGCTCATTACTTGTTTATTTATTTTAATTTCCGCAATCTTTTCTACTTTTATTTTTTATGAAGTAAATTTTAATAATACTTTTTATAATAACGATATTTTTGTTTGGGTTACTTCAGGTCAATTCGAAGCTTCCTGGTCCGTCTATATTGATACTCTTACTTCAGTGATGTTGATTGTTGTAACTTATGTTTCGTTGTTAGTTCATGTTTATTCAATTGGATATATGGATCATGATCCTCACAAACCTAGATTCATGTCTTATTTATCCCTTTTTACATTTGCCATGTTGGCACTTGTCACATCAAACAATTTTTTACAATTATTTTTCGGCTGGGAAGCTGTGGGGCTTTGTTCTTATCTTTTGATTGGATTTTGGTATAAAAAAAAATCTGCAAACAATGCAGCTATAAAAGCATTTATTGTGAATAGAGTTGGTGATTTTGGTCTTATCATAGGAATATTTTTAATATTTTTATATTTTGATACAATTTATTATTCAGATGTTTTTAGCAATGCTGCTAATTTTAAAGATATAACAATATTTTTTCTTGGATTTGAATTTAATTTAATAACTCTAATTTGTGTTGCTCTTTTTATTGGTTGTATGGGTAAATCAGCTCAAATATTTTTACATACGTGGTTGCCAGACGCAATGGAAGGACCTACGCCAGTTTCTGCGCTTATCCATGCTGCCACAATGGTGACTGCTGGAGTATTTTTAGTGGTGAGATGTTCCCCAATATTCGAATATTCTCAAGTTGCTCTAAATTTTGTTGCAGTTATAGGAATGATAACGGCATTTTTTGCAGCTTCAGTTGCTTTGGTTCAAAATGATATTAAAAGAATTATTGCCTATTCGACTTGTAGTCAGTTGGGATATATGTTTTTTGCTTGTGGAGTTGGAGCTTATCATGTTGCAATTTTCCATCTATTTACTCACGCATTTTTTAAATCCCTTCTGTTTTTGGGATCAGGCTCTGTTATCCATTCATTAAAAAATGAACAGGATATTAGATTTATGGGAGGCATCTGGAAAAAAATGCCATACTCTTACGTATTGATGGTGATAGGAACGCTTGCTTTAACAGGTTTTCCTTTTTTTTCAGGCTATTATTCAAAAGATGCCATCATTGAATTTGCGTATCTAAAAAATTCTAATATTGGAAGCCTAGCTGCTTTTGTGGGTATAACGACAGCATTTATGACTGCAATTTATTCTTGGAGATTAATATTCAAAACTTTTCATGGAAAATATAAAAATGAAAAAATTAAACTCAATTTAATACACGAGTCTTCGCTTGTAATCATTATACCCTTAATCCTTCTTTCAATCGGGTCAATATTTTCTGGTTATTTATTCAAAGACTTGTTTGTTTACCAAAACTTTTTAGATTTTTGGGGTTCTTCAATTTTCTTCCTAAATGAAGTTTCTGAAAAACACCCTCCATTTTGGTTTATTATTTTAACACCTTTGTTGGTGATATCAGCAATTCCTATTGCTTATTATTTATATATTCAAAATACAAAAATTCTTTCAAAATTTACAAATGATAATTTAAAAGTCTACAACTTTTTATTAAACAAATGGTATTTTGATGAAATATATAATTTAATTTTTGTAAATCCTTTAAAAAAAATAGGATACTTTTTTTGGAAGTCGGGAGATATCAATACGATTGATAGGTATGGCCCAAATGGTATTTCAAAAATAATAAAAATAATTTCAAATAAAGCTGTAATTTTTCAAAGCGGATATTTAAATCACTACGCCTTTATCATGTTGATTGGCTTAACAATTATTTTAACTTATTTGGTAATATTTTAATGAATTTTCCTATACTTTCTTTTATAACATTTTTTCCATTGCTAGGGGCAGTTTGTATATTTGCTATTCAGGGAAAAAAAACGGATTACATCAAAAATTCACAAAATGTTGCAATATTTGCGTCCGTACTTAATTTTGTTCTTTCTTTATATCTTTGGTTTAACTTTGACAATACTCACTCTGGATTTCAATTTGTTGAAGAATACGAATGGTTGAAAGGCTTTGTCAACTTTAAATTTGGAATTGATGGCATTTCTATAATTTTTATTTTGCTCACTACTTTCATCACTCCTATATGTATTTTTTCGGGAATTAACAGTGTAAGTTTTAGAATAAAAGAATTCTTAATACTCATATTGTTGATGGAAACATTAATGATCGGAGTATTCTGCTCCCTAGATCTTGTAATCTTCTATTTATTTTTTGAAGGTGGACTAATACCAATGTTTTTGCTTATAGGGATATGGGGTGGAGAGAAGAGAGTTTACTCTGCATTTAAATTTTTCTTATTCACTTTACTTGGATCAGTATTAATGCTTGTTGCCATAATTACCATATTTATTTTAACTGGCTCTACCGATGTTGAGCAACTCTTGAATTTAAAAATACCAGAGAATTACCAATATTTTTTGTGGTTAGCATTTTTTAGCTCTTTTGCTATTAAAATGCCAATGTGGCCATTTCATACATGGCTTCCGGATGCTCATGTAGAAGCTCCTACCGCTGGTTCTGTAATTCTGGCAGCGATTTTACTTAAAATGGGCGGTTATGGTTTTATTAGGTTTTCAATAAGTTTGTTTCCTAATGCATCAGAATATTTTGCTGTCTTAATTTATGCATTAAGTGTTATTGCGATTATATACACCTCTCTTGTAGCTTTAATGCAAGATGATATGAAAAAATTAATTGCTTATTCTTCCGTTGCTCACATGGGCTTTGTTACAATAGGTATTTTTACAATGACAAAACAAGGTGTGGAAGGTGCTCTAATCCAAATGTTGAGTCATGGAATCATTTCAGCAGGTTTGTTCTTATGTGTTGGTGTTCTATATGATCGAAAACATTCTAGATTGATTTCTTCTTACTCTGGCGTTGTAAATTTTATGCCAAAGTATTCGTTATTTTTCATGATCCTAACCTTAGGAGCCATTGGATTGCCTGGTACCAGCGGTTTCGTAGGAGAATTTTTAGTTTTGGTTGGGGCGTTTAAGATAAGTAAATTGATTGCTATTCTGTCCAGCACAGGAATAATTTTAGCGGCAGGATATATGTTATGGTTGTACAAAAGAGTGGTTTTTGGATCTATTTTAAATTCGAATTTAAAAAATATTAAGGATTTAAATATTTTTGAAAATTATTATCTTCTAGCATTAGTGGCCGTAACATTATTTTTTGGTTTTTATCCTGATCCTTTATTTCAAACGTTTAGTTTGTCCGTTGATAATTTAATTTTACAATATGAGATGAGATAAAATTCATATGAATATAATTGCCACAATAATACCAGAAATTTTCTTATCAATTTCAATTATGATTTTGCTTATTTTTGGAGTTTTTATTAAAGAAAGTTTTAATATTGTTTATAAAAGTTCCATTGTGGTATTAATTTTTGCTGTTCTGCTTTTAGTTAATAATTTTGAAAATTTTTCTCAAATATTTAATGATAGTTATTTAATTGATAATTTATCAAATTATATCAAAACCTTATCAATTATTTCAGCGATCGTAGTGCTGTTGATATCATATGAATATATCAACTCATTAAAAATAAATAAATTTGAGTATCCTATTTTAATAATATCTTCTCTTTTGGGCGCAATGATTATGATTAGCGCCAATGATCTAATAGTTTTTTACATGGGTTTAGAACTACAATCACTGCCGCTTTATGTTTTGGCGTCAATTGATAGAGAAAATGAAAGATCTACGGAGGCAGGTCTTAAATATTTTGTATTAAGCGCCTTGTCTTCTGGTCTTTTACTCTATGGATGTTCATTAATTTATGGTTTTACTGGATCAACTAATTTTCAATTAATTGCACAAAATTTTAATTCTAACAATCTAGGGTTAATTTTTGGAATTGTTTTTATAATTGTTGGGTTAGGATTTAAAATTTCCGTAGTTCCTTTTCATATGTGGACACCTGATGTATATGAGGGGTCTCCCACATCCGTAACAGTTTTCTTTGCATTAGTTCCAAAGATTGCAGCTATGACCGTCTTTATTAGATTTACCAACGTAGCCTTTGCAGGCATTTTTGATCAATGGCAGTTGATCTTAATTTTCTTATCAGTTGGATCAATGATACTTGGAGCTGTAGCCGCAATTGGACAAGACAATATAAAAAGATTAATGGCTTATAGCTCTATTGGTCATATGGGATATGCATTGGCTGGTATTCTAACAGGAACAATTGAAGGAACAAAAAGTACAATAATTTATTTAACAATTTATGCCGTAATGAATACAGGAATGTTTGCTTGTATATTTTTCATGAAAAGGAAGGAGAAATATGTTGAAAATATAAAAGATTTATCAGGGCTGTCTAAAACAAATCCTTTGTTGGCTGTTGGGTTTTTGATTATGTTATTTTCTTTAGCGGGCATACCTCCTTTAGCTGGGTTTTTTGCAAAGTTTTATATTTTTGTAGCAGTGCTTGAATCAAAACTCTATTTATTAGCTGTTATAGGACTTGTTACAACAGTTGTTTCTGCATTTTATTATCTCAGAATAGTAAAAATAATTTATTTTGACGAATCTAAAATTTCCTTTCAAAATGTTAAAAACCTGCCGCTAAAGTTTGTTTTATTAACTTCAAGTTTAATTATTCTGTTATATTTTGTTTATCCTTCCATATTGATTGATATGACGTCATCAATTAGTTTAGGTTAATGAATTTTAATATATATAACTATAACAAAATACCAAGCACCAACAACGAAGCAATTAAACTTATTAAAAAAAAAAATATGAAACAAGGACTAGTATTTTCTAAAATTCAGACCAACGGAAGAGGGACTAGAGGAAAAAAGTGGATTTCAAAAAGCGGAAATTTTTTTGGGTCAATCTTTTTTCAATTAAAAAAAAATACACCAAAGTTTTATGAATTTTCAGTGATTACTCCAGTTCTAATAACAAAAAAAATTAAAAAAATTACAGATTGTGAAAATATTTATATAAAATGGCCCAATGATATATATATTAATAATCAAAAAGTTTGTGGAATTTTGCAGGAAGTTATACAAAATGGAAATAATCAAAAATATTTGATCATTGGAATTGGAATAAATTTGGTTTCACATCCCACAATAAGAAATCAAAATATATCTGATATTAAGAAGGAAACAAAAGTGCTTATTAAGAATAACGAAATGTTAAATGAAATTAAGAAATCTTTTCAGAACTTCTTTAAAAATATTAAGTTTTATAGTTATAAAAAATATATGAGTTTAGGAAACTCTCTATCAAGATAACACAATGAATTTTATAGTCGCAGATATAGGAAATACATTTATAAAAATTTGTACCGTTGATGAAAAAACTTTAAAAATCAAAAGAACAAATTTAATAAGAAGTGATAAAAAAATTAATTTTTTAAAAATAAACAAAATTTTTAAAAAAAAAATTAGAAAAGAAGTTTTATTTGCCAGCGTAGTTCCACAAAAATTCTTTTTATTAAAAAAGTATTTAAAAAATAAATTTGATTTAAAAGCAACTGAAATAAAAAGTTTAAACCTAAAACAATTAATTAAATTGGATATAAAAAAACCTAATCAAGTTGGCTCAGACAGAATCTCCAATGCTATTGGCGTGCTAAAGGACTATTCTTCAGATTCAATCGTCATTGATTTTGGAACCGCGACCACATTTGATGTGGTTTTTAAAAAAAAAACCTATTCTGGCGGACTAATTGCACCAGGGATAGATTTGTCAATTAAAAATTTGGCAGAATCTACAGCTTTATTACCAATTTTTAAAATTAAAAAAACAAAAAAAATTGTAGGAAAAAATACCATTGAAGCTTTAAGATCTGGTTTTTATGAAGGCTACTCAGGTTTAATTGATAGAATAATTTTTAAAATATATAAACATTATAAAAAAAATTTTAAAATAATTTTAACTGGTGGATACGCGTATTTGTTTAAAAAAAATCTTAGTTACAAAGTAATAGTGGATAAACTCTTAACCATCAAAGGTTTGGTGCAAATTTATAGGTATAATTTTTTATGAATAAAGAACTATTTTTTTGTCCACTTGGAGGCTCAGGTGAAATTGGGATGAATATGAATTTGTTCGGATATGGTACTTCGGAAGACATCAAGTGGTTGATCGTTGACATGGGGGTTACGTTTGCCGACGAATCTATTCCTGGCATTGATTTAATTTATCCCGACCCAGGATTCATTGTTGATAAAAGAAAAGATTTATTGGGAATCGTATTAACCCATGCACATGAAGATCATATAGGAGCAATAGTTCATATATGGCCAAAGTTAAAATGTAATATTTATTCAACACCATTCACATCTGTTTTGATAAAAGAAAAATTTAAGGAAAAAAAAATTGATATTGAAAAATATTTAAAAATTGTTCAGCTTAATGGGTCGATTAAGTTAGAAAATTTTGATGTGGAATTTGTAACTTTAACACATTCAATTTTAGAACCAAATGGACTTAGTATAAAAACGCCAATAGGAACAATCTTGCATACAGGAGACTGGAAATGTGACCCAAATCCTCTTATTGGAGATTCAATTAACCAAAAAAGATTAAAAGAGATAGGAAATGAAGGTGTGGTTGCTATGATATGCGATTCAACAAATGTTTTTAATCCAGGAAGAGCAGGATCAGAAAATGATGTAAGAGATAATCTTTTAAAGATTATGAAAAATATTAAAAAAAGAATCGTGGTTACTTCTTTTGCTTCAAATGTAGCAAGGATGGAAACCATATTTTATTGTGCAGAAAAAATAGGACGAGAAATATCTTTAGTTGGGCGATCAATGAATAGAATTTTTAAAGCTGCGAGACAATGTGGTTATTTAGAAAAAGTTAAAAAACCAATTGATTCTAGGGACGCAAAAAAAATACCAAGGGAAAAAATTGTTCTTTTGTGTACAGGATCTCAAGGTGAACCAAATGGAGCAATGATGCGGATTGCAAATTATAGTCATCCCGACATTGCTATAGAAAAAGAAGATACAGTAATTTTTTCTTCAAAAATTATTCCAGGAAATGAAAAGAAACTTTTTAAAATGCATAATGAGCTTGTTAAGAATGGTATAGAGGTAATCTCTGAAGAAAACGAATTTGTCCATGTTTCAGGTCATCCTAATAGAGAAGATTTAAAAGATATGTATAATTGGATAAAACCTAGATCAGTGATTCCTGTCCACGGTGAACACAGGCACATGGCTGAACATATTAACTTTGCAAAAGAAATGCAGGTTCCTTATCCCCTACAAGTTGAAAATGGAGATGTGGTAAAAATTCCGAAAAATGGAAAACCTGAAATAGTAGATAAAGCTCCTACTGGAAGAATGTATTTAGATGGTAGTGTAAGCATTGGAGAATACTCCAAGACAATAAAAGAAAGAAAAAACTTATCATTTAACGGTCTTCTCGAAATAACTATAATAGTAAATGAGAAAGGAAATATAAAAAAACCATTTATTTCTTTGACTGGCTTGCCTGTTTTCGAAGAATCAAAAATGGATTTTAAAATGGATTTAGAGCACGAAATATACAAAATATGTAAAACTTTTTCCGTGAGGAATCCAAAACAAGAAAAGAATCTTGAAGAAAAGATCAAATCAAACTGTAGAAAAATTATTAAAGATAGAATAGGCAAAAGACCATTTACAAACATAAACTTAATCAGGTATTAAAATGTATATTTCCCAACTATTTTTGCCAATGATAAAAGAAATTCCATCTGAGGCTAAAATTAAATCTCATCAACTCATGTTAAGGACTGGAATGATAAAACAATCTTCAGCAGGAATCTATTCATGGCTACCGCTAGGTTTTAAAATTTTAAAAAAAATTGAACAAATAGTTAGAGAGGAACAAAATAATATTGGAGCTCAAGAAATGTTAATGCCAACCATCCAATCAGCTGACATATGGAAAGAAAGTGGGCGTTACGCCGACTATGGGGAAGAGATGTTACGTATAAAAGATCGACAAAATAGAGAAATGCTATACGGCCCTACAAATGAAGAGCTAATCACAGAAATATTTAGATCTAGCATTAAATCGTACAAATCATTGCCACAATTATTGTATCATATTCAATGGAAGTTTAGAGATGAGCTTAGACCAAGGTTTGGAGTTATGCGTTGTAGAGAATTTTATATGAAAGATGCCTACTCATTTGATTTAGATGATAAAGGTGCTCAAAAATCTTATAATAAGATGTTTTTTGCCTATTTAAAAACTTTTAAAAGATTGGGTTTAAAAGCTATCCCCATGGCAGCAGACACGGGACCAATAGGAGGAGATTTATCACACGAGTTTGTGATTTTAGCAGACACCGGAGAAAGCAAAATATATTCCGATAAAAGAATTTTTGATGTGAATGTGGAGTCATATGATCTATCAGAAAAATCGATTGAAAAAATGAGATCAGAATTTGGAAAATATTATGCTGTAACAGATGATAAATTTAATAAAAAAGAATTTGACCAAAAAGTAAACAAAAAAGATCAATTAGAGACGAGAGGTATAGAAGTTGGACATATTTTTTATTTTGGAGATAAATATTCCAAACCATTGAACGGAATTGTTAGCACCAAGGAAGGATCATCTGTAGCAGTTAAAATGGGATCTTATGGCGTTGGGGTTTCAAGATTAGTTGGCGCAATCATCGAAGCGAAATACAATAATGAAATGATGGTTTGGCCAAATTCTATTGCTCCATTTCAGGTTGCCATTATTCCCAATGTTAAAAAAAATGATAAATCTAATTTAGAAAAATCAGAAAAACTTTATAAATTTCTTAAAAAACAATCTATCGATGTTTTGCTTGACGATACAGATGAAAGTTTATCATATAAGTTTAAAAAGTTTGATTTACTTGGTATTCCAAATCAAATTATAGTTGGATCAAAATCTACAGATGACAAATTTGAATTTAAGAAACCTGGAATGCAATCTGAAAATTTAAAAATTCAAGAAATAATAAAAAAACTATAATCAGAAGAGTATATCAAATTGATTTCACAGACTGAAAAAACCATCGCTTTAAGATATTTAAAACCCAGAAGAAATGATGGATTTTTGAAAATAATTAAATTCTTTTCATTTACAGGTATCGCTTTAGGAGTTGCAATTTTAATTATTGTAATGTCAGTAATGAATGGTTTTAGAGCAGAACTTGTAGAAAAAATACTTGGTTTTAGTCCTCATATTACAATCAAACCCTATGATCAAAAAATAGAATTAAATAAGATAAAAGAGTTAGAAAAATATGAAGAGATAATTAGCAAATCTGTCAAATCTTATTCAGGGGAGGCGGTTATTTTTTCAAAAAACAACACCAAAGGAATAATAGTTAGAGGTTATTCCAAAAATGATTTAGAACAAATGTCTTTGCTTAAGGATAGTGTTATCGACGGCTCTCTGAATGATTTTGAATCCAATTCAGTTTCTATAGGAAAAGATTTGGCTATTGCTTCAGATATAGTTGTGGGAGATAAAATACAGATATTATCTACAGCAAGTATAGAAACTCCCTTTGGAAATTTACCCACACAATCCGACTATGTTGTAACTTCTATATTTAGTAGTGGGCTTAGCGACTTTGATGGAAATGTTATTTTTATGCCAATCAATGAAGTGTTACCGTTGTTTGGGGTTCCAGAAGAAGAAATAAGAGTTGAAATATTTTTAAAATCTCCAGAAAAAATTGAGGTTATAAAAGAAGACATTCAAAATTTGTTTAGCGAGCACTATGTTTATTCTTGGGCAGATTTAAACAAATCTTTTTTCGCAGCTCTTAAAATTGAAAGAAATGTGATGTTTATAATTCTTACTTTAATAATTGTAGTGGCTGCATTTAATATTATTTCGGGATTAACAATTTTAGTCAAAAACAAAACAAAGGATATAGCTTTATTGAGGACTATAGGTGTAAGCAGAAAATCTATTGTTAAAATATTTTTTTTAACAGGTTTTTTAATTGGTTTTTTTGCAACTATTTCCGGAGTAATATTTGGTGTTTTATTTTCTTTCTACATTGAAGAAATTAGGGAGCTTTTAACATTCTTATTTAATATTCGATTGTTTCCTGAAGAAATATATTTTTTAAGCAAAATGCCTTCAGAAATAAATATAGTTTCCATTTTAATTATATCTGGTTTTTCATTAATCATAACAATTTTTGCATCTCTATTTCCTTCTTTGGCTGCTGCAAAATTGGATCCCGTAAAAGCGTTAAAATATGAATAAAGATTTATTAAAATTATCTAATTTGTCTAAAGAATTTTTAACAGCAAATTCAAAGATAAAAATTTTAAAAAAAATAAATATTAAAGTTTCGTATGGAAAAATAATTGCTCTGGTTGGTCCTTCAGGATCTGGAAAATCCACTTTGTTACACTTAATAGGTCAGCTAGATACTGCAACTTCAGGGGATATTTTTTTTGAAAACGTTAACCTATCTAATGTTGATGAACAAGAAAGAGACAATATAAGACGAGATAAAATTTCAATTGTATATCAGCAGAACAATTTACTTTACGATTTTAATGTGCTCGAAAATGTTATCATGCCATTACTAAACAAGGGAATTGATAAAAGAACTGCGGCACAAAAAGCACTAAGGATTCTTAAAAGTGTAAAAATGTCTCATAGAATATTTCATTTTCCTGATCAATTGTCTGGCGGAGAGCAACAAAGAACAGCGGTTGCAAGAGCAGTAGTAGTTGAGCCGAATCTAATTTTAGCTGACGAACCTACTGGAAGTCTAGATAGATTGACAGCTTTTGAAGTTTTCAATCTTCTTGTGAAACTCAGATCAAAAAAAAGATCAATAATTTTTGCAACTCACAATAGAGAGTTGGCTGAACTTGCAGACTACAAGTTAAGACTTTTTGATGGTAAAGTTCACGCTGAATGAAAGAAAAAAATAAAAAAAAATTTACACATTTAAAAATTCATTCTCAATATTCAATATGCGAAGGAGCGTTAAAAATATCTGATTTGGCAGAGTTTTGTAAAAAAAACAAAACACATGCCCTAGCTATTTGCGACACAAACAATTTATGTGGAGCAATAGAGTTTTCTGAAAAAATTTCCAATGCTGGAACTCAACCAATCATTGGCATTCAAATAAAATTTAAACATAAAAACAAATATGGCAAAATATCTTTGTATGCTAAAGATATTGAGGGATATAAAAATCTGACCAAACTTTCATCTCGATCTTATCTAAACATCAAAGAAACCGATGAACCTCATTGTACGATAGAAGATTTGATGAAGAATAGTCAAGGAGTAGTAGTGTTAAGTGGAGGAGTACACGGTTTGATTGGAAAATTATTTTCAAACAATCTTAGTGACGATTTAGAAGATCTTCTGAAAAAAATTAAAAACACTTTTAATTCTAATTTTTATTTAGAAATACAAAGACATGGAGATCAAGGAGAAAAGAATTTTGAAACATATTTGTTGAATGCTTCAAAAAAATTAGAAATTCCTTTAATAGCTTCTCACGAAGTATTTTATTTAGACAAAGATATGCACGAGGCTCACGATGCGTTTTTGTGCGTTGGAGAAAAAACTTATGTGAATGAAAATAATAGAATAAAGTATACTAATCAACACTATTTAAAAGATTCAGAAGAAATGTCCAAATTGTTTTTTGATTTACCTGAAGCCTTAGAAAATAATTTTAACTTTCCGTATAAATTTTCTTATAGACTAAAAAAATCTAAACCCATAATACCAACGGTTGGATTTAGCAAAACTCAAAATATAGATCAAGATTTAAAAACACAAGCTTTTGAAGGGTTAAAAGAAAAATTAAAAAACTATGTTTTAATCAATGTTGAAAAGCCCAAACATGAATTTTTAAGCAACACTTACAAAAAAAGATTAGATCACGAATTATCCATTATTAATCAAATGAAGTATTCTGGTTATTTTTTGATTGTTTCTGATTATATTAAATGGGCTAAAAAAAATAATATTCCTGTTGGCCCAGGAAGAGGTTCCGGAGCAGGTTCCTTAGTTGCTTGGTGTTTGTCAATAACAGATATTGATCCTATAAAATTTGATTTAATTTTTGAAAGATTTCTTAATCCCGATCGTATTTCGATGCCTGACTTTGATATAGATTTTTGTGAAGAAAAAAGAGATTTGGTTTTGAGTTATTTGAAAAAAAAATATGGAAATGGAGTCGCTCACATAATTACTTTTGGAAAATTAAAAGCGAGAATGGCTTTAAGAGATATTGGGAGGGTTTTGGGTTTACCTTATGGTTTTGTAGATTCTTTGTGTAAAATGATTCCTTTTGATCCCTCAAGACCTATTTCGCTTGCAGATTCAATTGCAAGAGAACCTAGAATACAAAAGCAACAAAAAGAGGATCCTAGAGTAAAAAAATTAATCGACTTATCACTTAAACTTGAAGGTTTAAATAGAAACGTAGCCACTCATGCAGCAGGAGTTGTGATAGCGGAAAAAAATTTATCAGAACTTGTTCCTCTTTATAAAGATTTTTCATCCAATTCTGTTTTGCCTGCGACGCAGTTTGATATGTATTCAGCAGAAGATTTTGGTTTAATAAAATTTGATCTATTGGGATTAAAAACACTTACAGTTATCAACAAAACACTATCATTATTAAAAAAAATAAATATTAATTTAGATATAAATAAAATTTCTTTAGATGACAAAAAAGTTTTTGAATTGTTGTCTTCAGGCTATACAATTGGTTTGTTTCAGCTTGAAAGTGCAGGTATGAGAGATGCTTTGAAATCTATGAAACCAAATAGATTTGAAGATATAATTGCACTAGTTGCTTTATACAGACCTGGGCCAATGAACAATATTGCAATTTATAATCAATGCAAACATGGAATTAAACAACCTGATTACCTTCATCCAAAATTAAAAAATATTTTAGAACCAACATATGGAGTGATCATTTATCAAGAGCAGGTGATGAGAATTGCACAAACTTTGTCAGGATTTTCTCCTGGTGAAGCAGATATACTAAGAAAAGCTATGGGTAAAAAAAAGAGATCTGAATTAGAAAAACAAAAAGAAAGATTTCTTAGTGGTGCTGTGAAAAATGGTATTCAAAAAGATATAGCAAATTTTATTTTTCAAAAAATAGAGCCATTTGCAGAATATGGATTTAATAAAAGTCACGCAGCTGCTTATGCTTTAATATCTTATCAAACATCTTATCTAAAAGCTTATTATCCAAATGAATTTCTTTCAGCTTCAATGTCCAATGAGTTTTCAAATACGGATAAGTTAAGAGAATTCTATGAAGAATTGAAAAGATTAGATATACAAGTAGCACCTCCGTCAATTAACACAAGTTATTCAGAGTTTATTCCAAAAGATAAAAAACAATACTACGCTCTTGGAGCTATTAAAAACGTAGGCTTAGAAGCAATCAAGGAAGTTGTTGCTGAGAGAGAACGTAATGGAAAATTTGATTCTTTGGAAAATTTTATAGAAAGAGTTAATCCAAAAAATATTAACAAATTACAACTTGAAGGTCTTGTAAAAGCAGGTGCGTTCGATTGTATTGAAAAAAATAGAAAATATATTTTCGATTTTATTCCTCAACTAATTCAAAAAAACAAAAGATTTTTTGAAAATAAGACTATAAATCAAGGAAATTTATTTAAAGAAAATATTTTAGAAATTTCAGAAAGCGAAAAAAGTTTAAAATCAGTTTACTGGAAAAATGATGAAAGCTTGCTTAAAGAATATGAATCTATAGGTTTTTATTTTTCAAGCCATCCTCTAGTAGATTATAAAGAAATGTTGGATTTGCATGGGGTAAAAACTCACTTTGAATTTGAAAAAGAGGAAAATTCCAGTTGCACACTAGCAGGAACACTAATGAAAATTCAAGAAAAAAAAACATCCAAAGGAAATTCTTTTGCCATTGCTAAATTTAGCGATACGACAAGCACATTTGAAATGTTTATATTTTCTGAACTATTGGAAAAAAACAGAGACATTTTAAAAGAAGGAGATTCTTTTTTAATAACAGTTTTAAAAGATAAAAAAAATCATGAAAATAGATTTAAGAGAGTTAGTGTAATTAAAATTGTTAGTTTGAAAGAAGTAAGCAAAAAAGATTATGAATTAGCTACAATTGAAATTGAAAAACAAGAAAATCTTAATGATTTATCTAAATATTTAAATGTTTCTGGAAATACAAAAATTAAAGTTGTAGTTATAGATGATAAAAACAAATTTTTGTTTGAACTAAAAAACAAAAGAAAACTAAATTCAGGTTTGGTAAAAGATTTAAGAAAACACGATTTTGTTAGGAAAATAAGCATTTAATTAGGCTTGCACATTAAGAAAATTAATTGTATGAAATCGTGATTACGCACACAACAGTTGGTTAATTACCTCCGGTCCGAAAGGCAGTAGTTGTGGTGGAATAACCGGTAAAAAAATGAATATACCAAAGGTCACTATATCTCAGTTATTAGAAGCGGGTGTTCACTTAGGACACAAAACGCACAGATGGAATCCAAAGATGAAGAAATTCATTTTTGGAAAAAAAGATTCAGTTCATATAATAGATTTAACTCAAACTTTAGAATTATTAAATGTTGCACTGAAACAAATTTATAATTGTGTAGCCTCAGGTGGAAAAATTCTTTTTGTTTCAACAAAAAAACAAGCATCAGAAATTATTAGAGATGCTGCAAAAGAATCTGACCAATACTATGTAAATTATAGATGGTTGGGAGGTATGCTTACAAATTGGAAAACTATATCAAATTCAATAAAAAAATATAAAAAAATCCTTCAAATTCTTCAAGGTGAAAACAAAGGTTTTACTAAAAAAGAAATTTTAAAAATGGGAATTCAAAAAGATAAATTAGAAAGATCTTTAGGAGGAATTGCTGAAATGAAAAAAATTCCAGACCTGGTATTTATTATAGACACGAATATTGAGACTCTTGCGGTTAATGAATCTTTCAAATTGAAAATTCCTATAGTTGCTATTATCGACACAAATTCAAATCCAGATGGTATTAATTTTCCAATACCAGGAAATGATGATGCTAGAAGATCAATTAGTTTGTATTGTGAAGTTATTAAAACAACCATACTTGAAGCAAAAAAAAATATAAAGATCAAGGAGCCTGAAGAAAAAAAAGTTCTGGTAGAAAAAATTAAAATTGTCACAAATACTAAAAAGAAACAGACAGCTGTAAAAGACAAAATTTCAAAAAATAAAAAAGAATCAAAAAAATAAAATCAGGCTGTAAGCATGACATCTCAAAGTGAAATTGAAAAAATTAAGCAGTTAAGAGAAATTACAGGCGTTGGTTTTAAAGATTGCAAAACAGCGATTGACGAAACCAAGGGAGATATAGACAAAGCTATAGATTTTTTGAGAAAAAAAGGAATTTCAAAAGCAAACAAAAAAATGGAAAGAGTTGCTGCCGATGGTTTAATTTCGATGTTCGAAAAAGATTCAAATTACGCAATGGTGGAAATTAATAGTGAAACAGATTTTGTTGCAAAAAACAAAGAATTTATAAAATTTGTAAAAGAAGTTAGTGAAATATGTTTTTATAATAAAGGAAATATGGAAAAAACTCTTAACTCGAATATGAAAAATAAAAAAACTCTAAACGAAAACTTGGTTGATTTAATTTCAAAAATTGGTGAAAAAATAACATTCAGAAGATGTGCGTATATTGATAATAAAGAATCTCATAATTTTTCTTATATTCATTCTCCATTGGAAAAAAATATAGGAAAAATTGGAGTACTACTAAAAATAAAAAGCACTTCAAAAATTGATATTAAGGATTTAGGTCATAAATTAACAATGCATATAGCGGCCATGAACCCTTTAAGTATCGATGTAAATGATTTAGATTCTTCATTAGTAGAAAAAGAAAGAAGTATTATTGAAGAAGAAGTAAAAAATACTGGAAAACCAGAGATGGTTGCAAAAAAAATAGCAGATGGAAAGCTTAAAAAATTTGTTGAAGAAAAATCTTTGTTAAACCAAATTTGGATTTTAGACACGAAGAAAAAAGTGAAAGATGTTTTAAAAGAATCTTTTGGGAATGAAAAATTTACTATTGCAGAAATGAAAAGATTTAAAGTAGGAGAAGGTATTTAACTATGGCTGAGAATTTTGATTTAAAATTATACAAAGGAAAAATGAACAAAGCTCATGAAGCTTATCTTAGAGATTTGTCTACATTAAGAACTGGGAGAGCCAATTCTTCCATGTTAGATTTGATCAGAGCGGATGTGTATGGACAAAAAATGCCGATCAATCAGCTAGCGACTGTTTCAGCTCCAGAATCTAGATTAATTACAGTCCAGGTTTGGGATTCGAACAATGTAAATCTTATAGATTCAGCAATTAGAAAATCTAATTTAGGCATAAACCCTCAAATAGACGGGCAGATGTTGAGATTGCCAATACCTAGCTTAACAGAAGAAAGAAGAGGAGAGCTAAAAAAATCAATGAAAGAAATTTCTGAAAAAAGCAAGGTATCGATTAGAAACATTCGAAGAGAAGGAAAAGATGAACTAAAAAAACTTTTAGAAAAAAAAAATATTAGCGAAGATGAAAATAAAAAATTTGAAAAAGAAATTCAAACAATCACAGACAGTTCAATTGCCGAGATAGAAAAAATTCTTGAAAAGAAAGAAAAAGAGATAATGAGCGTATGAATAAGCTTAAGCACATTGCTATTATTATGGATGGCAATGGACGTTGGGGTTTAAAAAAAAAAAATTCAAGAAATTTCGGGCATAAACAAGGCATACAAACAGTTGAGATTATATTAAAAAAAGCAATAGAACAAAAAATACCTTATTTAACTTTGTTTTCTCTCTCAACGGAAAACTGGAAAAGGCCCAGGCAAGAGATAAAATTTTTACTAAATTTAATTAGAGAGTATTTTAATAAACATTTAGACAAAGTTATTAAACAAGGTGTTAAGATTAGAATTGTTGGTCAAACAAAAAAATTCCCACAAGATGTTAAAAAAATATTAAACAAAGTTCAAAACAAAACAAAAAAAAATATAAAAATAAACTTAATTCTTGCACTAAATTATGGTTCAAGAGATGAAATTTTATATGCAATAAAAAATATGCTTAAGAAAAAAGTAAGAATTAATCAGAGTAATTTTGAAAATCAACTATACACTTTAAATATTCCAGATCCTGACATTTTAATTAGAACAGGTGGTAAAAAACGTTTAAGTAATTTTTTATTATGGCAAATGGCTTATACCGAGCTATTTTTTGTTGAAAAACTATGGCCAGATTTTAACGGCAATGATTTAATGAAAATATTAAATAAGTTTAAAGGTATAAAAAGAAATTTCGGAAATGTATGAATAACTTGCAAAAAAGAATATTGACGTCAATTATTATCTTACCTTTATCAATTTTTTTTGTTGTTAAGGGAGGATATTTATTAACATTTTTTTTAATCCTTATTTTATTTGCTGGAATGTATGAATTATTTTCTGTGTTTAAGAAAAGACAATCCATAATATTTTTATCTTTAATATTAATTTTATCTCTTTTTTCCATTTACTATCTTAGAGAACAAATGCCCGATTTTCTTTACTTCGCAATTGCTGTTACGATTAGTTCTGATATCGGAGGTTATATTTTCGGAAAGATTTTTAAGTGGAAAAAATTAACAAAAATAAGTCCTAACAAAACTTATTCAGGTGTTTTAGGCTCGTATTTATTTTCTATTATTTGTTTATTTATTTGGATGGAATTCATTTCTTTTGGATTTTTTATTCATTACAAAGTTCTTTTAATGACTATTATTTTTTCAACGGTAGCTCAAATTGGAGACTTAACAATTTCTTATTTTAAAAGGTTAGAAAAAATTAAAGATACAGGAAAAGTTTTACCTGGGCACGGTGGAATTTTTGATCGTATCGATGGCTTAATGTTTGTGGTTATGATGGCTGCTATTTATCATCATTTACAGTTATGAAAAAAAAAATTGCAATTCTTGGATCCACAGGAACAATTGGAACATCAACTCTTGCAATTGTCAGCAGAGATATTTCTAAGTTTAGTGTCGAGTTATTAACAGCGAATAAAAATTATAAAAAACTTATTGCTCAAGCCATCAAGTTTAAAGCAAAAAATATTTTAATTCATAATGAAAAATTTTATCCAATTTTAAAAAAAAGATTAAAAAAATATAAAATTAAAATTTATTGTGGAAATATATCTTTAAGAAAAATAATTTCAAAAAAAATTGACTATACTATGTGCGCAACAACAGGGATAGCAGGTTTGCAACCAACTTTGGATTCAATAAAAATTTCCAGAGTTGTTGCTATAGCCAATAAAGAGTCAATCATATGTGGATGGCATTTGATTGAAAAATTAAAAAAAATTTACAAAACCAAAATTTATCCTGTTGATTCAGAACATTTTTCTATAATGCAGTTAACAAATGGCTGTCAAGACAAAGATATACAAGAAATTATTTTAACAGCTTCAGGAGGACCTTTTTTAAAAAGCTCAATTAAATCTTTAAAACAAAAAAAACCCTCTTCTGCTATAAAACATCCAAGATGGAAAATGGGAAAAAAAATTTCAATTGATTCAGCAAATTTAATGAACAAAGTATTTGAAATATTTGAAGCGTATTCATTTTTCAAATTCGATTACAATAAATTTAAAATACTGATACATCCACAATCATATGTACATGCGATTGTAAGATACACTAATGGATTAATTAAAATGATTTTGCATGATACTGATATGAAAATTCCAATAGAAAATACTTTGTATGAAAAAGATACAAATATTAAAAATGTTAGAGATATAAATCCAAGCAACTTTTCAAATTTACATTTCGAAGTAGCTGACCCAAGAAGGTTTCCATCATTAACTTTGTTGAAAGCTGTTAAAAAAAACAATTATATGGCGCCAACAATACTTAATGCATCAAACGAAGAGCTGGTGAAATTGTTTTTAGATGGCAAAATATACTTTACTGATATAGTTAAAATATTAAAAAAAATAACTAAATTAAGAGATTTTAAACGTTTTTCTAAAAAAATACCCAAAACCATAGATGATATCATGTATATTGATCAATGGGCGAGGTTGAAAACACAATCTCTAAGTGTAGAATGATTTTTTTTATGCCAAATCATATTAAAATTCTTATAACTCTAATAGTAGCATTGATTTTAAATGCACAAACTCTATACGCAGAAGATATTGATAAGATTACAATTCAAGGAAATAAATCCATTTCAACGGAAACAATCAAAATATTTGGGGATATAAAAAAAGGAAATTATTCTGAAAAAGATATTAACCTTCTAATTAAGAAGCTTTATGAAACTGAATTTTTTTCATCAGTTTCGGTAGAAATAAAAAATAACAACCTTTATATAAATGTAAAAGAGTTTCCGATAATTAATCAGATTGTTTTTAAAGGAGAAAAAGCAGACAAATATTTAGAAAAATTAGATGAGTATTTAACATTGCAAGAAAGTGTTTCGTTTTCTAAAGCAAAATTAAATAAGGATGTAAACACTATAAAAGAATTTTATAAGCAAGCGGGTTATTATTTTGTAGATTTAAGTGTAGATATCGAAGAATTGTCAGATGACAAAGTTAATGTAGTTTACAATCTTGTTAAAGGAGAAAAAGCTAAAATTAGCAAAATTTATTTTGTGGGAGATAAAAAAGTTAGAGATAAAAAATTAAGAGAAATTATAACTTCGGAAGAAACTAGATTTTGGAAATTTATTTCAAGAGGTAAATTTTTAAATGAACAACGAATAGAACTAGATGAAAGACTACTTCAAAACTTTTATATTAACAGTGGTTATTATGAGGCAAAAGTTAACTCGAGTAGTGTGGAATATCAAGAAGGAGACGGGTTTGCTCTGACTTTCAGCATTGAAGCGGGAAAAAGATATAAATTTAAAAAGGTTTCAATAAATGTCGTGGACGGGATAGATAAAAAATATTTTCTTGAATTAAACGAACCTCTTTTAAAAGTTGTTGGAAAATATTATTCAAGAACTAAACTTCAAAAAATTCTTGATCAAATTGATAAACTTACCATTCAAAAAGAATTACAATTTATCAACCATCGTTTGCTAGAAACTTTAGAAGGAAATGATATTATAGTAAAAATTGAAATTTTCGAAGGCCCTAAATTTTTTGTAGAAAAAATTAACATCGTGGGCAATAATGTTACTAATGACTCAGTGATAAGAAGTGAAATGATAGTAGATGAAGGAGATCCTTATAGCGAAGTGTTGTTGGCAAGATCATTAAACAACATTAAAGCAAAAAGAATATTTTCTAGTGTAGAAAGCAAAGCTTTACCAGGTTCAGAATCAGGAAGAAAAATTATTGAAATTAAGGTTGAAGAGAAAGCAACCGGCGAGATAGCGGCCGGAGCTGGGGTTGGAACATCAGGAACCACTGTAGGAGGATCTGTGACAGAAAATAATTTCTTAGGGAGAGGAATTAAATTGGAATCAATGCTTGAAGTTTCAGAAGAAACAATCAGAGGTAAATTATCTGTTGTTAATCCAAATTATAAATTTTCTGGAAATAGTTTAAAATTTTCCGTGCAAACTATAAAAGATGATCGTATAAGTACATCTGGATACGAAAGTACAGATACAGGTTTTTCTTTAGGTACAAAATTTGAACAATACGAAGATTTATTTATTTCTCCTGATTTTTCGGTATTTCATAACAAATTAGAAACAGATGGCAGCGCATCATCTACAATAAAAAAAATGGAAGGAAATTATTTTTCCGCAACTTTAGGATATGGAATTACAAACGACAAAAGAGATAGAAAATTTCAGACTACCGACGGTTATATAACTCGTTTTTATCAAAGGCTACCCCTTGTTGCAGATGTTCCCACATTAGTTCATGGTTTTGAATTTTCGAGTTATCAACAACTCGGAGAAGATGTTGTTGGTTCATTAAAGTTTTATTCTAGGGCAGTAAACGGTTTAGACGACGATGTAAGAATTGGAGAGAGAGCTCATTTACCAGCTAAATATCTAAAAGGTTTTGAATCTAGAAAAATTGGTCCAAAAGACGGAGATGATTTTGTTGGTGGTAACTATGCGGCTGCACTAGGTTTTAATGTTAGTTTTCCATCTTTACTTCCAGAAAACATGAATACAGATGTGAATTTATTTTTAGATACCGGGAATGTTTGGCATGCTGATTATAGCGGAACAGTTGGAGAATCAAACAAACTGAGAAGCTCATTTGGGATTAGTGCAAACTGGTTTTCTCCTATAGGACCATTTAATTTTGTTTTTGCGCAGGACATAACATCGGCTGAAACGGATATTACAGAAAGCTTTAGATTTAATTTAGGGACTACTTTTTAAATGTTGAAACAATTTGTAAAATTATTTGTAATTACTTTTTTGATACTTGGTTATACAAGTTCTAAGGGAAGCGCTGAAACTAATATAGTGTATTTAGATTTAAAAATTATAATGAACGATAGTACTGCAGGTAAAAAAGCTCAAGACTATTTATCAAAACAGCATGAAAATAATTTGGAAGATTTTAAAAAAACTGCCGAAAAGCTTAAAAAAGAAGAAATGGATTTAATAGCAAAAAAACAAGTTATGGAAAAAGAAGACTATAAGAAAGAAATTGAAAAACTAAGAAAAAAAGCATCAAATTTTGCAAAAGACAGAAGAGACAAAACAGAGAAGCTTGCAAAAACCAGAGCGAAAGCTAGAAATGAATTATTGTCAGCAATCAGACCTTTGCTTGAAAAATATTCTAATGAACATAATGTTGATTTGGTTATAGATAAAAAAAATGTGATAATTGGAAAAAGCAGTATTGATATCACTTCAATAATAATTAAAGAACTGAATCAAACGCTTCCTTCATTAAAACTAAATTAAAAAAATGACAAAGAACCGTTTTTTTCAGAGTCAAGGACCATTCACAATATCAGATATAGTTAAAAAGTTGGGCTTAAAAGATGAAAAATTAATTAATGATGATTTTAAAATTAAAGATATTCAAAATCTAAATATAGCAGAAGCTTCCGATATAACCTTTTTTAATTCTCAAAAATATAAAAAAGATGTTGAAAAAACCAAAGCAAAAGTTTGTATTACAACGAATAAGTTAGAAAAATATTTACCTAAAAATTGTAAAAAAATTATTGTAAAAGAAGTTTTGTATGCTTTGGCTTTAGTTTCAAAAATGTTTTATCCAAAAGCAGACATTGATTATCTTGATTTGGATGTGGAAAATGCAGATTTAAAAAAGTATAAAAATGTAAAATTTGGAAAAAATGTATTGGTTGGAAAAAATGTTGAAATTGGTGAAAATTCTACAATAGGAAACAACTCTATCATAGAGAGCAATGTCAAGATCGGTAAAAATTGTGTTGTAGGATCCGATGTAACGCTAAAATGTTGTGAAATTAATGAGAGTGTTCGCATTCAAGACGGATGTAAATTGGGTATAAAAGGTTTTGGTTTTATTCCTTTACAATCTCAAAATATTCCTATGCCTCATATTGGTTCATTGTTAATAATGAAAAATGTTGAAATAGGATCTTGTTGCACAATTGATAGAGGTTCAATGGGAAATACTATTATTGGAGAAAATACATACGTGGATAACCAGGTACATATAGCGCATAATGTTATAATTGGAAAAAATTGTATTATTGCTGGCCAAGTAGGTTTTGCTGGAAGTTCAAAACTAGGAGACAATGTAAGAATCGGAGGTCAAGCTGGTATATCTGGACATTTATCAATAGGGAGCAATGTAAGCATCGGCGGGGGTAGCGGAGTAGTAAAAAATATTCCTGATAATTCAAAAGTAATGGGTTATCCCGCAACTGATATGAAGGATTTTTTAAAAAAATTAACTTAAACTACAAACATGACATCAATAGATAGAAAAAAAATTGAAAGTTTACTACCTCACAGAGAGCCCATGCTTTTAATAGATAAACTTATCAATATAGTTCATTTAAAATCTGCTACCGCTATTGTTAAAGTTAGGAAAAATTCTTTTTTTGTGCAAGGTCACTTTCCAGGACAACCAGTGATGCCAGGAGTATTAATAGTAGAAGCTTTTGGTCAAGCTGCTGCGGCATTGACAGCTTGTGGAATAGATCCAAAAGAATATGAAAACAAATTAGTTTATTTAATGAGCGTGGAAAAAGCAAAATTTAGAAAACCAGTTTTGCCTGATTGCGATTTACACCTAGATATAGAAGCTATTCGTTCCCACGGACGTGTTTGGAAATATAAAGGTATAGCTAAAGTTAATAATGAAAAAATGGCAGAAGCAGAATGGTCAGCAACCATCGTAGATAGAAAATAAAATATGATAGACAAAACATCAATTATTCATAAAAACGCTAAAGTTTCAAAAAAAGCTAAAATCGGACCTTTTTGTATTATAGGTTCTAGAGTTGAAATTGAAGACGACGTTGAATTGCATTCACACGTAAACATAACGGGTAATACAAAAATAGGATCGGGAACTATAATATTTCCATTTGCTTCAATAGGAACAGAGCCTCAGGATTTAAAATACTCAGGAGAAGAAAACAGTTTAGTTATTGGAAAAAATAATAAAATTAGAGAATACGTGACCATGAATCCCGGAACAAAAGGTGGAGGAGGAAAAACAATTGTAGGAGACAACTGTTTGTTTATGATTTCTTCTCATATAGCTCACGATTGTTTTATTGGAAACGATGTTGTAATTGCAAACAATGTGGCAGTAGCCGGACATGCTACAATAGAAGACTCAGTTATTATTGGGGGCAATTCAGGTGTGCAGCAATTTACTAGAATTGGAAGACTTGCAATGGTAGGTGGAATGACGGGAGTATCAAAAGATATAATTCCATTTGGCTTATCTTTTGGAAACAGAAATTATTTACAAGGAATAAATTTGGTAGGTTTAAGAAGAAAAAAATATGAAAATAAAAAAATACTTGAGCTAGATAAAGCTTATAAAAAAATTTTTTCATCAAAAAACTTTCATGAAAATATAGCAAAAATTAATGGAGAATATAAAACGAACGAACTTGTGCAGGAGGTAACAAATTTTATTTCTAAAGATAAAAAAAGACCTTTTTGCACACCATTTTCTAAAGAATAAAATGATAGGTTTAATATTTGGAGAAACAGATTTCCCAATAGCAATATTAAAAAAAATTAAAAAAAAAAATATAAAATATTTAATTATAGATTTAAGTAGAAGAAAAATTTTCAAAAAAGACAAAAACTCCCATGCTGTTTCTATGGGCCAATTTGGAAAAATTGTAACAATTCTTAAAGAAAAAAAATGCAAAAAAATTTTATTTGCAGGAAAAGTAGAAAAACCAAAATTTTCTAAATTTAAACTAGACTTCAAAGCCATTTATTACATGCCAAGAGTAATTAAAAAATCAAAATTGGGAGATGCGGCCATTTTAAAAGAAGTAATAAAAATTTTTAAAGAAGAGGGTTTTTCCACTATAAGTTCTTTAACATTTAATTCTGAACTAACTTTAAAAAAAGGAAATTATTCTAAAACAAAACCTAACAAAGATGACAATACGGACATTAGAAAAGCTATCACAGTATTAAGTAAACTTGGAAAATACAATTTTAGCCAAGGGGTAGTTGTTAGAAATAAAAAAGTGATCGCTGTTGAAGGTAAAGGTGGAACAGAACAAATGCTCAAAAAATGTAAAAATAAAAAATCAAAAAGCAGCGGTGTTTTAGTTAAATTTCCTAAAACAAAACAAGATTCAAGAATTGATTTGCCAACTGTAGGTTTGAAAACTTTAACTCAATGTAAATCTGCAGGAATTAAAGGAATTGTTTTAAAAAGTAAGCAAAATGTTTTTTTAGAAAGAAAAAAATGCACGAGTTTCGCTAACAAAAATAAAATGTTTATTATCGCAAAATGAAAAAGATATTTGTTTTAACTGGAGAACCATCAGGAGATAAATTAGCTTCAAAAGTTGTTGCTCAACTTAAAAATTCAATGTCAGATATTGAATACTTGTCTGTTGGGGGTGAACATTTAAAAGCTTTAGGCATTAAATCAATCTATGATTTAGAAGAAGTCACTTATTTTGGTTTTACTAAAGTTATTTTAAATATTTTTAAAATAAAGAATAAAATTAATGAAACTGTAGATGAAATAATAAAATTTAATCCTGATATTTTATTCTCTGTGGATAGTCCTGATTTTACTTTACGAGTAGCTAATAAAGTCAAAAAATTGAACCCTAATATCAAAACTATTCATTTAGTAGCACCACAAGTTTGGATATGGAGAGAACATCGGGTTAAACAATTAAAATCTTTTTTAGATCATGTTTTATTACTTTTTCCTTTTGAAAAAAAATATTTTGATAAAGAAAATATTCCTAACACATTTACTGGACATCCCTTGCTAGAAGAGCAGGGAAGAAATAAAATTGACATCAATCAAATTATTGGTGACAGGCAAGGTATTTTTTCCATATTCCCAGGAAGTAGACTTTCAGAAATCAATATTCTAATGCCTGTTTTGTTTGAATTCATAAAATTAATGAACGAAAAATATAATGATATGTTTTTTGTTTTTCATTCCACAACAGAGCACGGGCAATTAATCAAGGATCTTTTGTTAAGAGAAGGTTTTAAAAATTGCGAGGTTATAAATGATGAAAAAATTAAATTCGCAATTCTAAAAAAATCATTATTCGCAGTTGCTAAATCTGGAACTATTTCTTTAGAAATATGCAATGCCAGAGTGCCATCTGTTATTATTTATAAACTTAATATAATCAATTATTTTGTCATTAAAATGTTGGTAAAAGTAAAATTTGCAAATATTATTAATATAACGGCTGATGAAGAATTAATACCAGAATTATTACAATCAAAATGCAATCCGAAGAATATTTTTAATACCGTAAATAAACTTTTAACGGACAAACAAGCTTCTGAAAAACAAATAGCAAAGTCACAAGAAATAATTAATAATTTTAAAACTGGCAAATCTTCTGAAATTGCTAGTTCAATTTTATTGAACCACCTCTAAACAAAATAAAAATAATAGGCCCAGCTGTTGCAAACAAAAAAGACCAAAACAATAAATAATTTCTTATTATTTCAGGAAAAAGATCAAAGGGCATTAGTGTTCCAACTAAAATGCTATTAGAAAAATCTGAGCTAGGAAAAAATAATAAACCTAAAAATAAGCCTAATATTATAGATAATATTAGGTCTTTCTCTTTTAAGTTTTTTTTATAAAAAGCATAAAAAACTGTAAATACCGCTGCACAACATAAAAGATCAGCCAACAAAAATAGATACAAAATACCAAAACCTTTTGATGCCACTACAAGCGAAACAATTGAAATAACAATCACAAAAGTATTTGAAGATTTTAAATTTTTATTTATTTTTTTTCCGTCTACAAAAATCAAACTAGAAATAGCGTTGATTAGTGTATCGGTGGTGCTTACTGTTAGGGATATCGCCAAAATAATAACTACCATAGACAAAAATTCAGATTTATCTCTCAGCAAAATAGAGAAAAAAGCTAAGTCCGGATTTATTGTACTGTCTATTGAAACTGCGATTATTCCACAAGTTCCCATAAAAAAAACAATTGGAACAATAATTAAAAAAGATAATTTTAGACTTTTGTTTAACACTTCATAGTTTTTTGCCGCAAAAACTCTTTGCCAGTTTCCTTGATGAAAAAGATTAGTAGCGGTAACAGCAACAAAAAAAGTTAATCCAGCCGTGTAATTTGGAATATATTTAGCACTTAACAAATTTCCAGAATTATTTTGGATTAGCTCATAAGAGATATAATCAAAAGCAAATAAATTGTATCCACAGATTAATAGTAGAATTAATATTATAAGAAATTGAAAATTGTCAGTAAGAATAGAAGCTTTTAACCCACCATACAAAGTATAGATCAACGTCGTTACAATGACAAAGGTAGCTGTTATCCATAAAGGAGTTCCAGAAATATAATTTATTAACGTAGAGACAGCAGTCACTTCTGCGCATAAGAAAATAAACATATAAAAAATGCTTAATAACAAAATTAATTTAAATAAATTTTTACCTATTTTATGATAAATAAATTGTGTGAATGTAATTCCTGAAGGAAAAACCTTTCTTATTTTTTTACCTAAATAAATTAATGCTATCATCGGAAATGCAGTTCCAAGTGAGTAACCAACAACTGATCCTATTCCTCCCCACGTTGCTGCAGATGCTGGTCCAAATAAAATCCAAGTTCCTAAAGCAGAGGCCACTAGACTGCTAGTTAGAGACAAGGGTCCAATTTTCCTACCAGCAACAAGATAATTTGTTAATCCGCGATATTTTCTTGAATACAGAATTCCAATCACGGCAAATATTAAGCTGGAGGAAACAACTAATACTAAAGCTAAATTTTGACTTAAAAAATAAATTTGGTTTTCCATTTTTTCCTCACTGAATTACCGGTCAGGTTCAAAGGGTATAATCTCAGTCTGTAAAGACACCCCTTAATAAAAATATACTATTTTTTTAATCTCTCAACAACCACATCCTTGTTGAGCGAAAGAATAATATCGTAGATACCTGGACCAAATCTAGAACCAGTTAGCGCAATTCTTAAAGGTTGGCCTACACCTTTAAAATTTGTTTTATGTGTATCAATTAATTTATTTACTGTTTTTTCAAGACTTTCTTTATTTATTTTTGACATTTTTTCAAACTCAGCGAGAAAATCTTTTATAATAGTTTTGGAAGAATCATCTAGAAGTTTGGAATCTTCCGGAGAAATCTTAATATTTTTCTGTAAAATGTACTGAGAATTTTTATAAATATCCTCAAGCGTTTTTGCCTTATTTTTTAAAAAATTCATAGATTTTATAAGAGAATTTTCTTTAGATGTATCAATGCTTTTTTTAAATTTTTGAGAATAAATTTTTAAAAACTTAAACAATTCTTTCTCATCCATATGCTTGATGTAATGTTCGTTTATAGAAAGTATTCTAGACATATCTAATTTAGATGGAGACTTTCCAACTCCTTTTAAATCAAAAAGATTAATACTTTCATTTAGGGTGAAGATTTCTTTATCTTTATGAGACCAGCCAAGACGCAAAAGATAATTTCTTAGCGCACCAGACAAAATACCAATTTTTATATAATCATCTATAGTCGACGCATTATCTCTTTTGGAAAGCTTAGATCCTTTCTCGCTGTGAATTAGAGGTATATGAGCAAACTCAGGTACATTCCATTTCATTGCTTCATAGATTTGTTTTTGTTTAAAAGTATTTATTTTATGATCATCGCCCCTTATGACGTGAGTGATTTTCATTAAGTGATCGTCAACTACAACACATAATTGATAGGTTGGGGAACCATCTTGTCTTAAAATAACAAAATCTTCGATAATGGAATTTGTAATATTAACTTCACCTTGAACCAGATCTTTAATAATTGAGTTTCCAGAAATTTTACTTTTAAATCTAAGCACAGGTTTAATGTTCTCTGGAATTTTTATGTTTTTGGGGTCTCTCCATTTTCTATTGTAAACATAAGGAATTCCTTGTTTCTTACATTTTTCCTTTTGCTCTTTAATTTCTTCTTCAGAACAATAGCATCTGTAAGCAAAACCTTTTTTCAAAAGCTCTTCAGCAATTTCTTTATGTTTTTTGATATTTTTAGATTGAATACACTCTTCATCATCATATTGTATTCCAATCCATTGAAGAGATTCTATAATTTGTTTTTTAAATTCTTCCTTTGATCTTTCTTTGTCCGTATCTTCAATTCTTAGATAAAATTTTCCTTTATTATTTTTTGAAAATAACCAATTAAAAAGTGCTGTCCTAACACCACCTATATGCAACGGTCCGGTAGGCGAGGGAGCAAATCTTGTTGCTACTTTTGACATTAATATATTATTAGACGATTTTTTTAAAAGTTTCTATATAAAGATACTAAAACTCCCTGAACTTTTACTCTATCAAGTCCATATATTTTTGTTTCGTATCTTTTATTTGCACTTTCGAGGGCTATTGAGTTACCCTTTTTTCTCATGATTTTAAGCATTGCTTCATTGTCATCGATCAAAGCTACAACTATTTTTCCATTTTCAGCTGTATTGGATTTTTTAATTATTACAGTGTCACCATCATTAATTCCAACACCTGTCATTGAATCGCCAGACACTTTCAATCCAAAATGTTCATCATTTTTACTTAATTCTTGAGGCAAAACTACTTTACTAACCTCATTTTGTATCGCTTCGATTGGTGTACCAGCCGCTATATTTCCCAAAACAGAAATTTCTTGACCATTTTTATTTTCTTTATTGTTGTCCAGCCCTCCCTTGATTACGCTTGGGGAAAAAGTATTATAAATGTCATTTGCGCTAGCTGTTTCGGGCAGTTTTAAAACTTCAAGAGCTCTTGCTTTGTGAGCCAATCTCTTAATAAAACCTCTTTCTTCTAAAGCCGAAATTAGTCTGTGTATACCGGACTTAGACTTTAAGTTGAGCGAATCCTTCATTTCTTCATAAGAAGGAGAAACTCCAGTTGATCGAATCTTTCTATTTATAAAAGTTAATAAGTTTTTTTGTTTTTTAGTTAACATAGAACAAAGCTCGTACATCTATGTTCTATAAAAGTTCTACAAAAATATCAATGCTAAATTAGCCTTAAATTAAAGGCTTATTTTGATGATGTTTTTTAAAAGAGATGAGTTTTTATCAATATTTTTTAGTAGTGATTCACCTATTAAAAAGTTCTTTATTTTTGTTTTCTTTGCTATTTCCTCAACTTCTTTTTCAGTGTTTATTCCGCTTTCACTAATTATAGGACCCATGTGATTAATTAAAGTTTTATGCAAATCGTAGGTTGTCGAAATATTTGTTTTAAGCGTTTTAAGATTTCTATTATTAATTCCGATAATTGCATTTTCGAAGTAAAGCGCTTTTTTTGCTTCCTCATTAGTGTGTACTTCAATTATTGTGCTCATATTTAAATCATTAGCCACATTATAAATTTCTTTTGCTACGCCCTCATTGATTGCTGATAATATAATCAAAATAGCATCAGCCCCAAAACTTTTAGCAAGATAAACTTGATAAGGGTCAATAAAAAAATCTTTGCATAATACTGGCAACTTAACTTCTTTTTTGATTTCAGTAATGTGTTCCAATTTTCCCTTGAAATATTTTTTTTCAGTTAAAACAGAGAGGCATGCCGCGCCAGAATCTTCGTATTGTTTAGCTATAGATTTTGGATCATAATTTTCGATAATTATACCCGCAGAAGGACTAGCTTTTTTTATTTCAGCAATAACAGAAATTTTATTACCTGTTAATTTATTTTTAAAATTTAAGTAATTTTTATATGAAACTATTTTTTTTTTAAGATTATCAACAGAAAAAATATTTTTATATTCATTCACATCTTTTTTTTTGTCAGTAATTATTTTTTCTAGAATATTACTCATTTTGCAAGTTGAAATATGTGATTTATAACTTTACCTGAAAGTATATGTTTTCTTAATTCTTGATACCCTTCATTAAAAGAATTTGATTTTTCAGCAACAAGCAAACCTGCCGCAGCATTTAGACATACGGCTATTGAAAAATCATTATCTTTACCTTTAAATATTTCTTTAATTTTTTCTGCATTGTAATCCGGATCTTTACCCACAATGTGTTGAAAATTGTTAACTTTTATATTTAGATCTTTGGGATTTAAAGTTGATTCTTTTATTTTTCCGTTATCTAATTCAATCATATTTGTATTTGCGTATGGAGAAATTTCGTCAAGACCATCTTCGCTATTTACAATTAATGCTTTTTTTAAATTTAAATTTTTAAGAGCTTCAGCGAAAATAATAAGCAATTTCCTATCAAAAACACCAACAACTTGCCTTTTTATTTTTGCAGGACTGCTCAAAGGTCCAATTAAATTAAATATTGTTCTTTTACCAATTTTTTTTCTAACGGGCCCAACATATTTCATAGCAGAATGATAACTCTGAGCAAACATAAAACCAAAATTAAAATCGTTTATGTTTTTTTCTACATCTTTAGGGCTAAGATTAATTTTAATATTTAATTTTTCTAAAACATCAGCGGAACCACATTTTGAAGAGACAGATTTATTTCCATGTTTGGCAACTTTAGTTTCAAAACTTGATAACAATAATGCAGCTGCAGTAGAAATATTCAGAGTATTTTTTCCATCTCCTCCAGTTCCGCACGTGTCTATAGCGTCATCAGGCGCTTTTACTTGTGTTGCTTTATCTCTCAAAACATACACTCCTCCTGCAATTTCATCCGCAGTTTCACCCTTTCTAGATAATGAGGTTAAAAATTCAAATATTTTTGATTCATCAACTTGACCTGCCATTATGGAATTGAAAGCAATTTTACTTTCCTCAAAGGTTAAATTTTCTTTTTTTTTAATTTTGTTTAGAATTTTTTCCATAAAACCGCTTTATAAATTTAAAAAATTTGAAAGAAGTCTCATACCTTCTTTTGTATAAATACTTTCAGGGTGAAATTGAACCCCATGAACAGGAAACTTTTTATGCATCACGCTCATTATTGTATTATCTTTGGTTTGTGCTGTTATAACAAGATCTTTTCCAATAGATTTTCTTTCTATAATTAAACTATGATAACGGGTTGCTATAAAATTGTTTTTAATACTTTTAAAAATACCTGTTTTATTATGGATAATTTTGCTGGTTTTCCCATGCATGAGCGTTTTGGCTGGCACTATTTTTGAATGAAAAACCTCACCTATTATTTGATGCCCCAAACAGACTCCAAGAATTGGAATTGTTTTATAGTATTTTTTTACAACATTGATGCACATTCCAGCATCTTTTGGCCTTCCAGGCCCAGGAGATATAATTATTTTTTTATATTTTTTTGAGTTAATTTTTTTAAATTCTATTTTGTCATTTCTAACGACATCAACTTTAAAATTGAGAGAAGATATATAGTGATAGAGATTGTAGGTAAAGCTATCATAATTATCAATTAATAGTATTTTCATTATTCTATAGCCTTTAATAATGCTTTTGCTTTATTTAATGTTTCTCTGTACTCATTTTCAGGTTTACTATCAGCAACTATTCCCGCGCCTGATTGAACATAGAACTTTTTATTTTTTGCCAAAGCAGTTCTTAAAGCAATACATGTATCAAAATTTTTATTTGGAGAAAAATAGCCCACAGCCCCAGCGTAAAGCTTTCTTTTAGAAGTTTCTAATTCATCTATAATTTCCATTGCCCGTATTTTAGGAGCTCCGGAAACGGTACCTGCTGGAAAACCGGCTAACATAGTGTCAATTATTTCAGTTTTGTTATCAAATTTTCCAACAACATTAGAAACGATATGCATTACATGTGAGTATTTTTCTACAATAAATTTTTCTGTAACATTAACAGAATTTATTTTAGATACTTTTCCCACGTCGTTTCTGCCTAAATCCAACAACATTAAATGTTCTGCTAGTTCTTTTTTGTCATTCATTAGTTGTTTTTTTAAAAATTCATCAAGTTTTTTTGTTGAACCTCTAGGTCTAGTTCCGGCTATAGGTCTGACGGTAACTTTGTTATTTCTTAGTCTAACTAATATTTCAGGACTACTTCCAATGATTTGAAAATCTGAGAAATTGAAAAAAAACATAAAAGGAGAAGGGTTTGTTTTTCTAAGCTTTTTATAAATTTCTATAGGTTCTTTTGAGAGGGCAGTTTCGAATCTTTGACTTAAAACGACTTGAAAAATATCGCCTTTTTTAATGTAATCTTTTGCTTTATTTACAATTTTTTTGAACTTGCTTTTCTTAATATTAGATTTTACTTTAATGTTGCGTTTAATTATTTTTTTATTTTTTTTAGGCAATCTATTAAAAAAAGAAAAATTTTTCATCATATTTAGTCTGTTTTTAATTTCTCTAAATCTAAAATTTAAATCAGGTATTTTTTGATCAGCAAAACAGTTTGCTATAAAAAAAATTTCTTTTTTAAGATTGTCGTGAACAACCATGTATGTGGGTCTTAAAATTCTTATATCAGGAATTTTTAAATCATCCTTGCATTTGTCGGGTATTTTTTCAATGTATCTCATTACATCATAAGAAAAATAGCCAGCCAAAACAGCTGACATTGGAGGTAAACCACTAGGTAGCGGAAAGTTAAATTGTTTGATTAATTTTTTTATATAATCATATGGCTTGTTACTGATTTTTTTATTTTTTGAATTTTCTTTTAAAAAAACAGAATTTTTTAAAAAATTCCAAATTTTATCAGGCTCAATACCAACAAAAGTGTATCTGCCTCTGGTTTTTCCACCTTCGACTGATTCAAAAATAAAGCTATCAGGAAAAATTAGCAGATTGTTTATAATATTCTCAAATATAGAAAGATCTTTACATTTGATTTTATTAAAAACAATTTGATTTTTTTTATTAAAATAGTTTTTTTTAAATTGATTAAAATTTGTATTTAATTTCATCGATACATGTTTTTTACTTTATCCAATGCTTTTTGGTTGATGTCCACTTCATATTTTTTATTAAGATAAAGATCATAAGCGCCAAGTATTTTGTTTGATAAATTCGAGTTAGAAATTTTAAGATATTTTTCATATTCATTATTATTATTTTCTAATTTTTTGTTTATGGTTTTTTTTATAAAAACCAAATAATTTTTTTTATAATCTTTAGAAGATACAATTGCTATATCATTTTCATTCATGCTGTATATTTGACTTAAGATTTTTTTTTCTTTAAATGTATTTGTGTCATTAATATTATTTATAGAAGTTGCATTTATAGTTATATTTAAGTCTTTTGCAATTTTTTTCATTTCTGCAAGTTGCAATTGTTTACTTTTCTTAAAAATAATGTTTTTTTGAATTTCTTGATTTTTTTCAATAACGTTTTTAGCGGTTAGAATTTCAATTAAATTCTCTTTAGTTTTTTCATTATTTAAGCTTTGTAGTTTATGTTCGGAAGAAATAATTTCATAAATTAAAAATTGATCATTTTCATTAGTTAATTGTGCTTGGTCGACAAATTCAGAAGTAAAAATTTCTTTTAGAATTTCGCTACTCAAAACATCTTTTTTGTTCCCATTTAAATCTATTCCGCGAATATTAATTTCAGGAGAAGTTTCAACTTTCAGGTTATATCTTTGAGCGATATCTTCAAGAGAACTTTTATTAGCTATCAAATTGTCAATTTCGTCTATTTTATTAAAGAACATTTCCGAAAACTCATCCACGTTTGTTAAATTTTTAGGTGTTAAAAGTGAAAATTTTATTTTTTTGAATTCTTGAAGGAAGTTATCTTTTTTTTCTAGATAAAAATTATTTATATCTTCGTCAGAAAAATTTTTCTTATAAACTTTATCTAAATTTATAAACTCTAATTTTTTTTCTTGATTAAAAACATTATAAGTATTTTCAATTAAAAATTTGGGTGAATTTATTCCGTCCATTACAAGCTGAACAAAAAGTTTTTTCGTAGTTTCTTCTTTCAATATTTTTTCAAATTCTACAGCACTTATATTTCGTTCTATCAAAAATTTTTCATATTTTGTTCTAGAAAATTTATCGTTATCCAAAAAATTAGGATCATTTTTTATTATTTGTGATAAAATTTTTTCCGTAATTACAATTCCCGTTTTTTTTGCCTCTTCCACAAGAACCTTGCTACTAACAAGTTTGTTTAGAACTTCTTCAAATATTTTAGTTTCCGGATTGTTGATTATAAACTCTCTACTCACATTTAGTGCATTAAAATGATTAATGTAATCTGTAATAGAAATTCTTTTATTATTTAAGGTTGCGATTGTGCCCTGGCTACCTCCGCGAAACACATCTCCCATACCCCACAATACAAAAGGTATTATCAACACAACCAATAAAACTTTTGACATTTTTCCTTTTGCGAAATTTCTGATAGATTGTAACATAATGATAATTAATTAATTTACTGAATAATATTCTAAAAAAAATAAAAATACCATGATTAATAGAAATATGTTTTTTGTAGCAAATTGGAAAATGTTTGGGAGGCCTTCCTATTATAAGATTTTAGAAAAGGTGAACAAATATATTGTTAGACATAAAAAAAATAAAGGCTTAAGCATTATTGCCTGTGTGCCTAATACTTTGCTTGCTACATATTCAAATAAATTAAAAAAAACGATAATAAAAATTGGAGCTCAAAATTGTTCTCAATTTCAAAACGACGGTCCTTATACTGGATCAGTCAGTGCAAAAATAATCAAAGATGCCGGCGCTAAATATGTCATCGTTGGTCATTCTGAAAGTAGAAAACAAGGTGATACAGATAAAATAATAAAATACAAAATAGAATCGGCATTTAAATCTGGGCTACAAATAATCTTTTGTTTTGGAGAAACATTAGCTGAAAAAAATAAAAAGAAAACTAAAAAAGTTATTAGAAACCAAATACAAAGAGCTGTAAGCAATAAAAAATTTTTGAAAAAAATTTTATTTGCCTATGAGCCAATATGGTCAATTGGAAGCAATAAAATACCCAAAACAATAGAATTAAATTATATTGTTAATGATATTAGAAAATTTGTTAAACATAGATACAAAACTAATAAAAAAATAAAAATCTTATATGGGGGATCTGTAAATTCCTTAAATATTGAAGAATTGAAGTCTATAAATCAAATAAATGGGTATCTTGTGGGTGGGGCCTCTCAATCAAGTAAAAAATTTATTGATATATTGAAAAATTACTATAAATAACCCTTTATGGAATCTTTACTTTTAAGCATCAATATTGTTATAGCGGTTTTGCTTGTTATTAGTATTTTGCTTCAAAAATCAGAAGGCGGCGCTCTTGGTTTAGGAGTTAGTCAAGACAACTTTGCATCATCAAGGAGCACTGGGAACTTTCTTACAAAAGCAACAGGTATACTTGCGACATTGTTTATAATAGTCAGTTTGTCTTTAACGCTTATTGCAAATAGAGATTTAAACCCAATTTCTGTTATTGACAAAACAATAGAACAAGATTCGTCAGAACCAAAAATTCCCAAAGAGAACGAATAATTAATTTGATTTAATTAAATTAAAAATATACACTATCCTTCCATGGCGCGATATGTATTCGTCACTGGCGGCGTGGTTTCATCATTAGGAAAAGGACTCTCCTCAGCATCTTTAGCTGCTTTGCTACAGTCAAGAGGTTTCAAAGTTAGAATTCGAAAACTGGATCCTTATTTGAACGTTGATCCTGGCACAATGAATCCATTTCAACATGGAGAAGTTTTTGTAACCGATGATGGGGCAGAAACTGATTTAGATATAGGTCACTACGAAAGATTTACAGGAATTTCAGCAACAAGATCTGACAATATTACAACAGGCGGAATTTATAGCGATATAATAAAAAAAGAAAGAAAAGGAGATTATTTAGGAGGAACTGTGCAGGTGGTTCCTCATGTGACTGACCGTATAAAAAAATTTATATCTCACAATGTTAAAAGCGAAGATTTTGTGATTTGTGAAATTGGAGGAACCGTAGGAGATATAGAGAGCTTACCTTTTTTGGAAGCTATTAGACAATTTTCTAATGATATTGGAAAAGAAAATAGTTTATTTGTTCATTTAACTTTAGTTCCTTATCTTAAAGCTTCTGGTGAATTAAAAACTAAGCCCACACAACATTCTGTTAAAGAACTAAGAAGTTTGGGCATTCAGCCCGATATAATTATCTGTAGATCAGAAAAAAAGATTCCAAAAGAAGAGAGAAAAAAAATATCTCTATTTTGCAATGTGTTTATAGATAATGTTATTGAAACAGTAGACGTAAGAACGATATATGAAGCACCTATTAGTTTTCACAAAGAAAAATTTGATGAAAGAGTGTTGTCATATTTTAATATTAAAAGCAAAAAATCACCAAATCTTACAAAATGGAAAAATATTACCTCAAAAGTTTTAGGTTCTAGAAAAAATGTTAATATAGGTATTATAGGAAAGTATGTTCATCTTAAAGATGCGTACAAATCTTTGGACGAAGCCCTAATACACGGAGGAATATCAAACAATCTTAAAGTAAATCTTACCAGGATTGATTCTGAAAATTTAAAAATTGAGAATGTAAAATTGTTACTAAAAGATGTCACAGGCGTTCTTATCCCAGGTGGTTTTGGAAAAAGAGGCAGTGAAGGTAAAATTGCTGCCATAAAATACGCAAGATTGAATCATATACCTTTCTTTGGAATTTGTTTTGGTATGCAAATGGCTATAATTGAAGCTGCAAGAAATTTACTAAATATTAAAAATGCTTCAACAAGCGAATTTGGAAACAACTGTACAGCAGTTGTTGGTTTATTAGAAGAATGGCAAAAAGGAAAAAAAATAATAAAAGGAAGTGATAGAAATTTAGGAGGAACTATGAGACTGGGTTTATATGATGCTGTATTAAAAAATAACTCTTTAATATCTAAAATATATTCTTCAAAAAAAATCAAAGAAAGACACAGACACAGATACGAGGTAAACATAAAATATAAATCTGATTTTGAAAAAAAAGGATTAATTTTTTCTGCTCTATCTCCAGATGGAATGCTTCCTGAAATAATAGAATTAAAAAATCATCCCTGGTTTGTTGGCGTGCAGTTTCATCCAGAGTTTAAATCAAGACCTTTTACACCGCATCCTTTATTTTCATCTTTCATAAAAGCTGCCGAAAAACATAAGGGAAAAAATTAATGGAAAATAAAATAGTAAAATGCGGAAAATTAAGTATTTCTAATTCCAAACCATTCACGTTGATTGCTGGACCGTGCCAATTAGAAAATGAAACGCATGCACTGGATGTAGCTAATAAATTAAAACAAATTACGACGAAACTTGGTATAGGATTTATTTATAAAACTTCATTTGATAAAGCTAATAGAACGAGTCTAAAAGGAAAAAGGGGAGCAGGTCTTGAACAATCTCTTCCCGTTTTTGATAAAATTCGAAACGATCTAGGAATACCAGTTTTGACAGACATTCATACACCTGAGCAATGTGATATTGTTTCAAAACATGTAGATATTCTTCAGATACCAGCTTTTTTATGTAGACAAACTGACTTGCTGATTGCAGCGGCTAAAACAGGAAAAGTTATAAATGTTAAAAAAGGACAATTTTTAGCTCCATGGGATATGGTAAATGTAACAAAAAAAATTGAAGAATCTGGAAACAAAAATATTTTAGTTACAGAAAGAGGAGCAAGTTTTGGTTACAACACGCTAGTGTCAGATATGAGATCCCTTCCTATTATGGCAAAAAATGGTTATCCAGTGGTTTTTGACGCAACTCATTCAGTTCAACAACCAGGTGGTATGGGTGATAAAAGCGGAGGACAAAGAGAATTTGTAGAATATCTTGCTCGAGCAGCCATTGCTGTTGGTGTTGCGGCAGTTTTTATAGAAACACATCCCGATCCTGACAACGCACCATCAGATGGACCAAACATGGTTCCATTATCAAAGATGCCAGATTTACTAAAACAACTTACAAAAATAGATAAATTAATAAAGAATGGTAAAAATTAAAAAGATCAAAGGCCGACAGGTTTTTGACAGCAGAGGCAACCCCACTGTAGAAGCTGAGATTTTTTCTGACAAAGGCAATTATGCTTCCGCAATTGTTCCTTCTGGAGCATCAACAGGCACTTATGAGGCTTTTGAGTTAAGAGATAAAGAAAATAAAAATTATCTAGGCAAGAGTGTTTTTAAAGCAGTTGAGAATATAAATAGTTCAATTTCAAAAGCACTGAAAAATATTGATATTCATAATCAAAAAAAGATAGATAAAATTTTAACAGATTTAGATGGCACTGAACAAAAGAAAAAACTAGGAGCCAATGCAATTTTGGCTGTCTCAATGGCTTCTTGTAAACTTGGCGCAATTGAAAGCAACACTTCTTTATTTCAATACTTAGGGAACTCTAAAAATTATCAACTTCCAATACCAATGTTAAATATTATAAATGGTGGAGTTCATGCCAAAAATAATTTAGACATTCAGGAGTTTATGATACGTCCAGACAAAGTAAATTCATTTTCCGAAGCTATGAGAAGAAGTTTTTTGGTAATTCAAAATTTAAAAGGAATGGTTGACACAACTAATGTTGGTGATGAAGGTGGTTTTGCTCCTAATTTAAAAAATACAGAAAAGGCAATTGAGGTAATAATAAAAGCAATTGAAAAATCTGGTTTTAAACCAGGCGAAGATATATCAATATGTTTAGATGTTGCAGCAAATGAATTGAATGAATCAAAAACAATCGATTATTATTCTAAGTTGATCAAAAATTACCCTATAAAATCTATCGAGGATCCTTTTCCCGAAGATGATTGGGAATCTTGGAAAAATTTGACAAATAACACCAATATTCAGATAGTAGGTGATGATTTATTTGCAACCAATCTAAAGAGATTAAAAAAAGGTATAGAAGAAAAATCAGCTAATGCAATATTAGTTAAATTAAATCAAATTGGGACGGTAACCGAAACTTTAGATGTTGTTAATTTAGCTCAAAAAAATAATTTTAAAACAATAATCTCACATCGATCAGGCGATACAGAAGATACTTTTATAGCCGATTTGGCAGTTGCAACAAAATCATCACAAATTAAAACAGGGTCGTTAGCTAGATCTGAAAGAGTGGCTAAATACAACAGATTATTAAGGATAGAAGAGGAACTTGGAAAAGACGCAAAAATAGGTAAAGTTTAAGCTATGTGGTTTAAAATTATAAATAATAAAAAATTTTTATTAATTTCCATATTTGTTTTTTTGTATCTTGCTTTAAATCTTTTTGACGGAGAAAGAGGTTTAGTTTCTTATTTTGAAAAAAAACAAATTTTAAATAGCCTTGAAGAAGAAGAAAATAATCTATCAAAAAAACTTGATATAGTTGAAAAAAAAAATGAGTTGTTAAGTGTAAATTTAGATAAAGATTTCTTAGAAACCTTGATTAGACAAAAACTTAAATTTGGAAAATCAACTGAAAAAGTTTATTTAATTCAAAAAGAAAATGATTAGACATCCTGAAAAAGTTAAAAATCCAATCAATCCAATAAAAAAAAAACCTAATTGGATAAGATCAAAAATTTCAAACACAAAAAATTTTTTTATAACAAAAGAAATTGTAAAAAAAAATAATTTACATACAGTTTGCCAAGAAGCAAATTGTCCAAATATTACTGAATGTTGGAGTAAAAGACATGCAACCTTTATGATTATGGGGGATGTATGCACAAGAGGTTGTGGTTTTTGTGATGTGAAAACTGGAAAACCTGGTGCGCTAGATATATTCGAGCCAATTAAAATTGCTCAAGCTACCAAATCATTAGATTTAAAACATGTAGTGATCACATCAGTTGATAGAGACGATTTAGAGGATGGAGGAGCCAATCATTTTGCTGAGGTTATTAACCAAACAAGAAAAACTAATCCGAATACTACAATTGAAGTTTTGACTCCAGATTTTTTAAGAAAAAAAAATTCTTATCAAAAAGTAGTTAAAGCTAAACCAGATGTTTTTAATCATAATGTTGAAACAGTGCCAAGTTTATATTTGAAAGTTAGACCGGGTTCCAGATATTTTGGATCTTTAGAATTGTTAAACTCAGTTAAAAAAATAAATAAAAATATATTTACAAAATCGGGAATCATGCTTGGTCTTGGAGAAACAAAAAAAGAAGTTTTGCAGGTTATGGATGATTTAATATCTTCAAGAGTAGATTTTTTGACCATAGGTCAGTATCTACAACCTTCAGTCAAACATTATCCTCTTCAAAGGTATGTTCATCCAGATGAATTTAAAGAATTAAAATCAATAGGATTAGCAAAAGGTTTTTTAATGGTAGCATCTTCTCCTCTGACCAGATCATCTTATCACGCGGATGAGGATTTTTTTAAATTGAAACAATTGAGAGAAAAAGAATCTCAATGCCATTCGCTACAATAAAAAAAACAATTCCCTGTACGAAAGAAAATCTAATTAAAATGGTTCTTGATATAGAAAGATATCCAGAATTTGTACCATGGTGTGTTAAGGGAAAAATTTATACTAAAAATGACAAAGGAGATAGAATAGAAATCACAGCTGATCTTACAATTGGAAAAAAGTTTTTTAGCGAAACATATAAAAGTTTTGTTATTTATAAAAAATTAGACAACTCAATACATGTAACAAGTATAGAAGGTCCTTTGAAATATCTTGAAAACAAATGGTTTTTCAAAGAAAAGGGAAAACATAGCGAGGTAGATTTTCATGTAGACTTCGAATTAAAAAATAAAATTTTAAATGCTTTAATGATCAAATCTTTTCATATTGGATTAGAAAAAATAGCTGATGCTTTTGAAAAAAGAGCAATTGAACTATTTAAGAATACTTAGGATTAATTTTAAAGATTTGTTAACAGAATTTTTTTGAATATAAGATCGTCTTTTATTTTTAAATAAATATTTCTTAACACTAATTTTATTTCCTTTTTTAATACCTATAAAAACTAAGCCTACTGGTTTTTTTTTAGTACCACCGCTGGGCCCAGCTATTCCCGTTATAGAAACTGCAATATTGCTTTTACCTATTTTACTAACGTTTTCAACCATAGCTTTACAAACCTGTTCACTTACAGTTCCATATTTTCTTATGATCTTTTTTGAAATTTTAAGAACTTTAATTTTGGATTCATTAGAATAAGCAACCAAACCAAGATTAAAAACTTTAGAAGACCCACTAACAGAAGTAATAGTGCTTGAAAGCATTCCACCCGTACAAGATTCTGCAAAAGAGATTTTAAGCTTTTTCTTGTTTAATAATTTAACTATTTTTTGAGAAAGTTTTTTCATACAATAATCATATATAAAACAAGAACTGCTACCACATATAAACCTGCACAAACATCGTCCATAATAACGCCAAAACTATTTTTAAAGTTTTTATCATAATAATTTACGGGAAAGGGTTTAGCGATATCGAAAATTCTAAACAGTATAAACATTATAAAATAAAATTTTAATACTTGATCGCTATCTTTTGGCATACCGTGAGCAACCTCATAAAGACATATAGGAATGGATTGACCGATAAATTCATCAATGACTACTTCTTTAGGATCTTTGTTGGTTAAATTTTTTATAAAAATATTGACCGCATAAAGTGAAATAAAAAAAATTATAATTATTGAACATAAAACAATATTTATTGAGATATTTAAAATGTGAAATAAAAAAAATAAAAACAATATTGTAGCTAAAGAAGCAAAACTACCTGGAATTTTTTTAATTTTTCCTATTCCAAATAAAGTAACAAATAAAAAATTAATTTTATTAAGCATATTTTACAACTGAAGTTATTACCTCACACGCTATAGCTTTTCCTTTTCCAATTAAACCAAGTTTTTCTGTTGTTTTGCCTTTAATATTCATTTGATTAGGATTTATTTCACATAATTTACTTATTGTTTCTATCATTTTTTTTGAATATTTTTTTATTTTAGGTTTTTGAGCAATAATATTGATATCGATGTTATTAATGGAAAAGCTTTTAGATTTAATTAGTTCAATAACTTTTTTAAGCAAAATAGTAGATCTTATATTTTTATATTTTTTATTTTTATCTGAAAACAATTTTCCAATATCACCCAATCTACACGCGCCTAACAAACTATCAATCAAAGCATGAAGAACAGGATCGGCATCAGAATGACCTTCAAGCCCCAGCAGGAAAGGTATTTTAATTCCTCCCAAATAAAGGCTTTCCCCCTTTACTAGTTTATGAACATCAAATCCAATGCCAGAGTAATTTTTTCCTTTTTTTAAAAGTTTAAATATTCTTAAATCCTCTTTGTCGGTTATTTTAAAATTTTTTTTACTTCCATTTACACAAAATACTTTCTCATTATCATTGGTAAATAAAGCAGCATCATCATCAAATGCTTCATAAGAATTTTTTTTATGTTTTTCGTATATTTTTTTAAAAGTAAATCCTTGCGGTGTCTGAGAAAGTCTCAAGCTATCACGTTCGATATTTTTAAAAACCATATTTTTTTCAACTCGCTTTGTCG
>Ga0208764_10000007_pt1 | contig 122954 bp, 121 predicted proteins | sample ETNtaG_18_FD_185762 | JGI IMG/M metagenome (GOLD analysis project Ga0208764, IMG submission 185762) | Marine microbial and viral communities from oxygen minimum zone, Eastern Pacific Ocean - ETNP201302SV91 (SPAdes) (version 2) | ecosystem: Environmental > Aquatic > Marine > Oceanic ... | reverse complement strand
TCAGGTTGGATGACCGCATAGTAAGAAGAATCAGTGTTTTCCGCTACATCTCGAGCGACAGCTTCTGTTGCTCTTTCTAAGCCACCTCCATGGAGAGCGCAGACACCAAAAGAAGATCGAATTTCGATTTCTTCGGTTATTTCAGGGCTTGAAAGCAGTTCGGTGAAACTCTGAATTTTTTTGATCTCTGTCATCTCTTTTTATCTTTAAGAAAAGCTGACAAACTTAAGTAAACAATTAAGAGGAAGATGCTTGAAACGAATACCTCAAAAGGAACTGCCCATCTTTCAGGTTTCTCGAACCAATTATTAATTCTTGCAGGCCATTTTGAAATCACATTTACTGTTGGCCTTATAAACAGCATTCCTTTATATAGGGCGCCTTCGAGGATGAGCCAAATCCCCAAAAGTAAAAATCTAAGATAATTTTTCGCACCACCGGTAAATGCTGGGTTTAAACCCCAAAGTACGAAAGTTATTATTATCAGCCATAAAGCTAAACCAATTTTTAAGCCTCCGACTTCAGAGACCCAAATAGTCAAATGTGATTGGAGTTCGTTAATTTTTTCAACTATTGGATTACTTCCTGATCCAGGAGAATTTAAAGTTCTAATTTCGTAAATTCCGTAAATCAACAAATATGCACCACCTGTTAGTAGCGCAAGGGCACCTATTTGATCTACATACGGCAGTAATTTTCTAAGATTGCGAACGATACCACCTCTAGCCATAGCTAAAGACAGAGTTGTGATGGTTACAACAGCGCCCAATCCGAGTGCATAAGTAAGAAAGATTATTATCCCTTCAATAATTCCTTCTCTGCTGAAACTTCCGGAGATTTGGAGTAAAAAGAGAGGGGCGGAACATCCAACTGAAACAATTGCGTAGGAAATACCGAATCCTATTACTGAGAAGAATTCATTTGATTTTGGGCCTCTTCTATTGAAAGAGGGAAACAATTTTTGATTTTTTTTAAGTAATAGAGAAAACCCGTATGGAATTAGAAGCATTCCTAAGGCGACAGTTATCCAAGGGGTTTTTTGTGCGATTGTCTCTTCGTTAACTAGATGAGAAATCACAAATCCAAGAAAGCCAAAAACTCCTACGAAGGTTGCTGTAAGAGTCAGACTTACCCATAAACCTCTTATGACTTGCTCTGGTCGTGCTTGATTGTCAGCAGTATCTTTACCAATGAAATATCCGAGCCAAGTAGGAAGCATCGCAAAACCACATGGATTAATTGCTGTAATAATCCCAAGGCTAAAAGGAAGTACGAGTTCAATATCAAACATCTAATAATTCCATTATTGATAGATTAAGGCTCTCTTCACTAATAGGACCTTGATAAATTGTTGATAATTTGCCTTCGGAATTAAAGAAAGCAGTTACAGGTAAGCCGATTGCCTTTAACGATTTAGTGAAACTCCCATCGGGGTCATTTCCTAATAGATAAGAAATATGAAGCTCCTCAGCTCTTTTTTTAGCCCTTGTCGGGGAGTCACTAATATTGATACCTATAAATTGTATTTCCTCCCCATGTTTACGATGGGCTGTTTCGAAATATGGCATTTCTTCTAAACAAGGAGTACACCAGGTGGCCCATAGGTTAACCACCATAGGTTGGTTATTTTTTTCATAAAGATTTTTAAGGGTTTCTAAACCGTTTTCCGTTTCAAAAGATTGATGCAATACGTTTTCATCAACCGTCTCAATAAGTTCTTCGCTCCCACAAGCACTAATAATTATCAGAAATATTAAAAAAACTTTCTTCACACCTATAAAGGTAGTCGGGAGATGAGCATTACGACTATCGGTCGCAAAGTCATCTCCCAAACTAACCCTTTGTAAATTAAGGTTCGTAAAACGTCACCTCAATTTGATTGACCGGTCATCAAGCAGAACGGAGGGTGGACTGCAGGTGGACAGGTATAGGTATAACTGGAAACTCTTCTTCGGGCATAGGGATTTTACGAGGCCTTCCTCTCCCACGCTTATGAGTTAAGATTTTGCCTTTTCGGAACAATTGGCCACCCCATACCCCCCAAGGTTCGTTTCTTTCTATTGCGGCTTCTAAACACAATGAAAGGGAAGGACACTCTGAGCAAATTCTTTTTGCTTGGGCAATGTCTCCTAGATCTTCAGAGAAGAATATTCCTGTAGGCACACCAAGTTCAGAGCATGCCGCTGTTTCTCTCCAAATTTCTGTTTTAAATTCGATTGCAAACATTTTTTACTCCTTTTTAAAATTGATCTCAAAAATGAAAAAAGCCGCCGGATTTTCCGGCGGCGAAGGTTTTGCGTTTTAGCTATTTAGCTAGTTGCTTCCCAAGGCCGCTTTATGGTGAAAAATCCATACTTGTTAAACCAGAAAGAAATTGTCTCTGATGTAAGAGCTACTGGATTAACCGGTGTGAGTGCGTGAGAGGTTAAAGCATGACCAACGGTTTGATGACCGTAATGATTTCGAATTTTATTATTCATGCTCATTTTTTCTTTCTATATAAACGAGTTTACCAAAACTACGCTAAGTGACCACTCAACACCTTTGAGTGAATTTTGTCAACTTATTTTTCAATAAAATCAAAAAATTGTTAGAGATAGGCTTAAATCAGGCGAATTTATAAGTTTTTACGCCTTCTTCTTCTTTAGGCGTAGCCTCCCCTAGGATTCGTAAATGTTCGAGATGGGCATACGTTTCACTAGCGGCCATATCACCCCAAGATCTTTCTTTAAATAAGTATTTCATATACTCATTAACTGACGCTTCACCTATTGAATCGCCCGTTTCTCTGATCAACTGTAAGCGTTCTACATGATGTTGAATAATGTCATCTGTTCTTTCAACCAGGTTATGAAAAGGATGCCCATGAGCAGGCAAAACAAGAGAGACTTGTGAAAATTCTTTTGTTCTTTCTAAAGAATTAAAAAAAATTGCTAATGGGTCTTCCATGTTTCCCATACCTCCTATATGCGGAGTGATGGTTGGTAGTACATGATCTCCTGATAAGAAAATTCCATCGACGGGGTCGTATAAACATAAATGGTCATGAGTATGTCCTGGGAGATGAAGGGCTAACCAGGTTCTTCCTCCAATGATTACTTCTTCAGAGTCTTCTACTGTCAAAGATGGTTTAGGTACTTGAAAAGACTTTGAATCAGCACCTGTATTACTTCCACTCCATTTTCTCAACTCTTCGACTGAAGGAGGTTCTCTTTTCGTACCCCACGGGGTCGGCCTACTAAGCATTTCACGAAGTTTCTCGATATCTTCGTCATCGGCAAGATCTAATGAAGCGGCATCGGGATTTTCCATAATGTCATCATGACCAAAAACTGATGAAAAAGAAGAATGAGTAAGAACGTCAACTTCGTAATCCTCACGGAGTCTGTGAACTCCCCCGTAATGGTCAACATGACTATGGGTAACTATCGCGGTATGAACATGGTTAAAGTTGCTTCCAATATTTTTAAGCCTCGCTTCGAGAGCATTCCATGACTCGTGTCCAGGTAATCCTGGGTCTACTAGGGATAGTCCGTTTTTGTCTTCAAGCGCATAGCAATTAACGTGTCCTAGTCCAGGCATTGAAATTGGGAGCTGAAATCTGTAAATACCCTCAGTAATTTCAGTAACTTCTTCTGAAGCTGGTTCTTGTTCTTGTCTCATTGGGCGCGGATCAAGATCTGTTTCTTCTGAAATATTTTCGGTCATGGGTTTATGAAAAGGTTTTCACGATAATGGCGGAGCTCAGCGATTGATTCGCGAATGTCATCTAATGCTCGATGGCCTCCATTTTTTTTCGGAGCAGAATTTATAATTTCCGGATTCCAGCGTTTTGCAAGTTCCTTGATAGTTGAGACATCAATTGACCTGTAGTGAAAAAAAGAAGCTAAATCTGGAAGACTTTCTGATAAGAATCTTCTATCTGTACCAATTGAATTTCCACAAAGGGGTATGGTTGCAGCTTTTTCAATGTGTTCTTTTAAAAAGTTTAAAGTTTTTTCACCAGCTAGCGAAAGGCTTGTATCAGATTTTGAAATTTCATCAAGTAAACCGCTAGATGTGTGCATTTGTTTTACGTGTTTGCTCATGTTTTCTAATTTTTCAGATGGTTGATGTATAACTAAGTTCGGTCCAACAGCAATTTCTTCTAGGTCATCATTAGTGATTAAAGTTGCAATCTCAACGATTACGTCTTCTATTGGGTCTAACCCTGTCATTTCTAAATCCATCCAAGCCAACACAGATTTGATCATACGGGCTTAATGAGTCGGTTATTCAGCAAGAAGTACAAGTAAGGTCATATTTATGCTGAATATTCCAATAATTAGACTAATAGACGATGCGATAATCCCCATTTACGCAAAACCTGGTGATGCTGGTGCAGATTTAGTTGCTTCAGAATCAGTAGTTCTAGATCCAGGTGGAGGGAGGGCTCTAATATCAACAGGAGTTGCAATAGCTATACCTGAAGGATTTGCGGGGTTTGTTCAACCTAGAAGTGGTTTGGCGCTTAAACATGGAATCACGTGTTTAAATACACCTGGTCTTATTGATTCTGGGTATCGAGGCGAATTAAAAGTGTTATTAATCAATACTGATCCTAGTGAAGCTTTTGAGGTCAATAAAGGCGAAAGGATAGCTCAACTGGTTATTCAAAGAGTTGAAGAGTGTTCTTTTCAAGAAGTTGAAGAACTACCAGATTCAGAAAGAGGAGAAACTGGCTTTGGTTCTTCTGGGCGGTAATAAGATTTGAAGATTACCTATCTTCCAACAATTCATCCGCGTTCTAAATCTGTTAGAGGATCAGGTTCTAATTCACGAATGAGGCATATCACTAGAGACGTGGTTTACAAAAATCTTTGGAATTCTGATTTAGCAGAAGAAGTAAAGAAGTTGTTCGATGAAAAAGCTGACGGTTGGTCAACTTCTCGAAACGTTCCCAGCAGAGGGGTACCAGTTTTAGATGCTTTAGAAAGAGGTGGGGTTCACGGGAAAAGAATTGTAGACCTAGGAGCAGGGACAGGCTTAGCTACTCAACTTTTGGTGAATAATTATCAAAGCGTAGTTGCACTAGATATTTCAAAAGAAATGCTTAAAAACTCTGTTACACCAGAAACTCCGCAAGTCTGTGCAGATGGTGACTGTCTTCCTTTTGCCAGTAATTCTGTTGATGTATTTCTGGTTATGAACATGATTCTTTTCCCAAATGAGATAGAGAGATGTTTAAAAGATGAAGGATTTTTGGTTTGGATTAGTAGCAGAGGAAAGGAGACACCTATTTATCTTCCTTCGGAAGAAGTCGTTGATTTAATGTCAGCGAATAGTGGAGTCAGTTGGTCTGGAGTTTCAGCTTACGCACTTGAGGGGTCATGGTTGGTCGCACGACGTTCAGTTACCAAGTAGCGCTAATTGTACGTGAGTCGCCATTAGCTCTTACTTCTGCGGAAATGCTGTTTTCACTTGGTTGAAATTCGACTTCCACAAATGGAGTTTTTGTAGAAATACTCGTAAGTTCTTGTTGAAGTGAAACTGCTAATTCGCTTACCACAGCTGGATCTATTTTGTGAATTCTTAAGATTGCGGCTAGAGCAACTCGAGAAATTTCCTCAATTTCGCAATCTGGTGAAAACTTGATAGTGGTGAAATTAGTTTCAGCGTTACTCATTTAATAAGTGTGTCATTAAATCAAGTATTTTTAGTTGCTGGGAAAGAATTTGCCTTTAATGTGGATTTTTTTATTTTTAAAGACAACATATGGAATGGCAGTAGTGGTTGATAAAGCAATTTGGCCGTTTAGGGGGAAATTATGGGCTCATCTTGCTAGTGATAATAATTTGACTGAATTACACGATTTTGCTGATCTCTTAGGGCTTCGTCTCATGTCATTTCAAGGCGACCATTATGATGTTCCAAAAGAAGTTAGAGATCAGGCGGTTATTTTGGGAGCTATTGAAATAGATGGGCGTGAACTATTAGCTCGATTGAAGAAAGCAAAGTTGAGGTTACCTGCATCTGAACGTCCAGGAAAGTGGGAAAAAGTTCGCTCTTTTCCACCGACCGGAATGCCACCTGACTTGAGTCAAGTTAAATCAAGAAAGGCAATACCAGAATTAGAAAGATTCGTTCTAGCTAACTGGAACTTTGCGGAGGTCACGGTATTTCAGAGAGCTAATGAGATGGCTTTAGTACTTGAAGATTCAAGTGGTTTGACTATTGAAAGTAATTTCTTGCGAAAATTAGATTGGCGTTGTACTGATGGCAAACTTTTGGAGATTTTGATTTAGAGATATGAGTTTGTTTATGAAAAGTAACTGCGTTCGAATATTTCTTTTGCCCTTAGCCGTTTGGGCTTTTTCTTCCTGTGCGAGTAGTGAAAACACAGTTGCTGTATCAGAAGAAACTCAACAATTTGAAGAAGATACTATAAAGGTTTCTAATGGTTGGGTTCAGATTGGAAATCAGAAATTTGAGATGACATTCACTTGTTATAAAACTAAGTTAGGCGAAACAGCAGCTATGGGTTATGGACAAGATTCGAAAACAAAGGAAAGCGCTGAAGTCCTAATTCAAGCTTTCACCGGGAAGCCATACGTTGGCTTGTTAAAGAATGGCTCAACCATATTTGAAGCTTCATTAAGTGAACCACTTGATCTCTCAGTCAACGATTTTGAAATAACTGCTGGGGCTATAAGTTGGGAAAAGAATTTAGATTTAGAGACTAAGTACGGTGAATTTGCAGGCTTTGGTTCTTTGTTTGTTGATTGCAAGCAATTCGAAAATGATCTTCTTGAAGAAAAATTTAACAATTAACAGATTTCAGACATTTCAACCCAAGGAAGCCTGCCGGACCATACTCTAGTTATAAGCCGTCCATCACTTTCAAATACAACTCGGAAGTTTTTGTCAGACGAATCACTAGGCACATAGACAAGTAGTTTTTCTGAAGATCCAGGAAGAACCTTCGTTTCTATTTTTTCTCCGAATAAGTTATAAATAAAAGATTCTGTATCGCCGATACCAGCTCCCGAACGTGTTCTTATCAATTCATTGTCAATGTCAATGCGTTCGACAGTGCTCTCTACAACCCAGAATGTGATTCCACTAGGACCTTCATCTGGAATTGCTAAAAAGCATTTGTCTCTTGGTGTCACAGGAGAAAATCTTGTTCCAGCCGCTTTCTGAGCGTCGTTTATAGTCATACCGAAAGTAACGGTATCTAGCCCAACTGTGCTAATAGAGGAGGAATAGTCAAGGTTAACTCCTCCTTCTATTTCAACAAAAGGGAGAGTGCCGATAGGTGACAATACTGTAGTTGTTGTAGTTGTTGTAGTTGTTGTAGTTGTTGTAGTCGTAGTAGTTGTTGGCGCAGTCAGTTGTATTTCCTTCGCGTTATCATCAGTGTTTATCGCTCCGAACCAGACAATCGCACCAACTAATGCGATACCTAAGATACCAAATAGAGTGAATCGCATATTAAGAGGTTAGAAGGAATCACTTAATTAGTGATTTTAAATAGAATCTTTATTCTTTCTTTAGAATCAGTCTTATTTCAACATTAATATATTGATAAGCGGCTAGCCTAAATTTTGGGTCGCTAGCTCATCGGGTAGAGCAGGGGACTTTTAATCCCAAGGTGCCGGGTTCGAGCCCCGGGCGGCCTACATATTAAAAGGGCAGTTGATGTATCTGCATTTAAAATTACAGACAAGATGCACCAGTTATCTTTGAATTCATTAATCAAATGGGTGCGAGAAAACCTTTATGGACTTTTCTTAATAGTTGCTGTTGGAATAATTGCTGAGATAATCAGTGATTCCAATAACCGGTTATCTTCTCCGGTGATTTCACTTCTTATAGGAGTTGTATTAGCAAATTCTGGTGTTTTGGGTTCTTGGGCAAAACCGTCTTTGGAACTAGCATCAGGACGCATATTAAAGATAGGTATTTGCCTATTAGGGTTTCGACTTGCGTTTTCAGAAATTACTGAGATTGGGAGTCCGATTGGAGTTCTAATAGTAATAGCAGTCGTGATAATTGTTTTTTTTGGTATTCAAAAAGCCAGTAATATTTTCTCAGTAAATAAACCATTGGCACTTCTTGTTGCTTCAGGATTTTCGATCTGTGGAGTATCAGCGATCGCTGCTATGAAGCCTTTAAGTGGAGCCGATGAAGAAGAAACTGGTTACGCAGTTGGCTTAGTGACCTTATTTGGCTCTATTGCTGTTCTAGCTTTTCCAATTATTCAAGCGATTTTTGATTTTGATGAAAATCTATTTGGTTGGTGGATTGGATTATCAGTTCACGACACGGGTCAAGTAGTTGCGACCGCTTCTGCTGTGAGTGAAAACACTTTGGACTCTGCGGTGCTAGTAAAAATGTGTCGGATATTAATGCTGGCACCCTTACTTATGTTCGTGTCGTTTAAACAACAGAAACGCTCAAAAAACCTACAAAAATGGAAATTGCCGATTCCTGTTTTTATCCTCGGTTTTATTGCAGCGGCAGCAATAAGATCCGCTTCAGTTTTATCTGAAAGTTTTATTGAAACAATCGGTGATATAAGAAATTTTCTTATAACAATGGCAATGTTTGGTTTAGGAGCGGGAGTGCGTCTTAGGGCATTAAAAAATCTTGGCCGTCAACCACTAGTGCTCGGACTTGTATCTTGGGTTGCTGTTTTAACCGTTGCCGGTGCAGGTGTATTAATTCAAAATCAACTTTAAAAAGTATTTATTCTAAAGAGGCAGATTTATTTGCTTCGCTTCTACAAATTCATACATACCGAAACGTCCCAATTCCCTACCATTACCGGATTTTTTATATCCGCCGAAAGGCGCATCAGTATTTAAAAATGAACCGTTTAAATCAACTTCTCCGGTTCTAAGCTTCTTAGCTACTTCTAAAGCCCTTTCATTATCTGAACTCCAAACACCTCCTGATAAGCCATAATCAGAATCATTTGCAATTCGAATAGCGTCGTCTTCGTTGTCATAGCCAATAATTGAAAGGACAGGACCAAAGATTTCTTCTTGGGCTATTGTCATTGAATTTTCAACATTCGCGAATACGGTCGGTTGTACAAAATAGCCAGAATCTAGCCCATCAGGTTTACCTAAGCCCCCAGCAACCAGTGTCGCACCTTCGTCTATGCCTGTTTGAATGTAATTTTGGACTCGATCCCATTGAGCTTTAGAAACTAGAGGTCCTAGTTTGCTTGTTTCTTCATTAGCAGGTCCAACTGTGAATCCGGCCGCGGCTTGAGCAGCTAGGTCTGCTGCTTCTTCCATTTTGCTAAAAGGAACGAGTAGACGTGTCAGTGCACTGCAAGTTTGTCCTGAGTTTAGAAAGCAAGCTCCAACTGCAGAAGGAATAGCTGCTGAAAAGTCTGCGTCATCAAGAATAATATTCGCAGATTTGCCTCCAAGTTCTTGATGTACACGAGTTACGTTTGCTGCAGCTATTTCCGCTACTCGTGTACCTGCACGTGTAGAGCCTGTAAATGAGACCATGTCAACATCTGGATGGGCTGCAATAGCTTCTCCTACCACAGGCCCAACCCCTGAAACGAGATTAAATACACCGTTTGGAAAGTTCAACTCGTCAATTATTTCAGCTAAAAGAAATGCGTTTAACGGAGCCACTTCACTTGGTTTAAGGATTACTGTGCAACCCATGGCCATAGCTGGAGCAACTTTGGCCATTATTTGGTGAAGAGGGTAGTTCCAAGGAGTGATACAGCCGACCACCCCAACAGGCTCACGTGTTACTAGTGATCTTCCGATGGTTTCTTCGAATGGGAATTCTCTAGCTGTACCCGAAACGCTTGCAGTCGTAGCCGCTGGCAAACCTGCTTGTATCATCATTGACATTTTTCCCGGCATACCTACTTCTTGGGATATAAGCTCACCAATTTCAGCGCTTCTCTCACCGAGTTTTGCAGCAAGTCCCTCTATGTAAGAGAGCCTCTCTTCAAGGGTCATTTCTGACCATCCTTGAAAGGCTTCTTTTGCAGCCTTAACGGCCAAATCAACATCTTCTTTTGTACCTGCCGGAGTTGATCCAATAATTTCTTCAGTTGAAGGGTTTATAACGTCGATAGTTTCTGTTCCGCTGGAAGCAATCCAACTGCCATCGATGTAAATTTCGCTTCGATTACTCATTTTTTTCCTTTTGCTTAGAGATGTGAATAGTCGACTCCACATCTACGTTTAATGTTTTTACTCAGTGATTAGTTTTGCTAATGAAGGCGGTGCTTTTACCAAATAACTGATGTCGAGAAAGTCAGTCAGTTGTTCTGTCGTCGCATCTGTCAGTCTGACTAGAAGATTGTCATAACCGTCGTAGTGTGAAGTTGTAAAGAGTACTCCATCGTATTGTTCTATTAGTGATTCTTTTTCGTCTAGGTTGCAGAAAATTACCAAAACTTCAGTATCAGTAATTTCATCGCGCTCATATTCGCGTTCGCTCCAAATCCTACAAAAGGCTTTACCTTTGACTTTCAGGCCAGCTGTTCCATAGAAAGTTGTTTCTTCCACTTCTGGAAGTCCCATTCCTATTTTCCAAACATCGTTAAAAGTGGCCATGTGGTTCCTTTCAAGGATTGACACAATAGATATTCTCTATACATTTTCGCACCATCAAAGCAAAAAAAGAACCTAAAAGTTTTCACACTGAAACTTTGTTTGCTTAAGAATGGTTTTTCCTGTACCAAGTTGTAATAGAAAAAATCAATGAAAAACAAAAAATGAAAAAAGTCGAACTCCCAATTATAGATATTGCTTCATTAACTAGTGAAGGTGATAGGAAACAAACAGTTTCTGATGAGCTGATAGAAGCTTTTGAAGAAATAGGTTTCGCTGTACTTGTCGGGCATGGAATAGAAAAAAACCGATTATTTGAAATACGTGAATTATTAGTTCGTGTTTTTAACGTTCCAGATTCTGTTAAAGAAGAACTATCGATTTCACGAGACAATTATCGAGGTTATATACCACTTGGATTTTTTTCCCCTAATGAACAAAAAAATTTCAGTACAACAAAGCCTGATCTCTACGAAGGTTTCAAACTGCACTGGGAATGCCCCAAAGAACACCCTGTTAAAGACGAATGTGTACTTTATGGTTCGAACAAATGGGTTAGCCAAGTAGATGACATGAAAGAAATACTTCTTTCCTATTGGGAAGAATGCGACAATTTAACGTTTACGCTTCTTTCATACTTGTCTGTTGCACTAGGAGTAGAACCGAGCATTATTTTAGATTTTTTTAATGAGCCATTAACTAATATGACTTTGCTCCATTACCCTGTTTCAAGTTCAAAATCCGAAAATTCAGGAATTCACCCACATAAAGATATAAGTGCAATAACCATTCTTCATCCAGATCCTCTAGGAGGGCTTGAAATCAGAACAAGAAAAGGCGAGTGGATTGAAATCTTATGTCCCCCGGAAGCACTCCTAGTCAACATAGGCGACTTTATGGAAGTCTGGTCTGGGGGTCGTTTCATTTCCACTCCACACCGTGTTTCAAATCGTAATCAGAGATCTCGTTACAGTGCTCCATATTTTTCTGTTCCCCGTCACTCGACTTTGGTTAAGCCTTTAGTCAAATGTGAAAACAGTTTTAAACACAGAGAAATTTTAGTCGGTGAGGTATCAACTGAAGTTTGGCGAACAAATTGGCTTGATGAAAACCCCTCTGAATCTGGCCATCAACTTGGGGCTATAAATTAGTTTTGCAAGTTAGGAGATCGAGCAGCTTTTAATCTGAAGGTAGATCATTTGATGTAGCTTCAATTTTTTCGTCAAGCTGATGGTAATCAGAAACTGAGTTACTAAAAATATTCAACACAGTCTTAAGACCGGTTGGAGGATCTAGAGCCCCAGCGGTTATAGCTCTTATTTTGTCTCTCCCTTTATCCTCCCAAAAAAGACTTGATCCACAATTAGAGCAGAATCCATATTTAACTTCTTCAGTTCTGTTCCACCAGGTAAGAGTCGAGTCAGATTCGAAAAAGAAATTTTCAATTTTAGCAGACGTGCCAGCCATAAAGTGGCCTGTCCAGTGACGGCATGGATCACAATGGCAATTAACCACGTCTCTTAATTTTCCTGTTATACGAAAACGAATATTTCCGCATGCACAACTTCCAGTAACCTGGCTCTCGATACTTTGGTTTGATGCCTCTCCATTATTCATTGTTTCTCCTTGACTAACTTGAAATCGGATTTGGATTTCCTGGTTTTCTTTTCCGTTTGCCATTCAGCAAGGTTCCAATTGGCGTGTATCTGACAAACAGTTGGTAAGAAGCTAATAAAACAGGATTCACTAAAACACAGATAAGTAAAAACTTGATTAATGAAGTAATTTCCCAGTCTCTAAAAAGCCATTGGGCTGATATGACAAGTGGCAAATGTGCGATGTACATCCAATAAGACGCATCTGATAAATAACGCACACCACTTTTTTCATTAACAAAAAGTTTTCTAAAAAGCCCTATAAGACCAATGGACATTCCCCAGACATAAACAATCTGAAAAAGCGAAGCAATAAACCAGGAATCACCCTCAAAAGTTGCTCCTAAACCTAAAGGAAGGACACCTATAACGGTTATTGGAAGCAGCACATACCATCTCTTACCTAAGTGATCTATGAATGGTTCAGATTTTTTTGTTCTTATTCCGAAAGTTATTGAACCGAAAGCAAAGAAAATGCCGTAGTAAATAAGAAGGTGAACTGGTGGAAAAAATTCTGTGAAAGTATCGGGACCAAAGGATGCATTATTTCCACTGTCGCCCATTTTTAACTGCATTAAAAGTGAAGCAGGCAACAAGAGCCAAATAAAGTGACGTTTAAAGTCAGGCATATTATTTATTAGTGGTCTAATCGTTTGGAAAATAATTGATGTGATGCAGAAACCTGTAACCATCCAACACAAAAACCACAAAAACCACAAATGATGAAATTGGTTCAACCAGGATTTTATATCTTTTTCATTTTTAGAATCTTCTTGCTCATTTCCAGCCCAGTTAAACCAAAACAGATCTTTCCAATCCTGCCCTGATTCGCGTATATCTTTAGCACCAAAATCGATTAGGACCTCAGAGCTTTTAGGACTACCAGCAAAAACTGCTAATACCAGAGGCGTTTCATCTTTACTATTTAGAGGGTCTGGTTCTGCACCTGCTTCAAGAAGTATTTCAATGATTTCATGATCGCCGAGCAATGCCGCTAAGTGCAAAGGTGTGTTGGCATCATCACCGCGAATATTAATGTCCACACCCATTGCAATTGCATTTTCAACTCCTTTGACATTCCCTGAAAAAATTGGTGTCCAAATGTCATCAACATTTTGAATTTTTTCGTTTTCCGATTCTGCTGCTTCTTCACTAACCCAGTTCATCAGGGGGATTACTGTTACGAAACAAATTAACAATGGAAGAAAAATTCTTTTGATTCTTTGCTGCACCAGTGCATTCAAGCCGCGCTTTTTCCAGAGCATTGATGTAAAGAAACCACTGAGCAGAAAGAAAAGTTGCATACGAAAGCCATGGATTCCGAGTACAACCCACCAGAAGAACTCACTTCCAGCACGGATGTCATTAACTGACCAAACACCACCGAGAAAAGACATAGCGGTATGAAGAACAATCCCAAGGAGCATTGCAAAACCCCTTAATGCATCAAGGTCATGCCACCTTTTAGATGGATTTTCTTCTTGTGTGGAAACACTTTCAGAATCTTGCAAATTAATTACTTAAAATGTCGAGGACAGTTTTCCAGCCTTTGTCTTTTCCACTGTCACGGTAGAACTCACAAAATCCGCAATTTGCGCATGCGACGTAACCAAATTTTTGATTTTGCAGATTCATATAACGAGAAAAACCACCACCTGTAGTTCGTATTTCTCCGGTTTCTGCTTCGAGACCACCACATTTTGGACATTTATAACTTAAATTTTCAGATGGCATATTTATTCCTTTTGTTAAAAAATTAAACGATATTTAAATTTACCACTTAGTAAATTTTGATAACTGGACTGTTATAGAGTATTTTTTTGAGGTAAAATGTAAACATCCATTACATCTAGGAATTTAAGGAAAAAAAATGGTCACACTTACAGAAGAAGCTACAAAAAAAGTCACTGAATTATTGGCTCAGGAAACTGAGGAAATGGCTTTACGTGTCGCTGTAAGACCGGGTGGATGTTCAGGCTTTAGTTATGAGATGTATTTTGATACCGATAAAGCCGAAGATGACGTTGAAAAGCTTTTTGATGAAGTACGTGTTGTAGTTGATCCATCCAGTGCAGAACTACTGGTAGGAGCAACTCTCGATTTTAAAGACGGACTTAATGGAGCAGGCTTTGCAATTGATAATCCAAACGCCCAAAAAACCTGCGGATGCGGTAAATCTTTTTCCTGATCTTTCTTTAAAGTACAGTTGATAGTGCTTCTGAAACCTCATTAGTGTCCATTGCAAAGTGGAGAATACTCGTCACTACACCTTCACTATTTGCAACAATCAAGCTTGGTTCGAAAGTAAGGCCAAAAGCTCCGACAACTGGTGCTATTGAAAAGTTCTGTTTCTCAGGTTCTTTAAAAACTTCAGCGTGGATAATTGTCAATTTTCCATCAAGCAGCTCTGATTGTTTTATAAGGATGTCTAAAGCAGGTCCACAAACGTCCGTTTGACAAAAACGTGGAGTAGACACAAGCAAAGCTGTAGGAGTGGAACTAGATAGAGATTCATCGAGGCTCTTCTTGTGGAGTGAACAAGGCCCAGATGATTTAGTGCAAATAGGATTTATTCCCAAACTATTTTCCATGGTTGGAGTTTCAATAGAGGGCATTTTTTGCCCTATTTGAATTAGTTGAACATCTGACGGCTCAGCAACAAGTAGCTGATGGTGACCTTTTAAGCTTTTGCCTTCAACTTTGTATCCGCCAGCTCTGGGAGGGTTAAAAATCAGAGGAAAGTAAGGAATTACTCCAGGCTCACCATGTTGAGCGACTTTTCCTTCAAAAACCGTTTCTCCAGAAGCGAGTTCTGTTACAAGCAACTCAATCGAATCTGGTACTCCTTCAGATAAAGGCCATCCTTCTTCACTTATTAGGGCGTAAGGCGCACGTTGAGGAGAACCACTTGTAAGAACTGGTGAGGCTTGATACCCATCTGCGAAACGCGCTCCAAGCGATAGTGTTTCATTATCTTCTTCATTTCCACAGCCTGTAAATATCAATCCACTTGTAAAACCAGCCATACTAATTAGCGCGTGACGACGAGATATAACAAACTTATTTATAACCACAATTAGAGATTACTAGTTACTTGTTTTAACAACTTGCGGAGAGCAATCCTTTTATGAAAGATCAAAAAGAATTATCAATCAAAGTGGATGGAAAGGTTTTCGAAATCAATGATGAAAATCTTACTTTGTTAGATTTTCTGCGAAGTGAAGTTGGTATTACCTCGGTAAAAGATGGTTGCAGCCCTCAAGGTCAGTGTGGTTGTTGCACTGTTTTAGTTGATGGTCAAGCAAGAGTTTCTTGTGTGACTCCAGTTAGAAGAGTAGCGGGTCGAGAAATCACGACATTGCAAGGTTTAGACAATGAAATCAGAAATGAATGGGCAGAAGCTTTTTCTCAAGTTGGAGCTAGCCAGTGTGGATTTTGTACCCCTGGGATAATTATGCGGTTCGCTGCTCTTAGAGAAGGCAGAGAACAAGTAGAGATAGAGAAAGTTAAACGCTCCTTACATGCTCATCTTTGCAGGTGCACAGGTTGGCAAACAATTGTTGAAGCGTGGGAAAAAGTTGGAAAATCGGAAAAGATTATTGAAACAAAAGAAGCCTCTCTTAGGGCGAGCATTGAAGGAAGGTCCACTCAAAAAATTGGTTTGGACATTGCTTTAGGTAAGGGTGGTTTTTCGGCTGATACCGCACCTTCAAATTGCCTCATAGCGGTTCCAGATTCTTCTGGAGGATGGTCTTTAGGTGAGAATCTTTCTGAGGCGCGAAATAGTGCTCAAAAAATTCAAGGTAGGCGAACAACTGTTAAAGCGGTTCCCCCTATAGAACTGCCACCTGGAGACTGGGATGCAGTTCTCAAAACCAACTGGGTAGAACCAGGATATTTAGAAACCGATTCTGCTTGGTGTGAACCTGGTGGTGAACCTTCAACACCTTTGGCTAATGGAGGCGCTTTCGGATCAAAACTAGAATCACCGGTACCAGAAGTCGCAAGATCTTTAGCCAATAAATATAAAAGACCCGTATTGGCAATTTTATCGAGAGAAGATTCTGTTCGCCTCGGTCCGAAAAGACCCCCAATTGCTGGTGGGGTTAATAAAAATGGACAAGGAGTTATAAGAGTTGCTCGAACTCCCGGAATCACTGATGCTATTCACTCAGTTGCCCCAGAAGTAAACGTAGAAGAAGTTGATTTACAAGGACCCATTACTTCTTCAAAGATAAGGGCAGCAGGATGGGCAGAAGCGCAAATTCTATTATGTGGAGCGGCTGGTCAAGTCGGGAGTGTTATTTCACCTGATGGTTCATCGGCTTCAGCTCAAGTAGATGAAAGACGAATCAATATTTCGTTACGTTGCGGAGAGCCATTAGATGAAGCGGTATTGAGATCTTATTGTATAGGCGCAGCTCATATGGCTTGGAGTTGGGTTACTTCAGAGTCTCTAACAGTTGATGAAAATGGAGAAGTGCAGGATTTAACAATTAGGTCCTTTGGAATAGTCAGAGCTGGTGAAATGCCTGAAGTCCATGTTGATATTGAACCTGATGAAGGTAAATCCGTTAATGGTTCTGATGCAGTATTTGCTGCAGTTGCTGCAGCAACATGGATACACAAAGGCACTTTGCCCGAATGGCCTACGGGTTAGTAATAATGTCATTATAACTTTTTAGTTAAGGAGAAAATATGAGTAAGCCTGTAGGTCCGTATAGTCCAGCAATTCATGCCGGGGATTTTTTAATGATCAGTGGACAAATAGGTCATGTCGACGGAGTTTTAGTTGAGGGCGGTCTTAGTGTCGAAGCACCTAAAGCATTAGAAAACTTGAAAAAACTAGTTGAGCTTGAAGGAGCTTCCCTTAATCAAATAGTAAAGACAACTGTTTTCCTGACTGATATGGATGACTATGTCCAAATGAACGAGATTTATTGTTCAGTATTTGATCAACACAGACCTGCACGTTCTGCTGTTGCTGTGGCCGCTTTACCTTTAGGCGCTTGTATAGAGATTGAGGCGATAGTTCACAAAGGCTAAAACTGTTTTCTTTTAAATCTTTCTACTACTAGATGCGTAACTACTTTTATGGTGGCAGAATGCATCTATGGGTGGAGCCATAATTATGATCATCTTGCTTGTTGTAGTTATGCCTGTTGCAATTTTGTTAAGTGGGGCTTTAGCAGCGGCTTTAATTGGCGGACTAGTTAAAAAAGATGTAGATGAAAGTCACAAAGAATCTGAATTGCTGGAGTTAAGTGAATCTAATCATTGGTCGCCAGAAAAAACGTCTGATTAACTAAGACCCCCAACGAGACTGACCAAACCTGTAACCTACAGACCTCACTGTCGAGATTAGATTAGCGTGTTCCTCGCCTAGCTTTGCTCTGAGCCTTCTTATATGAACGTCGACTGTTCTACCTCCGCCATAATAGTCGTAACCCCATACTTCGCTAAGAAGTGTTTCTCTAGTGAAAACTTTTCCAGGCCGCATTGCTAGAAAACGTAACAACTCATATTCCATGTAAGTCAGATCTAAAGGCGAATCATCGATAGTTGCTTGGTACGTTTCTATATTTAAAACAAGCGAACCATACTTAATAAGACCAGGTTGTGTGCCTAAGCCAAATTTCAGGAAGAGATTATTGAGCCTAATTTCTAATTCTTCGGGGTGAAAAGGCGTTATACAGAAATCGTCGAAAAGATTTTCATTTACTTCGAAATTATTCAGTTGGCCTTTGCTTATTAGCAGAAGAATGGGCACCAAAGGATTTTCTGTTTGACGTAGTTGCCTGCAGAGTGAAAGTGCTTCTTTTGGATGCGAGTCAGCAACTATGACTCCACCTGCCCAACCGGTATCAGGTTGGTCTGAAAGAGCAGAATCAGAATTGTTGATTGCCTTCCAAATCCACCCTTTTGCATCGAGGCATTGAGATAATTCAGGTGGTGGTGGTGCTGGAAAGACTAGTAGTGTTTCAATCATTCAAATTTCTCACTACCAGTTTGGAAGATACTGTTCGATTTCAAAAGGTGTTACCTGACGTTGATACTCATTCCATTCTGTCCTTTTATTTCTCAGAAACCATTCAAAGATATGGTCACCTAGGGCTTCTCTTACCAAATCTGATTCTTCCATTTCATCTAAAGCTTCAGAAAGATTTGCTGGCAAACTAGCAACACCTAGTTCCTTTTGTTCTGCCCGGCTCATTTCATAGAGATTTGTTGTAGCTTCGGGTGGCAGTTCGTAATTTTCTTTAATTCCCTTTAAACCAGCTGCGAGCATTACAGAAAATGCGAGATAGGGATTGCAAGCGGGATCGACTGCTCTGTATTCAATTCTTGCTGAATCTGGTTTGTCTTGCTTGTGAACAGGTATTCGAACCAGTGACGATCTATTGTTTCGCGCCCAAGATACATAACGTGGCGCTTCGTAACCCTCATTAATTCTTTTATATGAGTTAACGAGTTGATTTGTTATGGCAGTTATTTCTCGAGCATGATACAGAAGCCCAGCAACGAATGATTGACCAGTTAAGGAAAGATTTCCTGATGGGTCGTGGAAAACATTTTTTCCTTCACTAAAGAGCGAGAGGTGCGTGTGCATACCGGAACCTTGGACTCCATTAAGAGGTTTAGGCATAAACGTCGCGTATACCCCTCGATCGATTGCTATTTTTTTAACAGCTAAACGTAAAGTCATAACTGAATCAGCCATGGTTAAAGCATCTGTATATTGCAGGTCTATTTCATGTTGACTTGGGCTGTCTTCGTGAAAAGAATATTCAACAGGTATGGAGAGAGCTTCAAGCATATGGAGTGTGTGTCTTCTAAGGTCAGAGGCTACGTCCATTGTTGTTAAGTCAAAATATGATGCTTGATCCAGTGGTATTGGCTGTAATCCGTTTTCTTGGTTAGCGAAGTAGAAAAATTCGATTTCAGGAGCGCAAAACATTTCGTAGCCGTCTTCTCTAGCTTGGTCGATATTCCTTCGTAAAACTTGTCTTGGATCACCGGCAAAGGGTGTTCCATCAAGATTTGTAATATTGCAAAACATAGTTCCAGAAGCTTCATCGTCGGCTACCCATGGAAGCAATTCAAAAGTTGAAGGATCAGGTCTAGCTAAGACATCGCTTTCTTGGATTCTGCTAAAACCATCAATCGCTGAACCATCAAATTGGAGGCCTTCTTCAAAGACAGTTTCTAGTTCAGCGGGCGAGATAGCAACTGATTTGTGACGACCTAAAACGTCAGTGAACCAAAGGCGTATGAGTCTGACGCCGCGTTCTTCCACAGTGCGAAAAACGTAGTCGAATTGAGCATGATTACGATTCTCTTGAATTTTGTTCATCATCAAGGATTATCGAAAATTTGTCTAAGGACAACCTATTTTCCTACGTTAATAATTTGTTAACAAATAACTAATGACTTTGAAACTCATTCTTGTGGTGTAAAAATGTTTTCATCACTTATATCTAGAAAAACTTTTATAAGAAAAATAGGAGAAAACCATGTCAATAAGGGCTGAATACATTTGGATCGACGGCACTGTTCCAATGCCGTATATACGTTCCAAGACAAAGATAGTTGACAACGCTAGTGACCTTCCGATTTGGGGTTTTGATGGCTCAAGTACCAATCAGGCACCTGGTGACAATTCTGATTGTGTGCTTAACCCAGTTTTTTCTTGTCCTGATCCGATTAGAGGTGGTGATGATGTTCTTGTTTTGTGTGAGGTTCTACTTCCAGATGGAGACATGTCCCCGCATCCAACTAATACACGTGCAGCTTGTGTAGAAGTTTTTGAAAAGTACAAAGAACAAGAACCTCTATTTGGAATTGAACAGGAGTACACCTTCTTCATGGAGGGAAGGCCTTTAGGTTGGCCCGTTGAAGGTTTTCCAGCTCCACAAGGCCCGTATTATTGCGGAGTCGGTTCAATTGAGATTGCTGGTAGGGATATTGTTGAAGCACATACTAAAGCTTGCATGGATGCTGGATTAGATATCTCTGGTACAAATGCTGAAGTCATGCTTGGACAATGGGAATTCCAGATTGGACCAGTTGATACAGTAGCTGTTGCTGATCAAATATGGATGGCTCGTTATCTTCTCTATCGCGTTGCGGAAGATTTCGGAGTTGACGCTTCGGTAGCTGCAAAACCAATTAAGGGTGATTGGAATGGAGCAGGAGCACATACAAACTTCTCTACAAATGCTATGCGTGAAAACTATGACGCAATTATCACTGCTTGTGAATCATTGGGAGCAGAAGGAAAACCAGCTGAGCATATTGCTGGATATGGTCTTGGTTCTGAAGAGCGGTTAACCGGTGAACATGAAACTCAAAGGTTCGACCAGTTCAGCTATGGAGTTTCTGACCGCGGTGCTTCTATTCGTATCCCATGGCAAGTGCATCTTGATCAAAAAGGATACATAGAAGATCGACGACCAAATGCAAATATGGATCCTTACGTGGTGACAAGATTAATTACAAATACTTGTTGTTCAGCCTTGGCTTAATTGCATCATTATAAAAAATCAGTGATATAAATTTTTAATGCGTATCGCTGCAATTCAAGACTCACCAGTTTTTCTTAATAGGTCTGCAACTTTTGAGATTGTTAAGAATCGGATAATTGAAGCTGCTGAGGGTGGTGCGGGCTTAGTCGTTTTTCCTGAGGTGTTTGTATCTGGGTATCCGGTCTGGATTGATTTAACTGATGCTTCAGCTTGGGAGAAGAAAACCCAACAAGAGGCTTTTGCTTATTATCTTGACCAGTCTGTAGAAATTAACGGTTCTGAATTCGCCGACATTATTGAAACAGTGCGTGAAGCTAACGTATTTACCTATTTGGGAGTAGTGGAACGAGCAGCTTCAGGCGGTTCTATCTACTGCTCTTTAGTGGCTATTGACCCAAGAGAAGGTGTTGTTAGCGTTCATCGTAAGCTTAAACCTACTTATGGAGAACGCTTAGTTTGGGCTGATGGAGATGGGGCAGGATTAGTTGCTCATAAACATGAAGGTGTCCTGCTCACTGGTCTTAATTGTTGGGAGAATTGGATGCCGTTGGCTCGTACAGCAATGTACAGTACTGGTTCTCAAATTCATGTGGCTGCTTGGCCAGGCTCTGTCGGCCTTACTGAGGATGTAACTAGGTTTATTGCTAAGGAAGGACGTTTATTTGTGGTCAGTGTCGGTGCTGTTTACAACTCGGAGATGATTCCCGAAGACTTCCCTTTAAAGGATCAGCTACTAAAAAGTGAACAGTACCATAACGGAGGTACTTGTATTGCGGGACCAGACGGAAGATGGGTTGTTGAACCTGTTAGAGATAAGAAGGGCATTATTTGGGCTGATCTGGATCTCAGTGAGATAGTTAGACAACGTCAAAACTTCGATCCCACTGGACATTACAGTAGACCTGATGTGTTAAGTCTTGATGTTGATAAGACTCGTTTAGCTCCTTAAATTTGCTTAATATCGAAATTTAGCTGAAAGGTTTTTCCTTCTCCTTGCATATATAGATAAGTCCGCAAATGTGTTCTAGTTTACGAACGGAAGGAATTCTTAATGAAAGATTCGATTGTTAAATGGGTAGTCGCTTTTGCGTTATTAGCTGTTATTGCAGTAGCAGCAATTTTTGCTGTCGAAGACGATGAAGTTACTAGTAGAGAAGTCGAAGAAAGATTCCAGACTCTTGAAAATAAAACATTAAGCGTTGACGAAAAGCATGCTCTTCTTGACCAAGATGGGGACTTAAACCCAAAGCGTGACTTTAAGAAAGATAAATTTGATCAGCGGGATGGATTAAAGAAAAAGAAACCTAAAGGCAAATTTGATCGAACAGAACTTGGTCAAAAAGCAAAAAAAGGTAGACCTGGCATGTCGAGGCCTTTCCCTCCGATGATGGGTGAGGGTTTCATGCCTCCGATGATGGGTGAGGGTTTCATGCCTCCGATGATGGGTGAGGGTTTCATGCCTCCGATGATGGGGATGATGGGTGAGGGTTTCATGCCTCCGATGATGGGGATGATGGGTGAGGGTTTCATGCCTCCGATGATGGGTGAGGGTTTTCAAACACGAGAGTCTGAAATATTCCAAGAAATTGAGCAGATTTTTAGTGCAATTCTCGATTCACTTGTATCTATAGAGGAATTAAGTTCTGATACTTCTAAAGCTACTGATGAAGAAATTTCTCAATCTGGTGAACTGACTTTAAGTCTTATCGAAGAGCTGATTAAAGAAACTTTTGATGAACGTGTTGAAGAAGAAATTTCTGAATTAGTCGATCGTGTAGCTAAAGACGCATTAACTCAAATAATTCGAGGTTTAGACCAAGAAAGTGTTGAACAGTCATTAGAAGGAGTCACTGAAAGTAATTAAAATGTCACCTTTGAAGAAGAAAAGTGATTTTTTCAATTTTCAGTAAGTTGATGTTTAAAAAATTTATAGTTCTTTAATAATGAAACTTTTTCAGTGGTGTCATCCGCTTTCTGTACGCTGAATATATGGGAATGTTGCGATTAGCTCTTGCTCAGATCAATCCGGTTGTTGGTGATTTAGAAGGAAATGTTGACTTAATCAGTGACCTTATTGAAAAAGTAGAACATTGTGATTTAGCAGTATTTGGAGAGATGGCATTAACTGGCTATCCACTTGAAGATCTACTTTTAAAACCAGGGTTTGTTGCCGATAATAAAAAAGCTTTAAATGATATTGCTTTAATGTCCGGAAACTGCGCTTTGGTGATTGGGTTTGCTGATTCTGATGAAGAAAATGTATACAACTCAATAGCGATTTGCCATCAGGGGAAAATCGTAGGAAGTTACAGAAAGCAGAATCTTCCAAACGTTGAAGTTTTTGATGAAGTTAGAAACTTTTCAGCAGGGACAGAACCCCTAAACCTTTTTTCTATTGGAGGAGTAACCATTGGTTTTGCGATTTGTGAAGACTTATGGGTTCCAAACAGCCCAGTAAAAGCGCTTGTTGATGGAGGTGCTCAATTAATTGTTGCATCTAACGGTTCACCATTTCATCAAGGCAAGCAACAAGAAAGAGAGATTCTTGTAAATGAGATTGCAGAAGAAAACGATGTTCCTATTGCGTATGTAAATTTAGTTGGCGGTCAAGATGAACTTGTTTTCGATGGGGGTTCTTTTATCGCAGATTCTCTGGGAGAAGTTATTTTAAGGTCACCAAGATTTCATGAATCGGTGATATTTGCAGATCTGTCGATTGAAAAAAATAAAGATTCTAAAAATCATTTGCCAGTTATAGAGGTCTCTCCGACTCGTGATCATGAAGGGGTAATTGAAAACTCTATTGCGCCTACTTTAGATACTTTTGAAGAACTTTATTTAGCTTTAATGACGGCAACTCGAGACTATGTTTTAAAAAGTGGATTTCAGAAAGTGTGCTTAGGGCTATCTGGAGGTATTGATTCTGCGATGGTAGCAGCTATAGCTTCTGATTCTTTGGGGCCAAATAACGTGACTGCTGTAATGATGCCTTCGCGTTATTCGAGTACGCACTCTTTAACAGATGCTGAGCAATTAATCGAAAATCTCGGAATAGCTTCAGTCAATTTTTCTATTAAAGATATTCACTCGACTTTTTCAGAACAATGGGCTTTCAATCTAAATGAAGAAATCAATGGTGTTACCGACGAGAATTTACAATCAAGGATCCGAGGAGTTTTATTGATGGCTTTTGCAAATGCTAATAATTGGCTTGTTTTAACTACCGGAAATAAAAGTGAGGCGGCAGTTGGTTATTCGACTTTGTATGGGGACACTGCTGGTGCCTATGCAGTTATTAAAGATGTATATAAAACATCTATATATGACTTGGCTCGATGGAGAAATGAAACTGCAGGAAGAGAAATAATTCCAAAGTCAATTATAGATAAGCCTCCTTCGGCAGAGCTTCGACCGGATCAACGTGATGATCAAAGTTTGCCTGCATATGAAGTCCTTGACCCTCTTCTCAAGTCTTACATCGAAGGTGACAGAACAAGAGCTGAGTTAGTTGAAGATGGTTTCGATTCAAAAATGGTTGATGAGGTTGTTCAATTAGTTGATACCTCTGAGTATAAAAGACGTCAAAACCCTCCAGGAGTGAGAGTTACACGAAAAGGTTTTGGTCGAGATCGACGTTTGCCACTAGTAAATAAATATAAGGGTTGAAATATTTTTTTTAAAAATTGTGACAACCGTCACGATTTTTGTTTGTTGTTTGCTGGAGCATCGATAAGGTAACGCGCGGTAAGCATGTGTTGAATTTACGGAGGATCGGGCGTGGCCAAAGAAAGAGTCGATAGAGATGAGGAAGATTTAGTTCGACTCTATTTAACTGATATAGGTCAATACCCATTATTAACTAAAGAAGGCGAAGTCGAACTTGCGAAAAAAATTGAAGAAGGTGTAAAAGCTGAACAAGAAAAGGAAGCTAATTTCGCCAAGTTGACACCAGCAGAAATTCGAAAATTAAAAGTTACTATTCGTCGTGGTTCAAAAGCAGAGCGCACTTTTGTTCAATCAAATTTACGACTCGTGGTTTCTATTGCAAAAAAATATCAAGCTTCAGGATTACCTCTTTTAGATTTGATACAGGAAGGCAATCTTGGTTTGATGCATGCTGTTGAGAAGTTTGATTGGCGAAAAGGATTCAAATTTTCCACTTATGCAACGTGGTGGATACGACAGGCCATAACTAGAGGAATAGCAAATACAGGACGAACTATTCGTTTACCCGTACATGCTGGTGATACTCTTGCTCGCCTTCAGAAAGCTAGATCCCGTCTTGAAATAAAGTTTGGTAGGCAAGCAACTTTGGCTGAACTTTCAGCTGAGGTAGAAATGCCTGAAGATAAAGTAACAGAAGCTCTCAGATTTGCAGCTGAGCCACTTTCTCTCAGTGAACCACTGCGTGAAGATGGAGATGCTGAGCTGGGGGATGTGGTAGAGGACCGTTCAGCGGAATCTCCATTTGAAACTGCTGCTACTGCACTATTACCTGAAGAGATTTCTCGACTTCTTGCTCCTTTAGACGAAAGGGAAAGGGAAATTTTGAAGTTACGTTTTGGTCTCGATCGCGGTGAACCACGAACCCTTGAAGAAGTAGGGGAACATTTTGATCTGACTAGGGAAAGAATTCGCCAGATTGAAGCTCGAGCTATGTCGAAGTTGCGTCATCCAAGTAGCGATACAGGCGCTCGGGATCTTTTGGCCGTTTAGAAATAATCTGGCGGAGGTGGACGGGAATCGAACCCGCCGGACGGGGATCGCCCGTCCCACCCGCTTTGAAGGCGGGGGAGCCCACCAGGTACTCGGACACCTCCATAGATGACCGTATTGTGTTAGAGCATAAATACTATGCATTAAGCAAAAATAGTAAAAACAATTTGGCTCTTTGCTTATGTAATTACCCTTTCTAGGCACGTATCATTCTTTTTATGAAAAAGTTTTTGATGCTTGTGGCTTTAGGGGCACTTATTTCAGTTGCAGTTCGTAAAGTTCGTTCTATTTAATTTTATTTAGTCGAACGAAAACGTTTAAGAGTTTTCAAGATCCCTGTGCCTAAAAGAAAAGTTAGAACTGTTACAGCAACCCATTTGCGATTTAGAGGAACTCGTTCTCCTAAAGCGATTGGTCTCACGAATTCCAATATCGGCCAGTTTTTTTCTTCTGCTTGTTTTCTGAGTTCTTTATCTGGGTTAACAGCTACTGGATTGCCTACTAGTTCCAACATCGGAATATCAGTTGAAGAATCAGAATAAGCCCAAGAATTTTCTAGAGAAATATCTTTTTTTGAAGAGAGATCTATTATTGCTTCTGCTTTATGCGAGCCAGCAGCATAAAATTCCACTTCGCCTGTGTAACGACCTTCAGAGTCCACGACAGGTGTGGTGGCTATAAAGTCGTCGATACCCAAATGTTCAGCTAAAGGTTCAACTATTTCTGTTGGACTAGCAGAAATTAGTACTAATAGATGCCCTTTCAATTTATGTTCTTCTATCAAGTCGATTGCATCATCGTAAACAATCGGTTCAATTACTTCAGTTAAATTATCTCTTACGAGTCTTTTCATCGCTTTCTGGTTCATCCCAGTTGCTAAACGAAGGGCAGTTTTTCTTGCTTTATCAAGACTTTCTTCATCAGCTCCAAAAAATTTAAACAACAGGTGTCCCCATGCAGTTCTAATAGCCATAGGAATACTTAAATAACCGTTTTTTCTTAAAGTAGGCGCATAGGCAATGATTGAAGTCTTCGCAATTACTGTTTTATCTAAGTCAAAAAAAGCGGCTTCCATAAAAAGATCTTAGATCTAAGACAAAGAATAATGAAGGGCGATGTAAATAAAACAAGTAACAGGGCTCTAACGTATTAAAAGGAAGTATTTATTGGAGTGACATGAATCTTGAAATCCATCGTTCAATCGAAGGTAAAAATGTGTTTCTTGATCTTATTGGAGACTTAGATATGGCAGGAGCTCCCGTACTTAGACAATCAATAGTGCAAGAGGTTTCTCAAGGAAACAATCTTATAATTCTTGACTTTTCAGGGGTTAACTTTATGGACTCTTCTGGGCTTGGTTCAATAATTGGAGGGCTGAGACGTGTACGTTCAAATCAAGGAGACTTGTTTCTAGTAGGGATAGACGACGAATTGCAAAAGATTTTTAGATTATGCGAATTAGATAAGATTTTTAAAACTGACTTTACTCGTGAAACTTTTTTAAGTTGATTAAGGATCTAAAGTGACTGGAGAAATTGAATTAAGTATTCCGGTACGAGTTGATTATGTTCAATTAGTCCGCGCAGTGGTTGGTTCTTTGGCATCTACAAATCCTGAATTAAGTACGGCTCGTATTGCAGATTTACGTCTGGTCATTTCAGAAGCTCTAACAAATGCGATTCGTGCACAAGAAAAAATTTCTGTTTCAGAAAGACTAAATGTTCTATGTAAATTGACTGACTCTGCAATTGAAGTCGAAGTCAGGGATAAAGCAACTGGTTTTGAGGTTGACATGGTTCCAGATCTGCCGCCTACAGAAAGCCCTGAACGTTTGCAACATGAAAGAGGTTTAGGTTTATCTATAATGCGCGAAATGTCAGATGGGCTAGATATAAAGTCTGGGCCAGATGGCACGGTAGTTCATATGACTATTAATAGTTAGAACATTAATAATTATTAATTGTACAGGTCGGAGTAAAATGGTCTGTAGTGTCAGATCGTTTGTGTTTTAAAAAATGGAATTAGATTCTAATTTTTTAGGAAAATTATGGTTAGTGGAAAAATAGTTTCTGAAAATACATGGCTTGGTAGTAATCGTCGCTTGGCCAAGAGTATAGGACGTCCTGTCCGTAATTTTTTGGGGATAGAGGCTTCAAGTGGGATCTTGTTAGTAATAGCTGCCTTAGTTGCTCTTATCTGGGCTAATTCTCCGTGGTCAGGTAGTTATAACGATCTTTGGAATACCGAAATTAGGGTTTCTTTGGGGGATTCAATTTCGTTAGATCATCATGGACATCCGATCACATTAGGTCAGTTTGTAAATGATGTATTAATGGTTCTTTTCTTTTTTGTTGTCGGCCTTGAGATTAAACGTGAAATGGTTACGGGACACTTAAAAAAAATACGAGACGCTTTATTGCCATTGATCGCTGCGATAGGAGGAATGGTCGTACCGGCAGTGATATTTTTTGCTTTTAATTCATCGGGCGAAGCATCAGATGGATGGGGTATACCTATGGCAACAGATATTGCTTTCGCTATCGGAGTAGTTTCACTTTTAGGACCCAGGGTTCCGAGCGTAATGAAAGTTTTTTTGTTAACTCTGGCAATAGTTGATGACATTGGCGGAATTTTAGTAATTGCTTTTTTTTACACTGACGATCTTGCTTCTGATTGGCTTTATGTATCAGCCTTAACAGTTTTGGGAGTAATTGTTTTAAAGAAATTAAATGTCAGGTACACCCCTATATATATTGCCTTGGGGATCCTACTTTGGTACTCACTTTTTCAATCAGGAGTTCACGCTACGATTGCTGGTGTAATTATGGGGCTATTAACTCCAGCTACAGCTCTCATTAGTGACAAAAACACAGTTTCTGCAGCAGTTGAGCCAGCCATGCAGGCTCAGACCGACTTTTCTAGTCTGAGAAAAGCTACTTTTCATCTCAACGCATCGGTTCCTACTACAGAAAGGTTTGAAAATTTACTTCATCCACTTACAGGTTTTATAATTATTCCTATTTTCGCTTTGGCAAATGCTGGTGTTGAAATAAGTTCAGACTCCCTATCAGACGCAGTCTCTTCTAGTGTTACGAGAGGAGTTGTGATCGGGTTAGTTGTTGGAAAAATAGTTGGAGTTTCATTGTTTACTTTCATTGCAATTCGTTTGCGAGTCGCTAAATTGCCTAACGACTCAAATTTCCGCCACGTATTGGGTATTTCTGCGATTTCAGGAATTGGATTTACTGTTTCTATGTTTATGACAGCTCTTGCTTATGACAATGCTATTTTGCAAGACGAATCTAAAGTAGGGATTCTTCTAGCATCTATATTCGCTGCAATCATAGGATTATTCTTGTTACGAAGTGTCAAAGTAGTTGAACAAGAGGCTAGTTTTCTTGAGGAAAATAAAGAAGTTGCTCAATTTAATTAACTGGGGGTACTTGACAACCAGTGTTTGAGTGTGAACAAAGTAGAAGACGTGACAGCATTAGTAATTGTTGAATCTCCAGCAAAAGCAAAAACTATTGAAAAGTATTTGGGAGACGGATACATCGTTGACTCTTCGGTAGGTCATATAAGAGATCTGATTAGCCCTAAGGACGTACCTGAAGACAAAAAAGAATGTTTTGGAAAATTAGGTATTGATGTATGCCACAATTTTGAGCCTCTTTATGAGATAAGTCCGAATAGTAAAAAACAGGTATCACAGTTAAAAAAAGCTCTAAAAAAAGTTGATGAACTTTTCCTCGCGACTGATGAAGACCGTGAAGGTGAAGCCATTGCTTGGCATTTGCTCGAGGTTTTGAAACCTTCAGTGCCAGTTAAGAGGATGGTATTTAACGAAATCACTAAAGAAGCTATTACCGAAGCTTTGAAGAATACACGTGATTTAGGGAAAGATCTTGTTGAGGCACAGGAGGCACGTCGGATATTAGATCGAATATACGGGTTTGAACTTTCCAATATCACGAGAACAAAAGTCGGAGGAGGCGCATCAGCAGGAAGAGTTCAAAGCCCCGCCACAAGACTTGTTATAGAACGTGAACGCGAACGAATGAAATTCAAAACTGCTGATTATTGGGGATTGAGAATCGATGCAACTACAGAAGAAAATGAATCTTTTTCAGCTCGTTTATTAGAAATTGATGGTCTACGTGTAGCAACCGGTAAGGACTTCAATGAAAAAGGAAATTGGAATTCTGATTCGGTGACTGTACTTGACGAGAATTCAGCAAATATCTTGTCTTCATTGTTAAAGAAGGAAGATTTAAAAGTTGTATCAGTTGAACCGAAACCCTATCGAAGGCGTCCAGCAGCACCATTTACAACTTCAACTTTCCAACAAGAAGCGGGAAGAAAACTTCGCTTTTCTGCAAGTCGAGCGATGGGAATAGCTCAGAGTCTTTATCAAAATGGCCATATCACTTATATGAGAACAGATAGCACGACCCTTTCGGATACTGCTCTTCTAGCTGCCCGTAGAACAATAGAAAGCTCTTATGGGAAAAATTATTTGCCTGATGAAGCACGTTTATATAAGAACAAAACACGTAATGCTCAAGAAGCTCATGAAGCTATTCGACCTGCAGGTGAAAACTTTAAATTGCCTCAAGACCTTTCAAAAGAATTATCAAAAGATGAGTATCTGATTTATGAAATGATTTGGCAGAGAACAATTGCTTCACAGATGACAGATGCGACTGGTGAAACAGTGAGTGTAAAACTTGAAGGTTCGGTAACAGAAGAAAAAAGCAACAAAGAGAGATCTTTAATCTTTTCTTTATCGGGCACTGTTATCAATCACCAAGGTTTCCGGCAGGTTTATGTAGAAGATGTAGATGATAACGAAACAGATGAAGAAAATTCTTCTGGTGAAGATCAAGTTTTGCCTGAGGTGAAGGTTGGACAGACTGTGATTGTGGTTGATTCGACTTCAGAGGGGCATGTAACAAAACCACCCGCTAGATACACAGAAGCTTCGTTGGTAAAAAGACTAGAAGAAGAAGGTATTGGAAGACCAAGTACTTATGCAGCCATCTTAGGAAGGATTATTCAAAGAGGGTATGCCTGGAAAAAAGGGACAGCTTTAATCCCTACTGTAAAAGGGTTTGCGGTAACACAGTTATTAGAAGCGCATTTCCCAAAATTAGTTGATTACAAATTTACAGCTGAAATGGAAGTGGCATTAGATGATATTTCAAATGGCATGTGGGAAAAGAATGCTTATCTTCAAGCCTTTTATTTTGATGGTTTAGACGGGGATATAGGACTTCATACCAAAGTAGTTGAGAGAGAAGATGAAATTGATCCAAGGGCTGTATGTGGTGTGCCATTAGGGAAAACTTCTGATGGTGAGGCTGTTTATGCGAGATTCGCGAGGTCACCTTATGTTGAGTATCGTGAGGATACCGCAGGGGTCCCAGAAGATTTACCACTGGACCAATTAACGGTTGAGAAAGCACTCGAGTATATAAATGCACCACCTGATAGAGAATTGGGGATTGATCCAGAAACGGGACTACCAGTTGTTGCAAAGCAGGGAAGATTCGGAGCTTATGTTTCGTTGGGAAGGTTTCCACAATTTCCTAAAGCTTCTTCACGTGAGGGAAAACTGTTTAGGCTTCCTCACCATTTAAAACTTACGAAGACAGCAGTTGCGTACTTGAAGTTAGCTATTTCAGTTGAAAATGATGATGCAGTTTTACGAGTGATTAATTCTCCGAAACGAGGGATAGGTAAAAGTTCTTTAGAGAAGGTTAAAGCATTCGCAGAAAGTAACGGATCTAGTCTCTTCGGTGCTTTAGAGCAAGTTGAAAAATTGGAAATAAAAGGAGCGGCACTAAAAGGCATTAAAGAGTTTACTGATTTTTGTAGATCTATTTCGGATTTTGATTCTCCCACACCTGCAGATCTCTTAAATCAAATTTTTGAAATTTCGGGTTACAAAAAAGAGATATTGAATAGCAAGAGTTCTGAATCGCAAATGAAAACTTTTGAAGAATTGTCTGAAGTTTTAAAAGAATTTGAGACCACGGAGGAAGTCATCGCAGAGGTCGAACAGCTCGAAGAGTTGAAGCAACTACCTAAACCGAAAACCGCTTCTCTTTTCGCCACTATGACTTTAGAAAGAGTTACTTTTGAAGAGGCTCTTGAACTTTTGAGTCTCCCCAGGATAGTTGGAGTGGATCCAGTTGATGGTGAAGAAATAACGGTACAGAATGGCCCCTACGGGCCGTACCTAAAGAAAGGATCGGAAACCAGAAACATAGCTACTGAAGAGGAACTTTTAACAATTTCTTTGGAACAGTGTTTAGAGTCACTCGCTCAACCCAAAAAGTTTGGGCGGAGAGCGGCCAAACCTCCTTTGAAAGAACTTGGAATAGATCCTGAAACAGAAAAGCCGATTCTTTTAAAAGAAGGTCAATGGGGACCATATGTAACTGATGGGAAAACCAACGCGAGTCTTCAGTTGGGCGATTCAGTCGAAGAACTTACTGACGAGAGAGCAGTTGAGCTTTTAGCTGAGAGAAGAGCAAAAGTTTGATTGTTCGTATTTAGATATTTTTGATTAATTGATTTGAATAGGGGGCTGTTATGAATCTTGGAAATCAAGATAATAAGAGTAGACGGTTACCTTTGCATATAAATCACCTCGCAGAGAAAGCTTTTGATTCGCCTAGCTTTTTTAGACTTTGGATCGCTCAAGTTGTATCTGCAACTGGCGATTGGCTCGGTTTATTAGCGATAAGCATTTTGGCTATCAGAGTTGGTTCTGGAAATGAAGGGGCTGCATTAAGCCTTGTATTGGGCGCGCGGATTGCACCAGGTTTTTTCTTTGGTCCATTAGCGGGTGTTTTTGTTGATCGTTGGGATCGAAAACGGGTTATGGTTTTTTGTGACATTGGCCGAGCCTTAGTCATGGTCGTTCTTCCATTTATTAACAACTTAATCGGACTTTTTATTGCTTCTTTAATTCTTGAAGCTTTGACCATGTTGTGGTCTCCGGCGAAAGAAGCTTCTGTCCCTAATTTGGTTTCTGAAAAGTTTTTGACAACTGCTAATTCTTTGTCCCTTGTCGCTGCATACGGGACGTTTCCATTGGGCGCAGGCTTAATGGCATTATTTGGTCGTCTGTCTACCGCACTATTTGATTCGAGTTGGGCCGACAACATCAGACTTGACGATATGGGTTTAGCTTTTTATGCCAATGCAGTTTCTTTTTTGGTTACCGCTCTTTTGGTTTCGTCACTTGATCTTCCTAAAAAATCGCGTACTGGAGAGATAGAGAATCAAGGTCTAAAAAAACAGTTGCTAAGCCCTATTAGGGAATTAAAAGAAGGTTGGCAATTTGCTTTTATCAATCCTGTAGTAAGAACCGTTAATGCCGGGTTAGCTACTGCGATGTTAGGTGCAGGAATGGTTATTCCTTTGGGAGTGATCTATACAGATGAATTACTAGGAGCAGGCAAATCTGGTTTTGGGGTTCTGTTAACGGCATTGGGGTTTGGTGTAGGTGCGGGAGTTCTCCTAGTTTTCTTTCTTAGAAATAGTATTGATAAGGCGAAAACATTTACGAGGGTTCTTTTCGGGGCAGGAATTTCCTTATTCGCAACAGTTTCTACAGGACAAATTCATTTTGCGATGGTGATGTTATTTATCGGGGGAATCTGCCTAGGTGTTATATATGTAGTTGGATTTACTCTTCTGCATGAAAATGTGGAAGATCATATGAGGGGTCGTATTTTTGCAACTTTTTATTTACTAGTAAGAGCTTGTGTCTTATTAGCTTTAGTTATCGGTCCGTTAGTAGAAGATGGTTTGGATCGACTTTCAAGTCTCCTATGGGATCGTAATATTGAGATTGCTGGTTTAGAAATTGCTGTTCCTGGGGTAAGGATAAGTTTGTGGCTTGCGGCTTTGATTGTCTTTTCTGCTGGTGTTTTATCTAAGGTTTCATTAAGAGTTGGTGAAACAAAGCGACTTTCGGAAACTACTGAGGAGAAAAACTCGTGACAGGTTATTTGATCACTGTAGAAGGACCAGATGGTTCTGGTAAATCAACTCAGGCACGTCTTTTAGCGGAACACCTCGGTGCAATATACACAAGGGAACCTGGCGGAACTGAACTTGGTGAAAAGTTGCGAGATATGGTTTTAGATCCGAGCGGCGAAGGGCTTTCTGACCGTGCAGAAGCTTTGATGATTGCTGCAGCTAGAGCTCAACATGTTGAAGAAGTAGTTAGACCCGCTCTCAGGCAAGAAAAGAATGTTGTAAGTGATAGGTTTCTTGAATCTTCAGTCGCTTATCAAGGCTATGGACGAGAATTGGGACCAGAAGAGATTCTTGACATATCTATGTTCGCAACACAAGGTTTAAAGTCGGATTTGATTGTCCTAATTGATGTTGATGCTCCTCTTGCTGTTAACAGGCTAGGGAAAAATTTAGATCGTATTGAAAACGCAGGCGATGATTTTCATTCTCGTGTTATGAGTTCATACAGAGTGATGGCTTCTGAAGATCCAGAACGCTGGATAGTAATTGACGGTTCAGGAACAGTTGAGGAAGTTTCTCGACAAGTTATTGATCAAGTCGGAATCCGATTAGAGAAGCATGCGAAAGATTGACCTTTGGGGTCTTATATATGGCCAGACAGAAGCTGTAGATTTTTTAAAGAAAGCTGTAGAGTCGCCGGTTCATGCCTATCTTTTCGTAGGCCCAGAAGGTGCTGGGAGAGAGGAAATTGCAAGAGCCTTTTCAGGATCTATTTTTGCTAAATATGAGGAAGATCAAAATCTTGAAAGATGCAAAGATCTGGCTTGGAGAGGAATTCATCCTGATATATCGATTATAGAACCTGAAGGCAGAGGTCTAAGAGTCTCAGATGCCCGAAAAATAATTATTGAAAGTTCCCGCTCACCTATTGAATCGAAAAAAAAGATTTTAATTGTAAATCGTTTTGATACTGCTGAACCCGAAGCTGTAGCAAGCTTGCTTAAAACTATAGAGGAACCTCCACTTTCGACGATTTTCATTCTTCTGGCAGAGAGCGTTCCTGATTCCCATGTAACGATTTCATCCAGATGTGTGAGAGTCGATGTGCCTTCTATGACAGTAGAAGGGCTTTCTGATTTATTAAAAAGTGAAGGAGTTGAGATAGAAGATGCAATTCGACTAGCTGAAGCTTCTGCAGGCAATCTTGGCAGAGCACGTTTATTGCAAGAGGATCTCTCATTTATTACTCGGCAGGAAGCATGGAGAACTTTACCGGATCGTTTAGACGGAACAGGAGCCGCGGTATCTATTGCTGTCGAAGAATTACAGAAGATGATTGATGATGCTCAATCACCACTTATTGAGCGTCATAATGAAGAATTAGAAAATCTTGTGCAACAAGAAGAGGTTTTTGGAACTCGTGGTTCGGGACGGCAAGAGGTTATTGAACGGCATAAACGTGAAATCCGCCGTCTGCGTGATGACGAACTGCGATTTGGTTTAGCCACGCTTACTAGAAGGTATAGAGATTTGGGAATCGAAAACGAAAATTCTGAAGGGCTGGATGCAGTTGAGAAAATTACTGGCTCAGCATTAGAGCTAATTAGAAATCCGAATGAACGGTTACTCTTACAGGCTCTTTTTTTGAATTTGTCAACAAAGGTTGATGTTTAAGGAAGCTCAATAATAGTCACAGTCCCACTATTGCCATCTACTTGAATTAAAGCTCCATCCGGTATTCTCTCAGCAGCTTGATGAACACTGACTACACAAGGAATTCCAAATTCTCTACTGACAATTACTGAGTGACTCATAGGAGCTCCTACATCAACAACTACTCCACCAGCAGGAATGAAAAGTGGCGTCCAAGCTGGATCTGTAATTGGTGCTACCAGAATCTCACCTTGTTCTAGGCCGCGTGGATCTCCTGGATCAGTAATTACTCTTGCTCTGCCAGTTATTTCACCAGGACAACCCGAAAGTCCAGTAAGAACTTCACCAACTTGAACAGGTTCAAATGAAGTAGTTTTTTGATTCCACTTAGAAATAGCTGGAACTTCACCATTTATAATGAAAGGTTCTTCAAGCGATGAGAGTAATTCAAAATCCTTCCTTCTCTGAGAGATAGTTTCACTAAAGGAAGCTGGATCTTCGAGAAAGTCATCGAGTTCATCATTTAAAAGAAGGAAAGCATCATTCGGTTCTTTTAAATGACCATCATTAGCCATTCGAATCCCTAATTCGTAAATAGGTAATCTGACTTCGTGGATAGCCATCATCTGAGTTAGCTTTGTGCGTTCTCTTGTTGGTACAAAGATTTTGGAAACTCTCAAACCTGTTTCAAGCAATTCCAATGCTTCATCGTTACCAGCTAAAGCTTCACGTGCTTGTTTTTCAGCATCTAAACGGTCCGCGGTGGCTTGTGCTTGTTTTGAAGATGGAGAAAAATTTTTGTCAACTTTTCTCATTGCATCAATAGCTGCATTAACGGGATTTGAATCAATTTCCCAAGTGGGATTTCCTGCATCCCACTCACCTGGACCTCGGCAACCATGTTCTTTGAGGAAAGATTCAAAACCCTTCAAGAATTCCGGAGAGTTCTTTTCAAGACGACTGAGTTCCCAAATATCTTCTGTCATTGGGACAGAGTCGATTCCATCAAGACCAGAAATAAGGCGCCCAGATAAACCCGGGTCTATTTCAGCGCAGACTTGGCCTAGTAAACCAGGCCCTACTGCCGAAGCAGTTCCATAAACGTAGTAAGGCTCAAAAAATTCACGAATATATGAAGTGATAGAGCGAGCTCTATCCACTAAATCTTTGTTTGAAATTGTTTTTAGATCCGGTCGCCCATCACGAAGATCAAGAACTTTTTTTCTGTCTTCCATTAGTTCCTGAGGTTCTTCAGTTGCTGTCATAATCCACCCCATGGTGGCTGTGATCTTTTCTTCTAATTCAGGTCGATCATCATCAGGGTGAGGAGTATGAGGAATAACATCAGGATGAGAACCCAACAAGATGTCATCCATTTGTTGAGCAGAAAGTCCAGGACTACGTTCCCCTACTAGTCGAATCAATGACATATTGAGATATACGTAACCTCCGAAACAAGCAATGAAATCAGGTTGATCCTGGTTTATTTCATCAGGTGCTGAAGACCCCCATCTAAAGTGCCCATCCATCCAGCCGAAAGAAACACCAGCTCCCCAAACTAGATCCCACCCAAGTGGACTACATGGGTTAGGCATAATTTCCCCAACATTTGATCTTGTATACATTGGAAAACGTTTACTAGGTTTCCAATCTGCTATCCATTTTTCATCCATAGTTGCCTTTCATTCATCGTGCACTACAAAACGTATTCTTTTGAACCCTTTTCCTTTTGATTCAGTTTTTACGACTTCCATTCTCCCCACTTGTGAGGTAGATGAAACATGGGTGCCACCATCGGCTTGTTTATCTAGGCCAACAATATCGACAATTCTTATTTCTTTAACAGATTCGGGTACTAAGTTGACCTTCGTTCTAATCAGGTCACGATCTAGTACTGCATCCTCTCGAGATAAAAAAGAGACTTCAATAGGTCTGTCTGCAGCAATTTCTTCATTGCATAAGTATTCGATTTCAGTTCCAAAATCTTTTGACATTTCATCCATTTCGAAATCCATTCTCCCGGATAATGCATCCATGTTGCCCCCAGTTACAACACGCCTCCATTTTTTCCACATGACGCCGCAGAGTATGTGCATTGCAGTATGAGTGCGCATCATTTGGCGTCTTCTTTCCTCATCAACCTCACCAGAAATGCATATTCCTTTTTCAGGTATTGGTCCAGCTAAGGAATGCCAGATTTTTTGATTGACTGTTCTTACATCAATGACTGACGCTGCGCCATTTTCCCATAATAAATGACCAGTATCATGAGGCTGGCCACCACTAGTTGCATAAAAAGCGGTTTGGTCTAGTTCAATTCTTGAATCATCTACGTCAACTACAACTGCTTCAAAAGATCTAATTTCTGCATTATTCAAGTAAAGCTTTTTTGTCATATTAGTTAATTCTTTTTTTCTGTATTTATTACGACTCTTAATTCCCCTTCAACAACTTGCCATGTAAGTTGTTGAAGGCCAGTACCATCTGGAGGGAATGTATTTTTTGAATCACATGAATTAAAAAAGTTGGAATTATTTGAATCCCATTGCGCTATGCAAGAGTCAGCTTGTTCAGGTATCTGTGCTAGGAATGCAAACCAATCTGTTTGTGGATCGTTGCCAGCGTGAGTGATCCAAATAGGTCTTTTACGACCTACTAGGTCAGGGAAGAGAACAGGACCGTTAGAAGAGATTTCATTAGCAAGATTGGTCGCATCAATTCCACGAAAATCATCGTCACCTAAACGAATTTCTATTGAATCTGAAGATTTTGATACCGAGAGAAGGATAAATAAGCATGCTAGAGCAACAACAATTCCAGAGACACCTACAACGGTTGCCTTTACGACATTTACACGGATTCCGTGAGCTCTTGTCAATTTTTCCTTCCCTGGTTTGGGTCTTTTCGTTCCTTTGCCTAGTATCACGGCCGTTTGCTATTGCATTTAATAATAATGAATTAACTACTTTTGGAAATATACAGGAGATTAAATAAATGGATCTTTTTGAGTATCAAGGTAAAGAATTTTTTGCCGAATACGGAATGCCTATTTCACCAGGTGAATTAGCACTTACAACCGAAGAAGCAGTTACAGCTGCTGAGAACTTGGGGTGTCCAGTAATGGTAAAAGCTCAAGTGCATACCGGAGGGAGGGGTAAAGCAGGTGGAGTTAAATTTGCAGCAAGTGTTGACGAAGTATCAGAGCACGCAGAAAATATTCTTGGACTCGATATTAACGGGCACATAGTCGAACGTCTTTGGATAGAAAAGGCTTCAGATATAGCAGAAGAGTATTATGCGTCATTTACTTTAGATCGATCTGCAAAAAAACATTTGGGAATGCTTTCAGCAGAAGGAGGCGTGGAAATAGAAACAGTTGCTGAAGAAAACCCTGAAGCAATAGCCAGAATTTGGGTAGATCCTGTAGAAGGGCTTTCTGAAGGAAATTGTAGGAATTGGGTTAAAGAAGCGGCTTTACCTGAACAAGCGCTTGAGGGGGCAGTAGAGATTCTTCTAAAACTTTATGAAGCTTATGTAGATGGGGATGCAGACCTGGTTGAAATTAATCCATTGATATTGACAGAAGATGGAAGGGTTCATGTTCTAGATGCAAAGGTGACTTTGGATAGTAATTCAGTTTTCAGACATGAAAATTATGCAGATTTTGATCTAACACAAACCAGAGATGAGCGTGAAACAGCGGCTCACTCAAAGGGTTTGCAATATGTCGGATTAGAAGGAGAAGTCGGTGTTATTGCTAATGGTGCTGGTTTAGCAATGTCCACTGTGGATGTTGTTAACCAAGTAGGTGGTCGTCCTGCAAATTTCCTAGATATTGGGGGAGGCGCAAATGCTGATGTAATGACCGCAGCCTTAGAAGTGATTAATAACGATCCAGAAGTTAGATCTATTTTCATTAATATTTTTGGTGGCATTACTAGAGGTGAAGAAATAGCTAATGGAATAATCGACGCATTAGACAGAGTCGAAATGCGTTCCCCGATCGTAATTAGACTCGATGGGACAAATGCTGATGAAGGCCGAGCAATTCTTGAGCCGCATTTATCAGAAACACTGCAAGTAGCACCCACAATGCTAGAAGGAGCTGAACAAGCTGTTGCTCTAGCGAAAGGAATGAATAATCAATGAGTATTTTTGTAAATTCAGAAACAAAAGTTATTTATCAGGGGCTAACAGGAAGCCAGGGGAAGTATTACGGATTATTAAACAGAGACTATGGAACAAAAGTTGTCGCTGGAACAAATCCAAAAAAAGCTGGAACAGACGTTGAAGGGATTCCAATTTTTGCGAATGTGGCTGAAGCCGTTGAAGCAACAGGCGCAACGGCATCATGCATTTTTATTCCTGCCCCAGGAGTAAGAAGCGCTGTACTTGAAGCTGCTCAGGGTGGAGTCGATTTCATTGTTGCAATAACGGAAGGAGTGCCGGCACATGACGAAGCGCTTTTCTACAACCAACTTCGTAAAGATTTCCCCAATGTTCAACTGTTAGGTCCTAATTGTCCCGGGATCATATCGCCAGGAGAATGCAACATTGGCATCACTGCAGGTCATATCGCTTTGCCTGGTGGACCAGTAGGGATTGTAAGTCGATCAGGGACACTTACCTATCAGGCCTTACATGAATTGAAAGAAAAAGGCATAGGTTGCACAACTTGTGTTGGAATAGGTGGTGACCCAGTTCCCGGAACTTCATTTATTGACTGTTTAGCTGCTTTTGAAGCTGACCCTGAGACCAAAGCAGTCATGATGATAGGTGAGATTGGAGGAAGCGCTGAAGAAGAAGCTGCAGAATTTATTTCTAATAATATGACTAAGCCTATTTCTGCTTATATCGCGGGAGTAACGGCACCCCCAGGCAAAAAAATGGGGCATGCAGGAGCGATAGTTTCAGGGGGCAAGGGTACCGCTAAAGCGAAAATGGAAGCTCTTGAGGATGCTGGTGTAAAAGTTGGTAATAACCCAACTGAAGCAGGTGACTTAATGGCAGAAATTGTTTCCCAGCTTTGAAGATCCAAATGGTACGGTCATTCTATGCATTTGGCCGTTTTAGTTTCCGGAACAGGAAGCATCCTTGAAGCGATTTCTAATTCTGGTATAGAGATTTCTTTGGTAGTTGCCGATAGAGAATGTGAAGCTATACAACGGGCATCAGACAGAGGTTTAGATGTAGAACTTATTGAACGTTCAGACTATGGTGAAAAATTTGACCGAGTCGCATATACGAATCAATTAGTTAGGAAATTACAATTAGCTGAAATTGAGTTAATAGCAATGGCTGGGTTCGGAACAATTCTTGAAAAACCGATTTATGACGCTTACGCAGGAAAAGTATTAAATACACATCCATCTTTGCTTCCTGCTTTTCCAGGTTGGAATGCAGTAGAAGAAGCGATTATCGCAGGAGTTGAAGAAACAGGGTGCACTATTCATCAAGCGACACTCGAAGTTGACTCTGGTCCTATTCTAGCTCAGGAAACTGTGCCTATTCTTGAAGGAGATGATACGGCTAGTTTGCATGAGAGAATAAAAAATGTTGAACGCAGATTGTATGTGAGTGTAATTAAAAGAATTATGACTGAACTAGGTAATGGTTCGATTGCATAAAGGAGAAAAGTTGAGTTCACCCCGTGCTTTGTTATCTGTCTATGACAAGACTGGAATAGTTGATTTTGCGAGAAGCCTCGTTGATCTTGGCTGGGAAATAATTTCTTCTGGTGGGACAGCAAATCATTTGCTTGAATCTGGATTGGATGTAATTGAAGTTTCAGATGTTACCGGTGCACAAGAAATGCTTGATGGTCGTGTGAAAACTCTTCACCCAAAGATTCATGGTGGGATTTTGGCAGATCGCGCAAATCAAGATCATCTTGAAGAACTAGAAACTCGAGGAATTAAAACCATTGATTTGGTAGTAGTAAATCTTTACCCATTTGTTAAAGATCCGGGGATTGAATTAATAGATATAGGTGGCCCAACAATGGTCAGAGCAGCGGCGAAAAATTTTGACTCAGTTGGAGTAGTTGTAGACCCTGCAAAATATGAATCTGTGATTAGTGAAATAGGACAAGAAGGAAGTCTCTCCCTAAAAACCCGTCGTGATTTAGCCAGAGACGCTTTTGCCCACACGGCAGGATACGACTCAGAGATAGTTTCATGGTTTGACCAAGGGCGAGAAGAGTTGCCTAAAAGTTTGCATTTATCGATTGAAAAAACTGGGGAACTTAGATATGGGGAAAATCCTCATCAGGTTGGAGCGAGATACCGCTTTTCAAATGCATCAAGCTGGTGGGACGATTCAACTCTTCATGGTGGGAAACCAATGTCATATTTAAACATTTTTGATACTGAAGCAGCATGGAGGATGGTTAATCAACTTGGTAATGAGCCCTCTGTAGTAGTTGTGAAGCATGCTAATCCTTGTGGAGCAGCTACTGCGAGAACAATTGAAGAGGCATATAAAGCTGCACACGAATGTGATCCGATATCAGCATTTGGGGGAATAGTTGCTTTAAATTGTCCTGTTACTAATGAAGTGAGTGAGAAGCTAAGTGAGATTTTCACCGAAGTGGTTATAGCCCCATCGTATGAAGACAACGCGATCCAAAACCTTAAAGAAAACGCAAATTTGAGGATTATAGAAGCTAGACCTCCCACGACTTATAAATTTGATTACCGAAATGTTGATGGTGGTTTACTGGTGCAAACCTCCGATACGTATTTAGGCGACCTTTCTGAATGGGAGGTTGTAACTGAAAGGCAGCCAAATGAATCAGAATGGATTGATCTTGAATTTGCTTGGAAAATAGTTGCCAGTGTTTCATCAAATGGAATAGTTCTTTCGAAGAACAGACAAGCTGTAGGAATCGGAGTTGGTCAACCTAATAGAAGAGACGCTGCGAGAATAGCAACTGAAAAAGCAGCGGGTAGGGCTTCAGGTGGGGCATGTGCTAGTGATGCTTTTTTCCCTTTCAGAGATGGTTTGGACGCAGCGATTGAAGCTTCAGCTAGTGCAGTGATACAACCAGGTGGATCTGTAAGAGATGATGAGGTGATAGAGGCAGCAAATGAAGCGAATCTGGCAATGGTATTTACTGGGATTCGTCATTTCCGACACTAGAGGGTTTTAAACCATGTATCGTTCAACAAATGACCGCACAATTGTTAGCAGGAGCACCAGTAGCGGATTCAGTCTTAGATGACGTAAAAATCCGGACCCGTGCACTAGTAGAAAAAGGGATTAAACCCGGATTGGGAACGATCCTAGTTGGTGAAGATTCTGCAAGTGCAGGTTATGTTAGGAAAAAACATGAAACCTGTGAAGAGGTCGGTCTTGCTTCACAACACATAGAGATTTCAAGTGATTCTCCTCCGACTGCTCTGCTTGAAGCTGTAGAAAATTTTAATAATGATCCAGAAGTCCATGCTTACATCATTCAGCACCCGGTTGCAGATGGGTTTGATTTCAATACTGCTTTGTCACTAATGAATCCTGAGAAGGACGCTGATGGCCTTCACCCTGTTAATTTAGGAAAATTAGTACTTCAAGAAGAAGGTCCAGTTCCATGTACGCCTGCGGGTATACAGGCGATACTGGTTCATTATGGGATTGAGACAGCTGGAAAACATGTAGTAGTAATTGGAAGAGGACCTACGCTTGGTCGCCCAATGGCTCTATTGATGTCTTCAAAAGAGGAAGGAGCTAATGCTGCAGTGACCGTTGTCCATTCAGCAGTTCCCAATCTTTCAGAAATTACAAGTGAAGCAGATATTGTCATTGCAGCAGTAGGAATTCCTTCTTTTGTTACTCCTGAAATGATTCGACCTGGTTCAGTTGTTATTAGTGGAGGAATTTCATGGGAAGGGAAAAAACTGCTTCCTGATGTAGACGAATCTGTTGGAGAAATAGCCTCTTGGATAACTCCGAGGCTCGGTGGTGTAGGGCCTACCACAGTTGCTATGTTGCTTCGTAACACAGTGGAAGCAGCAGAACGAAAAATTCTTTAATTTTTTTTTAATTCCAACTCTTTAGATTCGAAAGAAGGCGTTGACCTCGATAAGGTCAAGGTATGGCAGAAAAAATAAAGATGGGTTCAAACGGGAACCTAGAAGTACCAGATGAACCGATTATCCCTTTTATTGAAGGTGACGGAACAGGAATTGATATTTGGCCGGCTGCACGGCATGTGTTGGATGCTGCAGCTGCTAGGCACGGTAGAAAAGTTGAATGGATGGAGGTTCTTGCTGGGCAAAAAGCTTATGACGAAACAGGTGAATGGCTTCCTCAAGAAACTATTGATGTCTTTAATGAATATTTAATCGGCATAAAAGGACCATTAACTACTCCTATTGGAGGTGGTTTTAGAAGTTTGAATGTAGCTTTGCGACAAATTCTTGATTTGTATGTTTGTTTAAGGCCAGTTAGATGGTTCCCAGGTGTGCCTTCACCAGTTAAAGCGCCTCATTTAGTAGACATGGTTATTTTTAGAGAAAACACTGAAGATATTTATGCAGGTCTTGAAGCTGAAGCATTTTCTCCAGAAGCTAAAAGGTTGAGAGAGTTACTGTCTGAGAATTTTGGTTGGGAAATCAGGGAAGATTCCGGAATTGGAATAAAACCAGTGTCTAAGACAGGATCTCAACGCCTTCAAAGAGCAGCGCTCCAGTACGCGGTTGATAGAGGAAGAAATAGAGTCCACTGGGTTCACAAAGGCAACATTATGAAATTCACAGAAGGTGCTTTTCAAAAATGGGGTTATGAACTTGTTAAAGAGGAATTTAGCGACCAAGCAGTTGCTTGGGAAGATTGCGGTGGAGATTCTGGAGACAAAATTCTTGTTCAAGATGCAATCGCCGATATTGCTTTGCAACAAGTACTTACACGTCCGGATGAATTTGATGTGATAGCGACAATGAATCTAAATGGCGACTATCTGTCTGATGCTTTAGCAGCACAGGTAGGTGGGATCGGGATAGCTCCTGGAGCTAACGCAAATTATGTAACAGGTCATGGAATTTTTGAAGCTACTCACGGAACAGCTCCAAAGTACGCTGGTCAAGACAAAGTTAATCCTTCTTCTGTTCTTCTTTCAGGAGTTCTAATGTTTGAACACATTGGCTGGAGAGATGTAGCAGATGACATAGTTAAGGCGCTTGAAGCAACAATTGCTGACAAAGTTGTGACCTATGATTTTGCACGTCAAATGGAAGGTGCAACAGAAGTTAAGTGTTCAGAATTCGCGCAAGCAATTGTCGACCGATTCTGAATCAGAACGTACAGCCATAGAAGCTGGAGAAGCCTCCAACGAAAATGGGGTTGTAAAACGTTGGTTTAGATTAGTTTTTCGTTCTATAAAAGCTCATCCGCTACCACACATCATAGGAATTTCAGCAGGGAATCTTTTTTCTTTAGTAGTTGTAGGTTTCACAATTGTTTTAGGTCGTGTAACCGATGAGGTGATAATCCCAGGTCTAGATGGGGGTGGAGTAGAGGGACGAACAATTCTTGGCGGGTTTGTTGCAATAGTCATCGTTGGTTTTATTAGAGGTTTTTCGGTAATGCTGAGAAGGTTTTTTAACTTCACTGCAGTAGAGAAAACTAAACAAACTTGGAGACTTGGAATAATCGATAATCTTTTGGATGCTCCAAGAGCTCATTACTGGTCAAGATCTACTGGAGAACTTTTAGCAAGAGTGGATACTGATGTAGAAACAGCAACCTCAGTATTAATGCCTTTGGCTTTTTCAATATCTGTGATTTCACTAATTTTGGTTTCTTTGATAAGCCTTTTGATAATCCATCCTTTGTTCTTCGTTGTTGCATTGTTACTTTTTCCTGTACTTGCAGTGTTGCAAAGGTTTTTTGTTCGTGCTGTTGAAGATCCTGCCAGAAAAGCCCAAGCACTTATAGGAGAAGTCTCAGAAATAGCTCATGAAAGTCTCGACGGGATAATGGTTGTTAAAACAATTGGTAGACAAAATCAAGAAGTAGATCGTTTAATTAAAAGCTCAGAACGATTACGTGAAGAACGATTAAGAATTGGGTGGCAGCGATCAGTTTTTTCTCCGCTTTTATATCATCTTCCGAATTTTGGAATTCTAATTTTACTAATGGTCGGAGCTTTATTAGTCGACAACGGTTCAGCAACTGTTGGTGAAACTGTCCAAGCAATGGCTCTATTCATGATCCTTACGCTTCCAGTTCAAATATTAGGTTTTATGTTTCAAGAAATGCCTCGCTCAGTAGTTGCTATGGATCGAATAGATGAAATTTTTTCAATCGATAAAGTCGAATACCGCAAAGATGGAGAAGTTGGAAAGCCAGTAGACGTTATTTTCAACAAAGTTGGTTTCTCCTATCCAAATGAAAATGATCAACAGGTTAGACAAACTGTTTTAGAAGACTTCTCAGAAAAGATCAATGAAGGTGAATCTGTTGCTCTTGTAGGAGCTACAGGTTCTGGAAAGAGCACACTTGTAATGCTCATGTCTGGTTTAATTGAACCGACTTCAGGAAACATAACTTTAGGAAATGCAAACGTTGGTGAATTAGGTCCAGATTTTGTTTCTGATCACATTGCCTCTGTTTTTCAAGAGACATTCCTTTTTGCTTCAAGTCTCCGTGAAAATCTGACATTAGATGCAGACGTATCAGATTCAGATATTTATTCAGCACTTCAAGTTGCATCGGCTCAGGATTTTGTTTCTGAATTACCCCAAGGAATTGAAACGATCATTGGAGAACGTGGCGTAACACTCTCAGGAGGACAACGACAACGTATAGCCATCGCACGTGCCTTATTGAGGAAACCATCAGTATTGGTTTTAGATGACGCCACCTCTGCAGTCGATCCAAAAGTTGAAGCAGAAATTTTACAGAATATGAAAAAAGAAACTAATTGTTCTTTACTTGTAATTGCGCACCGTTTAGCAACAATTCGGCTAGCGGAAAGAGTTATTTTTATCGATAACGGCAGAGTTTTCGCTTCCGGTTCTCATGATGAACTATTAAAAATTGATGATTACGCCAACCTTGTAAGCGCATACGAAGATGTGACGACATGACATTTTTAGACGGGCATGATGCTATAGGAAAAGATTTCGAAAATGAGAGACAGGATTTAGATGGAATTGAAGAGGTAGGTGCTCTTAATGTTCTCAAGAGAGGTTTAAAGGCTTCTCCGGAATTAAAAGCGGGTATTTCACTAACAGCTTTAATGGCACTAGCAGTAGCAGGTGGAAAGTTATTGGTACCGCTAACAATCAAAGAAGTCCTTGATAGAGGTATTACAACCAGTGGCGTAAATGTGAAGACAGTTCTGTTTTTTTCTTTAATAGCGATGTTTCTTTCGATCGCGGGGATGGCTCTTGGCAAAGCAACCTATTATCGCTTAGCTAAAACAGCAGAAAATGTTTTAATGGGTTTACGGATACGCACATTTGAACATCTGCATAAATTAAGCATCGCAGATCACGTCCAAGCCAGAAAGGGTGCTTACACCGCGAGAGTAACAAGTGATGTTGAGACCCTTACACAGTTTGCTCAATGGGGAGCTATCGCTTGGATAATTAACTCCATACAAATATTTGCAGTTTTAGTAATTATGATCGTTTACTCGTGGCATCTTTCAATAGTGACGCTTTTAGTTCATGCCCCACTTTTCCCCGTTCTCAGGTGGATGCAACGAAGACAACTGCGAGCCCATGACCGAGTTAGAAGCCGAGTGTCAGACACACTTTCAGTAGTTTCAGAATCTATTCAAGGAGTCGATGTTGTTAGATCTTATGGCTACCGCCAGAAAACAAGGTCAAAATTGCATCACGCTATTTCTGATCAATATAAAGAACAGATGGTCGCTCAAAAATATTTTTCATTTGTTCTGCCAATCACCGACATTATTGGAGTTGCTGCAATTGCAGCAGTCGTTGGTGCAGGTGTCTATTGGGGGCCAGACTGGGGGGTTACTTCAGGTGAATTGATCGCTTTTGTATTTTTGTCGAACCTTTTAGTAATGCCAATTTCAGAATTAGGTGAAGTCCTTAATCAAACTCAAACTGCACTCGCGGGTTGGTGGAAGGTTTTAGAAGTTTTAGATAAAGAAATTGAAGTTAAAGAACCTCACCAAGGTTTGGCTCTGCCTGATAGCCCACTTGACATAAAGGTTGAAGAGCTTGATTTTTCATATCGAACTGGAGGGATAGTCCTCGATGATGTAAACATTTACATACCTGCGGGGACATCAGTAGCTGTTGTCGGTGAAACAGGTTCAGGAAAGACAACTTTTGCAAAACTCCTTACCCGATTGGCTGATCCAACGAATGGAAGGATACTTGTCAACGGTCAAGATCTTAGAGAAATAGATTCCGATCATAGGCATAGAACAATAAGAATGGTTCCACAAGACGGATTTTTATTTGATACCAGCGTGATTGAAAATGTTCGCTTTGGGCGAAACGATGCTCAAATAAGTGAAGCTGAGGAGGCCATTGATGATCTAGGACTATGGCCATGGATAGAACAACTACCCGAAGGTTTAGAAACACGTGTCGGTGAACGAGGTGAATCTCTTTCTGTGGGAGAAAGACAGCTGGTGGCATTAGCTAGAGCGCAAGTAGCAGACCCAGGTTTATTGATTTTAGATGAAGCTACCTCAGCGATTGATCCCGAAACGGAACAGATGTTGGAGGTTACATTAGAACGATTAGCTCAAGGTCGCACCACAGTGAGTGTGGCTCACCGCATATCAACTGCTGAACGAGCAGATTTAATTTTGGTTTTTGATAAAGGAAAGATAGTTGAAAAAGGAAAACATTCAGACTTAGTCAACTTAGAAGGGGTCTATTCGAAGCTTTATGAATCTTGGATAGGCAATACAAGAGAAGTGTGAAAAAAGTAACAAAGCGATTTGATTACGATTTTTAACACCAATTTGAGAATATAGAAAGTATTCTCAGATGAAAGTAAAAATAATTATATGGAGTAAATCTTGAACAAGAATCCAATTCGAATAGCTGTAACAGGAGCTGCTGGCCAGATTGGCTATAGTCTCGTTTTTCGCATAGCTAGCGGTCAACTTTGTGGCCCTGATCAGCCCGTCATCCTTCAACTACTAGAGATACCACCCGCTATGGGCGCATTAGAGGGAGTCGCTATGGAACTTGACGATTGCGCTTTTCCTCTATTGCAAGAAATCGAACTAGCAGATCAAGCAGAAAATGCTTTTGATGGAGCAAATATTGCTTTATTGGTTGGATCTAGACCAAGAAGCAAAGGTATGGAACGTAAAGATCTTTTAGAAGCAAATGGTGAAATTTTTACTGGCCAGGGAGAAGCATTAAATGCAAAAGCAGCAGAAGATTTACGTGTACTAGTAGTGGGGAATCCAGCAAACACTAATTGTCTAATAGCGATGAACAATGCACCTGATATACCTAATCAAAGATTTTCGGCTATGACCCGTTTAGATCACAACAGAGCCATCACTCAAGTTGCTCATAAGTTAGAAATTTCTACAAAAGAGATAACTAAAATGACTATCTGGGGTAACCATTCTGCGACGCAATATCCGGACTTATTTAATTGTAAAATTTCTGACAAATCTGTGGCTGAAGTAATAGATGACCAAAATTGGTTGGAAAACACTTTTATTCCTTCAGTTCAGCAAAGAGGAGCCGCCATTATTGAAGCACGGGGTGCTTCAAGTGCAGCTTCAGCTGCTAATGCTGCTATTGACCATGTAAGAGACTGGATAGATAGAACCTCTGAAAATGATTGGGTATCAATGGCTGTATGTTCTGACGGCAGTTATGGAGTCGAAGAGGGTCTAATTTCATCTTTTCCAGTCACGTGTTCTAATGGGGATTGGGAAATTGTTACAGGTCTTGAAATGGATGACTTTTCAAAAATGAAGGTTGAAGCTTCGGTGCAAGAATTGTCAGAAGAGCGAGACACTGTTTCTGATTTGAAACTAATTTAAAACAGTTTTATAACCAGCTAACAGGGTCACCTTTTTTAACTGAACAATCATTTATAACAGATCCTGTAATACCGCCGCGCCATTCTGGTTTTAAAGCATTACGGAGCCCTTCGGACACTTCGTTCATGAGCTTGCATGGAACCGTCTCACCTGTTACTTCAATTTTAAGTTCACCGATTTGGAGAATTTTTCCAACAGTTTCTTCGAGCTCTATTCCACTTACGATAAAATTTGCTCTTCGTTCTTTCGGGTCAACAGATTTTCCAATGCTTCCAGTTGCTGCTTCCCAACTTTCTTTTGACAGAACAGTTACTTGACGGTCTGCATGGGGTTCTTTTGCAGAGTCTTTTATTCCTTCACCTGCTTTAACTTCAGCCTCTATAAGGGAAATCATTGGGTCACCATGGGTTTTTTTCAACCAAATTTCTAGTAATTCGCCCATATATAAAAGCTACTAGCGTTTATTCGATATCGGTAATCGTGATTGCGCGGATTTCTTCAAATACGTCTTCTAAGTTTTTTAGAATTTCTGACGCTACGAAAAGCTTTCGTGGATCCCCACCTATTTGCATAGTTCCATCAATTATTTCATTTAGAGGATTTGTTCTTCCTTCGAATAAAGAGACCGCTGCCGGTCTATCCGTCTCAAACCAGACATCTGGTTCATAGTTTTTCCCAACGTAGATTTCGACTCGACCTTTATTGATATTTATTTGCCAGACAAAAATTTTCTCATCAATCACCCGATATTCGACAACAAGTTTAATATTGGCCATAGCTTCATTTAGACCCTTGTGCGATTGGGCGACCTTATTTAATTCCATTACCCATTCATGCGAGAGATATACGATTTTTTTCACTGTTTAATCTTACGCTTACTCGGAACAGACCTCCTCTGATCTTCCTAGTACTCTTAAATTATGGAAAAAATTGGAACTGGGCAAAAAACCTATGATTACGAAATTGTTAAAGGAATATGGAAACGTCTCGAGGGCCCAGAAGACGTTCTTGAGTTAATGGATAAAGGAACCGATGGAGTGATTGCTGTAATAAGAGACGCAGGCGCGACTTTCTTATCTCCTGTTTTTGATGAGTTAGCCGGAGTAATTTGCACCGGAGGCACAATCAGAAGTCATATTGGGATTGTAAGTCGCGAATTTCAAATTCCAGGATTGATAGCAGCTGAGTTTTCGCATGAACCTGAAAACGGGACTGAGATAATTCTTGATGGAACCGAAACTACAGGATCAATATATTTAATTGATTAATATGAATAAAACTACAGAAGTAAACAATTACATAAGATCAATAAACCCGGTCTCTGCTCGCCTTATGGCTGAAAGAACCGGCTATTCATCTCAATTGATCCCAGTTACTTCCTATGTAACTGTTTCGGCTATTGAAGCTTTTTTGCGATATCCAGAGGCGATAAAAGTTATTACTAAATCTATGCAACCAGAAGATATTGGTCAGGAAGCACGAAGACCAGCTTGCCAAGCTAATTCAGTTTTTCTTTGGGGAGTAGCAAATTTTTGGCTGATTGGAAGAAACATAATGTCTTTGATAGATCAGTCGATAGACGATGTTTCAAATGCATATACCGTTTTAGATTTTTGGGGACGTGTCTCTCGCTCATATCGAGGAGGCGATTTTTTACATTCCGCTGATAATAACAACAAAATAAATGTATTGGAAAGATCTCAATTAGAACTTTTTCATCAAGCCTTAAGCCCTGTTGACAGTGACAGGAAAGCTTTAATAAGACGTTTGAATGCAACTTTAATTAACTATCTTTTTTTACTTTATTTTGACACTCGAGTGGGCCATGGAGACACCGGACCATACAAACTAGAAGACGGTAGAACAATGATTGTCCGAGACTATTACAGACTCGCTAAAAGTGATTTTTGGTGGTCGGAAGTCGCTTCTGACCTACCCTATGAAAACCTGACAGCGGTTTTTGTATTAGAGCCTGAAGTGGAAGTAACGGTTACAGATTTTGGAACTTCGATTACAAAACCAGAAGATTATTTGAGTCACTTAAATTCCTTTGCGATCTTTACTAATAAAAATGGTCAACTTGAACCGATAGATGATGTTCAATTCGAAACCTTTGTTTCAAAAGTAAAACAAATCCAAAAAATTCATTATAGAAATATTGTTGACATGGATCGAGACGATCGTATTAAGTGCGGAGCCTATGTTTATTTCACTTTTTTGAGACCATTTGCACAAATAGCCGGAGTTGAACAAGAAATCGACTGGGAGTGTCCACGTGATATTTCAAAAGAGCTTTACCCTTTGGTAACTGCTGAAGTTGAACCTCCGCAACAGGATCCCAATGTTGACCCGTACCCTTACTATGAGGAGATTAATGAATGAGTGTTCCAACACCTGCTGATGAAAAACGTCATGAAAAAGGACCAGAAAGGCTTTGGAGTGAATCCTGGTATATGGACTGGTTTGATGACGAAGGCAAAAATGGAGGGTACGTGCGACTTGCTGTGTGCTCCAACCTTAATCAATGCTGGTTCTGGTGTTGCATAGTTGGTCAAGATCAGAAGCCCGTTTTTATCATTGATCATGATGCAGCGATTCCTGAACCGCCAGGATTGGAAATTAGATCTACAGGTCTATGGGCAGATCTAGCAGTTGAAAGTCCACTTGAATATTTCAGTGTTGGTATTGAAGCATTCGGAATTGCTTTAGATAATCCCGTAGAAGCTTATGGAGATATGAGAGGTGAGAAGATCCCTGTCGGAATTGACTTAGGTTGGGCCACTGATTTTCATGAAAATAAATCTGACGGATCAGAACCTTGGGCATTTCATTATGACGTAACTACCAGATATGAAATTCCTTGCAGAGTTTCAGGTGAAATACAAATCGGTGAAACAAAATCTCAAATAGACGGATGGGGTCAACGTGACCATTCATGGGCTGAAAGAGACTGGTGGGACAAAGGGTGGACTTGGTTTTCAGGACGTTTTGATGATGGGTCAAGATTTCACGCGGTTTCTGTAGAGGGACATGATTCAGGAATTGGTTATCACTCTTCTCCTGATGGACTTATTGCAGAATATAGAGTTGTATCAAATCCACAATTAGGACAAGAAGGAATACCAACAAGTGGTCATGTAACACTTGGTGAAACGATTATTGAATTTGAACCAATTGGATGGGCACCTGTTCTTTTAACAGATCCTGACAATGGTCGCATTTCACGTTTTCCACGTGGCCTAGTTTCCATACAAACTAACGATGGCCGTAAAGGCCACGCATGGATTGAGTTCAATCAACCGCAGAGATAACTAAGAATTAGTGTGTTTGGTTTTGGAAGATTTTTTAGAGATTGAATCGATTATTAGAACAAGTCCGAAAGCTAACAAACCTAAAAGTAGTGGGGCAAGAAAGTTATTTGAATTCGGCCAGTCAATGTTTGTCCCTGAAAGTATTTCATTCCCATCTTCGTTAATCACGCCGACTCCATTAGGCCACGGCCATAGAACTCTAGATGACCCAAGCATCAAACCAATCAAACAGGCCAAAACCATGTCTCTGTGTTTATCCAACAAAAATTTTAAGAGGGTGGAAAAAACTGTAAGTCCAATAACCGCACCAAGTGAAAGCATCGAAAGTTTCTCAAAGTCCTGGTTATCGATTGCAGTTAAAACAGAAGCGTAATTTCCCATTATGAGAAGCAAAAACGCACCAGAAACTCCAGGAAGTATCCATGCGCAAATAGCAATGAAACCAGAAAGAAAGAATACCCATAAGGAAGGATTTTCAAAAGCGCTAGAGCGAAAACCTAATAGAGCGAAAAAAATAATCGCTGTAATTAATGAGATAATAATTTTTTGAAAATCTAAAGAATTCATTAATGAAAAAGCGATAAGTGCAGAGGCTGCAACTAAACCGAAAAATAAACCAGACATTGGTTCGGGGTGTTTTTCAAGCAGATCCACCATAGGTCCTGAAACTGAAACAATCGTTATTAACATCCCAGCAATAACTGGAATTAAGAATAAGAAGTTAACTTTTTTGAGTTGTTGAACAAATCCTGAAAAATCTCCCTTTAGGATTTTTCCTAAACTCAAAGCACAGTTACTTATATTTTCTAGAAGTTGCTCATATATACCAAGAACTAGAGCGATTGTTCCTCCAGACACTCCAGGCACGACATCAGCAATTCCCATAGCAATTCCTCTAAAGAGGTTGATGGCTGATTTTTTTACCTGAGAAAAAATAGAGAAAAGATTATTCATCGTTTTTAAAACTCGACAAAAAGGGGGTCAGTGATTCGAGTATTTGTTGAGGAGCTCGAATTGGTTTTCCATCGCGATTAGTGATTGCAGTTCTGACACGCTGTGTAGCTACCACTTCAGTTTCATCGAGGATTTGTTGCCACCATAAAGATGAAGCTCTACGCATTTCTAGAATTTCAGTTTCTATCGTTAGGAAAGAACCTGCTTCTACAGGTTTTAGGAACGTTGTCTCTATTTGTGACACTACGAATCTAAAGTCATTTTTTTCAAGTTCATGCAGAGCTATGCCGGCTTCTTCAAGCATTTCTATACGACCGGTTTCAAACAACTGGATATATGCAGAATGATTTAGGTGACCGTATGGGTCTAATTCGTAGAAACGAACTTTTACTTTATGACGATGTGGCACAAAGTTACGTTAGTCCGACATAGAGGTTCTGTGGCGGCGTTCTAGATAACAACAAGAATTTATAATCCTTAATTAAAAGGGTTAGTATTTTCTGCCCCATCAGCGGGAGGGATCCTGCCAGCCTTATACCAATAGACACCGCTTAATACCAACAAACCTGGCCAGAAGACAACTGAACATATCAGGCCGATTACAAAAAATGGCCAAAACCAAGTTTTTTGGTGGTCAGGTCTTTTCCTGATGTCCCAAAGCATTTTTATCCAAAGAGCTACGCACATCAAATAGATAATTAGCACTACTCAGTTACCTCCTTACACGACAATTAGTTTCATCGTGTCATTCGATATTAACTGTAATTCAGTTAACGCTGACCAGACAGAGCACGGTTTTTGACTTTTGCTTTCATGTAGTCGCGATTCATAAAAGCAATAAAGTCAAGATTTATCTCTTTAGGGCAAGCTTCGTGGCATTCTCCATGATTTGTACATGAACCAAAAAACTCTTCCATGGTTCCAACCATCATTTCAGTTCTTTTCCACCTCTCGGGCTGACCTTGAGGTAAAGATGCCATGTGTGCAAGTTTGGCAGAAGTAAATAATTGTGCAGCTGAATTAGGACAGGCAGCTACACAGGCGCCACATCCTATGCATGCGGCTGCGTCAAAAGCTTGATCAGCAGCTTCTTTTGGAACTGGAATTAGATTCGCATCAGAAGCTGCACCAGTGTTTACAGATATGTAACCTCCTGATTCGATAATTTGATCAAAAGGAGATCTGTCCACCACTAGGTCTCGAATCACTGGAAAAGAAATTGCTCTAAAAGGCTCAATAACGATTTCGTCACCGTCAGAAAATTCGCGCATATGTAATTGGCAAGTTGTTGTTGCTTTTCTAGGACCATGAGCCTGTCCGTTAATCATCACTCCGCAAGTACCACAGATTCCTTCGCGGCAGTCACTTTCAATAGATATAGGTTCAAGTCCCTGATTGTTTAGATCTTCGTTAAGAAGATCTATCATTTCTAAAAATGAAGCTTCAGTTGTTATTTTCTGAGTGTAATTTTCGAAATAGCCCGATTTTTCAGGACCTTCTTGACGCCAAATCTTTAAGTTTACGGTGATTATTTCTGACATTTTTCTCTCACTTATAACTTCGCTGGGTAAGGGTCACATTTTCGAAATCGAGTTTTTCAACATGTCGAGTTTGTAAAGAATCTTTTCCATTCCATTCCCAAGCTGCAACATGAGCAAAATTATCGTCGTCTCTTTGAGCTTCACCTTCTGGGGTTTGGTGTTCCTCTCTAAAGTGTCCGCCGCAAGACTCTTCTCGTTTTAAAGCGTCATGCGCCATTAATTCTGCTAATTCGAAGAAATCTGAAACTCTTCCGGCTTTTTCCAAGGAAAGATTTAGAGTGTCGGCACTACCCAAAACTCGCACATCGCTATAGAACTCTTCCTTTAAAGCTCCAATTTCAGAAACTGCTTTTTCGAGACCTTCTTTATTTCTGCTCATTCCGATGTGGTCCCAAACAAGCCTGCCAAGTTCTCTATGGAAATAGTCAACTGAGCGAGTGCCGTTAATTGAAAGCCATTTTGCTGTTTCATCTTCTATAGCGCTCACAGCATTTGTGAAAACAGGGTCATCGGTGGAAACTGCTGGGTTGCCTAGTTGATCCGCTAAACCGTCACCAATTGTGTACGGAAGAACAAAATAACCATCGGCTAGACCTTGCATTAGAGCACTTGCGCCTAAACGATTCGCACCATGGTCAGAGAAGTTTGCTTCACCTATTGCGTAGAGACCAGGGATTGTTGTCATCAGGTTGTAGTCAACCCACACGCCACCCATTGTGTAATGGATCGCGGGATAAATGCGCATTGGTACTTCGTAAGGGTTTTCACCAGTAATGCTTTCGTACATGTCGAAAAGGTTTCCGTATTTTGCGGAAATGGCATCTTGGCCGTCTCTTTCAACAGCTGCAGAAAAATCTAAGTAAACCCCATTTTTTAATGGGCCCACTCCATGCCCTTGATCAACTACATTTTTAGCGTTTCGGGAAGCAACATCTCTTGGGACTAAGTTGCCGAAAGCTGGGTACCTATTTTCTAGATAGTAATCTCTTTCATTTTCGGGGATTTCGTGGGCGGGTCTTGAATCGTCGAATGCTTCCGGGACCCATATGCGTCCGTCGTTACGGAGTGATTCGGACATTAGAGTCAATTTTGATTGAAAATCATCACTGGCAGGAATGCAAGTTGGATGTATTTGCGTGTAACAGGGATTTGCGAAAAAAGCTCCACGACGGTGAGCTCTCCATGCAGCAGTGACGTTACTCATCATTGCATTAGTTGAAAGGAAATAAACATTTCCGTAACCACCAGTTGCCAAAACAACAGCATGGGCTGAATGAGGGATGACTTCACCGGAAAGCAAGTCACGTGTAACTATTCCGCAAGCTTGGCCGTCTTTGGTTACTACATCAAGTAATTCTGCACGAGTGTGTAATTCAACACTCCCTGCTGCGACTTGACGCATCATTGCTGAGTAAGCGCCTAATAGAAGTTGCTGTCCGGTCTGACCTCTTGCATAAAAAGTTCTAGAAACTTGAGCACCGCCAAAAGAGCGGTTGTCTAAGAGGCCTCCATACTCTCGAGCGAAAGGAACTCCCTGAGCTGTTGCTTGGTCGATGATGTTGGTTGATACTTCTGCAAGGCGATGCACATTGGCTTCTCTAGATCTGTAGTCACCGCCTTTAATTGTGTCGTAGAAAAGTCTGTAAACAGAGTCGCCATCATTTTTATAGTTTTTTGCAGCATTGATCCCGCCCTGTGCAGCGATACTGTGCGCTCGACGAGGACTGTCATGAAAAGTAAACGCTTTGACTTTGTATCCGAGTTCCCCTAGAGAGGCAGCAGCAGATGCACCTGCTAGACCAGTACCGACAACAATAACGTCGAATTTTCTTTTGTTATTTGGGTTCACAAGGTTCATTGAGAATTTGTGATTTTCCCATTTATCTTCTAATGACCCCTGTGGCACTCGAGAATCAAGTACAGCTTTGTTTTTAGTTTCCATATTTAGTGATCCTCTAGTTGTTCTGTAAGACATGCCAAAATTTCATCAGTGTCTCCCATACTTACTTGGCATAGGCGTTCATCTTCATCTATCAGATTTGCCTGTGTCATGATTGGAAAGCTTAGATTTCCCAAAAGTATTAATCCTGCGAAACTTGCAGCAAACCCTTTTCGAAGATGGTTGTATTTTGGGTTGTTTATTCCCAAGCTTTGAAACATGGACCAAGCTCCATGAAAGATATGCCAAGCTAAAGCCATGTTTGCTATTACATAAAAAATTGCGACTGGTATTCTTGAAAGTGAAGAGTAGAGGTTGTGGTAGGGGTCGCCAGGAACAAAATCATCACCTAACCACCATCCCCAAGTTAAATCTGCAAGGTGATAGACAAGAAATAAAGCAATTATCGGTCCGGTCCATCTCATCGTCCGGCTCGCATAACTTGCAGCTATGTATTCTCTTCCACCTTCATATTTCTTTTCCCCGCCTGTAAGAGAAGCATTCTGACTGGATTTTCTACTCATTTCTTTCAAAGTGATAGCTGAATGGAGATGTAGCGCAAACATCACCATCAGACCCAGTCTCAATAACCAAAGGACTAGTGATCTTGGGAGTATCCCGCTACCAAGGTTTCTAAGAGCTTCTGCGTACTCATGCATTTTCGCAGGGCCTTCATAAACGTGAAGATTTCCGATCATATGAATTAAAGCGAAACCTAAAAGACCTATACCAGTTGCAGCCATAACCCATTTTCTGCCAACAGCAGTCTGATAAAGATTTAAAGGAAAAGGCCATTCGCGGCGGCGTTCGCGAATCGGTTTCACTCTGTATCGTTGACTAGTTGTTTGGTTCATAGTGTCTCCGGACCCAAGCCGGTTTATCTGGGCAAAGCAACATCATAAACGCTACCTGAGAGTACCTTGCAGTGCATCGATCCATGCAAAAGGTCACATTATAGTTTTTTCTTACAAGAGGCTTAGTTGAAAAAATGTTTTGAATCAAAGAAAGATTCACATAAAAAATTTATATTCAAATGGTTTTGGTATTTAAATGACGCAAAAGGATCGCTAGGGTGCCGCCATGGGTAATTTGTTTTCAAAAAATAGGAAAATGCAAATACCATCCACTTTAGGTGAACTCAAATCTAGTGGTTGGGAATCAGTTCCAGTAAAAGAAGAACTTAGAAGAAATCTGGTTGAAAGAATTCGGAACGGTGATTCATTATTTTCAGGAGTGCATGGCTACGAAGAGACTGTTATGCCGCAATTAGAAAATGCGATACTTGCGGGGCATGATGTAATTTTTCTTGGAGAAAGAGGACAAGCCAAGACTCGTTTGATACGAGGATTAATTGAATTACTAGATGAGTGGATGCCAATAGTCAAAGGGTCAGAAATAAATGATGACCCTTATTCACCGGTATCTAAACACGCTAAAGATTTAGTAAATGAATTAGGACTAAGTACTCCCATCGAATGGGTGCACAGGGATGTTCGTTACGGAGAAAAATTAGCAACTCCTGATACTTCAATAGCTGATCTGATTGGTGAAGTAGACCCGATCAAAGTTGCTGAAGGTAGATACCTTTCAGACGAATTAACTCTTCACTATGGATTGGTGCCACGAACAAATCGAGGACTATTTGCGATTAATGAGCTTCCAGATCTAGCGGAAAGAATCCAAGTGGGGCTTTTAAACGTTTTAGAAGAAAGAGACGTCCAAATAAGAGGTTACAAAATCAGACTTCCTCTCGACGTTATTTTATTCGCGTCAGCCAATCCTGAGGATTACACCAATCGAGGTCGGATAATCACACCCCTTAAAGATCGTTTTGGTTCGCAGATCAGAACTCATTATCCAATTGAACCGGAAATTGAAATGGACATAGTTGAACAAGAAGCATCTATTCCATCAGTTGGGGAACTGGAAGTGAATGTTCCAGATTTCATGACCAGAGTGATAGCAGTTTTGACGCACGAAGCACGTAACAGCCCTCATCTGAATCAAAGATCTGGGGTGTCAGTTCGAATGAGCGTGACCAATCAAGAAGCAATGGTTGCTAATTCTGTTAGACGTGCATTGCGGAACAAAGAGAAAGAAGCTGTTCCGAGGATTTCCGATTTGAACGCTTTGATTGCTGCAACTGCCGGCAAAGTAGAAATTGAAAGTCTTGATGAAGATCGTGATTCTGAAATTGTTAATCAGTTATTAAACGAAGCTGTATTGAATGTTTTCCGAAGTATTGTTCCTGCCGAATTGCATCAGCCAATAGTTGAAGCTTTTGAAAATTTGGAAGGAATTTCAACTGGTGAAGACGTCGTATCAGATGACTATGAGAATGTAGTAAATTCTGACCTCCCTGCTCTTAAACCAGCCGTTCAAGCAGTTTTAGAAGGTAGCACTTCGAATGGCTCAGCGATGACAGCCAGCGCTGTTGAGCTGATCCTTGAAGGGCTTCATTTGTCTAAGAGATTAAATAAATATGCTTCGGGTGCTAGGGCGAGTTACGCCGCACGAAAGTAAATTTTTCCCGAATTAATTTCGAGTCATAACCCCGTTATCGAAGACAACTCTGTCACCAACACGTGTTTGAAATAAAACTTGATCCGATTCTTCCCAAGCGTGGATTTCTAACACCTCACCAGGCATCACAGGTGATTTGAACCTTCCGCCCATGCTTCCAAACTGTGCAGGGTCAGAGCCGCATACGGCATGTAATAAGGCACGTCCGGTAAAACCATATGTACAAAGCCCATGAAGTATCGGCTTGTCAAACCCTGCTGCTGAAGCGAATGAGGGGTCCGAATGCAGAGGATTACGGTCACCGTTTAATCTATAAAGAAGAGCTTGATCATTTCTTGTTTCATATGAGACCGTATGATCAGCTTCACGATCTGGCAGATTCCATTCAGTTGTGGGGCCGCGATCTCCGCCCCATCCTCCTTCGCCACCGATGAACAAACCCGATTTTGTGCTCCACATAGGGTTTCCGTCAGTGTCTGCTACATCTGTTTCTAGGTAGACAAGCGCAGCTTTGCCTTTGTCATAAATAGGACCAATTTTTCCAGTTGATACTGCTGTTCCAGCAGCTGGAAGAGGCTGATGCAAGGTGATTGCCTGCTCGGCGTGAAGAAGATTGACTGGGTTGAAGTCACCAAAACTAGGAGTACTTCCACCTCCCATAACTACAACTTGGGTAGGGAAAGCTACCTGATTTATACCGTTACTGTTTTCAGTTGTGAACTCAAGTTCGAAACCTGTTGGATCGGAGACCCCAGCTCCCACACCAAGCGCGTACAACAAACTGTCTTTTGAAGTCCATGAAAACTCTGCAGGTTCTCCTATGGATCCCGAAGCATCTGGATTAATTGGCATTTGTTCCCTCCTACTTTCTAAATATGAATCTATGCAATTGAAAGCTCATAGCCAACAAAGGTGGTAAATAAGAAAACAAGTTGCCTCGATTAGAGTGTTTTCATAATGAATTTGTCTCCGAAACTGATCGACGAAAGCTCTTTAAGAGAATGGTTCAACGCGCAAGGGCTCGGACGAGGTGAAGAGATTTCTTTTGAACGTGTAAAAGCTGGTGAATCAAATGAAGTTTTTATAGTTAAACGCTCTAACGATTTCTGGGTCCTGAGAAGGCCATCATTAGTTCCTTTGTCTTTCGATGGTTCAAACAGGATTATGGAAAGAGAATTCAGATTTCAATCTGCCCTAGAGGGGACAAAAGTCCCTCATGCAAAAGCGATTTCTTTATGTACTGATATTTCAGTAACAGGTTCTTTTTTCTATGTGATGGAATGGGTAGACGGTCTAGTTCCTTCTGATCCAATTCCTGAAGAATTGGGTGGCATGGATTCGTATCATGACATTGCTATTCAACTTCTTAAAGCATTGGGAGAATTGGCGTCAATTGACTATCAGAGTGCTGGCTTATCAGATTTAGGACGTCCCGAAGGTTTTCTAGAAAGACAAGTAGGACGATGGAAAGGTCAACTCGACTCATACCAAAACAGGGAAATACCTGGAATAGAAGCTGTTGCGAAATGGTTAGATGAGAATACGCCAAAACGTTCAACAACAGGGATAATGCATGGCGATTACAACTTTCATAACATGCTTTTTTCCAAAGAAAAAAAACCTAGTTTATTAGCTGTTTTAGATTGGGAAAATGCAACCATAGGAGACCCCCTCATGGATTTGGGGTATTTAATGGGAACACTAAATTTTGAAAATAAGAACATGCCTGATAGATCACAAGCGGTTTCTTTATGGGCGGACCGGTCGGGAATCAAACCGGAATCACTCGGCTGGTACGTTGTGATGAGTAAGTTCAAACTTGCCTGCATGTTAGAAGGCGTCTATGTACGCCAAGTTGAAGACACAACCAGAAAAACGACACCTTTTTTAGGTGAAATGGTAGTTAGTCTCATCGATCAAGCAATTCAGTTCATTCCAGAAGCTTCAGACTGGTAAAAATCAGATTTGAAGAATAATAAATAAAAATTTCTTTAATAAAAGGTTTCGTTTTGATCCTCTTTGATGAAATTAATTTCATCTATTAGCTATTAATGAATTCATCAAGGTAAGTTTTCACAAAAGATTAGTAGGCGAGGCTGGGAGGTTTAATGGACAACAATGATAAAAATCTGTCCGGTTCTCGTCGTTTTACTTACTCGAGGTGGGACGGAACCCAACGAATATCAGAATTAGATGCCAATTCTTTAATGGAAGCTCTGGGAGATGAGCTTATTGAAAACGGAGATCCTAATTCAGCTTTACGAAGGTTGATGCAAAGAGGTTTGGATTTTGACGGTGGACATTTAGAAGGCTTGAGAGAAATACTTCAAAAGTTACGTCAGAAGAGACAAGAAACCATTGAACAGCACAATTTGGGTGGTGTTTATGACGAAATTAATGAAGCTCTAGAACAAGTAATGGCAACCGAGCGGGAATCGTTAGATGCAGTAGAAAATAGATTTAGAGATGATGAGCGACAAGAAGAAATCAACAAAGAAGCTCTGCAAGCTAGACGTGATGAACTCGACATGTTGGAGCATGAAAACCTAGCGAGTCGAGTAAAAGGTTTAACCGACTACGACTTTACTTCGAATGCTGCAGCTCAAAGATTTGAAGAACTCGTCGAGGATTTACGTGAACAGTTGATGCAACAAGCGATTGATCAAATGGCCGGTGAAATGAAAAACATGAGTTCGGAAGACATGTCAAGGATGAAAGATATGTTGTCTGCTTTGAATCAGATGCTGAATGAACATCAGCAAGGTGAAAATTCAGATTTTGAAAAATTTATGGAAGAGTATGGTGATTTTTTTCCTGAAAACCCTCAAAGTCTTGAAGAACTTTTAGAAGTCATGGCTCAAAGAATGGCGACTATGGCTCAGATTTTAAATTCTATGACCCCCGAACAAAGAGCACAGTTAGAAGAACTTTCAGAACAGCTTCTAGAAGATATGGATTTGCGTTGGCAAATGGATCAATTGTCAGAGAATCTGAGAGAAGCTTTTCCGAAAATGGGGTGGGAGCAATCAGTTGAATTCCAAGGAGATGATTCTTTGAATCTCCCAGAAGCAATTCAGACTTTCGAAGATCTTGCAGATTTAGATCGGTTGGATCAAATGTTGCGAAACGTTTCAAATCCTGGAGCGTTATCAGAGGTAGATACCGAAAAAGTAAGAGAACTTCTAGGTGACGAATCAGCCGAGAGTCTTGAGCGACTCGCTGAAATGAGCAAGATGCTTGAAGAAGCAGGATTGGTTGAAAACAAAGATGGTCAACTTAGTTTGACTCCTAAAGCAATTAGAAAGTTAGGCCAAAATGCTTTAGGAGATCTTTACAGGCAGCTTTCAAAAGATCGTGCTGGTAGGCACAATGCTGAAAAAACTGGTGCGGGTCACGAACGAGACTACGCAACGAAGAGCTACGAGTTTGGTGATCCTTTCAATTTGAATATTGAACGAACAGTTAGAAACGGACTTGTTCGTAATGGTTCAGGAACACCTGTCGATATTAAACCTGAGGATTTCGAGATTGAACGCACAGAGGCAACTGTTCAAGCTTCAACAGTTTTGATGCTTGATTTGTCGCTTTCAATGCCGATGCGTGACAATTTTTTACCTGCAAAGAAAGTGGCAATGGCCCTTAATTCTTTGATATCTGGTCAATTTCCTAGAGATTTTTTAGGTGTAGTTACTTTTAGCGAAATTGCTAGAGAGATACGACCGGAAAAACTTCCAGAAGTTTCTTGGGATTATGTTTACGGAACGAATATGCAGCACGGTTTAGCGCTCTCTAGGAAGATGCTGGCGAAAGAGAGCGGGACTAAACAAATAATTATGGTCACAGATGGAGAGCCAACAGCTCATATAACTGAAGATGGTTTCCCTTTTTTCAATTATCCGCCTTCCTCTGAAACAATAGAGAAAACTCTTTTAGAAGTTAAACGTTGCACACGTGATGATATTCGAATAAATATTTTTGTTTTAGATGCGACTCCGTATCTAATACGTTTCATTGAGCACGTAACCAAAATGAACGGTGGGAGAGCGTTTTTTACTACCAATCAGAGTTTGGGAGACTATCTACTCGTTGATTTTGTCGAGCAACGTCGAACATTTACCTCTTCAAGGTAAAACCAAAAACCTACATTTTCAGTAATTTTTTTGTTTTTTATCTTCGCGGTATTGCTTTTTCACTAATAACAATGGTGTAATTACATCATGGGAATCTATGCGAAAGCTGATCTAGATACGTCATGGCAAGATGAGGCAAATTGCCTTGGTGTTGATCCTGACTTGTTTTTTCCTGAAAGAGGAGCAAGTACTCGCGAAGCCAAAGAAGTATGTCAAGGGTGCGTAGTAAAAGATGATTGTCTTGAGTTTGCATTACAGAATGGCGAAAAGTTTGGTATTTGGGGTGGAATGAGCGAAAGAGAAAGACGTCGAATTAGACGCCAGCGTGCTCTTGAAAGAGCTGCTATTGCTGAACGCACCGCAGAAATTGAAAGATTAGCTGATCATCGAAGTGCTTAAGCACGCCGCCTAGAGCTATACGCGGCTAACCTTTAATTATGAACACACTTGCGTTTTTAAGCAGCAACGAATTAATCATCGTTGCAATTGTGGCAGTCGTTCTTTTTGGCGGCAGTCAACTTCCGAAACTGGCCCGAAACCTTGGACGCGCACAACGTGAGCTCCAGGAAGGAATGGCTGAAGGTTCCAAGGAAGATACTGACGAGACCGAAAATAAAGACGAATCCTCTTAACAAAAGAATTTATATTCTCCTGAAGTGTTCTTATCGGTAAACTTTTGCCTACGACTAAATAAGGGAAAGATGCTCTCATGAGTGACATCAGCGAAGATCAAGTTCAGCAAGCTCCAGTAGGAGAAGTTCAAGTAATTTATCTTGGGCCAGCCGCTCCTCACTGGGAGGTACGATCTGGGTTTGGTGATCCAAAACTTGTTGAATCTTTCCAAGATCGCATCAGCGCCCGTCTTATGCTTCTTCCCCCGCATGACCCTCAATTCAGACGGAATCGTGAACGGATAAACCGTGACGCGGAACGTGAAAATGTTCTAATCACATGGGATTTGGGTTATGTAGAGGAAGAAGAGACAGAAGGACAATAAATATTTTTTAAGCCGCTGGTAAAAGTTCCCGGCGTTCTTTTCTAATTCTGCGACGTTGCCTTTCAGAACAACCACCCCAAACACCGTGATTTATTTTGTAGGTTAAGGCGTAATCCAAACAGAGGCTTGCTACAGGGCATCTATTGCATATGCTTTTTGCTATTTCAACGCCTACCCCATCACTTGGAAAGAAAGCATCAGGATTAGTATCCGCACAGTTACCTTTTGACATCCATTTTGTATTCATTAATTAATCTCCTAGTTTCGCTTGCAGAACCATTTCTCTCACAAACGACATAAAACTGGCGTAAAATTTCAATTTTTTTTAGAATTTAAAAATGAAAGAGTCACTGTTTTATTTCTAATTTTGTGTATTGTTTGCTTGAAAGCTATGTATTCCATTCAGTTTTTTAAAGGTTCAAATTGAGTTCTTCTCCCTCCGCGTTCTCAGATAGATCTTTAGATAAGAGGCAAGTTCCAACTCTTCTAAGAGCATTTTTAGTACTAGCACTTCTTTATTTATTTCTAACAGGCGTTGAGTTATTAGGTGGAGGTTTCAAAAGCTTAGGAAAAGACTTGGTTGATGGCCTTTTTGAAGGCGTATCAAATCCTATAGGTGGACTTTTTGTCGGATTACTGGCAACAGTTTTAGTTCAATCCTCCTCGGTATCAACATCGGTAATAGTTGGGCTAGTAGCAGCTGGTGTCGTCACCACCGGCGACGCGGTGCCAATGATCATGGGAGCAAATTTAGGAACAACAGTCACAAACACTTTGGCTTCACTTGGACACGTAAGGCACGACATCGAATTTAAACGTGCTTTCGCTGCCGCAACTGTGCACGATTTTTTCAATATTTTAGCAGTTCTAGTTTTTCTGCCCATTGAATTAATAACTGGCTATTTGTCTTCTTCGGCAAGCTGGTTAACAGATACTCTCATTGGTTCGTCAGGAAGCGATTTTAAAAGTCCACTAAAAGAGGCTGTAAAAATGCCTGCGAAATGGGTAAAAGAACTTTTATCTAATCTTGGAGCCAATGGAGATATTAAGGGTGGCTTGATGATCGTAATCGGTTTAGCGTTCATCTTTATTTCTTTGGCATACATAACTAAAAATATGCGTCTTCTCGTCGCGGACCGTGTGGAAACTGCGATTAATCACGCTTTGGGTGCGGGTTCAGGAATAGTTGCAATATTAATTGGAGCTGTTATCACAGTTTCAGTTCAGTCTTCTTCTATAACCACTTCAGTTCTTGTTCCACTTGCAGCTTCAGGAGTTTTAACGCTCGGAAATATTTATCCGGTTACCTTAGGAGCAAACATAGGCACCACAGTTACTGCTCTTTTAGCATCATTGGCCACCGGTAGCCCGGCGGCGGTAACTGTGGCAATTGTTCATACCTTGTTTAATATCAGCGGAATTCTTGTCTTTTATCCGATAAAAAAATTAAGAGAAATACCCATACATATGGCTAACAGGCTCTCAAATGTTGCCGCTGAACGCCGTTCTTTAGCTATTGCATACACGCTCACGGCCTTTGTAATTGTGCCGCTTTTAGGGGTTTTGATACTTAGATAAAAGCATATTAAGAACACTTAAAAAATTAGAAGTAAACTTCATATGAACATAGGAGAATAATTATGGTAATGAGTTTCTTTCGCCGCCCAGAAGAAAGCGGACTCGAAAACATAGAATCGCAAGTTCAACGCATGGTTAACGATGCACGGCATACTTTTGATCTCGCGCTTAGCGCCGTGACGGGTGGAGCCGTTGAAACAGTAGCCGATGAAATAAGAGAAACAGATCGACAAATAAACGCTACTGAAGTCGAGATTCGACGAGCTTTATTAGTTCACGCTTCTGTCCATGGAGGAATCGACACTCCAGAAGTTCTTGCTTTCATGAACATGATCAAAGATCTGGAACGTATCGGTGATTACAACAAAAACATTTTTGATTTAGCTGAAGAAGGAGTTTCGTTCACAGAATCGCCTGAAATTGAAACGATCCTCTCATTACGAGACGAAGTCTCATCAAGGATTTCTCTGATGGGTGAAATTCTAAGTATGCGAGATGAAGAAAGAGCACGTACATACATTGAGCGTGGAGATGAAATGAGAAAAGATTTCGATCGACGCGTCAATGAACTTCTTCATTCAACAGAGGAGGCCGTTACAGCCGTTCCTAGAGCTCTTCTTTTTCGTTTTCTTAAAAGAGTAAGTGCTCATTCATCAAATGTTGTTTCAGCAGTAGTCATGCCCGTAGATCAACTCGACTATTATGACGAATCAGAAGATACGAGAAATTAAAAATACCGTTAGAAGTTTCTTAAAAAGCTGATGAAGACGTTTGAAATTTTATGATCTAAATTGATTTGTGCTTTATTATTTAGAAGTATGAGAAGTATCGATCAACTAGATGAAGTGCTTAATTGAAATTTCTTATTACAAACGATGACGGAATTGATTCAAAAGGCTTATACGCGCTAGCACAAACAGTTGCAGAACTAGGACACGAAGCCGTGGTAGCCGCACCTTCAAAAAACATGAGTGGTGTTTCAGCTTCGCTCATGCCATTCGATGACCATGACAGAGTAGCAGTAGAAGAATTAGAAATCCCAGACCTTGAAGGCATCAAATCATTTTCAGTAGGTGCACCCCCCGCCCTAATTGTCATGCTCTCGATGCTCGGAGGTTTCGGAGACCCACCTGACATGGTTGCTTCAGGAGTTAATCTAGGTCCAAACACAGGCCGGTCAACTTTGTTTTCAGGAACAATCGCAGCTGTAAAAACGGCAGCAAGATTTGACCGTTCAGGAATAGCCGTGAGCATCAATTACCATCCCTCTATTGACACACACGAATATTGGGAGACCGCGAAGGAAATGACAGCCCAACCTCTCCAATGGTTAACTTCAGCTCCAAATGCAACAATGCTAAATTTGAACATTCCAAACAAACCCTTAAAAGAAGTCCTTGGGTTCCGCCAAGCCGATTTAGCGCACATAGGAAGAGTTCAAACAGTAATAACTTCTAAAGACTCAACCGGCATAGACATAGAACTCGAACCATGTAACGACCCAGTACCTGAAGGAACAGATTCAGCTCTTTTAGAAAAAGACTACGCAACAGCTACAACACTAGAACCAGCCAAAGAAGCAGATATAGATCTACCAACTGAACAATGGGAATAGTCCTATACCTAGTGGAAGATTTACTTACTCAAATTGACGTAACCTGAAACTGTGAGCGTCAAGGAAACAAAACCCCCCCTCAGCCCATTTACAAGAATGGCCGTCACACACCTCTCAAGTGCAGCCGCAGACGCAATGATCGCAGTGGCGCTAGCAGGTTCACTCTTTTTTCTTGACCCAGACTCAGCAAGACCAAAAATAGCCCTGTATCTCCTTTTAACCATCGCACCATTCGCAATCGTCACTCCACTCATAGGTCCTTTCATGGACCGAATCGCTGGTGGTCGAAGAACAATGATTCTCATAACACTGCTCGCACGCGCAACTCTGGCAACACTTCTTGCCCTGTACATCGAAAGTCTCGCCCTTTTCCCAATCGCTTTCGGAATTCTCGTATTTCAAAAAGCCTATTCAGTAGCGAAAAGCGCTGTGGTCCCAAAATTAGTGAGTTCAGAAAGAGATCTAGTAGAAGCGAATTCTAAACTGGCGCTCCTAAGCGCAGTCGGAAGTTTTCTCGGAGCCTCAATCGGAGGACTAGCTCTCCTAATAGGTTCATCCTGGCCTGCGAAAATTGCAGTAATAGGATTCACACTGACTTTAGTCTTAGCAGTTCAAATTCCTAAAATCACTGTTGCAACCACACCAGCAACACAAGGAGAAAAAATAGAACTGCGTTCATCAGGAATAATAAACGCAGCTACAGCAATGGCAGTTCTAAGAGCCGCTGTGGGTTTCATGACTTTCCTACTCGCATTCGAATTCAGAGGAGGTGAAGAAGGCGTACCAATGGAAGGAACAGGCCGTGCATCAGGTGTAGCTACCGGATTAATAAGAGATCAAGACATTCTCGGAACTCCTGGAGCCCCAGTCTGGCATTACGGTGCCGTTCTCGCGTGTGCAAGCGGTGGAGCTCTCTTTGGGGCACGTATGGCACCACGGCTAAGAATGTTAATGGTCGAAGAAAGAATTATCTCAGGCGTCCTCTTCATAGCTTTCGCTGGAACAGTATCTGCTTCGTGGCTTCCATCAATTTCGGGAGCCATGGTTGTTTCTTTGCTTTTAGCCGGGTCTGCAGGATCGGCTAAATTAGCGTTCGACTCGCTCGTTCAAAGAGATGCACCAGATGCAAATCATGGAAGGTCTTTCGCTCTTTTCGAAGGAAGATTTCAACTCAGCTGGGCATTCGGATCACTTATAGCTTTGTTAATTGCAATGCTTCCAATACAAGTCGGCTATTTCACGATGGCGCTTGGCGTAGGACTAGGTCTAGTTTTTTACCTGCCACGCACACGAGAAGCTCGTAAAGCACAAAAAATTATCACACCTGAAGAACCTCAAAAACCTGATGGTCAACTTGGCTTTTGGACAAGAAGCACTGAGGAAGAAAACTAGTTTCCAGTTTCCAAGTCTAATCTCGCCAACCACAACCCTGGAGCATCAACCTCACTAGGAGTCGGCAGATTGGATTCATCAACCCAAAGTCGATCCAGACCCTTAGAACCTACCCTGTCAACAACTCCATCAATAAAAGAGACACCGCGATCTACCTGTTCTTGAGTCAGATTTAAACCCAAAATCTTCTCCACGAAACGATCGGCTTCCCCAGTTTCAACGCGACGTCTCCGCAGAGCTTCGGTCATCATCGGGTAAGAAGGAATTAGATCATTCCCTATCTGATCCATTGTGTAGTCAACGAAACCAATAATTACTGCAACAAGTGCTTCCAAATAAGGCAAAAGAGCCTCTTGCTGAGGTGAACGAACCGCACCTAATACCATTTCAGGATTTAAAACATTTTGTAAAGAAGCCAAACCCTCCAGTCCTTCTCCAATTTCGATTTCCCCAAATTGATCTTGAATTACCGAAGGGTCATTACTAAAACTTTCAGCATGCTGAGTTAACAATCCACTCAGATTTTTCCTGATATGAGGAATTCCTAAAACAGCATGATGGGTAACTTCATGAAGACAAATCCAAAGCCTCAAATCTTCTTTAGGGATACTCCAGTCTTCCCCAAAAGAATCAATATTAGGCGCAACCAGAAGAATACGATCATCTTCACGCGGTATCGGAAGATCGTAGGTACCAAGACACCTACTAGCAAGATGACCGACCATTGTCCCCGTAGTCATTTCTGCCATCATTGGAGCAAGTAAAGCCATCATTTGACTAATTTCAGAAGGAATATCATCAAAGTCTTCAACTTCATTGGTTCCTATAGAAGCCAATCCGACAAGCAAAGGTTTGAGCGCATCTAAAGAATGTGTTGCCCAACCGGCTTTAGTTACGGGTTCAATTGTTAAAGATCCGCTACGAGAGGGAGGTAAACCCGTCACTTTGTTAACGTGCAGTTCGGCTACTCTCAAAAGATTCTCAAACTCCATTCTTTCAACAGGATCAACGTTGGGTTCGCTAGTTCCACCCGATGCAATGGCCATCGCTATTTGCTTAGCTGATTGTCCACTTTGTTGTGAAAAAGATTTAAAAATCTCATTCAAAAATGACATATCAGAGAACGGATTATCATCATCTGGGTCAGATGGATCGAAGAACTCCACACTTGCATCGTAGATTCAAAAAATTGTTTAGCGTTGATTTTTATGGAAACAAAATTATAGAAATAAATACTTTTTAATAAAAATAAAATTCTTATACCACAACGGTTAATAAAGACATGCAAGCATCCGCTATTGTGCTCATCATATGCGTAACATTTATTATCTACTAAAGATTTCAAAATGACGCTTTCCCCACCGACTAACAGTGACACTTGGATTGGTTTAGAAAACCAAACCCTTCCAGTGGGCGAAGCTTTGGAGTGGGCAAATCAGCCAGAGTGTGGAGCCGTAGTTCTTTTTACGGGCAATATTAGAAATCATGCAGAAGGTCGCTCAAATGTGACGGAAATAAGTTATGAATCATATGAGGAACAAGCTTTACCGCGGTTAGAGAAAATTGCCGAGAAAGCCCGAGAGTATTGGCCAGAAGTAAAAAGAATAGTGATGTTGCATCGAATAGGAAGACTTGAAATCGGCGAAACAGCAGTAATAGTTTTAGCTTCTTCAGCACACAGGGAAGGTGCTTTCTCTGCGGGACGATGGTGTATAGACACACTGAAAAAAACTGTTCCAATTTGGAAATCTGAAACTTGGGAAGGCGGGAGCGACTGGGGGCTTGACGCTCAACACATTACTGAAGTGGAAGAAATGGATTCTTTTAAATCTGGTAGTGAAAACTGATGAATACGAATTTAATTTTTTTAGCAGGAACAGTAGTTGTAGCTGTAGTTGGTTCAATTGTTCTTTGGTTGCTTACAAGGCCCAGAACACGTTCGGCAACTCCTAATGAGGTGCAGAAGATTTTGCGAGGTTCATCACAAAGAAAACCTAGACGGATGCAAAACCCAGATGGTATAAGAGTGATAGGCAGTGAAGAGAAAATAGAAACCCAAATAGAACGCGAAGATTGAAATGGCAAGAGATTTAGCTATCGACCTTGGCACAGCAAACACTTTGGTTTATGCACGAAGTGAAGGCATAGTGCTGGCGGAACCTTCCGTGATTGCTTTAAATGAAAATAATCGTGAAGTTTTGGCAATGGGTTCAGATGCATGGAACATGATTGGAAGAACTCCAGCTCATATAGTTGCTCATCGACCACTGAGAAAAGGAGCGATTACAGATTTTGATATAACCCAAAGAATGGTCCGCCTCATTCTTCAAAGAGCAGGAGTAAGTCGTTTTAACAAACCACGAGTCGTTATTTGTGTACCTTCTGCAATTACACCTGTGGAGAGGCGTGCAGTGACTGAAGCCTGTAAGCGAGCAGGAGCTTCAGATGCACAACTGATCGAACAACCTTTAGCAGCGGCTATAGGAGCAAACCTTCCAATAGGTGAAGCATTTGGAAGCATGGTTGTTGATATAGGTGGTGGCACGTCAGAAACGGCATTACTTTCTTTGGGTGGAATAGTCGAAATAGAAGCTAAACGTGTCGGATCTTTTGACATAGATGAAGCAATTCAAAACTATATAAGAAGAGAATATGGATTAGCGATAGGTGAGAGAACAGCTGAAGAAATAAAATGGACGGTCGGTTCCGCTGCAGAAACACCAGGTGAAGGCAGAGCAGAAGTTCGAGGACGTGAAATGTTCACTGGTATGCCAAAAACAGTTGTTCTACACCCCTATGAGATCAGAACAGCAATTGAAGAACCAGTTTCGGTGATGGTTGATTCAGTAGTTTCTTGTCTAGGTAAAGCCCCACCTGAACTCGCTCAGGATCTTTTAACTAGTGGAATTTATCTTGTAGGAGGAGGAAGCCTTTTGCGTGGGTTAGAAAGTCGAATAGCACAAGAAACCGGAGTGCCAGTGGTCCATGCAGAATCGCCGATGGAGTGTGTGGTTCTAGGAGCTGGCCAACTTGTTGAAGATTTTGATGCAATGCGGGCAATGTTTATGGAAGCGAGACGTTAAAAATTAATCTGGTCGTGGTCCAATTTCAACTGGGCTGATCACCCTATTTGCATCTAGTAGATCTTCAGCTATTTGTCTTACTTGCCAGTCTCTGTCATCTAGAGATTTTTTAAGAGCTTCTTCAACTTTTGGATCATCAAAAGCTGCTAAAGCAATTACTGCTCGACGTCTTATCGCAGGCTTATCTTTAAGAGCTTCAAGTATAGTTTCGAGTCCTAGAGGTGAACCTGTAGCTCCAAGAGCAGCAACAGCAGCTTCTCGACATAGTTGATCTGTATGACCATTAGCGATCGCGCAAAGTTTATTAATTAATTTTTCAGTTGGATTTTCTTTTTCTCCAGCAGCCCAACATGCTGTTTCGATAACTAAAGGGTCTTTATCATTGAACACGTTAAAAGGAATCTTGTCGGGTCTTTTTGCCAGCAACTCAACTACCCTTTTGCGAACTCCAGGAGAAGGATCAGAAATAAATTTACTGAGAGTTTTTTCTGAAAGCTTTCCTAATTTTTCTAAAGAGCTAAGAGCAGCTTCTCTTACTTTTGGATCTTTATCCTTTAATAAGGAAATCGCTAATTTATGGTCACCTGAAAATCTAGAAAGAATAGCTTTTCGTCTATTTAAAGCAGTTGGATCCATTTAGCCGATTGCCTGTTCTAACAGGAAACCTCCTGCGAAGATAATCAGTCCGATAAGAGAAGCTAAAATAATTCCACCAAAAATAACGAAGAGCCCGAGAAAAATAAGAGATCTTAACCTATGCCACCACCGTATTTTTGCTGATTTACCTAAAGTGATTCGGTGTGGAGGTTGGAACCAAACTCCTAGTCTAGCTACCGGGCTCCATCCTTTATCTGCTGCGCGTTCAGTCCTGCCATCTGGTGGGAAAGGCGAACTAAAGATGTGTCTTATTCTGTAAAAAATCTGAATTCCTTAAAAGTCTTTTTGTAATTTAATCATGACAGTTAATGCAACTGCAGTCAGGAATTTAAAAATACATTAATAAAAAAATGTAAAGTCTAAGAAAACCTATGGATACGGTAATCGCGAATAGCGCGAGAAAATTTAATGGACAGAAAAATATCAAAAAAGTGGAAAATAGGAATATTATTTTTTCTTTTAATTGGATTTTTGACGTCAATGACTTTCATCCAACTTCCTTATTTCGCTTTTAAACCAGGATCAGTAAACGAATTATCGCGCAGGATTGTTGTTTCTAAAGGGAGAAGTTTTGAACCGTCTGGTGAAATTCACTTCACTACAATTTCACAAGATTCGTCGATAAATGGATGGGAGTTTCTTGAAGGAACCTTTAAAGAATCTGTTCATTTAATTGATGAGGACTCAATTTTGGGAACAAGAAATAGAGATGAAAATCAAACTTTTAACTTCGATTTAATGCGAGTTTCCAAATCGACAGCTGTATCGGTCGCATTAAGCCATTTAGGTTTGGAACCATATAAAGCCACAGGTGTTGGAATCGCCTCAGTTGGAGGCCCATCTGAAGGTATTCTTACGACTTCTGACGTGATAGTTGCAGTCAATGAAAAAGAAGTCTTAACAGATCAAGATTTGATTATTGAGATCAGAGAACACAACCCTTCTGAAATCATTCAACTTAATGTTGAGAAAATAGATGGTTCGGATCCACGAAAAATCTCAATTGAACTCGGCGCACGCGAAGATGAACCGTCAGTTGCATTTCTGGGAATAGCACCGCAGACTCGCATAGAAGATAACGACGACTTGCCTGTACAGGTTCTGGTTAACACAGGAAGGATTGGAGGAAACTCAGCAGGTCTAGCCCTCACACTATCTGTGTTAGATATTTTGACTCCAGGAGAATTAACAGCAGGATTTCAGATTGCTACAACAGGCACAATCAATCTCGAAGGAAATGTAGGCAACATAGGCGGAGTGGAACAAAAAACCATTACTGCCCGCGAAGCAGGAATGGACTTATTTTTAGTGCCTAAAAATTCTCTTGAAAAAGCTAAGAAACATGCTGGCAAAATGAGAGTCGAAGGGGTTGTGAATTTAGACGATGCTTTAAAAGTTCTTACCGATTTGGGTGGGAACGGCGATTCATTAGAACTGCCAAAAAATTCATAATCTAGTTTCCAGCACGTTTCTCTCAATAAGGCCCCAGTAAGCTAAAAGAATGCGATCTAGATTCATAGATTTCATAGAAAGAGAATTTAACAATGCAACCTGAAGACGCTCCACCGCAGCGACTACGAGTTCCGCCACGTCGAGGGAGACGAGGATCAGTAGGGCGTTTTAGGTTAATAATTTTTGGAGTAATTGCAGTCGGTCTTTTCCTCCTCATGTCTTTAAGAGGACTAGCAGGCTTTTATACAGATTTCTTATGGTTCGATTCGTTAGGTCAAAATGACGTATTTAAAGCAGTCATAGGAGCACAGGTAGTTCTCGTATTACTCTTTATGCTCCTGTTTTTTCTAATTCTTTTTGGAAACTTGACAGTCGCCCAACGTTTAGCGCCAAGAATAAGACCAGCAGGTCCAGAAGAGGACCTACTAGTCCATTACCACACTTTTATAGGCAAAAGAGACAGACTCGTTCGCATACTTTTTTCAGCTTTTTTTGCACTGATAGCCGGATTGAGGGTCTCTGACAAATGGCAAGACTGGCTTTTGTTCACAAACAGGGCAGACGTCGGAGTTACTGATGCACAGTTTGACAAAGATATAGGTTTCTACATCTTTGAATTACCTTTCTTTAACTTCGTAGTTGATTGGGTATTTGGAACCCTTTTAGTAACAATTATTTTTACGGCCATAACTCACTATCTAAATGGTGGTATCAGATTTCAAACAACAGGTGAGAGAGTCAGGCCTCAAGTTAAAGCGCATCTATCTGTGCTACTCGCAGCTATAGCTTTAGTTCGAGCGGCGAACTACTGGTTGGCCAGATATGAGTTGACTACCTCAGACCGAGGCGCTGTTGACGGAGCGACTTATACAGACGTAAAAGCTCAACTTCCTGCTACGAATTTATTAATCCTCATTTCTTTATTAGCAGTAATTCTTTTGGTCGTTAACATTCGTAGACGAGGATGGGTCTTACCTACACTTGCAGTCGGCTTATGGGCTTTCGTTGCAGTAGTCGTGGGAAGCATCTACCCAGCAGTCATACAAAACTTTCGTGTTGAGCCCGCAGAATCAGAAAAAGAAGCTCCCTATATCGAAAGGAATATTCTCGCTACAAGAGAGGCTTACGGATTGGATGAAATTGACGAAATCCAATTAACAGATTTTGATAACAGCATCACTGCAAATGATTTAAAAAATAATTCAGCAACAGTTAGAAACATAAGAATTTTGGATCCACTTGTGGTTCAGGCAACTTTTGACCGTCTTCAGGGGGAAAGAGAGTTTTATCGATTTTCTGATGTTTTAGATACCGACCGGTATGAAGTAAATGGAGAAACAACTCAGGTTTTACTTGGAGCAAGAGAACTTAACTTAAATGAAACCCGTTCATGGGAGAACCAGCACGTTGCATTTACTCACGGTTATGGTCTTGCTTTGGCACCAGTTTCAAGAGTTAAAGGTTCTGGAGATCCCGATTTCTTAATAGGAGACTTACCAGTATCAATTGACGAATCAATCGACGTTACCCTCGATAGACCTCAAATATATGTAGGCGAAAATCTAGACGGATATGCGGTTTTAGGAGCGAGTCGAAACGAAGTTGATTACACAGATGAAAATCAACAAACGCTTGCAGTCCGATATGAAGAATTAGGTGGCGATGGTGGAGTTGGCATGGGGTCTTTATTCCGCAAAATCGCTTTTGCTCTTCGATTTGGTCAAATAGAACCCCTTATCTCAAATTTTGTAACAGAAGACTCCAAAGTAATGTTTGTTCGCGATGTGCGAGAAAGAGTTGAAAAACTTGCACCTTTCTTACATTTTGATGCTGATCCTTATCCGGTATTAGATAGTGGACGAATTATTTATGTGATAGATGGCTACACCACAACAGACCGTTATCCGTACGCTCAAAACGCCCCAATAGCAGAACTTCCAAGAAAGAGTGGATTACGCCACGATTTCAACTATGTAAGGAACTCAGTTAAAGCAACAGTTGATGCTTTCACGGGTGAAGTAATTTTCTACATTGTTGACTCAGAAGATCCATTAATAAATGCTTACCAAAGAGCATTTGAAGGCCTATTTAAACCAATGGATGAGATGCCCGATTCTTTAATCGAACACGTACGTTATCCAGAAGATTTATTCCGAGTTCAAACAGAACTTTGGGGTAAATATCACGTTGAAGACACAGAGAATTTTTATCAAAGAGCTGCGGAATGGGCAGTTTCTCAAGATCCAGGTAGAACTGGAGAAGGCGCGGCAAATTTAGCGATTGTTAATGAACAGGGAATCCGAGTTGGTAGTAGAGATATGAGAATGTCTCCGTACAGAACAATCGTGGAACTACCCGACTCTGATGAAGCTGAATATGTAGTCTTAAGAGCTTTCGTTCCACTAGATGAGGAAGATACACGTAAAGAACTTGCGGCATTTATAGTAGGTCGAAGCGACAAAGACAATTACGGCAAATTGGCCGTATACAGGCCCCCTTCATCAAACTTTGACGGACCGGCTCTAGCAGAGGAAAGAATTCGTAATGATGAAGAAGTAGCTAGTCTTCAAACCTTATTAAGCCAACGAGGTTCAACGGTATTGTTCGGAGAACTTCTATTGGTACCAATAGAAGACTCAATACTCTATGTCCGTCCTTTATATGTGCAAGCTGAAGGCGACAGCACAGTTCCAGAACTAGTACAGGTAATTGTCGCAGTAGGTGAAGATGTAGTGATGGCTGATTCTTTACAGGAAGCACTTGAAACTCTTACGGATTCTTCTCTATCTGAACTATTCGATGGAATAGGTTCTGGAAAATCTACTAAAACGCAAATTGATGAAAAAGACGAAACGCAGACAGAACCTGTTTCCACAATTGAATTGTCAGATATTACTGAAAATGTTGCAGAAATCATCGCTGAGATAGATCGTCTACAAAAAGCCTCAGCTACAGCTTTGGCTAACGACCCTGCAGATTGGGAAGAATTTGGTCGATTACAAGCACAAATTCAAGAGCTTGTTAATGCCCTAGCGGTTGAGGCTTCTTAATAGCGGGTTCAATTTAGTGGCTGCCAGCCACCAGTTTTCTTATTTTCTTGTTTTCTTACAGGTGAGTCAGATGCAAGGTCGCTAAAGGCTTCGTCACCATCGAGAGACGGAGACATTGTTTCTTCTTCGAAGTTGATTCCAGTATCACCACTAAGAACAGAAATTTTTCCTCTCAGCTCTACAGTCAAACGAGAAAGTTCAGCTGATAGTCGCGCAACATGAAGTTGAGTCTCGAGTATTGCATCTTCATCTGCTGAAGAGCTAGTAGTCCCGAGGACATTAAAATTTTGTTCCAATGATGAAACCCGTTCTTCCAGGTCGCGAATACCATTCACCAAATCAAGCAAAACTTGACTTGTATCATCTGGAATGTCAAATTTTGAACTTTCAGATGAAGCTTTAAGTCTTTTTGATTTTTTTCCCACATTTAAATCGTAGTACCTACGTAGACACATAAGTTTCTTGTTAGTCAAAACATTAAAAGGTTGTGAGATGTTTATTTGTCGGATTGGTTTTTCACCTCTACGGTAATTAGGAATGACAATCGATGATTATAAAAACGTTGTAGTTACAGGAGCCTCAAGTGGAATAGGGGAAGCTGTTGCTAGAAGTCTTAGCCAAGCAGGTCTTAACGTTCATGCAATTGCGCGTCGAAAAGAACGTTTAGAAAAGCTTGCTGAAAACACAAATTGCACAGTGCATACGATGGATGTTTGTGATTCTCAAGAATTTATCGACTTGCTGGAAAAACTTGAAGCCGATGTATTGATTAATAACGCTGGTGTAGGAAGAGGTTATGGAAATTTAGTTGATGCACATTTTGAAGATATTGAAAGAACAATCGACACGAATGTAAAAGCAGCTATTTACGCAGCAAGAGCAGTTCTACCTAGCATGATCAGAAGCCAGAGTGGTCATATTATAAATATTGGTTCGATGGCTGGTCTATACCCTTTGGCCTCGTCGCTATACGGTGCGACTAAAGGTGCCATGCATGTTTTATCGATGGATTTACGTTTAGAACTTCAAGGTACAGGCGTTCGAGTAACTGAAATTTGTCCTGGCCGAGTAAGTACAGAGTTTTATGATGCTGCAATAGATGACCCTGAGATAATTGAACGGAAAAAAAACTCTGGAATAGAAGAAGTGACGAGTGAAGATATTTCTCAAGCAGTTATATATGCATTAAACGCTTCCCAACACGTCAATATTAATCGAATTGAGCTTCAACCAACAGAACAAACTTATGGTGGGATGCAATTTACCCCTAGGTCATCAAAATGAGTTTTACCGGGAAAGTAGCAGTTGTAACTGGGGGTTCTTCTGGAATGGGAGCTGCCACTGTAAAAGCTTTAGCTGCAGCTGGGGCGCAAGTGAATTTGATCGATATTGACAGAAATGGAGCTGAAGGGGTAGCTAAAGAAACCGGTTCGGAAGTTTTCATAGGAGATGTTTCAAATTCAGAATTTTGTGATCTAACAGTCGATTCCATTGTTGATAAGCAAGGCCAGATCGACATATTAGTAAACGCTGCGGGAATTATTTTGCGTGCAGATGCTTTAGATACAAATGATGACAATTGGAAAAGAATTATGGCTGTAAATGTTGACGGAGTCTTTTTTATGTGTCGTTCAGTTCTTCGACACATGGTTACTGCAAAGTCTGGAGCCATAGTAAATTTTGGATCTATATGGGGTGATGTTGCCGCATCAGGGGTGGCTGCATATTGCATAACAAAAGGAGCGGTTCATCAATTAACGAAGGCTTTGGCGCTTGAGCATGCTGAGAATGGAATCAGAGTTAATGCAGTTGCGCCAGGGGAAGTAAATACGCCAATGATCAAATCTGGTAGAGATAAACCTCCGACAGTTGATGAACTACAGGATCTAGCTAACAGGACAATCCCGATGAAACGACTAGCAGAACCTCAAGAAATAGCTGAAGTAGTGCTTTTTTTAGCTTCGGAAAGGTCTAGTTATATGACTGGATCTGTGATCCCAGTCGATGCTGGATATATAGCAAGGTAACTTTTGGTTGGCTCAACGGTCACCCTGCGATACTCTAACGACGCGGGGTGGAGCAGTCTGGTAGCTCGTCGGGCTCATAACCCGAAGGTCGCAAGTTCGAATCTTGCCCCCGCTACTACAGAAACATTAACAGTGAGTTTCTTTGGGGTTGCTTGTGAAGGATGAAAATACTGATAATTACGTAGATAATTATGAAGATGTATCAATCTTTTCTCTAGATTCAGATCGAGAACAATTGCTACACGGCAAACAAACCGAATGTGTTTTCATGTGGACCAATTCATCTGGCGACCCGATAGGGGTCGTTATGAATTATGTAGAAAAAGATGGAAGTTTTTGGCTTACTTGTACTCGACGTAGAAAACGAGTAGCTGCTCTTGAGCAACGACCTCGAGCTTCGATCGCAGTGTCAAGTAGAGGAACAGATATTGGGATGTCTCAAGCTGTCACATACAGAGGAGACATTAAGATTTTCGACGATCAGGTTACTAGCGACTGGTTTTATAGAGCTCTAGCAGAAAAAGTAAGACCAGATAGTAAAAGCCAACAAGACGCTTTCGTGGAACATTTAGATACACCTGGTCGAGTAGTCATTGAACTAATTCCCGATCCGGATGGTCGAATTGGATTTGATTCAGAACAAATGTTTGCAAATAGTCCCGCAGGTAGATCTTCGCATAATAGCTAGTCGGAAATTTGACCGTAAATCGGATCACTTTTATCGCGCACTCCAGCGATAAATTTATTAGGCATTTTTTCGCCAATTGTTTCGATTTTTGTCCAATCGGATCTTAGAAAACGTTTTGATATACGCCATTCATCATTTCGATTTTGGAAGTAATCTATGTATCTCCCACTGAAAGTCCACAACTTCTCAGGACTGTCTTCATCCCCTGGTTGAACGTGGTAGGCAAGAATGTAAGATTCGGCGATTGCACCGTTGTCATTGAAATCTATTTTTGTGTTCGATAAGCGATGTTGAGTAGAGGAATATCTTTTTCTTAATCTCTCGACAACTGGAAGGGCAAAATCTTCAATCGGCACGAACGCATCATCCTGATACCCCTCTAATAAAGCTCCGGGATGGAAAGCGGCGAGAATCGCATCAGGGTCTAATCTGTCTATTCCACGGGTATATGAAAGAAGACAGTTCATTATTTGTTTTTCTGTGTCTTTATAATCACTCATTATTTCCTCAATTCTTTAATCTAATTGGACTGTTTGGATCAAGTACCTCTTGAAGTTCAATAACATTTCCATCCGGATCACGTCCATATGTGGCCCTGATTTTTCCGTTTCCTAGCTGGTCACTTTTAGGAGGAGGAGTATGAAATTTGATTCCCGCATTTAAAAGCCTTTGATATTCGGCATCTATATCAACCACGTCAAAACACAGATGGGTGTAACCGTGGTCACAAACAGGTCGATTTGGATCCCCCCTAGCAGGTTCCGGAGCAGAGTATTCGAAAATTTCTATATGAGTATTGTGTGCTCTAAGCATTACAGAACGCGCTGAAGAGTCTTTCAGCCCGACGATTTGGTCAATTATCTTTCTCTTGTCCCATGAAGTTTCATACACAATTTCGAAACCAAGGACGTCTTTGTAGAAATTAACTAATCTGTTTAGATCAGGTGTTGATATGGCAACATGGTGAATTCCGTTGATCATGACACTCCTAAATTTTTATTCTTGAAAATTTTGTTTTTCTAAACTCTTCTGTGAGAATATTTACTTGAACTTTGATTGAGAGGTAACTAAGCCATGTCAAGCACAGTAATCGGTATTCCTACTGAGATAAAAACCGATGAGAAGCGTGTTTCGTTGACGCCAATGGCGGTCGAAGAGATTACAAGTATTGGAACTCAAGTTGTTGTGCAATCTGGTGCCGGTGAAGGAGCGGGCTTTGAAAATAAACAATACGAGAAAGCTGGAGCCAAAATAGTTGATACAGCTGAAGATGTTTTTAAAGATTCCAGACTCATTGTAAAAGTCAAAGAACCTCAAGAAGATGAACGTAAAATGTTGACATCCGAACATACGCTTTTTACTTATCTTCATTTAGCAGCCGATAAGAAGCAGACGGATGATCTAATATCATCCAACTCAACGTGCATAGCATTTGAAACAGTTACAGATGATCAAGGTTCTTTACCTCTTTTAACTCCTATGTCAGCAATTGCTGGAAGGATGTCGGTACAAGCAGGCGCCCATTGTCTAGAGGCAAGACAAGGAGGTGAAGGTGTTTTACTTGCAGGCGCGCCGGGAGCAGAACCTGGAAGAGTAGTTGTAATCGGTTGTGGAGTAGTCGGAAGTAATGCTGTTCAAATTGCGGTCGGTATGGGTGCAGAAGTAATAGTTTTAGACAGAGATCAAAAAATACTTGATTCTATTGACAAAAAATATTCCGGAAAGGTGAAAACTATTTTTTCAAATGAAAGTGATCTTGTGTCAGAGGTTTTGAAGGCTGACCTGACAATAGGAGCAGTGCTACTACCAGGTGCTAAAGCACCAAAATTGGTGAATAAAGAGATGGTTTCTGAAATGAAATCCGGCTCTGTGATTGTCGACGTAGCAATCGATCAAGGCGGATGTGTAGAGACAGCGCACCCAACGACTCATTCAGACCCAACCTTTGTAATCGATGATGTGGTTCATTATTGCGTTGCAAATATGCCTGGCGCAGTGCCTCGAACAGCAACGATATCTCTTACTAATACAATTCTTCCTTATGTCCTTAATTTGGCGAGTGTGGGCGTCAAGGAGGCGTTAGTTTCAGATTCGAATTTTTTGAATGGCTTAAATGTTTGTGGTGGAAAGATTTGTGAACCAGCAGTAGCAGAAGTTCATGATTTGGATTACATGGATCCAGCAGAAGCGCTTTCTATGTCTTTGAATTAGTTCTCAATAAACAGATGTATAGGGAACATTTTTCTTATAAGCGAGTCTGAATCAGATGAAATGTGTGTTGGTGGTGGCTCTTCTAGTATTTCTTTAACTACTTTATTCGCACGGTCACGAACATCTAATGAACCCGCATCCTTCCAATCGTCAGGGCTTAGACGGTCACCAACCAGAGGGTAAACGTATTCGGTTTGCATCACATCGAGAGTCTGAGTGTGACCTAAAAAGTGCCCAGGTCCATTAATAACGTCCTTTATTACTTCAATAGCAACAGAGTCGTCATTAACTTCAATACCACGGACTGTTCGGGCTATTGAACCAAGCATGTCATTATCAATTACTAATGCTTCTAACGAACAAGACAGTAAGGAAGCTAGCATCCCAGCTGATTCAAAAACAATATTGGCTCCAGCCTGAGCGGCAAGTGTTACTGTAGTTCCTTTTTCATGCCCTGCTTGGTTGTCAGGTAATTTGGAATCCGCCATTCCGGCGGCAACTCCGGAAGGAAGACCGATCCAATTAATAAGTTGAGCTGCTGCAGCATTAAGTATCGCTTCTTCACCTGAACCTCCTGACATTGCTCCTGTTCGCAGGTCAGACACAAAAGGCCACATTCCCATAGTGCATGGGTGTCCAGGAGACATTAAATTCACACAAGTTAAAGCAGCAAGACATTCCGCAAGTGCTTGTGTCAAAGAGCCGGCAAGTGTCGCTGGGGAGGTAGCACCAGCCTGACCAGCTGAAAGTAAATTTATGGGCATCCCGACACGAACCTGTTCAGCCATACAAAGAGTTGACTCTTCAGCAAATCTCAAAGGTGGGACAACGAAAGTATTGTTGGCTATACAAAAAGGACGTTTGCGAAACTCATCCGAATCAGGGTCTCCTGTAAGGGCGATATTGAACATTTTAGACATGTCGTGAACATGATCAGGATGAAAAAAAGATGTGCCAATTGGTTTGGTAGTGCTACTCATAGCTGCATACGCGGTATTAAAATCCAAATCTTTGGAAGACTCCATATCACGTGCCACGACGGTTCTAACGTACATATGTATGTTGTCAGATTTGTCAATTATTCTTCCAACATTGTAAATGTCTTTAAGTTGGCTGTCTCTAAAAGTAGATGTTTCATGATCAAGTATCAAAACAGCAGCTCCACCAGTTGAAAAATGGACTCGATCACCCCCGATTTCAAGATTGTGTTTTTCATCAAAACCGTAAAGAGTGAATTCTTTTGCTGCTTCATCTATCATCGAGCGAACTAGTTCCTTAGGAAATAAAAGACGTTCTTCGGAAGTGAAGGTCCCTCCATTGGACGTAACTAGTTCGATGAATTCAGGAATTGCCTGTGCCATCCCCACCTCTTCAAGCAGTTCTAGAGAAGCATCAAAAATCGTTTCCATCTGTGGGACACTCAGTGGTTTAAATGAACCACCCGATAAACCGGGCTTAACAGCCCTAGATTCCGGTGGTGGTGGCGCCGAACGCTTAGCTATTCGAGCGCTACGTCCGCCAGATCTTTTTGCAGGAGTTTCTTCGTTCATCTATTTTCTAATTTTCTCATTCAGTGGATCGACAACTGCATCTTTTAGGACGGTAGCACGGCATCTTTCGTTCATGATTTCAATTTCAAAAACAGATCCAGACGATTCCAACTCTGGCGAGACGTAGGCAAAAGCAATACTTTTACCTGCAGTATGACTCCATGTGCCACTAGTGGTTAAACCAACTAGATCATTCCCAACATAAATTGGTTCATTGCCACGACAATCAGTGTCATTTGTTTCAACTTCACAGTAAACAAGAACCATGTCTAGTTTTTCTGATTTCCTTTCATTCACTACATTAGAACCAAGGAAGTCGCGCGAAAGGTCAACGAATCTTTCCAAGCGTGCCTCAATAGGACTGATCTCAGTAGTTAATTCAGAACCCCATGCTTTATAGGCCTTTTCTATTCGCATTGAATTCATTGCATAGGATCCGTAATGACACATATCATATGCAGAACCAGAGTCAACTAAAGCTGTGTAAAGTTTGATCATTTGATCAATTGGATGATGCAGCTCCCAACCAAGTTCACCGACATAACTGACTCTCAGCGCAATGCAAGGAACACCAGCAATTTCGATTTCTTGACCTGTTAACCAAGGAAATGAGTCATTAGAAAGGTCTACAGCAGTTAGTGGTTGAAGCACATCGCGGGCCAAAGGGCCGCTGATGGCAAGAATCGCTATTTCATCGGTTACGTCGCTAATTAATACCTCTTCATCTTCACCAACATGCTGTCTAAGCCAATCCAAATCATGAAGTTCTCCCATAATTGAACTATTCAAATAAAATCGTTCGGCATCTAGCTGGGTGATTGTCATTTCACATTCGATTCCGCCAAGGGGAGTAAGCATGTGGGTTAAACGTATTCCGCCATTACTAGAGGGAAGTTTGTTAGCTGATAGTCGGTTCAACAAATTTGAGGAGTCTTTTCCTGATATTTCAATTTTTGTGAACGCTGTTAAATCTGCAATACCAACATTTTCGCGAACATTTCGACACTCTTGTCCTACAATTTCGAAAGCATTTGAGCGCCTAAAAGAGTGCTTTTCAGGGACTCCAAAATATTGAGGCCTTTCCCATCCAAAGATTTCCATCCACTGGGCATTTAGCTTGTCAAATTTTTCATATACGGGAGTTTTTTTGATAGGTCTTCCTGCGAAACGTTGTTCACCGGGAGGTCGAACCTGATACATTTCGTGAAATTCATCAATAGCTTTAGCACTTGCAAAGTTGCCTTTTGGGTATGTATGTGGACCAAATCTCCTTGGATCCATTTCAGCAACATTTATTTCTGTTTGACCGTGAACCATCCATTGGGCTAAGTATTTACCAGCACCTGGGCCTTGGGTTACTCCAATGGATGCACCTGCACAAACCCAGTAATTTCTAAGTCCTGGTGCGGGACCCATAAGGTATCCCGAGTCAGGAGTGTGAGTGATCGGACCTGAAACAGTCGTATGTATGCCTGCTTCTGCGAAAATAGGGATCCTTTTGGCTGCAAGCTCAAGCCAAGGTAGTAGGACATCGTGGTTTGGTGGTGTCAGATAGAAATGCAAGTCCCATTCAATACCATCGACTCCATAAAGTTCAGCTCCTTCTCGTTCATATGGGCCGACGATCAGACCATCGATTTCTCTTCTGTAATAGCAGGAAGCTCGTGGATCTCGGATAACTGGAAGGTCAAAATCTAATTCTGCAACTTCAGGAATAGCTTCAGTAACTAAATATTGATGGATAACAGAAACTATAGGAACCTCATAACCGACCATTGCACCCAATTGGGGGGCATAGCAACCGGCAGCATTTACAACATGCTCAGCTATGACTGAACCTTTATCAGTTATAACTTCCCATTTTCCATTAGGTAAAAGAGTCATGCCGGTTACGAGAGTATGACGTGCAACTTCGGCACCTAGTTGGCGAGCCCCTTTTGCCATTGCATTGGTCGAGCTGCTTGGATCACTCCATCCATCATTTGGTGTCCAAAATCCAAGTTTCACATCACTTACATCTAGTAAAGGGTGATGATCGAGGATTTCATCTGGTGAAATAAGATGACTCTCAACGTTTACCAGATTAAGCATGCCATTTACATAGCGAAACCAATCTACTTCATTATCTGATAGAGCTAAACGAATAGCTCCTGTTGGATGCCAACCGGCACTAAGTCCAGTTTCTTCCTCGAGTTCTGTATACAGCTTTGGAGCTTCTGCATGCACCTTAGCCATGTTCAGACTTCCTATGAAATGAGGTACGAGTCCAGCTGCATGCCATGTCGAACCAGAAGTTAACTCTCCTTTTTCAATAAGTAAGATATCTGTCCAACCTTCGTGGGCTAAATGGTACAAAAGCCCAACTCCCATTGCGCCACCACCAACAATTATGGCTTGATACTCTTCTTTCATTTTTCCTTAATTCTTTCCATTTATTTCACACGCGAATTTTTTCTTTATTTGGATCATAGAAACTTTTTATTGAAGGGGTTACTTTTAAACGACGTGTTGCTACTTCAATTTCCCATGACCCCGAATCAATCCAAGATTTTGTTACACCACTATCATTATGTGTGTATCCCATAGTAAGACATCTATCTTGTGTGTAGCTCCACATTCCACCAGTAGTTGTGCCTACTAGTTCTCCATCACGAAAAATAGGGTCATCGTGATAGCTGAGAACTTCTTCATCCTCAATTCTGAATTGGAGTAATTTTTTGGTTCTGACCTCGTTGCGTTGATTGATTAGAAAGTCTTTTCCGACAAACCCATTTGGTTTATCCCATGCCACCGCAAAACCTAAACCAGCTTCAAGAGGAGTATCTACGGCTGTAATGTCATGACCCCAATGTCGATAGCCTGATTCCAGTCTCAGAGAGTTCATAGCATGATAACCGGCAAGACAAATTCCAAAGTCGTTGCCAGATTCCACAATTTTTTCGAAAACACCTATTGCGTTGCTTATTGGAACATATATTTCCCAACCGAGTTCACCCACGTAGCTCATGCGTAGAGCATGACATTCAATCCCCGCTATTTCTAAAGGATTCATAGATCCAAAAGAAAAGTTTTCGTTCGATAAGTCAATTGATGAAATAGGACTCAAAGTATCTCTAGCATGGGGGCCCATGACCCCGATCACTGAGAAGTCTTCAGTGATATCTTCAATCGTTATAGATTTTTTACTACCAGCTCGTGTCAACCATGAAAAATCTTTAGTTTGAGAAGCTGCAGAAGTGACAACCCAAAATTTGTTTTCTTCGAGCCTGTTGACAGTTAAATCGGCTTCAATTCCACCTCGATCATTAAGCCATTGGGTGTAAACGCCACGACCAGGTTCAACGTCAATGTCATTTGCACTAATTGAATTTAAAACTTCTAAGGCATCAGTTCCTGTAACGGCGAATTTTGCGAAAGAGCTTTGATCAAAAATACCAACAGCCTCTCGAACGGCTTTGCACTCGGTAAGCATGTTTGTATGCCAGTTTTGCTTGCCGTAGGAGTATTCGTACACACGATCTTGTCCTTTATTTGCATACCAGTTTGGACGTTCCCAGCCTGCTGTTTCTCCGAACACTGCACCTGCCTCATCTAACTGGCCGTGAAGAGCACTTGTTCTAATTCCTCTTGCTGATTCGTACTGTCTGAAAGGCCAATGCATTGCATATAAGAGTCCAAGAGATTCTGAAATACGATCTTCAAGATAAGAAAGGTCGCTTTGAAAGCTAAAAGCACGTGAAATATCCACACTCGTCAGATCCATAGGAGCCTGCCCATCGATTATCCAATCTGCAAGAACCCACCCAACTCCACCAGCACTTTGAATTCCGACCGAATTGAAACCTGATGCAATGAAACATCTTTCAACTTCAGGTGATTCCCCTAAGTAAAAAGTTCCATCAGGAGTGAATGCTTCAGGCCCATTGAAAAAAAGTTGAATACCAGCATCCGCTAGAGCTGGAACTCTATGGCAAGCAGCTTCAAATATCGGGCCTATGTGCTCCCAATCTTCTGGAAGGGTTCCAAATAAAAAATCTCTCGGTATTTCTTCAAGGTTCCATATTTTTGCTCTAGGTTCAAAGAAGCCTGCCATTATTTTGCCGGTCTCTTCTTTAAAATATGTGTAATTCCCAGGATCTCGTAGGGTCGGCATTCCATTTAAGACATTTTCCAAAGGTTCGGTAACTATGTAGAAGTGTTCGCATGCCTGCAAAGGGACATTCACTCCGATTGTTTCTGCTAACTGCCTTGTCCACATACCTCCTGCCATTACTACAGTTTCAGCTTCAATTATTAAGCCGTCTTCGGTTTCGATGCCCGTGCAAACGCCATTTTTTTTAATTAATGATCTAACAGATACGCCTTCAAAAATTTGAGCGCCACCATTTCTAGCTCCTTTTATTAAGGACATAGTCGTATCCACTGGAGAAGTAACACCATCTTTGGGGATGTAGAGAGCACCAACTAAATCATCAGTATTAACTAGGGGCCAGAATTCGTTTAACTCATCCATTTCTATTTCACGAATTTCGACACCAACTGTCGAGGCCATAGATATTCCTCGTTTGAGCTCTTCCCACCTTTCTTGATCAGCAGCAACTGAAATTGATCCCGGTGTTCTGTAGCCGGTTGCTTGGCCGGTTTCTTCCTCTAATTCTTCAAATAAACGAGCAGAATAAGTGGCTAATTTTGTAAGTGAATAAGTTGATTTAAGTTGAGAAACAAGACCAGCAGCGTGCCAAGTGGTACCTCCGGTTAGTTGCCCCTGTTCAAGAACAACCACATCCGATATTCCTCGTTTTGTTAAATGGTAGGCGACACTTGCACCGATTATTCCGCCACCAATTATGACAACTTGGGCTCTATCAGGGATTCCTTTCGACATAGGTCAAAACGATAGACTTGATGTTCTGTTAAAACAATTTTGGCTACTTTTAAAAGCAATTTTTATTATTCTACTGAGCTGATCTAGCGCTCAAGAAATACGTTAAGTAGATTCGTATTAGAGGAAAGTTTTCATGGTCAAAAGAAAAAAAGTAAATGATTTAGGTAAGGCTCGAGCTCCGGGTCCGAGCTTAAGGGATCATTTGCTTGCAGATGCCTCCGGTGTGACTCCTCCCTTGCTAGAGGAATCATATGTTTTTTTAGGCAGTGAAGACATTCCTTACGAGTGGTACACCTCAAGTGAAAGACTTCAAGATGAGTTCAAATTTCTATGGCCAAAGGTATGGCAATGGGCTTGTCGAGAGGAACATATTCCTGAGCCTGGAGATTATTATGTTTACGACATTGGTGAATTATCAGCGGTAATTGTTCGCGCAGGTGATGGGAGCATAAAAGCTTATTTTAATGCATGCATGCATCGTGGAACGCAACTAAAACCTCCTGCAACTTGTGGTACTACACAAGGCTTAAGATGTCCGTTTCATGGTTGGACTTGGTCATTAGAAGGTGAATTAATTGATTTGCCGCAAGAGTGGGACTTTCCACATGTAGATGCGGAAAGTCACAAGTTGCCGGAAGTAAAGGTAGGTCTTTGGGGAGGGTTCATTTTTGTAAATTTCGATCAGGATGCTCAACCTCTTGAGGAGTATTTGGGAGTTTTACCAGAACACTTCTCACATTGGGATCTTGAAAACAGATACACAGAGACACATGTTTGTAAACGTTTACCTGCGAACTGGAAAGCTTCAGCGGAAGCATTTATAGAGGCTTACCACATTAGAGAAACTCATGCAGGTGGTAAACCAGGGACGGAAGCTCCCACTCAATATGACATTTTTGGTGACAATGTAACTAGGTTCGTGCACACCATAGGGTCGCGAAATGGTTCAACAGAAATAGGCGTAGATGAACAAGAACGTTTAGAACGCTTGCTAAGAGGAAAACTGGATGGGGATGTAGCGCCAAAACTTCCTGAGGGGTTAAAAGCAAGAGATTATTATGCTCAACTTTTGCAAAAAGATTATGGAGAGAAATATGGCAAAGATTTTTCAGGTTTGACTACTTCTGAAACAATTGACTCGATTGAATATTTTCTTTTTCCGAACGCTTTTTTCTTCCCTGGACTTACTTTGCCAATGGTTTACCGATTTAGACCCGATCCAGTTGATCCGGATTACTGCAATTTTGATCTTCTTATTCTTCGCCCTAAACCAGAAGGTGAGTCATGTCCAAGGCCACCAGATCCTGTAAACCTGAGTGTCGAAGAGAGTTATACTTTGGTTGACTCTGTTGGGTCATTGGGTGCCATCTATGATCAAGACACTTCAAACTTGGCAGCGCAAACTCGTGGATTCAAATCAAGTTTTAAACGAGGGCAAACTCTTGGAAATTATCAGGAAGTTAGAATCAGGCATTTACAGATGAGAGTCAATGATTATTTAAACTCTTAAGGTGAAGTAGATAAAAAAAGGTGATAAAACTTGGTCTGACAATCAGACCAGTAATAAAGTCTAAATACAAGACTTTGTTATAAAAAATTAAATAAAATCAACTGTTTGGTCTTTTATTAAGAAAGTAAAGATCAAATTTAAGTCTTAGAAGGACAATATGGATATAACTGACGAAATTTTAATTGACTTATATAAACGAATGGTACGAGTCAGACTATTTGAAGAAGAAGCTGGTCGTTTAGCAGAATCTGCTCGGTTGCCAGGTTTTCTTCATTTGTATGTAGGTGAAGAGGCCGTAGCATCTGGTGTTTGTGCAGTACTTGAAAACCAAGATCAGATTACTAGTACACATCGAGGCCATGGTCATCTACTTGCAAAGGGCGGCGATTTTAACCGGATGATGGCAGAACTAATGGGTAAGTCCACAGGGTATTGCAACGGTAAAGGTGGATCTATGCATATTTGTGATTTGGATCTTGCAATGTTAGGTGCCAATGGAATTGTTGGAGCTGGAGTTCCAATTTCGGTTGGAGCAGCATTTGCAAATAAGTTGACTAATAATGGTCTTGTATCAGTAGCTTTTTTTGGAGATGGAGCCACAAATATAGGGGCTTTTCATGAAGCAGCTAATATGGCGGCAGCCCTGTCTTTGCCGATGCTTTTCGTTTGTGAGAATAATGAGTACGCCGAATACAGTCCGCGGCACAAGACAATGGCTATTACAGATGTAATTGAAAGAGCTGCTGCTTATGGTTTCCCAGGAGCAATCGTTGATGGAATGGATTGTGTAGCGGTTTGCGAAGCTGCTTCATTGGCGGTTGAAAAGATTCGAAATGGTGAAGGTCCAATGATGCTCGAATGTAAAACGTACCGATTTTATGATCATGTTGGAGTAAAAGGAACTGCTTCGAATTATCGAACAGATGAAGAAGTAGAAGAAATGAGAAAACGCGATCCTTTAGTTGTGCATGAGACTCGTCTGATGGATACAGGAGTTATGGACGCTGAATCAATTCAATCTTTTAAAGATGAAATCCAAAAAGAAGTTGAAATGTCTATCGAATTTGCAGAGAACAGTCCATTCCCTGAAGTTGAGGACATGTTACTTGATGTTTACACGAATGGAGAATCTTCATGAGTCCGGACAATATTTTTGAAGGTGCAAACGAAGCTACTAGCCCTGAAGGAAACCCAGACGAACGTAAGCTTGGCTACGGGGCGGCAGTAGTCGAAACCATGGCACAAATAATGAGAGAAGATGAGTCGGTTTTCGTAGCTGGTGAAGATGTGGGTGCACATGGGGGAGTTTTTGGTTATTTCCGTGGTCTTCAACCAGAGTTTGGTGAAGACAGGGTTGTTGATACCCCTATTGCAGAGCAAGCAATCATAGGTTTAGGCATTGGTTCAGCCGTCCAAGGTCTCAGACCGGTTGTTGATTTGATGTTCATGGATTTTATTTGTGTAGCAATGGACCAAATAGTAAATCAAGCGGCGAAGCTTAAATATATGTTTGGTGGTGGAGCTAAGTTACCTTTAACAATTACTACAGCTGGCGGGGCGGGCCTTTCAGCAGCAGCGCAACACAGTCAAAGCCTCGAGGCTATGCTCTGCCATGTCCCAGGGCTTAAGGTAGTTATGCCCTCAGATGCTTATGAGGTAAAAGGGCTTTTAACTGCCTGTGTACGGGAAGATAATCCTACAGTTTTCATCATTAACAAGAGAAAACTTGCTGATGCATGTCACGTGCCTGAAGAATTGTATGAGATACCTCTAGGAGAAGGCCATATTGTTAGAGAAGGTAGCGATGTAACCGTGGTCGCAATTGGAAGAATGGTTGATGAGGCAAAAGGTGCAGCAGAAAAATTAGCTGATGAAGGAATAGATTGTGAATTGATCAATCCACGAACTGTTCAACCACTAGATATTGATCTAATAGTGGAGTCGGTTAGCAAAACCGGCCATTTAATAATTGTTCATGAAGCAGTTAGATTTGGTGGTATCGGAGCGGAGATAGCAGCTCAGATTCAGGAACAGGCATTTGACTATCTTGATGCTCCAATAGGAAGAGTTGCAGCACCTTTTAGTCCTATACCGTTTAGTCCAGTTTTGGAAAAAGAATATATTCCAGACGCAGAACGCATAGTTGCCGGCATAAAGAACCTGTTTTGAGGATTCAAAACAGGTGACAACAGTTGGGTTAATTGCAAATCCTTTAGCAGGGAAAGATGTACGTAGGTTTGTATCTGCAGCATCGCTTAACAGTGATAGAAGTAAAATTGAGATTTTAAGGCGTTGTGTTTTGGGTGCAATAGACGCAGGTGCAGAAAAAGTTCTATTAGCTAATGATTTCAGAAATCTAACATTAAGAGCTGTTGATGGTTTAAACCTTGGAAGAAAAGTCGAAGAAATTCTATTTGATCCTGAAGGTAGACGTAGTGACACTACTGAAGCAGCAAAAATGTTTAAAGAAGCAGGAGTTAAAGCGGTAATTTCTTTAGGAGGTGATGGAACTCAACGAGATGTGGTGTTGGGATGGGTAGACGCCCCTTTGCTGCCAATTTCTACCGGAACTAATAATGTTTTTCCATTTATGGTGGATCCAACTATTGCTGGTACTGCTGCAGGCCTAATCGCTTCAGAAAAGCTAACTATTGACGAAGTGTCTAAGCAGGCAAAGGTAATTCATGTTGAATTACCTAACGGGAATGAAGATTTAGCTTTGGTCGATGTGGTTTTGGTGGATGATCGCTTAACCGGCAGTAGAGCTGTAGTTAAACCAGATTCAGTAAAACAAGTTTTAGCCGCAATCGCTAATCCAGCTTCCATAGGGCTTGCTTCGATTGCTGGTCGAAGTAAGCCAGTTTATTTTGAAGATGAGTCAGCAGTTTTAGTTACTTGTGACTCAACAGCAATGCAAGGTGTTTTTGCTCCAATCATGCCAGGCTCGGTATCTGATGTTGGAATTGCAGATGTTAAAGCATTGGAGCTTGGTGAGACAATTGAACTTAATGGTCCTGGGGCATTGGCATTTGATGGAGAAAGAGACTTTGTAATAGGAGAAAATGAAGTAGCAAGGGCTACAGTTTTACGCAATGGTCCAAAAGTTATAAATCCTATTTTTGCGGTTCAAACAGCAGCAGCCAATAAAGTATTTCTTAGAAAGAGGAATTCTTAGTATGTCATCACCTATTTATATGCCGAAATTGGGTCTAACCATGACGGAAGGCACCTTGACGGAGTGGCTAGTCAACACAGGAGAAACCGTTAGTCAAGGTCAACCTGTTGCATCAATAGAGACGGATAAAATAGAAACCGAAATAGAAGCTGAAGCTGAAGGGCGCTTACATCAAATATGCGACTCTGGTGAAGTTTTTGAATGTGGAGTGGTTTTGGGATGGGTCTTAGGGGAAGGTGAAGAACCGCCTGAAACACCGAAGACTCCAGAAGTCCAAAATGAGCAGGCAGCAGTAATAGAACAGAACGAAACCCTAGAAAAAGAAACTAAAGCAAAGGGTGCTCGCATCGCAGCATCTCCAGCTGCAAAAAGACTCGCAAAAGAAAAAGGTTTAGATCTTTCAACGATTTCTGGAAGTGGTCCTGGTGGAAGAATAGTAGTCGAGGACGTCGAGGCATTTTTAGTAAATGCATCAAGTGGCGTTATGCCTGGAAATCTTAATACCAATGCCTCTCAAGCTGCAGTTAGCGAAGCGCAAAAACTGGGAGTAGACCTAAATACGGTAAATGCATCTTCGGCAGATAGAAAGATCAGAAAATCAGATGTCCAAGCACATGTAAAGAATTCTTCAGGAGCTAAATCAGAAAAACAGGAAAGCTTTCTCCATGAACCTATTGGTGCAGGAGAAACGGTTCAGCTAACAGCCATGCGTAAAGTGATAGCGAACCGAATGCATTCAAGTCTTCAATCGATGGCACAATTGACTCTTCATCTCGATATTGAAATGGATAACGTAATTTCTTTACGGAAAGAGATGGAGAATGGTAATGAATTGCCGGGCTACACAGATTTTGTGATTGCATCAGCGGCACGAGCTCTTAAAGAACATCCGCAATTAAATTCTCAAATGCTTGAAAATGAAATTCTTCAGTTAGATGAAATAAATATTGGTATGGCTGTTGCTTTGGGCGAAGGTCTAGTTGTGCCTGTTATCAGAAACGCAGATCAGCTTTCGTTAAATGAAATTGCTAAAAATACATCCCGTTTAGCAGGTCAAGCGCGAGATGGAAAGTTGGCTTTGGAAGATCTTGAAGGAGGGACTTTTTCTGTTTCTTCATTAGGAATGTTTGGAGTTGACGGTTTCACCCCAGTTATAAATCCTCCAAATGCAGCGATTTTAGGTGTAGGTAGGATTCGTGAAGATGTAGCGTGGGACGACCAAACCCCAAGGAAAACATCCCGAATGGTTATAAGTCTTACTTGGGATCATCGTGTTTTAGACGGCGCTCCAGCAGCTGATTTTGCAAGCACGATAAAATCAGGTCTTGAAAATCCTGAATCTCTCCTTAACGTTGAATAACCTCAGCCATCTGAACGGCTATTTCACCTGCAACTTGGACATTATTTAATATCAGATCGACGTTTGCTTTAAGAGTTAGACCTCCACTTGCATCGGAGACTTTTGCTAAAAGAAATGGTGTAATGGCATTTCCTGTAATACCAGCTAAGGCTGCTTCATCTAAGCTTTCATTTATAGCATTTTCAACAATTTTTGTATCTACTGATTTGCCTTCTGGTATTGGAACAGCTACAAGTTGACCTGTGGTTAATCCAATTTCCCAATGCGCATTTAACAGATGGGCAACTTCTTTTGCTTCAGATGCAACGATTTTTAATTCTAAATCTCTACCAGGTGTCCAGAATTCAGGAAAGATATTTGTTTTATAACCAACGATAGGCACGCCGAGTGTTTCCAAAGCTTCTAGTGTTTTTGGTATATCAAGTATTGATTTAACGCCCGCACAAACTACAGCAACAGGTATATCTGATAGAGCTTTAAGGTCAGCTGAGACATCGCCATCAGATCCGCGATGAACTCCACCAATTCCGCCAGTAGCGAAAACTTTTATGCCTGATAGATAAGCAGCGAACATAGTAGATGCCACAGTGGTTGCGCCCAGAGACTTATTGGCAAGTACTTCACCTAAGTTGTTGAAACTTGTTTTTGTAACCATGTCACTAGAACCCAATAGTTCGATTTCTTCTCGAGTAATTCCTACGCGCAGATAGCCATCGATCAACGCGATAGTAGCTGGCACAACTTCCAAATCCCTTAACACTGATTCAGCGTTAAGAGCTACATCAACATTAAGCGGAGAAGGGAGCCCATGTGAGATTAGAGTCGACTCTAAAGCAACAACAGGTTTTTTCTCGTTTAGAGCTTCTTGAATTTCATTAGATATTTTCAACATCGGTATTTCATTCACGTATATATAACTATCTTAAAAATTCTTTTTTATTGCAAAAATGGTTATTAATAGAATGTTTTTAGAGTGGCTTCAGATCCATCTAATGGCCTTGAGCAAATTACTTGAGGTTTGTTTATAGAATTATTTTGAGATTGGTAAATCTTTGGTGAAAACACGGTTTTAGTTTTCAGGAATTTAATGGAGTAGAAAAATGACAGACCTTGATCCATATTCTCTTGCTGAGGAAACTGCAATAGTTTTGGCAGACAAAACTGGTATTGCTAATCATGATATTGCTTTGGTTCTTGGCTCTGGATGGGCTTCAGCGATAGATGAGATTGGAGAAATTTCGGCTGAAGTTGAAATGGCGACTTTGCCTGGTTTCCCCGAACCGACTGTATTGGGGCATCGTAATTTAATTCGTTCTCTTAAAGTAAACGCCAAAAATGTACTTGTTCTAGGTGGCAGGGCGCACTTATATGAAGGTCACAAAGTTGATACGGTTGTCCACGGCGTTCGTGTAGCAGTAGCTTCGGGTTGTAAAACCATAATTTTGACTAATGCGGCAGGTGGACTGAATCCTGAATGGCCTGTCGGTCAGCCAGTACTTATTTCTGATCAATTGAACCTTATGGGCCAGTCGCCGATGGCGGGACCGGCTCCGCCAGAAGGTAAGGCAATTCGTTTTGTGGATCTAACTGAAGCCTATTCATTACGGCTAAGGCAATTAGCCCAAGAAGTGGACCCGACTTTACCTCAGGGTGTTTATGCGGGCTTACTTGGAGGTGCTTTTGAAACACCGGCTGAAATAAAGATGTTTGCAACAATGGGAGCTGATCTAGTAGGAATGTCTACTGTCTTAGAAACTATTGCAGCACGACATCTTGGGGCTGAAGTTTTGGGAATTTCTCTTGTAACCAATCAGGCAGCTGGTATGTCTGAAGAGAATCTAGACCATGAGGATGTACTTGAGGCAGCTGCAAATGCAGGGCCACGCATGTTTAGTTTACTTGCGGGGATTTTGGAACGTTTGTGACTAAAGAAGCTAATTTAGAAGAAGCTTTAGAAGTAGCTAACAAATGGCTAATTAACGATCCTGATGAAACTACAAAAGTTGAGACTGAAAATCTCATTTCTCGTGGAGATATTGAATTTATTCAAAGGTTTACTGATTCTTTAGTTTTCGGTACGGCTGGTATACGTGGTGCCAGAGGTGCCGGACCTATGAGGATGAATAGAGTGATGGTGCGGATCGTAGCAACCGCTATAGCGCAAGAATTACTAAGTCAAGATCAAGGAGATGAACCTCCATTAGTAGTAGTTGGCTATGATGCGCGTTACAAGAGCAAGATTTTTGCTCAAGACTCTGTCAGAGTTTTGGCTGGGCATGGAGTAAGAAGTCTAATTTTGCCGAGACCTTTACCAACACCTGTTTTGGCGTATACCTCCTTATCCGAGAAGGCTAAAGCAGGAATAATGGTCACAGCGAGTCATAACCCCGCAGAAGATTCTGGGTACAAAGTTTACTGGGAAGATGGAGCCCAAATAGTAGATCCAGTTGATTTGAATATAGCTAAAAGAATCGATTACAAAAATCCCCCTGTAGAGGGATCTTTAGCAGATTATGAAGATTCGGCAATTCTCAAGGGTGATGATGAATTGGTACAAAAATATGTAGATTTTGCATCTTCTTTTATTTCATCTGAAAGTAAACGTGAAATAAATCAGATTTATACACCCCTGCATGGAGTTGGGAAAGATGTTTTCTTAGAGGTATTTGAAAAAGCAGGATTCAAAAGCCCAACATTGGTTGAGAGTCAAGCAGAGCCAGATCCTGATTTCCCAACTGTTTCTTTCCCAAATCCAGAAGAAGAAGGGGTTTTAGATCTTGCTATTGAACTTGCTGTTGAAAAAAACTCTGATCTGGTAATTGCAAATGATCCCGATGCAGACCGACTGGCTGTTGTAGTTAGACATGAAGATGAATGGCGTTGTCTCAATGGAAATGAAATAGGTGTTTTATTAGCAGAACATATTTTAAGTAAAGGAACAGGAGAAGAGAGACTCGTAGTTACAACGGTTGTTTCATCTGATCTGCTTTCTAAAATTGCGGATTTTTACGAAGTTAAATATGCGGAAACACTAACTGGATTTAAATGGATAGTCCGCCCAGGTATAGAAGATAAAAGATTGAGGTTTGTTTTTGGCTATGAAGAAGCACTTGGTTTTGCATTAGGTGATTCTGTGCGAGACAAAGATGGTATTACCTCTGCTTTAGTTTTTGCAGAATTAGCAGCTGAATTAAAGGCTAAAGATAAGACTGTGATTGACCTGTTGGAAGAATTATGGGAGCGGCATGGCGTGCACAAAACAGCTTTGTTTACAAAACGACTTGATCCTGAAATAGATGTTTCTGCAGCCTTTATGTCCCCATGGAGAGACTCTCCACCTGAACAAATTGGGGGGTTCGATGTTGTCGAAGTAATTGATTTGTTAATTCCTGGGTCGAACTTGCCTCCAACAGATGCTCTTGTTATCAACCTTCTGGACGGAAGAATAGTTATTCGGCCCAGTGGAACTGAGCCAATGGTCAAAGTCTATGTTGAGGTTACAGAATTAGTTATTAACGGCGATGTTAGGTCGGCTGAAAGATCAGTAGACCATAAGATAGAAGATCTATTACACGGAGTTAGCAGTTTATTCCAGGTGGAGAAAGATTAAAAAGAATGCCTACTTCTACTATTACGTTTCGGGAAACCGGTTCTTCAATAAAAGTTACTCCAGTGGACGAAGTATCTCTTGAAGCCAGAGCGGCATCATTGGCAACGCGATCAATAAAAACTACTAGCAAAAGAGCAGCCCTTAACCTTGCAATTCGGTGTATGGACCTAACTACCCTTGAAGGAGCAGACACTCCAGAAAAAGTGGCTTCATTGTGTCAAAAAGCTAAACGCCCTGACCCATCTAACCACGATGTACCTTCTGTGGCTGCAGTATGCATTTATCCCGAAATGGTTCATCATGCAGTGGAAGGTACCGAGGGTTCAAACGTAAAGGTGGCAAGTGTCGCTGGTGCTTTTCCAAGTGGCTTATCAACTATTGAAGCAAGAACAGCTGATATATCAGATGCTGTTAAAAGAGGAGCAGATGAAATTGACATAGTTTTAAATCGTTCAGCTTTTCTTGCTGGTGATGAAAAACGGGCATTTGAAGAGATTGTTGCTTCTAAAGATGCCTGTGGTGAAGCGCACCTCAAAGTCATTTTAGAAGTAGGTGAACTGGGTAGTTATGACAAGATCAGACAGGCTTCGATGCTTGCCATGGCGGCTGGAGCTGATTTCATAAAAACCTCAACTGGAAAAATTCCTCAAGCATCAACTTTGCCAAGAGTGTTATGCATGGCAGAAGCAGTAAGAGATTTTGCGCAGCAAACAGATATTTCTGTCGGTATTAAAGCTGCAGGTGGTATTCGTACAGCTAAACAAGCTTGGCATTATCTGGTCGTGATTGGAGAAACGCTTGGAATTGAATGGTTATGTCCTGAAATGTTTCGTATCGGAGCGTCGAGCCTACTAAATGATGTGTTGCTTCAATTAAAACGTTTAGATTCAGGTAGTTATAGTGGCCCCGATTATGTGACGGTGGACTAATGGATACTTCAAACTCTAAAGACGGATCCAGTTTGGAAGATTTTGGGATCGAATATGCATCAGCGATTGAGTCAACGAGTCTCGTAAACATAAAAGATAAATACGGACTTTTTATCGATGGGAACTTTGTTGATTCTTCGTCAGGGAAATCTTTCAAAACTTTAGATCCTTCAACAGAAAAGCCATTGGCAGTTGTTACAGAAGCTTCATCTGATGATGTTGACCGAGCGGTAAGCGCAGCGGGTGTTTCTTATGAAAAGTATTGGAAGAGAATGCCTGGAGCTGACAGGGCGAGATATTTATTTCGGATAGCTCGTCACCTTCAAGAAAGAGCAAGAGAGTTTGCTGTTCTAGAGACCTTAGATGGAGGAAAACCTATAAAGGAAAGTCGAGATGTTGACCTTCCTTTAGCAGCTGCTCATTTTTTCTACCACGCTGGCTGGGCCGACAAATTGGAGTACGCATTTCCGCAAAGGAAGCTAGAACCTCATGGTGTCATAGGACAAATTATTCCCTGGAACTTCCCTTTATTGATGGCAGCATGGAAATTAGCTCCAGCATTAGCTTGCGGAAATACTGTTGTCTTGAAACCCGCAGAAACAACGCCATTAACCGCCTTGTTGTTAGCTGAAGTAATAAGAGAGGTGGACTTACCTCCGGGTGTAGTGAATATAGTTACTGGAGCCGGAGGAACGGGTTCCGCTATAGTCGAACATCCAGAAGTTAAGAAGCTTGCTTTTACAGGTTCCACCGAGGTTGGCAAGTTGATTCAACGCTCGGCGGTAAAGCGCAATTTGCCTTTGACATTGGAGCTCGGAGGCAAGGCCCCACATATCATCTTTGAAGATGCAGCACTAGACCAAGCAATCGAAGGTGTTATCAACGGCATTTTCTTCAATCAAGGACATGTGTGTTGTGCAGGATCAAGATTGCTGGTTCAAGAATCTATTGCTGATAATTTTATAGATCGGCTTCAGACACGAATTGAATTATTAAGGGTCGGAAACCCTCTAGACAAAAATACTGATATTGGAGCAATAAATTCACAAGCTCAATTGGAAAGAATAGATCAACTTGTTCAAGCAGGTATTGATGAGGGGGCTGAGGTCTTTAAACCCTCCTGCTCTTTGCCTGAAAAGGGTTATTGGTACCCTCCAACAGTTTTGACTGGAGTCCAACAAAGCCACCGTGTTGCCCGCGAAGAGATCTTTGGCCCTGTATTAGTAGTACAAACATTTCGAACCCCTGAAGAAGCTTTAGAAAAAGCAAACAACACTCCTTACGGTCTCTCTGCTGGAATATGGACTGAGAAAGGTTCTCTGATCCATTGGATGGCAGAACGTCTTAGGGCTGGTGTTATTTGGGCTAACACATTTAACAAGTTTGATCCAACAAGTCCTTTTGGAGGCTACAAAGAAAGTGGTTTCGGGCGTGAAGGTGGGATGCAAGGTCTCGCTGCTTATTTAAAGAACAGTGGGGGGCGTTCATAGTGACAGGAAAGATCCCTATAGCAAAGACTTACAAACTTTTTATCAATGGAGCTTTTCCACGTTCAGAATCAGGTCGAACTTTTTCGGTAAGCAATCCTGAAGGTGAGCTAATAGCAAATGTTTCCCATGCATCCAGAAAAGATTTTCGTGAAGCTGTTCGTGCAGCGCGAGCAGCACAACTTCCTTGGGCTTCAAGGACTGCTTACAATAGAGGCCAGATCCTTTATCGTGTAGCTGAAATGCTCGAATCTAGAAAGACTGAATTTGTAGATTTGCTCAAAAGCATTGGAGTAAATAGTAGATCAGCAACGCGTGAAATTGAAGATTCCATTCAGAGATGGGTGTGGTATGCGGGCTGGTCAGATAAGTACAGTCAGATTTTAGGATCTGTAAATCCTGTATCAGGTCCTTATTTTAATTTTACTGTTCCTGAACCGACAGGAGTGGTTGGGATAATTGCTCCAGCTGAACCGTCCATGCTGGGGTTGATATCTAGGCTTGTACCGGCAATTGTTAGTGGAAATACGGTAGTAGTAGTTTCTGAAGGTAAGAGCTCGTTGACCTCTGTAACGATTGGTGAAGTATTGGCTACTTCAGATATGCCAGCGGGTGTAGTAAATATATTGACTGGAGATCAAACCGATCTTCTTCCATGGATGGTTGGACATTTGGATGTCAATGCAGTTGATATAAGTGGAATCAGTCATGAAACTGATCTGACTCTCATTGAGGAAGCTGCTTCAAACGTTAAACGTGTGGTTTCACGGCAAGTAAATGAGGAAAGCCTAGAACTTATTTCTGATTTCTTAGAGATGAAAACAGTATGGCATCCGATAGGGAGATAATTCTTAAATAGAGATTTTGTCAAGAATCAACGGCGAACCATCAGGTGCTGAGTCAGATATTTCGATTGCTTCTTCTAGAGCATCGATAGCAGAATCAAAACAATTTGCGTCATCGCCATGAAGTTCTAGTACGGGTTCACCTGTATTAATGTAATCACCTGGTTTTGCTAGGCAGATGACTCCGGCTGTAGGGCTTACCGAATCTTCTTTTTTGGCTCGACCTGCGCCTAAACGCCAAGCGGCTACGCCTACAGAGCGGCAGTCCAACTTATTTAAGTAGCCGGTAGCTGAAGCGTTAATGGTTTTTTTATATTCAGCCACTGGAAGACCTTTTGACAGGTCACCTCCCTGAGCTGAAACCATTTCTTCAAAAACTTCCCTTGGTTTTCCAGATGCAAGTACCTCACCGGGGTCTAAATCTACGTTAGAGAGGTCCAACATTTCTTGAGCTAATGCCAAAGTAACCTCAATAAGGTCTTTTGGCCCACCTCCCTCTAGAACTTCGAGTGACTCTAAAACTTCTAATGCGTTACCAGCATTATTTCCTAGGACAGTTTCCATCGAAGTGATTAAAGCCACGGTTTTCATTCCTGAATTTTCACCAAGTTCAACCATAGTTTTGGCTAGCGTGCGTGCTTGTTCAAAATCAACCATAAAAGCCCCTGATCCGGTTTTTACGTCTAAGACGAGAGCTTCAGTTCCTTCTGCGATTTTTTTGGACATGATTGAGCTCGCAATAAGGGGAATTGAATCGACTGTGTAGGTGACGTCCCTTAGTTCATAAAGACGTCTATCCGCAGGGTTTATGTCTTCATTTGCTGCAGCAATGATTCCGCCAATTTCACGTAGTTGTGTGAGCATTCTTTCTTCACTAAGAGAAGCGGTCCAACCCGATATTGCTTCCATTTTGTCTAGAGTCCCACCACCATGTCCTAACCCTCGGCCAGAAAGTTGAGGAACAGCTAAACCACAGCTAGCAATTAAAGGTACGAGAATGAGAGAAACCTTGTCACCAACACCACCAGTTGAGTGTTTATCAACAGTTGGTTTACCTACACTACTTAAATCTAAAGTCACCCCTGAATCAACCATTGCTTTTGTCCAATTTGTTAATTCCTCAGATTCCATTCCATTAAAGAAGATTGACATTGCTAACGCTGCTGCTTGTTCGTCAGGTATGAGTTCACTTTCAGAAAAATTTTCTATAAACCAGTCGATTTGTTCTTTACTTAGAGTTCCACCATCTCTTTTGGTTTGAATAATTTCAAGAGCGTCCATTAAGGGTTGGTCCTGTCTCGTTCATTTAAGTCATCAACTGTAAAAGGATCTGCAAGTAACTCGACGATCGTTTTAGGCCCCCCAGGACCATCGACGATTAGTTCTTTCCCTCCTGCTTCTATAAGAATCTGACGACAGCGTCCACATGGGGCTAGTGCTTCTCCTTCAGGATTAGAAGCTACAGCTGCGATTAGTCTGCCGGCCTTCTTTCTGTGTAATTCACTTACCATTCCACATTCAGCGCAAAGAGTAAGACCAATAGAAGCATTTTCAACATTGCATCCCGTTACGATTTCGCCACTATCTGTTATACCAGCTGCACCAACAGGAAAATTTGAGTAGGGAGCGTAAGCCATTGTTGCGGCTTCTTGTGCTTTTATGCGAAGATTTTCCCAGTCAATTTTGATATTTTCCATGAAATCATCCTGCCAGAAGGATGAACAAAGCACACACGAAGGGGTGCAAAGCTTTTAATTTTTAGAAAGAGTTATATCGAAACGCGACATGGTTGTAGAAGCAATCAACAAGACCCATACGGCGCAAGCACCTAATAAGTGAGCGGTTACAACTGCGCTGGAGCTAACTTCAGTGAAAACATGGACTGCTCCAAGTAATACGTTTATTCCATATGCAACTGCTGCAAAATAAATCATTAGTTTTTCGTTTTTTGGCCGTTGACGTTTCTTAGCACTAGAAACCAAATACGCAATATAAATAATTCCTATTCCTGCTGCAAATCTATGCAGGTAATGAACGAATGTGTAGTGGTCTGAGATGTCAGGTTTTAACTGATTGTTTACAAGAGGCCATCCGGAGAAATACCTGTTGTGAACATATGCACCAAGTAAAAGTAATGCATATGAACCAAAAGCTCCGAAAGCTAGAAGTCGACTCCAGTCTCTGTGATCAGTTGCTTTTAAATTTTCATTTCTATTTGTTGATACCAGGATCACAATTACCGTCAAAAGAGCTATAACCACCATTGAGATTGCTAGGTGTATTGCCACAAGATCAGAATCTAAATCTGCTTTAACTACACCTCTTCCAATCATTGCCTGTACTGCTACTGCTACGACTGCAGCTATTGAAAGTCTCATAGCAGCCAAGTTGTTGCGAAGATTTTTCCTGATGCTTATCGCTGTTAACAAAATGAGAATTCCTACAATTGCTGCTACCCATCTGTGTAGCCACTCGATGAGCATGTGGTACTCACCTCTGGGTAGCAGACCACCTAAAAGTCCATCCTCACATAAAGGCCATCTATCAGAACAGCCGTACCCGCTCCCACTCCCGCGCGTGAAACCTCCGATGCCTATCAAAATAAAAGTTACTAAAAGGGAGGTTCGCGCTAGCCGGTTTGTAGTGTTCACATTTTGAGGTTACGAGGATCTTGCACCTTGACAACTGTAATATTTGACACGGTGTGACCTAAGGCTCGATAATTGGCCAAAATAGAGGAAAGTTTGTGAGAGTTTCCCAGAATTTCAACATTTTGTCGATGTCACCTTGGATTTCTACCCTTGCATCTTCGATTGCTTGAGCAAGAGAGTATTCTGTTGCAATTAGCTCTTCAAGGACGTTTCGCGAAGAACTAATTAATACGTCTGAATCTTCTGAGGATGATCCGATTTTTGAATGAAGTGTGCCATTTGATAACTCAAGACACACTGTTTCACCTGTATCCATAAATGACCAGTTGATAAACATTGGGCCTAGCTCTATGGCATCTTTACCTTCTACTTTTACGGCTAGGAAATCGAATATCTGCCCCAACGTCATACCTTTTGCGACTTCCAGTCTGGGGCGTTGAAGAACAGGAACATCGATACTTCCATTTCTCAACTCTTGAGCTCCCGTTAGATAGATGTCACGCCAAGGCCCAGATTCTGCTTGATAAGCAAGTTGTTCGAAAGCATCTGCTTGCAAAAGTCGAGCACTATCATTTTGAGGGTCAGCGAATACTGCATGCCTTAATACTTCAGCGACCCATTTATAGTCACCTGCTTCGAAAGCATTTCTTGCTTTTTCCAGTAATTCTTCAATTCCTCCCATGAAATCTACGTATCTTTTTCCTGCTTCTACAGGTGTATAAGGGTCAAGACTGGAAGGGTGCCCATCGTAAAATCCGATGTACCTTTGATAAACAGCTCGTACATTGTGGCTGACTGTTCCATAATAACCATGACACATATAGTCATCCCAGAGTCCTGGAGGTAAATCAACCTGTTCGGCAATTTCATTTGGGGTATAGCCAAGATTTGCTAGTCGCATAGCTTGATCATGTAGCCACCTGTATAAGTCTCTTTGACGTGTTAAGTAACCCTTGACAGCACCTTTCCCCCAATGGGGCCAACCGTGGCTAGCAAAAACTATTTCAGATGAATCCCCCCAACGGTCAAGAGCTTCATCTATATATCTACTCCATTGAAGTGAATCTCTTACGAGTGCGCCTCTAAGCGTCAGAACATTGTGCATAGTGCCGGAACAATTTTCAGCCATACACAAAGCTTTATATTCAGGGAAAAAGAAATGCATTTCAGCTGGCGCTTCAGACTCAGGGGTTAGTTGGAATTCGATTTTTATTCCATCAAGAATAAGTTCTTGCCCTGTTTCAGTTATTTCGATTGTTGGTGGCACTAAAGCTGAAGAACCAGTAGGAATGCCCTTGCCTAATCCTTGATCAACGTGTCCTTTTTCATTCCAAGGTAAAAGCATTCCAAATTGGTAAGTAGCGCGTCTTCCCATAACAGGTGCTGCGATAACGTTTTCTGCAACTGCTTCACGCAGGAAACCTTCAGGTGCAACGATTGGGATGTTTTCATCTTCGATTCGAGACCGTTCGATCATCCCTAGAATGCCACCATAATGATCCAGATGGGAATGAGTGTAGATAACAGCACTTATTTCACGAAACCCCAGATGCTCAGTAACTAGTTCATAAGCCGCCGCCGCCGTTTCGGCTGTAGTTAAAGGGTCGATTACCACCCATCCAGTTTTTCCTCGAATAAAAGTAGCGTTTGATGTGTCAAAGCCTCGAACTTGATAGAAATCTTGACAAATTTCGTAAAGGCCATGTTGAGCGTTTAGACCAGCTTGACGCCATAAAGAAGGATTGACTGTTTCGGGAGATTCTCCTTTAACAAAATCTGACTTAGAAAGATCCCATGAGATGGGTTGCCAAGCATTTGGCTCATGTTTTTCAATAATCGGGTCTTTTCGAGTTCCTATGAATCCTTTAGCGACATTGGCAGCATCAGTTCCATCGTCCGAAGGAAGGGTTTTTTGAAAAGCTTTGTTTTCCCTTATTGTAAATTCAGTTGCTTCTTTTGGTTGCCGGGATTCTGTTTCCAATTTATGGTCCAGAAAATATTTGTTCGCCAACTGGCTTGTAGACTCTTTTTTCTATTTCATCATCGCCATATCTAGCAAGTTCAAATCTTCCAACAACGAAGTGGTGGACTTCATCTGGTCCATCCGCAAGACGCAAAGTCCTCTGACCTGTGTACATGGCAGCTAAAGGTGTCCATTGTGAGATACCAGTGGCGCCATGAACCTGGATTGCTTCGTCAATAATATTGCAAACTTTTTCTGGGACCATTGCTTTTACAGCGCTAACCCAAACTCGAGCCTCAGCATTCCCCATGGTGTCCATAGCTTTTGCCGCTCTTAGAACCATAAGACGACAAGCTTCAATTTCAATTCTTGCACGCGATATTAGTTCAACATTTTTTCCCAATTGAGCGATTTTCTTCCCGAATGCTTCTCGCGACAAACCCCTAGTAGCCATTAACTCTAAAGCTTTTTCTGCGGCTCCAATAGATCTCATGCAGTGATGTATTCGGCCTGGCCCTAGTCTCAACTGAGATATTTCAAAGCCCCGACCCTCTCCTAGGAGCATATTTTCTTTAGGCACCCTTACATTGTCAAGCTGTATGTGCATGTGGCCATGAGGGGCGTCATCTTGTCCAAAAACATGCATTGGTCCGATTATGTTTACTCCCGGAGTGTCCATAGGAACCAGAATTTGTGATTGTCGTCTATGTGGAGGTCCATCAGGATTTGTTTGGACCATGCAAATCATTATTTTGCAACGAGGATCACCAGCACCAGAGATGTAATATTTTTCACCGTTTATTAACCATTCATCACCATCTAAGACTGCCTGAGTAGCAATATTTTTCGCATCAGAGGAAGCAAGGCCAGGTTCGGTCATTCCAAAACAAGATCTGATTTCACCATTCAATAAAGGTTTAAGCCACATTTCCTTTTGTTCAGGGGTTCCGACGCGTTCTAGAACTTCCATATTGCCCGTATCGGGAGCGCTGCAATTGAGTGATTCAGAAGCTAATGGATTCCGTCCCAGCTCAGCTGCTATATATGCATAATCTAAATTTGAAAGTCCTTGCCCAGTTTCATCATCCGGTAAGAAAAAATTCCATAAACCGTTAGAGCGAGCTTTTTTCTTAACACTTTCCAAAAGTTCCAGTTGATCGTCGGTATATGACCAGCGGTCTTCACGATCCTCTCCAAGTTCATAGAATTTTTCCGTTATAGGTTCTACTTCTTCAGCAATGAATTTCTTGACTGCGTTATAAAGGGGTCTTGCTGTTTCAGACATTGCAAGATTCAACGAGTCATCACTTGGATCATCTACGTGCATTCCGGGACCAATAGTCATTTTTTCTCTCTCTTCTAATGGAAATATTTTAAGAGTTGATGGAATGTCTAGCAGAAGTTATTCAGTTTTGCGATTTTAAAGCGAAGTAATATAGATAAATAAAGAATTGTTTTATGTGTAACACATAATAAGTGTTACACTTATATATGGCTAATTTAACTCTAGCGATTGAAGAGGACTTACTTCGACGAGCTAGAGTTCGAGCCGCAGAACAAGGTACATCAGTAAATGCTGTCGTTAGACAATTGATTGAAGGCTATTCATCTTCTGATCGTGCGGGAAACGCGCGTAAACGACTCGTCGCACTTTCTATAACATCTGTCGCTTCGTCATGATCGTTCTGAGAGTCAATAGCCATGCTGAATAGAGTTTTTATTGACGCGTCAGTTCTGGTCAAGCTTTTTGATGACAATGCACCCATTGAACAAGCAGCATCTAGAAACTTAATTGGTGATGTCGAAAACACGACCCTTGTTACTTCAGCTTTGTCAATGGCAGATTTTTATGAAGAAGTCACTACTGAATTCAGTCGAAAGCTTGAAATGGTAACGGCAAAGCAAGCTTTAAACGATTTAACCGAATTGACTATTGTGCAAATTGATTCAGATTTGGTCTTGGCTGCTACAGAAACTCAATCAGATTTGAATATAGAAATGCGCGAAGCTATAGCAATCGAAGCAGCAGTTACTTCTGGATGCGATTTCATAGTTAGTGAAGTTATCGACAAAGAACACACAGTTAAAGGAATACTTATTAGAAGCCTTGAAGAGATGATGAATAATAAGGAGAACAAGGGTGATTGAAATCGAGGGTTTGAATCAGTATGAGATTGATATTCGTGGCGTAAATATCCACATTGCTGAAGCTGGAGAAGGACCTATGGTTCTTTTCATTCACGGGTTTCCCGAATCATGGTATTCATGGAGACATCAAATAGCTGCAATTTCTGCTGCTGGTTACCGAGCGGTCGCAATGGACGTTCGAGGATATGGTTCCTCTTACGCTCCGAAAACAATTGATGAATACAGACTTGTTTGTTTAGCCGGAGACTGTGTAGGAGTTGTCCAAACTCTAGGCGAAGACAGTTCTTTAATTGTCGGGCATGATTGGGGTTCTCCCATAGCTTCAGCTGCTGCATCTTTCAGGCCGGATATTTTCAAGGGCATAGCTTTACTTTCTGTTCCATATACCCCGCGGAATGACGTAAAGCCTTCTGATTTTTTTAGATCTTTGGGAGGAGAGGAAGAGTTCTATATTGAGTACTTTCAAGAACCAGGAAGAGCAGAAGCAGAAATTTCTCAGAATCCTTCCACATGGCTTGAAGGTTTTTATTTCACTGCTTCTGGAAGTGCTCCTGCAGTCATGGGTGATGAAGGTTCAATGGGTTTTGTTTCTCCAGGAGGTGAACTTAAAGATCGTTTCAAGTATCCAGAAGAACCTCTTTCATGGTTAACCGTAGATGATTTAGATTTCTACGCCAAACAATTTGAAAAGTCAGGTTTCACAGGCCCCTTAAATCGTTACAGATGCGTCGATCTTGATTGGAATGATCAAAGAATGCATCATGAGTCACCATTAATACAACCGTCATTATTTATTGGGGGAGAAAAAGATGGTCCAACAATTTGGGGAGCTGGAAGCATTTCACGTTTCTCAGAAACTCTCCCTAATCTGGTAAATTCTGTTATTTTGCCAGATGTAGGACATTGGATACAGCAAGAAGACCCTGAGTCAACTAACTCACTTTTATTAGATTTCTTTCAAACTGTCGATCTTGGACAATAAAAACGATGAAGTCTAAGGTTCTCTTATGAAAGTAGACAACAGGGGTAAATTGACTAGGTCACTTGCTCTGCGCCACGTTTTTGCTTTATCAACAGGAGCGATGCTTTCATCAGGCTTATTTCTTTTACCCGGTTTAGCGGCATCTAAAACTGGTCCGTCAGCGATTTTGGCTTATCTAATTGCAGGTTTCTTAGCGATCCCTGCCATGTTGAGCGTCGCGGAGTTGTCATCTGCTCTCCCTAAAGCAGGAGGCGCATACTATTTTTTGGAAAGGGCTTTGGGACCTTCCATAGGAACTATTGCAGGAATTGGAACTTGGCTTTCTTTAGTTTTGAAAGATGCTTTTGCCTTAGTAGGCATGAGCGCTTATTTGGTTCTAATTCTAGATGTAAATGGCAAAACTGTAGCGCTAGTTTTAATAGCTTTTTTTACTTTTGTAAATGTTGTTGGTTCGAAAGTAAGTGGTTCAATTCAATTATTTTTGGTTGTTTTCGTACTAACGGTGATGGCTTGGTTCCTTACAGAGGGTCTTTTCGAAACTCAAAAACAAGGTATAGATAAATCCAATCTTGACCCATTTTTCACAGAGGGTTTTTCTGGCCTTATTTCAGTGATAGGTCTAGTTTTTGTTTCATATGGTGGTTTAACAAAAGTTGCGAGTGCAGCAGAAGAAGTAGACGACCCCTCCTTAAAGATTCCACTTGGGATGTCATTATCTTTGTTAGTAGGAACTATTCTTTACACGCTTGGAGCCTTAGTAGCAGTAGCACTTCTACCCCCAGATATCTTGCATAAAGATCTAGCACCTATACATTCAGCTGCAGAAACTATTCTTCCATCAGCAGGAGTTGCACTTGTAGTATTAGCTGCTTTAGCAGCATTCGCCTCAGCTGTGAATGCTGGGATCTTGGCTGCGGCTAGATACCCAATGGCAATGGCGCGTGATGGACTTTTCCCTGAAGTGGCTGGAAGGCTAAGCAGATGGGGAACGCCTGCTTTTGGTGTAATTGTTACTGGAATTTCAATAGCGTTAGTGGTTTTGGTTCTCGATGCTGAATCAATTGCAAAACTTGCGAGCGCTTTTGTTCTATTAACACTTGGCTTGCTAAATATTGCTGTTCTGGTTTTAAGAGCTTCGCATATTCGTTCGTATGCGCCTGCTTTCAAAGCACCTTTCTATCCGGTTACACAGTTTGTTGGAATAATTATTTCTATATTTTTAATTTTTCAACTTGGTGTAACTGCCTTGCTTTTTGTCGCTTTTGTTTTTCTTGCCGGGTGGACATGGCACCGTCTTTATGCAAGTGGGAAAAGTAAAAGATCAGGTGCAATTAGGCAAGTCTTTGAAAGGTGGGGAGCTGATGCTGATCCGAAGTTAGACCGAGAAATGAGCGCTGCGATGGCTGGTCATGGTTTGAGAACCGGCGATGATTATCCTGGATTAATTGCCAGAGCTGGAGTTTTAAGCGTTCCACCGGGAACGAATATCACAGAAGCAGCGGATAGAGCGGCGACGGTTCTTTCTGACTTGATCGGTTTAACAGGCGAGAGAGTAACAGAACAGTTTTTAGAAACTGGTTCTTTATGGATCCAACCTTCTAAACAACATCCAACAGCAACCCCAGTTGCTTTATTTGAAGATATTGAAGAAGATCAACTTGTAATAGTCAGAGCATCAGAAGGCATTCGTATTCCTGCTTCATGGGGAGGTTCGGGTGAATGGGTCAACGCATTATTTTTCCTTGCAGGAACGACCGAAAATCCAGGTCGCTCATTAAGAGTTGCTGGAGAGCTCGCCGGTCATCTGCATACGGGTGCAAAACTGATAGGACTAGCTCAAACAGAAGCCGAAGTTAAATCAGCTTTACTCCCTGAGATGACATTCCGACAATACGCCCTTTTACCAGAAGGCAAAGATTCAGCACTTATCGGTTTAAAAATCGCTGAACTCAGTTTCCCTGATGAAGTCGAAGTAGTTTCTGTTCATCGAGAAGGGATTCTGATCCAACTCCATGATGAACTTTGCTTAGAAGCTGATGACCAAGTGACCTTATTAGGCCCCTCAGATACGATGCCGTCTTTAGGAGAGCCTCTACCTATTCAAGAGCCTCTCGAATAGTTTGAAGAAAAGGACTTTTTGTGTTTTCAGTTGATGTGCGTTCACGTTTAGATAGTGATGCAGAGCAGATCGATTCAGAAGTTTGGATTGATAATAAATTACCTTTTCTTTTAGAACAGAACTCTTTGATTGCTTATGAAGGGGCTCAAATGTTGGGTTGCCGACCATTGGGTATGAGGGTTGCACAAAAATCATTCACTCTCATTCCGTCAGAAGGAGAAATCAAACTAGATTTAGGCGTGTCTAATGCCTCTGTGGTAGTTGATTTAGATGAGATTTCATTTTCTGATTTGGTGCAAGATATACAGACTCCCCAATCACTAGCTACTTCAAAAGTAATTGATCTGCCCCTGAAGGAGCATTTCAGATTCCTAAAATGGTGGCCTGTTCTTAGAGCGATAATTGATGGCAGATCAGTTTATAAACCAGGCGAAATTGATTTCGTAAACCAAGACGGAAGTCCTCTTGATTTGAATAGGTCTTTTACTCAGGAAGATTCAGACGAAGAAATTTCGTGGTTTTTATCACAAACTGGTTTTTTGCATCTTAGCGGATGGTGGAGTGAGGATTTAATGACAAAAATATCTAATGACATGGATGCTGCTATAGGGAAATATGAGAGAGGTGATGGTCGGTCTTGGTGGGCGAAGACAAAGGAAGGAACAGATCGTTGTGTCCGCCTACAGTATTTTCAGGCTGAATCGGAATCCGTAAAAGAACTTCTCACTGATTACCGACATGAGAGGATCGCAGCGATACCGGGGGATGGACATGCCATTGGGTGGGATGGAAGCGATGATCTGAATGCAATTGAAGCTCTAATAAAACCAATAGGAGTAGTTGAAGGAATATCTGATCTTCCTTGGCATAAAGACTGTAGTCTCGGGAGGCATTCCTATGATTGTTCTTCTATGACGGTTGGAGTTTCAGTTACAGGAGCAGATTCTAGAAGCGGTCAATTATCCGTGGTAGCAGGTTCGCACAGGGCAAATTTGCAACCTAATTTTATTCATCCCTATCTTGATCTGCCTATTATTGATTTGCCTACCAAAACAGGTGATGTGACAGTTCATTTATCATGCACACTGCATATGAGTCACCCTCCTGTAGAAAAAGAAAGACGAGTTATGTATACAAGTTTTGTTTTGCCTCACAAAGGCGAAAAAATTGGTGTGGATCGGATTTCAAAAGTGAGAGAAGAGGCCTATATGAAAGTAAGCCAGGCTCCATCTAATAAAATGGATTAATCTCCCCTTAATAAATGGGCAATAAGCATCGCGCTTTTGCTAGTTCTGTTAGTTCGTGTTTCTGAAATGTCTGCCGCACCCATGAGTCGACGACTAGCGCGGACGCCTAACCAACGTAAAGGTTCAGGCTCCCAGCGTCTGGATCTTACACCTACCCAAGGAAGTCTCACTCTTTCAGTGTCATGACTCAGGATCAATTCTGCCATCGTCCGACCTGCTAAGTTTGCTGCTGCAACTCCCTCTCCCACGTATCCACCAAGTACACCTAGTCCGGAAAAAGGATCAAAACGTACTCCTGGGAGCCAGTTTCTTGGAATTGCTAGTACTCCTCCCCAACGGTGCGTGATTTTAAAATCACGAAGAGGTGGCAGTAAGTCGATTAATATCTGGTGGATTAATTCGTGGGATTTTTTGTTCACTTCTGCAGTTTTTCTAATTTCTGACCCAAAAAGATACGGAGGCATGCCCTGACCACCAAAGGCGATGCGATTATCTTCGGTACGTTGACCATAGATAACCGTGTATCTTCCATCAGTAAATGTAGGCCTATTTTTTAGTCCTATTTCTTGAAAGGTCTCTTCATCAAGAGGTTCTGTAGCAATCATTCTTGAGTAAACGGGCAATAAGTCAAGTTTGTGTCCTTTGAGGTCGCGGGTGTATGCCTCAGTCGCTTGAACTATTACTTCTGACTTAACCGATCCATGCTCTGTCTTTACTTCATTTTTAGAGATATTAATTGCTTTAGTCGATTCGACGATTTGTCCACCTAATTTTTCAACTGCTTCTGCTAACCCTCTTACTAAACGCGCAGGGTCGATTGTTGCCGACGGTGCGAAGAAAATTCCTGAAAGAACTCTCGTAGCGTTTAAATAAGTAAGTGCTTCATCGCGCTCAAGAGGACGTATTACATCTTCACCAAAACCATTTTCACGCGCAGTTTTAATTTCATCTAGTTGCCTCTTGGCCTGAGGTTGATTACGGGCAACGCTTATAACTCCACTTTTTATAAAACCACAATTAATATCTTCTCTTTTTGTAATTCTTTCAACTTCATCTACAGCATCGAACATTGCTTTTTCAAGTTGTTTAGCTTCATTTTTTGATGATCTTGCGGCGTATTTCTCTGCACCACCTGCAAGAGCACCTTCGCACCATCCTCCATTACGACCAGATGCACCAAAACCACAATATTCACTTTCAATTACTAGAAGTTTTAAGTTTGGATCTAAGCACAATAAATAATAAGCAGTCCAAAGACCACTAAATCCGCCGCCCACTATTGCTACGTCAACTGAAAGGTCTCCTTTAAGCGGGGAACGTCGCGTGATAGGTGGATCAAGAGTGTCGAGCCAAAGAGAGTCAAGTTGTTGCGAATGTAAGGATGACATCACTTACTATGCAACTCGAAACATTCGAAAATAGCAAGTAATTCGAATTTGAAGCCAACTAGCACCAAGGTCTCTAAATAGGTAGCCTAATATCAGGTCAACAGAATAGAAGGACAAATGATTCCTGCCCTATTACATGCCTTTTCCAAACCAACTTCAGAGGATTTTCATACTTTGGTTCGTTCGGAAGGTGTTCGAGTTTGGGACAACAAAGGTAACGAATATATTGATGGACTTGGTGGACTCTGGTACTGCCAGATAGGGCATGGAAGACCTGAGTTAATTGAAGCGATTACTGAACAATTACAAAAAATGAGCTCGTATCACACCTTTGCTCCTATGGGGAGCGATGTGTCAGATGCAGCAGCTGAAAGAATCCGTTCTGTTTCACCTTTTCCGGACGGTCGTGTTTTTCTTTGTTGTTCGGGCTCTGAATCAATTGATACTGCAATAAAAATATTGCGAAAAATACCTATTTTAAGAAAACAACCGGAACGTCAAATTATCTTGAGGCGTGGTCGGGGTTATCACGGTGTAAATATTGGTGGAACCACCATGCAAGGGATCCCAGCTAACCGTGAAGGTTGGGGTGATTTATTCCCGAATGTAATAGAGATTGATCCAACCAATATTGAATCTGCCGCTTCAATATTCGCACAATATGGTGAACAAATAGCAGGAGTTGTAACTGAACCACTGCAAGGTGCTGGCGGAGTTTTCCCACCACAGCCAGGGTATCTAGAAGGTTTGAGAAGATTATGCGACGATTACGGTGCACTTCTTGTTTTTGATGAAGTGATTACTGGTTTTGGTCGAACCGGTAACTGGTTTGCCTCTGACACTTATGGCGTAAAACCCGACATCATAACTTTCGCAAAAGGTGTCACAAGCGGTTACCAGCCATTAGGAGGAGTTTTAATCAGTAGAACAGTTTGTGATGTGCTTGAATCTGATCCAGATTTTATATTTATGCATGGTTATACCTATAGCGGACACCCAGCAGCATCTGCTGCTGCTATAGCGAACATAAATATCATCGAAGACGAAGGATTAGTCCAGAGGGCAGAAATAGTAGGTGACAGACTTTCTGGGGGACTTAAAGCTTTAGAAAAAGATGGAATTTTTTCTGAAGTCCGAGGTGTAGGAGCTATATGGGCTGCTCAGATCACTGATGCATCCACTGAGCAAGGCTTAGTCATACGTGACAAGATGACTGAAATGGGAGTGATCTGTCGGGCTATAAATGGAGCATTGGCTTTTTGCCCACCGCTCGTGATAGAAGAAAACGATATTGATTTGATTGTCGATACTGCCGCAAAAGCAGTTGAAGAGGTTGCCGAAAAGTGAAACGTCCACCCATAAGAACTCTTGAACTTTCTGGAACACCTGAAAGCATCGGTCACGAGCATGGGAAGACTTTTGCAGATGAAATTCGTGCCTACACAAAAGATAGAATTGAACTTGTTTCTTCAGGTTTGTGGTCAGGTGGATCAATATCTGAAACTGAAGTAATAGAAATTGCAGAATCAATGTTGCCAGCTCACCAAAATTTTGATGAAGATTTACACGCGGAGATGTTGGCTCTTGCCAGTGCAGCTGGAATTTCGCCGGCAGAAGCAGTAATAGTTGGAGGTTTTACTGATTTTGTTGATGCTGTAAGAGCGGTAATAGGGGCGGAAACACCTGGAGAACTTCAAGAAGATGATTGTACCTCGATGATTATTCCTGATTCTCGAGCTGATGGTTCAGGGTTTTTAGCTCAAACATGGGATATGCATGACACAGCAACTGACCATGTGTTGCTTTTAAAGATTACCCCTACCGATCAACCTGCCAGTTTGATATTTACTACTACTGGGTGTCTCGGTCAACTGGGGATGAATGATGCAGGTGTCGCTGTTGGTATTAATAATCTCAACTGTCTTGATGGAAAACGCGGCGTTACTTGGACTTCAGTAGTTAGGGGCATGTTAAAAGCTGAAAGTTCAACCGAAGCTTTGAATGTACTTCTTGAGGCTGACCTTGCAGGTGCTCATAACTATTTGATATTTGATAGTTCTGGTGACGGCTACAACATTGAAGCCATGCCTTCTGTTAGACCTGTAATCACACTTGGTTCAGACCCATTAGTTCATACGAACCATACGATTCAATCTGAATCCAGTGATGTTCAAGCCAGCCGTGATGCTTCCCTTTTAGAAAGTTCAGTTCGTCGTTTGGAAAAGGCTCAAGAAATTTTAGAAGAAGGAACTGTTGACTCAGACCGATTAATGACACTTACGCGAGATTCTGAAGCAATTTGTCAAATCGCTAAAGAACCATATTTCATTGAATCTAGCGGGGCAGCAATTATGAGACCCGCTACTCAGGATTTTTGGGCATGTTGGGGAAGGCCAGCTGAAAACGAATATGAGAGTGTGGATTGGTCCCATGAGTAAAGAACCATTTGTTCATTTGGGTGAAACTTCAGGAATTAGATATATGAATCCTCTAATTGATTGGGTTGGGGATATGGCTCAATTAGAACTATCTTCATTTCCTACCTCTGACCCTGAAGACCTTTATAACGAGAGTGAACTAAAAGTATTGGTCGAAGATTTTTCAGAAGGTTGTTTTGTTGGATTTGATCAAGAGAATGTTGTCGCTATGGGTCTCGGTATTAGAGTCCACTTTGACCTTGAGCAACCTCTTCACACAGTGCATGACATAGTTCCCGGTAATGAAACTTCTGGACATCATCCAGATGGGGATTGGTATTATGGCACTTCAATAGCGGTAAGTAAGCAATATCGGAAACGTGGTATTGGAAACGAGCTTTACAAGCTAAGGAAAGAGGTGTGCCAGTGTTTTAATCTCCGGGGAATTGTTGCTGGAGGAGTTATGCCTGGATACGTGGACTATAAGACTAATTATTCAGCTGATGAATATATAGAACTAGTGCGGAAAGGTGAGATTTACGACCCTACTCTTACGTTTCAGAGGGATAATGGATTTCAACTTGTTTGCGCATTACCTAATTACATAGTCAACCCTGAGATTGATAATAACGCTGCATTAATAGTCTGGCAGAACCCCGATTATGAGGGGGTTAACCCATGACTGATATTAATGAAGGGGATCAAGCTTTCAGGGCTAGTTCTTTAAAAGGGAAAGATATGGAAATGCCTTTTGGAGGGGCTCTTTCTTTTCTTCGAAGGAAGTACACAAGAGAAATTGACTCAGCTGACATTGTCGTGTCTGGCATACCATTTGATATGGCTACTTCAAATCGTCCAGGAGCCCGCTTCGGACCTCGAGCACTTAGAGCGGCGTCAGTGGGACTTGCTGAACTCGATGCGTATCCGTTCGGTTTCGATCCATTTGATTTTGTTGCTGTGGCAGATTACGGAGATTGCTTTATCGATTATGGGTATCCACAGAATGCAACAGATTTAATTGAACGCCATGCTGACCAAATCATAGATACAGATTCGATGATGGTAAGTATGGGAGGCGATCATTATGTTACTTACCCGCTATTAAAGGCTCATGCAAAGAAGTTTGGTCCCTTGTCTTTAATACATTTTGACGCCCATTGTGATACATGGCCAGATGATGGAAGTCGCCAAGACCATGGATCAATGTTCCTTCGGGCTGTGCGTGAGGAAATAGTTGACCCATCAACTTCGGTTCAAATTGGTATTAGAACACATAATCAGGACACATTTGGTTTCACCGTTTTGGGGGCTCCGTGGGTTCACAGGGAAGGTATTCCTGCAGTGATTGAAGTAATTAGAGAAATCGTCGGCAATAGATCAGCATATTTAACTTTCGATATTGACTGTTTAGATCCGGCATTTGCACCTGGGACTGGGACTCCTGTTGCGGGTGGTCTTAGCTCGGCGCAGGCCTTTGAAGCGATACGCTCGCTTGGCGAATTTGAAATTGTTGGAATGGATCTTGTTGAAGTGGCACCGCAATATGATGTTGGCGAAATCACGGCCATTGCTGGTGCCACGATCCTTCACGATTTTATTTGTTTACAGGCGATTAAAGCTGGAGCTACCAATTCGCCTTTTGGAAGAGTTTAGAATATGGGCACTTATTTTAGAGAGATGAAACAAAATGACTTCTGCAGTTGAACTGAGTGGAATAACGAAACGATTTGGTGATGTAGTTGCTGTTGACAATGTTGACTTGTCAATTGCCGATGGAGAGTTTTTTGCGATGTTGGGACCCAGTGGATGTGGGAAAACAACAACTTTACGTCTGATTGCCGGTTTGGAATTTCCTACTGAAGGAAGTCTTTCAATTTTTGGTCAAGAAGTAGGGACATTAACGCCTGATAAAAGACCAGTTAATACCGTTTTCCAAAACTATGCATTATTCCCCCATCTGACTGTTTTAGAAAATGTTGGATTCGGTTTGAAAATGCAAGGTGTCGACAAAGAAACGACACGTAGAAGGTCTATGGAAATGATTGAGCTGGTTCAGCTCGATGGTTTAGCTGAACGAAAACCTTCACAAATGTCAGGTGGGCAACAACAGCGAGTTGCGCTTGCTAGAGCTTTAGTAAATCAACCAAAAGTATTACTTTTAGATGAACCCCTTGGCGCACTTGATTTGAAACTTCGGCAAGAGATGCAACTTGAGTTGAAGAAACTTCAAAGAGATGTTGGAATCAGTTTTGTTTTTGTTACACATGATCAAGAAGAAGCGCTTACAATGTCAGACCGTATTGCGGTTATGGATGATGGCAAGTTGCTTCAAGTAGCTACACCTGAAGAAATATATGAGCGTCCTGCAAACCGGTTTGTGGCTGATTTTATAGGTCAGACAAATTTGCTCGAAGGTACTGTTTCAGATGCAGAAACTGTAATTCTTGAAAATGGTGTTTCTGTCAGAGCTAAAAATGGATTTAGTGCAGGAACTCATGTTGCAGTTAGTCTTCGACCCGAGCGTGCTCATATTCAATCTCAAGGTGAATTTGAAGAAGGTTGGTCACATGTAAATGGTTCTGTTGAAACAGTTACTTATTTGGGTAACGCGCTTATTTACGGCATAAAACTCGATTGGATGGATCTTGAGGTTCGCGAAGAAAACCATCCTGGGGTTGAGCTTTATAAGCCGGGTGCAGAAATTACTGTTAGCTGGGACCCTGATGCAATCTCTGTGGTTTCTGACTGATGAAGACTGTGGTTAGAGCGGATACTAAAACTGCGACTGCAACACCAGAATTTGAAAAGGCAGCACTTCGCCAAGAATCAAGACGCGGTCTCTTTCTTGCCATGCCTGCTTATTTATATTTGATTTTCTTCTTCGTAATCTCACTTTTCATAGTTTTTATTTATAGTTTTGCTACTCGAAACCGTTTTGGTGGTACTGATTTATCCGGATGGAATTTGGATAGCTATGCAAGGATTAGTGAACCAATAGTTAGAGATGTCCTATTTCGGTCCGTATGGCTTGCTTTTCTGACCACAGTTATTTGTTTGGTTATTGCTTATCCTTTTGCCTATTTTCTTTCAACGCGCCGAGTAGCTGTAAGGAACATCATGTTGGTATTTGTGATGATTCCCTTTTGGACAAATTTTTTAGTTCGGAATTTTGCTTGGAGAGTGATATTGGGGAACGACGGTCCTCTAACTAATACCACCGAATTTTTGGGCCTAGGTTCTGCAGAACTTCTATTCACACAAACCGCAGTTGTGCTGGGTCTTGTCTATGGCTACTTACCTTTTATGATTCTTCCTTTGTACGCGGCTATAGAGAGAATTGATAGGCGTTTATTAGAAGCAAGTCGGGATCTTTACGGGACAGGATTACAGTCTTTTCGACATGTCCTCTTCCCTCTGTCACTGCCAGGTGTAATCGCTGGGTCGATCTTGGTTTTTGTGCCAAGTTTAGGGGCTTATGTGACACCAGAAATTTTAGGTGGAGCTAAAACCACATTACTTGGAAGCTATATCGTTACTCAGTTCCTTACCGCTAGAAATTGGCCTTTTGGTGCAGCGCTTTCTTTCGTTCTGATGTTAGTGATGTTAGTAACCACAATTGTTTACTTTCGAAAAGGTGGCAGGACGTTATGAGTACCTCTGTGGAACCACGTGGTTGGGCTAAAGCAGCCTTACATTTAAACGGATGGGTTGTTTATATGTTTTTCTACGCGCCCATAGTTTTACTAGTCATCTACTCATTTAGTAATAGTAGAAATGTAGGCACATGGGGAGGCTTTACATTCGATTGGTATCGTGATTTTTTTGATAGCTCGAATGCTCGTGGAGCATTATCAAATTCAGTAAAAATTGCGATTTTCTCTACAATCATTTCTGTCGCGCTTGGAACTATGGCAGCGCTATCGCTTGAACGTTTTACATTTCGAGGAAAAAAAGTTTTTGATGCTCTTCTTTATTTACCAATAATTATTCCTGACGTGACTATGGCAGTAATGATGCTGCTTTTCTTTGGTGAATTTTTTGACGTACTTGATACTCTTTTTGGCCTTGGACTTCGTAAAGGTTTCTGGTCAATTTCAATTAGCCATATTGCGTTCAATATCAGTTTCGTATCCGTTGTAGTAAGAGCTCGCCTCGCTGGTATGAATACTGACTTGGAAGAGGCTGCAATCGACTTGTATGCCTCTAGATGGAAAGCTTTTCGCTATGTCACATTCCCACAGATAGTTCCTGGGATTGCGGGAGGTGCACTTCTAGCTATGACCTTGTCTCTTGATGATGTTGTAATTACACAGTTTGTCGCAGGTCCGGGTTGGACGACATTACCTGTCTATGTCTTTGGGTTGATTCGCAAGGGTGTAACCCCTTTAATTAATGCAGTTTCAGTGACCATGCTTGTGATCTCGATGCTTTTGGTCGTGCTATCGCTTGTCGCTCAACGAGTACGAAGAAGTGGTTAAGCGCTATTATCAATTTTAAGTATGTCTAATTGGCATTGGAGGGGAAAGAAATATATGAGAAATTTGAAACGTTTTAGGTATTTGGCCGTTTTAGTTGCCCTAGCTTTGGCAGTTTCTTCTTGTGGAAGTGACAGTGATGAGGCCGCTGCAGCTGACTGTGAATTAAACCAAATAGATGGTGATTTGGCTTTGTACAACTGGGCAGAATACATCGATGAAGAACAGCTAGCTGAGTTCGCAACAGAATATGGCATAAGCGCAACTATGGACGTTTATGATTCCAATGAGGCGATGCAACCAATCATTTCTGCAGGTAATTCTGGTTATGACGTTATTGTGCCCTCTGACTACATGGTTTCTATTCTTATCGCAGATTCAAAGGTCCAGAAATTAAATTCTGAAGCTATTCCGAACGCTAAAAACATCTCATCTGATTTTAGTGGTTTGTATTATGACCCTTCTGGTGAATACACAGTTCCATATCAGTGGGGTACTACTGGTATAGGAGTTAATACAACAGTTGTTGGAAAAGATTTTCCTCGTTCTTGGGGATTAATTTTTGATCCAAGCATTTCAGGCGCTTTCGATGGAAAGATCCAGTTGCTTAACGACCCACGCGAGACGATGGGAGCGGCACTGAAGTATCTCGGTTATTCATTAAACACGACAGATAAGGGAGAATTAGATAAGGCAAAGGACTTGGTGGCGTCAACCGCTGACAGGCTGGCAGCTTTTAATACAGATTCTGCAGATGAATTCCTAACCAGTGGAGAAACTGTCATTGGACACGGATATTCAGGTGACATGTTTGTTCAATTCTTGGAGACCGATAATCCTGAGGATTATGTTTATTTTGTTCCAGAAGAAGGTGGAACAAGATGGATAGACAACATGGGGATTCCTTTTGATGCCCCACATCCATGCACTGCACATACCTTTATTAATTGGCTACTAGGCGCAGATCAAGGAGCTGCTCTTTCTAATTGGAATTACTATGGAACTCCTAATGATGCTGCTGTAGCAGGTCTTGATGAAGATCTACTTGATTTTGTCAATGATCCTGAATTGTTAGCAGGTGGCGTTGATTCACTTGAAGAGATTGAGGATACAGGTGATTTTGAAATTAATTATGCCGACGCTTTCGTGGAAGCTAAAGGTTGATTTAAGTATTTAAAAAAGTGGGGTCTCTCTATAGGGGCCCCACTTTTTAATTTGTATTGCAGATAATTAAAGAAGCTTTATTTTAATACTTCAGCCATTGTGTCGATAACTTGACCTATTTCTTTGTCACTAATAGTTAACGGAGGGCAAATTGCGAGTCCAGTATTTAAGGGTCTCAAAATAACTCCCTTAGAACGAATTTCATTTCTGATTTGCATAGGGTCTTGTTCAATTTCGACCGCGTATACAGCACCAGTTCCGCGCCAAGACTCAATGAGGTTATCTGACTGTAATGATTTCAATCCATTTTGGATCTGTTCTCCAACATGATTAGCTCGATCGACTAAAGATTCACGTTCCATCAATTCCAAATTTGCAATACCAGCTGCACAAGATGTTGGATGACCAGAATAGGTATAGCCAGTCCTAAGAACGAAATCAGGTTCTTCAAGAGTGTCACAAACATTTCTAGAAACAATTACACCTGATAGAGGTAGATATCCAGAGGTAACACCTTTCGCAAAAGTCATTAAATCAGGAGTTACCCCAAAATGTTGAGCTCCAAACCATCTACCAGTTCGACCAAACCCGCAAATAACTTCATCAAAAATCAGTAAAGCACCGGAATCATCGCAGAGTTTCCGTAGACCCTCTAAATAGCCATCGGAAGGTGGATAAACTCCTCCAGCACCTTGTATGGGTTCAACAATTATCGCGGCGACCTGGCTTCCATGATTTGCAAAAATGGTTGCAGCCGCTTCGAGGTCATTATTTGGGACTT
>Ga0208764_10000006_pt1 | contig 138831 bp, 144 predicted proteins | sample ETNtaG_18_FD_185762 | JGI IMG/M metagenome (GOLD analysis project Ga0208764, IMG submission 185762) | Marine microbial and viral communities from oxygen minimum zone, Eastern Pacific Ocean - ETNP201302SV91 (SPAdes) (version 2) | ecosystem: Environmental > Aquatic > Marine > Oceanic ... | reverse complement strand
ACATCCTGAATGACGGTACAACAGGAGGACATAATGCTGTAGCCTTTTTAAAGGAACTAGGCAAGATGTTATCAGAACCTAAGAGTTCTATTACTGTTACTACTAAGTGGGACGGTGCTCCTGCTGTTGTATGTGGTATAGATCCTGAAGATGATTTATTCTTTGTTGGTACTAAGTCTGTATTTAATAAGACTGGAGCAAAACTAATTAAAACTCAAAGTGATATATCATTCCACGGTTACAGTGGTGAGCTAGCTAAGAAGCTTAGTATTTGTTTGGAACTTTTACCTAAACTTAATATCAAAGGTGTTATACAAGGTGATTTACTATTCACCAATGGTGATAAGTCTTCTAAGAAGATAGATGGTAAAGACTGTATCGCATTCACACCTAACACTATCACCTATTGTGTAGAGAAAGGATCTGACATTTATAAAGAAGTTTCTGCTGCAACGTTAGGTATAGTATTTCATACCAAGTATCAAGGATCTGATCTTGGATCTATGAATGCATTACTGGGTGATGTTAGTGGTAGTTTCACTAAAGATCCTGCTGTGTTTGCTGGTACTGCAACGCTGAAGGACGTGTCACGACAGTCTACCTTCACACCAAATGAGAAGACTAAGTTTGAAGCACAAGTATCTAAGACATTAGGATCATTGAAGCAGTCATCTAAGTTCCTTGATACTCTTAAGGGTACAGGTGATGGCAGGTTCTTATTCTCTGCTCTATTCAAACAGTATTTCAACTCTTATATAAGAGGTGGTAAGACTATTACTAATGCAATGCAAGTTGCTACTGGATTCAATGGGTTCTACGTAGCGATTATGGACAAGCAAATTGCTTCAGTTAAGACAGAGAACACCAAGAAGAAGTATCAGAAGATAAAAGCAGATGGTTTAAAGTTTTTAAAGGTAAATTCTCGTGCAGTTTATATGACTGTAGCATCATATATGAATATAGTTGCGGCAAAGAAGATGGTTATTGCTAAGTTGAATGGAGTTAAGTCTGTTGGCACGTATCTCAAGACTGATACTGGGTTTAAAGTGACTGCACCCGAAGGATTTGTAGCGATTAAATCAGGAAAAGCATTGAAGTTAGTTGATAGACTAGAGTTTTCCCGCGCTAACTTCACGGCTGCTAAGTCGTGGAGGTGATAAATAATAAACGGAAACGAAAAAAGTTGCGATGAAGCTTAGTCAATTTTTATCAGAAGCCAGAACGGTAGCAGGTGAAGCTGCTTCCAAAAGAGGACTCTCGCACGCTGGTCACGGATACTATGCTGATAGACAGGGTAACATAGTTGCCAAGTCTGTTGGTGGTGAAAGACTGGTTGCTGTTGATAAATCAGAAGCACAACAAGCACAACAAGGTGCTGAACAAGGTTCTGCTGAAGATGCTCACAAAGAAGAGAATGGTGGAGAAGGACTAGGACATATCGCATTAACTTTTGGACGTTTCAATCCTCCAACTATAGGACACGAGAAACTTCTCGATACTGTTGCTGCTGAAGGAGCAGATAACTATAGGATTTACCCATCACGTACAGTGGATAGAAAATCTAATCCACTAGAACCAGAATCTAAAATTCAGTTTATGCAGTCGATGTTCTCAGAACATTCTGAGGCAATCGTTAACGATGCTGATATGTCCAACATCTTTAATGTATTAACTACATTAAATCAAGAAGGATACTCTGGTGTTACTATGGTCGTTGGTTCTGATCGTGTATCAGAATTCAAAGGACTTCTTGAGAAATATAATGGTGTTGCATACGACTTCGAAGAACTTGAAGTAGTATCTGGTGGAGAAAGAGACCCCGATGCCGAAGGTGTTGAGGGTATGTCTGCTTCTAAGATGCGTGCGTTTGCTGCTGAAGGTAACATTGAAGAATTTTCTAAGGGTGTACCCTCTGGATTCAAAGATGTTAAGAAATTGATGAAAGAAGTACGTATCGGTATGGGTCTACCACCAGAGGTAGAGACACCCGAACTGGAGAAGAAGGAAGTAAAAGAACTCTGGAAGATTGCTCCTAAGCTTGCTCAAGATGATCTACGTGAAGCATATATATCTGAGGAAGTATTCAGTATAGGTACTCTAGTAGAACATACCGATACTGGTGTACGTGGTGAGATTGTACAACGTGGTACTAACTATGCTACGTTCCAAGATGAGCACGGATGGGAGTTCAAAGTATGGTTAACTTCACTTACTGAAGTTGTTGAGAAGCATCCATCAGTAGATGATGGACCCGATGGTAACGACTGGAAGGTTGGACAAGACACCATTAGGACAGCGATACAGGCAATGACACCTGGTCAACCTGTTAAAAAGTTTAGCGACTTCCGAAAAACAACCCCTACTAAATAGTAATTACAAAGAATTAGTCAGATGGATTTAACTCTTACGTCAAAACTTCTGAAGTATAGTCCTTCAGACGTGCAAGCAGTACGTTATACATTATCATACGCTCGAAACAATTTTGAGGGTGATTCTGTACAGGATTATATACAGGAGCATTGTAAGTCTAATGCTCAAAAAGAGATTGCTGAGTTGTTAGAGCAAGGTAATGGTACCTCTAATGCTGCTACTATCAATGGAAAGAGTAGTGCTGCCAGTGGTAAGATTGATAAGGTTAAAGAGAAGCCATCAACTGAGGGATCTACTTCCCCTGCAATGAAGTCTATCGAGCCAAAAGGCGATGCAAAGAAAGTAGGATACAAAGGTGGACTAGAAGGTACTGGAACTAATGTTGTCCAGAAAGAAGAAACCTCTTGGCTATCTGATGTTGTAGAAGAATTAGGAGAAGAGTTTGATGAGTTGACTGACGAGGATTTGGAGAACGTAATCCTTGAGGCACTCGAAGACTTAGGATCCGAAGAATTAATTAGCGAAGCAATCGATTCCTTTGAAGGACTTGAGTTGCTTACAGAAGCACCATCAAAGCATAGTGCTAACCCTAACATTGCTGTCCAAGCTCCTCAGAAAACAAAGGAGAGGGATGCAGGTGCTCTTGCTAGAGCAAAATTGGGTGGTGGTGAAAAGAAACAGGGACGTATGTCACGTCTAGCTAATGCTGCTAAAGGACTTGGTGCAAAAATTAAGTCTGGTGCTGCTAAAGTTGGATCTGGTGTTAAGTCTGCTGTTAAAACTGGTGCTAAAAAAGTTATCGGTACTGCTGCTAAGGCTGCAGGACACGCCGCTGGATCCTATGATGCTGCACGCATTAAAGCAAAGCGTACTGAACTCAGTAAGCCAACTGCTACAGGTGCAACAGGATCAACTACTACTCCAACTGGAACTTCTTCCTCAACTTCCACAACAACAACCACTACAACAGGTGGTGCTGGTGAACAACCTAAGAAAAAATCTCTACTCCGTCGTGCCGCTGGTGCAATAGGTAGAGGACTTAAGAAGGTCGTGGGTAAAACCTCACGTGCCGTCTCTAAAGGCTCAGACAAACTAGCAAGGAAACTTGGAGAAGACTCCACTATGGAAAACAAAGTAAGTCGTATTCGTCAGATACTTGCGATGCAAGAAACTATGGCACACGATCAAAAGACACTCGATGCTGATGCTAACTCTTGGAGAGAGCGTTTAGGTTGGGACTTAGAAGAAGAGCAAACACCTGAGCAGAAGAAGAAAGCTGGTGTCCTCAAGCAAACTAAGGAACTAACTAACAAAGGTAAGCATAAAGAAGCATCTGCTCTATTCAAAAAGCATTTCCCCAACTTCGGTAAGTAAAATTATGCCCAAAGCTAAACGGGTGAAAAAATCTAACGTCATCATCAATCCCAAGAAGGACGATCTTATGAAAGAAGAAATCAAATCACTACTTCGTTCTGAGGTGGATAGTCTGCGTGAAGCAGCCAAGAAAAAGTTAGATCCTGTTGGTAAAGAGGACAAAGACATTGACAATGATGGTGATAGAGATGATAACGACAAGTATCTCTTGAATCGTCGTAAGAAAATTACTAAGAAGTTAGGTAAGAAGACCCACCTGTGTGCCAAGTATGTTGAGCACGCTGAGTATGGTCTTTGTGCTACCGTTGAAGAGGCTCACGATTTAGTGGAGCAAGAGGACGGTAGTTATGAAGTATTTCATTATGATCTTAAGGATGAGTCAGGTAAACTGTACGAGAAAGTATCCGTTAAGGATCTTGACATCATAGTAGAGATGGAGCACAGCCACTAATGAAAAGTTTTAGTCAGTACAATGAGATGGTCAGTCAGAAACAGTCTGACGCACTCAAACAAGCAGTCATTGATCGCACTCAAGATCTTAAACTTAAAAAGAAGAAGACTAAGAAGGAAGAGTGGGATGCAGCAGCAATAGAAGTTGCTACTGACTATCTGTATGAGATGGGTCTCAATGAGGAAGGACTTGATCTTCTTGTAGAAGAGGTTGGTCTGGAAGATTTTGTTGACTTCGTTCTCAATCCACCAGAGGAAGAACTTCTGATGGAAGAAAGATCTGCACGTAAAGCAGCAGCAAGTGCCCCTTCATATGAGAAGGTCAAGGCAAAGGTTGATGCTGGTGACAAAGCAAGAAAGGAAGCAGGTAAAGGTGAGTATGCTAAGACCACTGCTGCTAAGAACAAGTATGGTGATGAAGACAATACTGTTCACGATGATACACCTGCTGCTAAGAAGCCTGCTGTAAAGAAGGTTGTAAAGAAGAAGGTAGTATCACCTAAGAAGAAGGCAGAAGTATCTAAGAAGATTACTAAGTCAGTACCTGTTGCTAAGAAGAAGCAACCTGCTAAGAAAGCAGAGAAGAAAGGTTTACTTAATAAGGTATCCTCTTATGTTAAGAAGGGTGTCGAGAGACATCAGAAAGCAGTAGGAGATGCTAAAGCAGCATACAAGAAGACACGTGCTAAGGGTAAAGTACCTGAGAAGCGTGCTAAAGAGTTTGCTAAAGGTGTTAAGTCTGGTGTTAAGGACACTGTTAAGTTTGCTGGTAAAGTAAAGAAGGCAGTAGTTGGTGAAGCAAAGGTAGACACTGGTACTCCTGAAGAGAAGGAGAAGGCAAGAAACATCCGTAAGTTTGGTGTCAGTCACAACGTTGCTGGTCACGGTAAACTAAGGAGAGCACTCCATAGATCAGATCGTGGTTACAAGAAGAAGAAAGGTGATAAGTCTCAGTATGTTGAGACAGAATCATTTAATCTTGAAGCATTTAGAGTTCTTGCTAGAGACAAGGGTGATAAAGGTAGACCAGCTCAGTTCTCATATAAGGATGAGAAGGATGCTAACAAGTTTGCTGACAGTATTAAGAGTAAAGGTGGTAAAGCAACTGTTGCTAAAGAAGAAGCCTATGATACTTACAAGGACAAGCACCTTGAGAAGTATGGGTCAAGACCTGGTGAATATGATAGACCAAGACCTTCTACAGGTGGTGGCAAGCACTCAGGTAATGATAAGATGACCAAGAGAAAGAACTCTGATAAGGCAGTGGACAATGTTGTAGCTGACCTTAAGAAAAAATATGGTGAGAATGCTGTGCTACACTCAAAGCGTAGTTACGTAGCAGGTAAGAGAGTAAAATGAGTTTCCTTCCCGATGATCTAGGTCCAATGGCTCGCTTTGATGAACGTGTACTACAGCAGTTCAACGACAGCAAAGCGAAAAAGAAGATGCAGGACAATGAGGATAAGAATACTGAACGTAATCTTAGGATGACTCACGGGAAGAAGGTTGGTAAAGATTGGAAGAAGTTTAAGAGTGAGTTAGATAAGAAAAAGACATCAAGTGCTAGGAGAGATCCTAAGAAAGGTGTCAAGGCTGTTTCAGGTGGTAAGTGGGGTTACGTTAAGAATGGGAAATTTACTCCCGATTGATGCTATATAAAGGTAACTAGTTACCCTAATGTTATGATTAACTTTTTAATGCCCGTTGCTATCAGCATAATCAATAAGGCTGTTGATAGAATACCTGAAGATCTTGACTCTGTTATCAAAGATTTTGTCATTAAGTTGCTCAAGAAAGCAGCAGCTAAGACTGGAAACAAAGTGGATGACGAACTTGTGGTTGCGCTTCAGAAAGCACTGCTCGAATCGTAGTCCATATAAATAAACTTAGAAAGAAATTAATCCTGGAGAACAAAACAATGGCAGTTCACGGAAAAATCGATGCTGCAACCTTTGGTAATAACGTTGCCGTAACACAAAACGATGCAACAGTTACTAAGAACGCTGCGGATACCGTGGTCGTTGGAGATCTATTGGATCTAGGTGGTGTTAACTATCTCGTTAGAGAAGTTACAAGTACTACCGCAATTGAATTGCATAAAGTATATGCAGGTTCAACCAATGGAAATCTCTCAGGTGCAATTCGTCGTACGCCTCCCAAGGCAGTTGCTGAGTATGTGGTTAAGGGCGGTGATAGCAACAGCTATTCACTAGTCTTCTGTGACACAACTGAAGACAGTATTGCATCTAACAAGACCCGTGGTATCTCAGGACCTGGTTGGTGGCTTTATCGCTCATTTGTCTCAGCCAATGGAGACACCAAGCACAAAGCAGAATGTTTAGTACCTTTGAAAGTTGCTGCTGGAACCAGTGGTGATTACTCAGATGATACAATCGCTGCTGACGTACTTGAAACTATTACCGTTGGTACACAACCTGCAAACTCTACTTCTTCTAGTGGAGCTGGAACATTCGTTGCTGCTGCAACAAGAGATCAGTCAGGTACTATCACATACAAGTGGCAGAGACAGACTGCAAACGCTACTACTCGTTGGGTAGATATCGTTGGTGGTGCTGGTGGATTAGACACTGGTATTACATATGCAGACTTCACTACAGCAACACTGGCATACAGTGCACTTGCTAGTGATGCACTAGACGGTTACAAGTATCGCTGTGTGTTTAACACCAGTAAGGGTGCTGTAACTAAGAGAACCAATGGAGCCGCTACACTAACGTTTGGTAGCTAACTACAACTAACTTGGTATGAATTTTAGTAATCTCAATGCGGAGAACTTCTTGTTCTTCGCAATGAAGCATTACGATAACCCCCAGTCTGTGACTTATGATGATTTCCTAGAGGATATGATGAGGTTTAAGTACCTCAAGAGACTCTTTGGAAGATATGTTAAGACTGGGACGTTGCGTAATCATTTGATATTGAATCATCTTATAGTACTGTTCAATGTATTCGGTGAGGCAGCTATCCCGCTGCTTGTTTATAAATTAGAGAAACAGTACTGGGATATACTAAAGACCTATCTTGTATACCTCAACAGGTATCCAGAGGCAGGTTGTGGAACCTTAGATTATGTTGAGATTGATGTACAAGTGAGTAAACAGTTATCGGAACTCTGATAATGCCAGCCAAGTCTAAAGCACAACAAAGATACTTTGGTTACCTTTTATCTAATAAAGATGAGAGGGAGAAGGAAGGTGTTAGTAGAAAGGTTGCACGTGAGTTTGCTGGTACAAAACATAAAGGTCTTCCTGAAAAAGTAAAGGAAGGTATTGATGAGGGAGTTGTTAAGGCTCTAAAGAAAGGACTCGAACGTGACAAGAAGGCACGTAAGAAGAAGAGGGAATCCGAAGGTAGGGCAGTACCATATGGTATGCTTGCACAAGAATATATTCCTGAAGATGCTCCTACTATGAGTACAGGTTCTACTGGTGAGGCTGCTGGTCTTTCTGGTGAAGCAGATGCTCAAGGTCCAGTTGCAGGATTGGATCAACCGTTAGGTGGTACACAAAAGCAACCTAGAGGTAAAGGTTGTAAGAAAGGTCGAAGGTATTGCACAAAAAAGTCTAAGGATGGTGTTAACTTTGTTGACTCCAGAGTCAAAGGAGTTAAAGAGGAGAATATTGAAGAGGTTTTTAGAACAGCAAAGAGAGGTAAGAAAAGAAGATGGACAATGGGTCCACAAGAGAAACTTAAGGATGTTAATAAGTCAGCAGAAAAGAAATCAATACAATCTGTTGGTGGGTTCAGAGGAGCACACGGTGCTAATAGGAAATCTAAGTCTGGTCAAAAACCTGCTGCGATAGAGTACAGAAGAAAGTCTCCAGCAGATGCAGCAAGAACGACTGATCACAAGTCTGTTAAGAAGATAGGTACCTTTGTATCATTAAAGAAGAAAGTATCTGAAGGAAGACAACCAGACGATGCTGCATCATCTGGGAACCCACGTTACTTACCATTCAAAGTCAGGTGTGATAGTCCTACCTGTCCTGGATGTATGGAGTTTATATACTATGGTAAGTCTCCAGCAGACGTTAAGATTGAACTAAGAAAGATATACAGACCAGAAAAATTAAATCATTTAACCATCACAAGGGTGTATCCACCTGATGTCTTGAAATTTTATTGGCAGAAAAGACAACAGGCAATGTAATGGCTGACGATATAAACACCGCAATTATAGAGAGACTGGAACGTGTAGTTACCACTCTCCAAGATAACTCTATGAAGATGGGGCAACTTCTTGCCGTCCATAATGAGAAGCTAGATAAACAGGACAAGGTTGATGAGGTTCTATTTGAAAAGATAGCATCGATGCATCGTGCCCTTGACCGTGAAGCAAACCTTATAAAAGCAGGCTGTGAAAGAGACATTAGAAAAGTTGATGACCGTCTTCAGATTATGGAGAAGAAAATGTGGTCTATTTTTGGTGGTCTTGCTATTATATCTTTCATCGTTAGTCCAGTCGGACAGAAAATAATCCGTCCACTCTTGACAGATTCAGGACCAGCACCTATAGTAATAGCATCTGATATGATTGTGTGAGTTACATCGATATCAAGTATGCTCGCCTTGTAGGTGGACGACTTGATAAATTCAAAGAAAAGAAATCAGGACTATACAACTTCCGTTGTCCTTACTGTGGTGACTCAGAGAAGCACAAGAGTAAGGCACGGGGGTATTTTTTTCTGAAACAAAATGATCTCATCTATAAGTGTCACAACTGTGGAGTTGGTAGGACGTTAGGAAACTTCCTCAAGGACCACGCACGTGACATCTATGATGAATTTGTGCTGGAAAGATATAAAGAGGGTCTAACAGGTAAGCATAGGAGAGCACCGAACCCAATTATTAAGACAACTAAACCAAAGTTTAAACCAAGTATCAACCTCCCAAGTATTGCATCTCTAAATAGAGAACATCCAGCACGTTCTTATCTTGAGAAACGTAAAATTCCACAGGAAAAATTAGATCATTTATTCTATGCTGACAAATTCAAACGGTTTGTAAACGAAAGGAAACAGACCTTCGATAGTCTGAATAATGATCAACCCCGAATAATTATTCCTCTGAAAGATGAGGATGGTAAGATGTTCGGATTACAAGGAAGGTCTTTATCTCCCAAATCGAAACTGCGATATATTACAATCATCTTTGATGAGTCTAAACCCAAACTCTTCGGTCTCGACCGCATTCATTATGACCAACCAATCTTCATCGTCGAAGGACCAATCGACTCGCTCTTCTTGGGCAATGCCGTTGCGATGGCTGGGTCTGATGTTAATATTCGGTCGCTTGGTTGGAGCAATTATATTTGGGTTTATGATAACGAACCTCGTAACAAACAAATCGTCGATAGAATCACAGCAGCCATCGACAGAGGTGACAAAGTAGTCATCTGGCCAGATGGTATTGTTGAAAAGGACATCAACGATATGGTCCTTGCTGGACATAATCCTGCTTCCTTGGTAGAATCAAATACATACCAAGGTCTACAAGCCAAACTCAAACTATCTCACTGGAAAAAAGTATGAACGGGGGAATGAAAGTAATTAAGAGAGACGGTGCTACTGAACCGCTTACTCTTGAAAAGATTCACAGGATGTGTGAATTTTCGTGTGAAGAACTAGCAGGTGTGTCCGCTAGTCAAATAGAAATGAATGCTAATCTTCAGTTCTTTGATGGAATTAAATCCTCTGAGATACAGGAGATACTAATCAGGTCAGCGAGTGATCTCATCAGTCCTGAAGCACCTAACTATCAGTACGTAGCAGCACGTTTGTTGTTGTTTAATATACGTAGACAGGTCTTCCCTGGTTGGGCAGATGAGACAGGGTATACACACCTTAAGGACCACGTAGAGAAGTGTGTAGAGGATGGAGTATATGATGCTGGCATCCTAGATAAGTACAGTGAAGGTGAGTGGAACCTACTTAATTCTTATATCGATCACGATAGAGACTATGGTTTTACATTCGCTGGACTCAGGCAGATCGTTGATAAGTATCTAGTACAGGATAGATCAACTGGGACTCTCTATGAGACTCCGCAATATATGTACATAATGGTTGCAGCAACGCTCTTCCAGAATTATGATCCACAAAAGAGACTCGATTATGTCAGACGCTACTACACAGCAACCTCCAAAGGAAAAATCAACATCCCAACGCCCGTTCTTGCAGGGGTCAGAACACCCATTCGTCAATTTGCATCTTGTGTTCTGGTTGATACTGATGACACCCTCGATAGTATCTTTAGCTCTGATATGGCTATTGGCAAATACGTCGCACAGAGGGCTGGTATCGGTATTAACGCTGGTAGAATCAGAGGAATCAACTCTAAAATCAGAGGTGGAGAAGTTCAGCACACGGGTGTCGTCCCGTTTCTCAAGAAGTTTGAGTCAACTGTTAGATGTTGTACACAAAATGGGATCAGAGGTGGATCAGCAACAGTCCACTTCCCCATCTGGCACCAAGAAATAGAGGACATCCTTGTACTTAAAAATAATAAGGGTACGGAAGACAATAGGGTTAGAAAGCTCGACTACAGTATCCAAACTAGCCAAATCTTCTACAAGAGGTTCATTGAGGATGGAGAGATATCTCTCTTCAGTCCTAACACCGTTCCAGGTTTGTATGAATCTTTTGGGACTGATAGTTTTAATGAATTATATGAACGATATGAACAGGATGAAACAGTTCCTAGGAAGACTGTCAGGGCACAAGAATTAATACTTGATCTCCTTAAGGAGAGAGCAGAGACTGGTCGGATATACATTATGAATATCGATCACTGTAATAGTCACTCATCCTTTAAGGATAAAGTTTATATGAGTAATCTCTGTCAGGAGATCACTCTACCTACAGATCCTATTCAGCATATTGATGATGCTGATGGAGAGATTGCTCTTTGTATTCTATCTGCTATTAATGTAGGTAAGATACGTAACCTAGATGAGATGGAAGAACTCTGTGACCTTTCTGTAAGGGGTCTAGAAGAACTTATAGACTATCAGAATTACCCTGTTGCTGCTGCGAGACGTAGCACATTATACAGGCGGTCTCTAGGCATAGGATTCATAGGATTAGCACACTACCTAGCAAAGAATGGTGTGAAGTATAATGATCAGGAAGCATATGATTTGGTTCATCAGTTGACAGAATCATTCCAATACAATCTACTCAAGTCTAGCAATCAAATAGCACAAGAGAAAGGTAAATGTGATGGTTTTGATCGTACTAAATATGCAGACGGTACGCTTCCAATTGATACATATAAGCAGGAGGTAGACGAGATTACCGAACCGTCTTATAATTATGATTGGGATAGCTTACGGAATGATATCGCAACCTACGGTCTTAGGCACTCAACACTGTCCGCACAAATGCCTTCGGAGAGCAGTTCCATTGTGTCAAACGCAACCAATGGAATCGAACCACCTAGAGACTACCTGTCCGTTAAAAAATCAAAGAAAGGACCCCTTAAGCAGATTGTTCCTGGGTTTCCCAACCTAAAGAATAAGTACACACTGCTATGGGATATGGAATCTAATGAAGGATACATAAAGATAGTCGCAGTGATGCAGAAGTTCTTTGACCAAGCGATCAGTGGTAACTGGTCGTATAATCCAGAGAACTACCCAGATAATGAGGTACCAACCTCAGTAATGGCAAACGATTTCCTAACAACATACAAGTATGGGTGGAAGACTTCTTACTATCAGAATACATATGATGCTAAGAAGGATGTAGATGAACCAGCACATCCAATAGGATGGAAGGATGATCTACCTGAGAAGGAGCAATCCCTCGACGAACTGATTAATGAACTAGCATATGCGGAGGAAGACTGTGACAGTTGCAAGGTCTAACGTTCAAGGCGTTACCGTTTTCAATCGTGAACAGCACGATCATAAGAAGCAACCAATGTTTTTTGGTAAACCTCTGGGAGTCCAGAGGTATGATGGTTTTAAATATCCTATCTTTGATAAGTTAACAACACAGATGTTAGGATACTTCTGGAGACCTGAAGAGGTTTCATTACAGAAAGACCGAGCAGACTACAGTACTTTAACTAAAGCACAGAAACACATATTCACAAGCAATTTAAAGTATCAGATACTACTTGACTCAGTTCAAGGACGTGGACCTGGTATGGCATTCGCACCTTACGTAGCTCTTCCTGAGTTAGAAGGTGCGATGAAAGTCTGGGAATTTATGGAGATGATCCATAGTAGATCTTACACGTACATTATTAAGAACATATATCCAGATCCATCTGAGGTCTTTGATACTATTCTTCAAGACGAAAGGATTATCGCACGTGCTAAGTCTGTTACCAAAGCATACGATGAGTTCATCGAACGTGCTAATGAGTGGGGTAGTGGATGTATGTGGCAGGAATCCTCTATTGGTTCTCCATCTGCTATCTGGCAGAAGAAAGATCTTAAACGAATGCTATACCGTGCAGTGATGAATGTTAATATACTTGAGGGTATTAGATTTTATGTATCGTTTGCTTGTAGTTTTGCCTTTGGTGAGTTGAAATATATGGAGGGAAGTGCAAAAATCATTAGTTTAATTGCACGAGATGAGTCACAACACCTTGTGCTCACTCAGAATATCATAAAAAACTGGCAAAATGGTGATGATCCTGTGATGCAGGAGGTTATTGAGGAAGAACAGGACAATGTAGTAGAGATGTTTAAGAATGCTGTGCAAGAAGAGAAGGAATGGGCAGAGTATTTGTTTGAAGGTGGTAGTATGATAGGATTAAATGACAAACTACTCAGTCAGTATGTTGAATGGATTGCAAATCGCAGGATGAAATCAGTAGGTTTAAAACCTATATACGATGTACCTGCACGTAACAATCCCTTACCTTGGACTGAGCATTGGTTGAACTCTAAGGGTCAACAGAATGCACCACAAGAAACAGAGATTGAATCTTATGTTGTCGGTGGTATCAAACAAGACGTTAAGAAGGACACCTTCGCTGGATTTAAATTATGATTTTTTGGATTGGATTCTTCGTTATGTTTTTTAATGAAGGTTTCGTTATGATGAGGCACGTGTCACCGTGGTTCGCAAGACAAAGAGATAAACTTATTCATAAGTTTGGTGACAAAGTATGGTATAGATTTCACGGTACCTTAGACTATCTTTGGATGGGACTTGTAACTTGTGGGTTGATAGTCAATGACCATAGATTATTACACGTCTTAGTATTAGTAACTTTCTGGACACTTGCTTGGTTAATATTTTATCTACCTAGATGGATAAGAGATGGAGGAGTGGACGGATGATGTACATAGGTGAGGTTCCTAAGTCTATTAGTGAACCGTGTAAAGCAAGACTATTACACAACTCATATTGGCCTTGGTATATTAATACTGAGACCACTTCATATGATACAAACTTCGCTACGTCCATACCTGATGAGGTTAGTGGTGAAGATCCTCAGTTCCTACACACTTGTATTAATACCCTAGGAGAGATAGTATCTCCTGATGCTTACGAGAAGGTGTGTGAACCTGTATGGAAATGGATAGTATCTAACACAGAGATGCCAGAGTTTGATTCTTTCAGAAGGATAAAGATTAATCTTTTACCTAGAAGGGAGACAAAACATCTATACCATACTCCACACGTTGACTTTGACCAACCACACTGGACTATCATTTACTATGTGAATGACTCTGATGGTCCTACTATCTTCTTTAAGCAGAAGTATGATGGTCACAAACAAAAATTAGAACTTAAACAAAAGGTTGAACCTAGACAGGGTAGGTTCGTCTTATTCGATGGGTTGCATTACCACACAAGTAGCAACCCACAATATAATGATTGGAGATGCGTAATCAATTTCAACTTCATCTCCGTTTCCTCAGAGAACTTAAACGAGAACTGAAGCAGGAACCGAGAGTAGAAATCACGAAAGACTGGTATAAGAAGTGGCACGCAAGGAAACCAAATGGTCCACGACGATACAAACGGTAGTCTTTGTAACATTTCTTGCTAAATAGTAATGGATATGTTATCATATCCTTACGTTCGACCCTTCGGGGTTGCAAGTAGGTCACGGAACGGAGCGTTCATCCCTATGATGCCCTTGTTATTAGCTGCTGCTTTAACTTGTTCTGATGCTCAAGATCTTGTCGATAAGATGAAGGTCTATAGAGTTGAAGACAATCTTAAATCTGAAATGATTCAGATTGTAAAGGAGGAGACACCAGGGTGTTGGGACGCAAATGACTAAAGGAACGGGGCTAAAAATCCAATTACTTTAGGAGTAAACCAATGGCACAAGTCACTTACCGTGGAGTCAAGTACGACACCAACAAAGCACCAAGCACACGCTGCAATAAGACTGAACTGTCTTATCGTGGAGTCAAGTTCAATAAAGAACTATGCAATGCTTAACCTACTAGCTTGATTGTTAGGACTAAGAGAGACCTTGATAGGTCTCTTTTTTTGTGGTACTATATACTCTAAGCTACATTCCACCTATGAAAATCTTTCTCGATTGTTCAGATCCAGATCTGATAAAACACGCTAATGAGACTGGTCTCGTGGATGGTATTACCACTAACCCAACTCTAATGAGGAAGTTGGGACAAGATCCTGAAGAAGTTATCAAACGTATAGCAGAGATGTTCCCTTGGGATTCATCTATATCTGCTGAAGTTGTTGGTAACGATGCTGAAGAGATGTTAGAGATGGCATCTAATTATGTTAGGATAGCTCCTAATATTACTATTAAACTTCCCTGTAATAGAGAAGGACTAATTGCTTGTGGTGATCTATCAGCAGATGATATCTCTACTAATATAACTCTTGTATTCAGTCCAGCACAGGCAGTACTTGCTGCTAAGGCAGGTGCAACATACATCTCACCTTTCATAGGTAGAGTCGCAGACCAGTATTGGGATGGACTAACTCTTATAAAGGATATCCGTACAATTTATGATAGAAATGATGTTAAAACTGAGATCCTTGCTGCAAGTATTAGGAACCCCATTGATGTACCCTCTGCATTCAGAATGGGTGCTGACGTATGTACTGTACCGTACGACGTATTCAACAGGTTGTTCGACCATTGTCTAACTGATATGGGACTAGAAGCTTTCGATAGAGATTGGGCAACACTAATGGAGGGTTTACACCCCGATGAATGAGTTAATGTATCTACTGAAGACAAAAGCTTATCGTGAAGGTGAGTTTACTTTGTCTTCAGGCACTGTTAGTAATCATTATGTCAACTGTAAACCTGTGATCCTTAATGGTACAGGGTTACGGTTAGCATCAGAACAGATGCTAAGGTATGTTGATACAGATTGGGTGGCAGGTCTTACATTAGGTGCTGATCCATTAGTATCAGGTGTAGCATTATTAGGTAACATTAATGGTCTTATCATTCGTAAGGAACCTAAAGGACACGGTACTGAGTCACAAGTAGAAGGTCCATTACCACCAAAAGGATCTACTATAACAGTACTAGAAGATGTAACTACTACAGGTGGTTCATCTCTTAAAGCAGTTAAAGTTTTAAGAGACTTAGGTTACTTTGTTGATCGTGTAGTTACTATAGTAGACAGACAAGAGGGTGCTGAAGCTATGTTTCGTGATAACGGTATAGAACTGTGTAGTCTAGTTGAGTTGGAAGATCTCTATGAATAAGTGGAAGGTCACCTTCTTGCACGAAGGGAATGAGTATGGTATGATGGTTGAAACCCAGTTCGCCAAAGATGCTAACAGTCTAGCCAAGACTATGGTCAAAGCGATTGATGGTGTAGACATTAATCCCACAGGAGAACCAACCAAATGGATCGAGAGCGAGTAAAACAAATCATCAGACAACTTAAAGACATCACCTTTGAGCTTGAGTCTGAGGTCTTTAGTGACGTATCTAAATACACACAAGGACCAAACATTATGATCGGTGATGACAACGACGGAGAGTACGAATGAAAAGACCACAGTGGTTGAAGGAGGTTATGAAAACCCCTGGACCTATCAAGGTACAACTTTTACTTCTAACGACATTAACGATTTCTTCGGTTACGTCTACCGTATTACAAATCTCCAGTCGGGTAAACAATATATCGGACGGAAAAATTTTACCAAGCGTAGAAAGCCTAGAGGTGGGAAACGCCGTGTTTCGTCTGAGAGTGACTGGAAAAAGTACTACGGAAGTTCTGAGGAGCTTAAGCAAGACATTAAAAAGTATGGACGAAACCTTTTCAAGCGTGAGATCCTCAGTCTCCACAACACTCAGGGAAGAGTAAACTTCGAAGAGACAAGACAACTGTTCTTAAATAATGTACTAACAGAGGCAGGTCCTGATGGGGAGCCTGCCTTTTATAATTCAAACATCCTTGGGAGATATTATCGCAAGGATTATTTTATGGGTTGAAGACATACTGAGTATAAATACTTGACGGGATGTACAGATTTGCTATATAATTATGTTACGTTACTTCACAAAACTTAAATGACTGTAACAACAGAAGATGGTGGCAGACAGAATATGTTTGCGACTGAACCTCAAATCCAAATCATCCAGCAGGACAAGACTATGAACGAACAAGCAGAACAAACCAACGGACGTTGGGCAATGATTGGTTTTTTAGCAGCCATCGGAGCATATGCTACAACAGGACAAATTATTCCAGGAGTATTCTAAAAGCAATGGGTGAACTTCAAGCAGCAACAGAAGCAGTGAATCCAATATGGGCATTGGTGTTCCCCTTTATTCCAGTAATAATTTTACTGGGATTCTGGGCAGCAGCAGGTGGTGGATTTATTGATGACGATGATGACGATGAACCCCGTGGTGGAAAGATGATTCCAGTACCAGCAGGAGCTTAAAATGTATCAGATCTTATTCCTTTTTAGTTTAGCCGCTTTTACTTACACAAATGTTGGTCAATACGCTTTTCAATAGTCCGTGGTACCCTCTGTATGAATTTGCATTCTTTGTGAGTGTGGGTATGACAGCAGGAACACTCGGATTAATCTAACCACCTTTGCCAAGGTGGTTTTTTGATGCTATACTAAATAGATTCGACTCTGAATTATTAAAATGGCAACTGTAACGTTTAAGTCCACTGAAGGTGAACTAGAAACTTTTGAATGTGCTTCTGATCAGTACATCTTAGACGCTGCTGAAGAAGCAGGTATCGATCACCCATACTCTTGTCGTGCTGGTGCTTGTAGTACCTGTGCAGGTAAGGTAGTTGAAGGGTCAGTCAATCAAGAAGATCAGTCCTTCTTAGATGAAGATCAGATCGAAGCAGGTTTTGTATTAACTTGTGTTGCATATCCTACATCCGATGTAACTATTCTTACGGAGCAGGAGGAGCATTTGTACTGATGACTGCTGATCTTTGGGAAGATATGGATCGACTCAACACACTCTATGAAGAACTGTGTTGGGATCACGAAGATGAATTGCAATTCACGATTGAAGGTAACAAGATAGTAATTACTAATCTTGATGCTGATGACTAATCGTACTTACAGTTTACAAGTTGAACAGAACCCAGACCACTGGATTACTTTAAGGAAATACTGTGGTCTCTCCGAGGTAAAGGCTAACTTCTATGTTAACCTTTGCAACTTCGGTAAAAATTATGTACCAAATTACAAAAACGTGAGGATGGTTAATGACCTATAAAATCACTGATGATATTCTAAATGTTCGTCAACGATGTTTACAGGACTGTGTTGATAGATCTCATTCACTAGAACAAAAGCATTATGACTTCTGTGATTGGGTTATAGATTCGGGAGAATATAAACAACTAAGAGACGAGGACTTCCTCTTTAAATCAGACCTCGCACAGCTATACATTAAGTGGTATTACAATGTCTCAAAGGAAGGACGATCGAAAAGCAGCAAAGAAAATTATTAAACTTGCTAAAGAACATAAAGGTTGGTACACTGATAGTGACATTAGGTACGCCAAGATGATTAAGAAGCAGACTAAGAAGGTAAAAAAGAATGATTAACTTTCTATTCTTACTAAGCACTTTTATACTATTCATTATGGCATTGAGACTTATGTCAGGTGGGTTTGCAGCGGCAAGACAGTTAGGTGCTGGTAAGTTTATAGAAACAAAGAAGACAGTTACTAGACCACCTCATCCAGAACTATCAGAGGTAAAACCAGGTGATGAATTGTTAGTTGTAAATTTCACACCTGATGAAGAGTTTCAGAGAAGAGTGATGACATCTGATTCTAATCTACAAGAGTCTTTAAAGAATAGGATAGACGAGATAAACGATCCGTGGTATGATGACGACGATGACGACGACGGGGATGTACCTGCTGTAGTCAGACGCTAAATATTTTACTACCAAATTTCCACGATGACAGACTCAGCAGGAACTAATCCAGTACCAGGTACTGAGGTTACTACAACACCTGGACTATTACCTGATCCAATAACAGGAATAGATCCTAACATCACATTAGATACTGGGGTTGATCCAGCATATGCACACGCATATCCACCAGCAGGTGACGGAAGTACATTTACTATCGACCTTCCACCAGCATCACACGCACCTCATCCAGAGATGATTGATAGACTTGAATCTATCGAACGTAAGTTAGATCATCTTCTTGAGCACCAGCATCAACCATTACACGGTACAATTCATATAGATTCACCACCTAAGACTCCAGCAGGAGTTACAGGAGACGTTACTGAACTAGGATGATGGGACTACCGATTATACCTCACGATGATTGGTTTGATAATCCATTAGACTCTATGCCTATTGCAACTGACAAAGAACCTATTGACACATCACCCTCGGAGATACAACCTCCAGGTGTGGATCAAGAGGAAGAAGAGATAACGATACACGAAAAGATGTATAGGATTGCTACTGCAAAGTACAATCCTTTTGCTGTAGGTGGATCAGAGCAGTTAGGTGGTGGATCTGAGAAGATTCAGTTGCCACCAAGACCAGAGGAAGAGATCTATGATGATATCAATGACCCTTATGGTGGACATTGACTTAACATTATGATACAATAAATAGGACGGGTGCAAGGGCAAGACCGAACCGATGAATCGCATTTATGCGTGGCTGGGTAGTTCTGAACACAAATAAGTCCCCCCGATGATACAATGGGGCTGAGTACAAGCAGCATATGTATCCCACCCTCATACATACCCCCTAACCAAGACCACGGGGTCATAATGTCTTATCATAACAAGTAAAATCGCACTCATTTTTAATGACAACTCTGTCTAAAACACAGAGCAGCCCGCTTAAGAATTGGGACGAGTTTTGCGACTGGGTAACAAGTACAAACAACCGAATTTATGTTGGTTGGTTTGGAGTTTTAATGATTCCTTGCTTGTTAGCTGCCGCTACTTGTTTCATCATAGCATTTATAGCTGCTCCTCCTGTCGATATCGATGGGATCCGTGAACCTGTTGCAGGTTCATTCTTATATGGTAACAACATCATCTCTGGTGCTGTCGTTCCATCTTCCAACGCAATTGGACTACACTTCTATCCCATCTGGGAAGCTGCTACTCTAGATGAGTGGTTGTATAATGGAGGTCCATATCAGTTGGTAATCTTCCACTTCCTTATTGGAATCTCTGCCTATATGGGTAGACAGTGGGAACTATCATACCGTTTAGGTATGAGACCTTGGATCTGTGTTGCATATTCTGCACCAGTATCTGCTGCATTCGCAGTGTTCCTAGTGTATCCTTTTGGACAAGGAAGTTTCTCAGATGGTATGCCGTTAGGTATATCGGGAACATTTAACTTTATGTTTGTGTTCCAGGCTGAACATAATATTCTGATGCACCCCTTCCATATGGCAGGTGTCGCAGGTATGTTCGGTGGTTCATTGTTCAGTGCTATGCACGGTTCACTTGTTACGTCGTCTCTAATCAGGGAGACCACCGAGAATGAATCACAAAACTACGGATACAAGTTCGGTCAAGAGGAAGAAACATACAACATCGTCGCCGCCCACGGGTACTTTGGTAGACTAATATTCCAGTATGCTTCTTTCAACAACTCACGATCATTACACTTCTTCCTTGCTACATTCCCAGTCGTCTGTATATGGCTGACATCAATGGGTATATGTACGATGGCATTCAACTTGAATGGGTTTAACTTTAACCAATCCATCATTGATGCGAATGGAAAAGTTGTACCAACTTGGGGTGACGTACTGAACAGAGCAAACTTAGGTATGGAAGTGATGCACGAGCGTAATGCTCATAACTTCCCTCTTGATCTTGCTGCTGCTGAGACTACCGAGGTTGCACTACTTGCACCCGCTATCGGTTGACACCACTTCAAACTCAATATATAAAGGGACTGCTACAGTCCCTTTTTTTATGGAATCAAACTACTACAGCAACGATGGTCTGAGGGAAGCGAGGATCATTCCAAAATATAATGTTCTATGTGTAGAGTATTCTGAACCAGAACCTAAGACCACTAAGCAATACTTTGAACGTGTTGCTACATCAAGCACTAAAAATTTTACATACCTCAGTGACGCAGAAAACTATGCTGAGGATTGGGTACTAAGAAAATGATCTACGATTTAATACCATCTGAGAATCCTTTACTACACAAACGTATCAAGAAGTGTAGTTACAATTTGGATCGCAAAGACTTATCACTGACATTGAATGAGAATATGTTATACCATAATGGTATAGGTCTCTCTGCTAATCAGATAGGTATAAAGGAACGTGCCTTTGTAATGGTTAGTGACATAGAATCAGGTGCTACTCTTACTTTATACAACCCTAGGATCTTAAAGACATCTGTAGTAGAACACGCTATGGATGAAGGGTGTTTATCATATCCTGATCTAACATTAAAAATCACCAGACCTTTTGCTGTCACCATTAAATATGAGGATGAAGAAAAGAATATACATAAGGTTAAATTGTCTGGTTTGACTGCTCGTATATTCTTACACGAGTATGATCATATGGAAGGCATAGACTTTACACAAAGAGCCAATGGGTGACAAACCAATACCAGGATCTTACATAGACACTCAGGGAATGGGTGCACCAGCAGATCCTAATTACAAAGGTCCAACAGGACCTCAGGTATACAAACCTGCTATCATTAAACCTCGTAGACTCTTCACTCCATCCTATGCAAGGGAGATGAAGATCCTAATCAATGAGGTACTGGATGAACGTGAAGGTAAGATGAATTATCATACTTACTTTGACACTGAACCGTTCAAGCACAGTGTAGAAGAGGAGGAGCCACCTTACGAAGGTTATCAATCTGACCTAGTGGGTTGACTCAGGTGCTATACTGGTACAGTTAATCCAGCACACCAATGCATCTTATCTTACCTATCATCTGCATCGCTTTAATATGCACAGTGATAGTATACTCAGTTATCCAACGTTACAACCCTCATTGATATGCGATTAGGAGTAATGTGTTCTGGCAACGGAACGAATTTCGAGAACATCGTACACTCTTGTCCCGACCACGAGGTTGTGATAATGGTGTACAACAAGAAGAAAGCTAAGGCAAAGAAGAGAGCAGATAGATTAAACATCTCATCCTGTTACAGTAAGGATGAAGATGAAATCATTGCTCTCTTTGATGCTTACAACATTGACCTGATAGTAATGGCAGGGTGGATGAGAGTAGTCTCGAAGAAGTTTGTTGAAGCTTTTCCAGGACGAATAATTAATTTACACCCCTCTTTACTACCAAAGTACAAAGGATTGCACGCTATAGAGCAAGCAATCAAGGCAGGTGAATCAGAGACAGGTTGTTCTGTTCACTTTGTTACAGAAGAATTAGATTCAGGTGCTGTTATTAAACAGCAGATAGTTCCTATTCTTCCAGGTGATACTGTAGAGACTGTCACTAGAGCAGTACAACAAGCAGAGCACACCCTTTTACCGTTAGTTATTAATGCATTATGAATCTTTTACACGAGGGAAAAGTCAAGTCGGTTTATGAGATCGATGGTGAACCTGAAAAGGTGATGATGATGTTCCACGATAAAGTAACTGCTGGTAACGGCAGGAAGGTGGAGTTCCCTGAAGATAAAGGTAAGACTTGTGCTTTGATATCAGCATTATTATTTGAGATGCTGGCAAAGAATGGTATCAAAACTCACTACATAGGATTGCCTAAGTTGGATATGATGGAGTGTAAGAAGCTCACTATCATTCCCCTTGAGGTTATCTGTAGGAACATAGCAGCAGGTTCTATTGTTAGGACTACTACTATTACTGAAGGTACCTTAATACAACCACCTATCGTTGAGTTCTTCTTGAAAGATGATAGTAAGGATGATCCATTACTTACTATGGATAGGGTTAGGTTGATGGGTCACGACCCTACACCTTTGATTGTACTTACACAGGATATTAATTTCCAATTACAATCATTGTTTACCCTCTGTGGTATGGATCTTGTAGATTTTAAATTGGAGTTTGGTTACGATGCTCACGGCGATCTATTCTTGGCTGATGAATTATCACCTGACAATATGCGACTCTGGAAAAAAGGAACCAGAGAACGTTTCGACAAGGACTTGTTTAGAAAGGGAGAAGGTGCTATAGTAGATGCGTACAAACAGATCCTCACCCAACTGAGACAATTCGTATGAGCAAAGTACAAACTACAAGCGTTTCCAATGCACAACTCAAGGTAGCTGTGAAGTTGTGTGAAACCGCCATCCATAAGGCTGAGAAAGGCGAGTGGAAAATGCATCTAGGAACACTTGATGCTGTAGGCAAAGCAGCAGGTCACATCAGGTGTGAGATGCAGAGACAGAAGCCACCTTCAAGAAAAACTATGATGATAGAAAACGTTACTGATCCAGAACAACAGATGGTTCTAGCGAATGAGATTAAGGAACGGAAAGCGAATGGTAGATAATGATCCTGATGGTGGCATCTTTGATGATGATCCACTACATACTCCACCCTATACCAATGGATCTCTTTCCATTGTAGTGCCTATGGATGAGTTCAAACTCATCCTTAGACAGATGTGGAAGTCACGTTCCACTGAACCTAAGATGGGTGAACTCTACAATAAGTACTACGAACTAACGAAGTTCACTGAAGATGATAGTTAATGATGTTGCTGAAATAATTCGTGGAGCTGTGGGGACTCTTCCAATTTCACCATTGGATAATGAGTTCCCTGAGGTCCACAAAGATGATGTCCACATCTACAATGAGATGTGGAGATGTCCTGGTCTGCGTAAGCTCCATCTGGAGACAGGCAAGACTGATTACCTTGAGGTATTACACTGTGTCTTCTTTCCTGATCCTGCTTACCCTCTTCCTATTTTCGGTTGCGACATCGTGGCCAACGACAAGACGGTTACTGCTGCAATTATTGATGTATCTCCAGTTGCCCATCTGAATCAGATAGATATCTATCCAGCGATCGCTAAGATCTGTAATCGATTTAGGTTTACTAACCGTAGAGCACTACCATTGTGGGGTGACGAGATCTTCTCACCTCATTGTAAGTTTATGAGGTTGACCACACATCAAGAGAGGGTTGACTATTGTTCACTACTGTCACAGATCCTGACAGTATATTGTGGTCTAGTAGAACAGATTGAACTAGACACTGACTGGATCAATGAAATGAATAGGATGGATGATCAAATCTGGTACTGTAAACAGCAGCAAAAGAATGAGAAAACAATTGCCGTGCTATCTAGATGGTTTGATACCCAATGGGCAAGAGATTACATAGATAATATCTTATTTGATTGTCCTAAATAGGACGGAGACCTGCGTTCTAATTAATTGTCAAGTAATAATGCCTGGTTTGAACAGAATTGCGATCCATCTGATGTAGATCAACAAGAAGAACAAGTTGCGTCGGGTGGTGGTCCTGTTGGTGCGCCCGATGGAAGTCCATCCCCCAACACTGTTGCTGCTGTACTAGAAGATCTTATTGGTCAGTGTTATGGTACTCAGACAATACAGAGACCTAACTTTAAAGACCCAGAAATAGATGATGATATTTCTGAATGGGAGATTGATTGGGGATATCTTTTAGATGAATTGATAGGTCACGGTTGGCCAGTACCAGAGATGGACAAGTTAAGGTATAAGATACCTAGAGTTGGTGATCCTGGTGGTGGAGATGTATGTTTTGGAGAGAATGGAGAGGAGATATCTTGTGACAAAGAAAAGAATCCAGACCTAGAAGATTGTATTAAGAATCATCTTGACTGTTTGTTCAAACCTTATGTTGGTGGTGCTTGGAAACCACCTAAAGCAGACTGTGATTCATTTGTACCTAAGTCGATGTATGGTACAACGAAAAAGATATGTGTTGCAGACTGTGTTCAAGAGAGAGTGGGAATATATGAGCACATCTTAGGTGATACTCCTACAGCTACTGCTACCTTTAGTGACAAGGATACTATTACTGTTAGTGGTAGTGGTACTTGTCTTCTTACATTGGAACATAGATGGAAGGATCAACAGTGGACTGCTGGTACTGCTGTAGATACTATTGCAGTAGGTGGTGCTACATTCACACGTTCAGGTACTAGAGGTAAAACAACACAGACAGTAGCATTAACGGCTGGAACTTACGCCATAACTTATACAGGTTTACACCCCACTGGTGGATATAATATCGAAGCAAACGCAGAGTATGGTAGTAATAAAACTATAGTATTCAGAGACGGTCACGGTTCAGATGTTAATGGTAGGTTCTCTATACTATCCAGTAACATAGCATCTGATCACGCATATTCTTTAACCAGTCAGCAATACAAAGCAGGGTATTCAGTACAAGGTACTGGACCAATGTTCTATGCACATACTGTGCAACAATCACGTGGTTCTGTTCCTGTGTACAGATCATACTCATCTATTCAACCAGATACTATGCTCACCACTGATCCTGTTGGTGAGAAAGCAACGATGGATGCTCAAGGTTTTGGTGCACGGGATGAAATATTATTCTATGGGTTCATAGACAAACAGGATATGATATCAGAATTGATGGATGGAGAATCTCCTGTGGCCCTTTATAGGTATTACTCCCCTGAGAGTAAGGATCATATGTATACCATCACTCCTATTGGTGGGATACCTATTGAAGCAAACCTAGAAGAGGGATACTATCAACTGACAACTAAAGCAGAAACATATTTGAACTTTACTTTCAACTGTCGTCAAGGATCAGCATCATATGACAACACGATGGGATTTTATCTATGTAATGCTAACGATGAACCTGTACACGGTAGAGTTATACTAGAGAACGCAACTGATGCTAGTGGTACGTACACATACAAAGTACCAGCAGATGAGTTGAATCAATACATCCCTTGCAAATTAGGATTCTTTATGATACCTGACGGAGATGGACGTGGAACTTCTCACGGTGATGCAGTGACTTTTAGCCCCCTCAATGATGGGTGGAGAGTAGACCAGAGTACATCTGCACAGTCAAACTATACCTTCTTCTCTCAGAAGCATCTGAATTCAGGTGATAAAGATATGACTAAGTGGCCTGATAGAACGTGGCAATACTGGGAAGACTTATTGAATGGTGACGATGACTATGATGATATGAAACAGTCATATCACCTGCGTTACGGAGACAGTGAGTATCTTTACGAAGGAATACAATGTTATGTGTTCTCTAAGGGTGCTAACCCAGTCTATGAGGACATCACATCTATTGATAAGTGTGAGGACAGAATATTTGATGATCAATTTGATAACGTAGCAATGACAATGACTGAGTGTGGACGTGTTGATGCTGAGAATGACTATGGATGTGCTACTTGTACTGGTACTGTTGCATTCAGTTCAAACACAGTACAGAATGTCACTGCTCTTAAGAGTGGTGACCTAGAGATTAGATCACACGGTGGTATGACGGGTGGTTGGGGTGACTGTACTAAATTCACTTGGTCTTTATGGAAGAATGGTGTACAGATACATTCAAAACAGGAGGATGTAGGTAAGTGGAAGAAGATTGGTACACCTTTATTATCATTCAGTGTTGTTAAGGATGACCGTATCACTTGGAAGTTAGATTCTATAGACACAGGACACTACAATGGTAGGGTGACACCTGCAATGTCCTTACGAGATGCTACTACTAAGAAGTTTCTAAACACTTGGGAGATGCTATTGATTACACAGTCAGGTACCTATAGAAATGCTAACCCTGCACAGAACGATGGTAACTTAGGTTCACAAGAACCAACAGAACCTTGTGGTCTACCAGTTAGTTTACAGTTGTTTAACTTCGAAGATGATGGTGACGATGATATAACTAAGGAGAATTATACTAATGTACTTGTTAGTAAGGTAGTACAAAATAATACTCTACAGATACGTGGTGCTAATCAAGCTAGTGAAGTTAAAGTAATTGGACGTAAACCAGTAAAGGATATGAGTGATGGTGACACAGGTTATATTAATACGTCTGCTGACAATGGTTTATCAATCAAACTTCAGTGGACAGTGCACGATGCTGAAGCTGAAGAGACTGATTGGAAGTTGACTTCTGTACTTGACTGGGGTCAAGGTGGATTTGATCTTAATGATGAGGGTAAGATCTTTGTTGGTAAGTATCCTGATGATGACGATACAAATTATGGATCATTCTACTTAGGATATAAAGTTAATGCTATCAATGACATTGAATGTCCTGCATCTAGCAGTACACAAGGTAGGATACAGGACATTGCATTGCAGTCTACTCACGAGAGAGATCAGTCAACACCTAGACAGTTGAATATCTTGGTGGTAGATCAGCAGGTCATACAGAATACTGAGTTCGTAATGAATATGGATTCAATCTTTAGTAGTTTCTTTAGATATAAAACAGGTAAGGCTGAGTCGTTCCATCAGTACTACCTACAACAGTCTCTGTTAGGCAATGATGTCTTCTTCTATACAGATTATAGGGATGAGAAAGGACTGCACTTCAGACTCCGTATAAGGGTCACCAGGCAGGACTACTATGTGAATGGTGATACTTATAAGTTTAGAAAGTATGGTTGGTTCGGTAACATAAAGTTATCTTCTGTCTTCAATTATGGTAAGAGATATCCAGAAGGACAAGCAATGCAGATCCAATGGCCACCTCAACAGTTACAGTATACTAATGGTAAGGAACCACAGTCACCTTATTATCCTAAGCAGACTAACCTACCTAAGAAGGTACAGGTAAGAGATGCTACTAACGCTAGGTTCACACGTAACGCAAGGTATGCTATCTACCAGTCAATGCACGACAAAAACTCTCAGGTGTGGTATAGTAATCAAAACAGTTACATTCCAACTCAACAGAGGTGGATTGATATCCTAGCCAAGGAGGTAGATTAATGGATGCTGCTGATCGTAGACTGATGAAGTCAACAATGGAACTGCAAGCAATCAATCGTGGATTGAAGAGAGCAGATGGTGATCAGAAGAAAATGAACAAGGAACTTAAGAAAATCAGAAGATATTTCAAAAGTCCCTTAGCAGAGGTTGCAAGATTGGACAATAGCATATATAATGTTAAGGAAACCACACACGAGGTAGATGTCAACCAAGGATCAGAAGCAAGCGGGGTGGACACTCCTGATGGAGAGCCTACACAAACCTGATAACCGACTCAGGAATTGTGCTCGCAATCAAGAATGCTATGATGAACTATTACAGTATCGTGAAGAAGTAATTCAGTACTGCCAGACACGTCTAAAGGAGGTCCACGATGATTAATTTAGATGATCGCTACCATTCATACCTGACTGACCCTAACAAGAGGTTACTCATTGATGGATGTAAAGAAAGAGTCACAGCATATGGTTGGCATTGTGATGGCAATGATATCACTGGATACTATGTGTCCACTGATAACTATAAGTTGTTCTATAATATGAACGAGCAGTTCATTAGGATGGTTCCAATCCGTGAATGCAGTGACCTACCTACAAAAGTTGAAGTATAGTGTGCCAGTTACGTAACTGTCACAAGGGGGGTTGACTAAAACCGTACCCCCAAACTATTATAAATAACATCGTTACGAAACGTAACGCTAACATCAGGACTCGAAATAATCGTAACCCTTGTGTTGAATGAAAACAGTACCCTTGTCGGGGGTGCTATCATCCGCAGGGGGTTTTTTAGTCCCTATGCGAGACACTAACTACTACAATGTCTATCAAATCAACAATCGCTGCTATCGCAGCAAGCCCTTTTCTACTCGCTGGAGCCGCTTTTGCTGGTCCATATGTGAATGTAGAAGCTAACGTTTCTTATCCAGACGGAGATTACAGTACTGCTACGACCGATGCTCATATCGGATACGAAGGTGGAGAAGGTAAGGTCGGATATTACGTCCAAGGTGGTCCTGCTATAGTAGCTAAGGACGGTGCCGATACAGAGACAGAATTCTCTGGTAAGGTTGGAGTTTCTATCGCTGCTACAGAATCATTCGGTGTTTACGGAGAACTCTCTGGAATCACTAACGAAGATTCTTCTGGCGATGGCATCATCGACTGGGGCGCAAAGTTAGGTGGTAAGTTCACCTTCTGATTGACTCAAGTCAACAGATAATATATACTGGGTGGGGTTTTTCCCCACCCTTTTTATTGCTTTAATACCCTATGGCATCACCTAAAAATACAGCAATCTATACTAAAGAAGGTTGCCCTTTCTGCACCAAGATAAAGAGGGTGTATAATGAGAAGGGATGGAATTATCAAGAGTATAAACTTGATGTAAATTTCACACGTGATCAATTCTATGGAGAATTTGGACACGCTTCTACATTCCCACAACTAAAAGTGGATGGTAAGAACATTGGTGGATGTAATGAAAGCATCCAGCAGTTTAGGCAGCAGGGTTTCCTCTAAATAGAGACAGTTCATTGGAGGAACTCTTTAGTTGCAAACATTATTAGGAGAAACCAATGGAACAGGTAACCGCCTCACTGTATACTTTTTCGTTATTCGCAGCATTCATATTGGGTAGTCTGGTGACCTTTATCTTCAAAGGATACCTAGATGCCTACATCGACAACGCTGCTTACGCAAAAGCAATCACCCATCCAGAAATGTTGGATGAGAATGGTAACGTAGACCAGTCAGAACTACTCTACTTGCATCTTGTCGATGATGATGCTACAATTGAGGACGATGACGACTGAATTAATCTGGACAATTAACTATGAAACTGATGATCTCTGAAATTATTCAGAAGGCACATAATGCCAAGACCAAGGCAGAGAAGGTAAAGATTCTTAAGGCTAATAATAGTCAGTCATTAAGGTCATTGTTCATTTGGAACTATGATGATAGTGTCGTGTCTGTTATACCTGAAGGTGAAGTACCTTATAGAGCTAATGAAGCACCACAAGGTACTGAACATACTTCTCTTGAATTAGAGGCACGTAAGTTGTACTACTTTGTTAAGGGTGGTGCTGATCAACTCCCTGGTGTCAAGAAGGAGAATATGTTTATCCAAATGTGTGAGGGATTACACAAGGATGAAGCAGCAATCCTATGTCTTGTCAAAGATAAGCAACTCGGTAAGAAGTTTAGGATCACTAAAGCAGTGGTGACTGAAGCATTCCCTGAGATTAATTGGGGTGGTAGGAGTTGAATATTATTCACGAGAACTGCGATCCTAAACTCGCAGAAGATAAGAAACTACCTTACACAGCGTACTTGGTACAGTATCTTGTTGAAGAGAACAATGTTCTCCAGACCAGACACGATATTGCTATGGGTAGTCAAGCAGTTGAACTGTTTGACCATTACTATGATAAGTACAAGAAGAACTTCAAGTGGTTGAAGCAATCTGAAGGTAGACTTAGACCTCAAGAATGGAATACTACACCTACTCCACCACGTAAGAAGCGTAAGAGGAGGAAGGAAGAGGATGAGTAACACCTTTTATAATTTGAAGAAGAAGACATCAGAGGTACCTGAAGATCTTAAGGAACAATTAGTTACCTCTGCAATGGTCGGTAAATTCATTGGGGTTTACCTGTTAGGACCTGTGTTGTGGATGTTCTGTTGGAACTACACAATGCCATACATATTTGCAGTGAAGAGTATCAATTACTTTCACGCATTTTGTTTCATTACTATGATTAGATTTCTACAAAATGACCAAAGCACCGATTGAATTGCATAAGCCTAAAGTATGTCTCGTCAGTGTTACACCTGATGCTGAGAAAACTATAGGATATATCGCTAGGGTATCTAACCCTAAGAACCAAGAGAATCCAAAAGTTGAGAAACTCTTGAGTTATTGTATAGAACACGGTCACTACTCTGTGTTTGAGCAAGCCCATATGACCCTAGAGATCAACACTACTAGAGGACTAGCAGCACAGATCTTAAGGCATAGAAGTTTTACATTCCAAGAGTTCAGTCAAAGGTACGCTAACACTGAACTACTTGCACAAGCAATTGATTTACCTGAACTGAGAAGACAAGATACAAAGAACAGACAGAACTCTATAGATGACTTAGATGAAAAACAAGTATCGTTCTTACAAGGTAGGATCTCACAGTATTTCGCCGAGGGAGTGGATCTCTATGATGAACTCATACGTGAGGGTGTTGCGAAGGAATGTGCGAGATTTGTTCTCCCGTTAGCAACACCCACTAGGGTCTATATGACTGGTAGTGTTCGTAGTTGGATGCATTACATTCAGTTACGTACTGCTAATGGTACCCAGAAGGAGCACATTGATATAGCAAAGCTATGTCGTGACCATTTCATCTGTAACTTCCCAACGATTGCCAAAGCTTTGGACTGGTGTCCAGATGCTGAGGACGATTGCGACTGTCGTTACGATGATGGGTGGGGAGAAACGCAGCCCTGCCTAAGAATAGATTAATGCCCTCTGAAGTAATCCCACTGTTCTCTACTCCTGTATACGTTAGTAACGATGGCAAGATGCCTGAAGTTACTGATGTAATTACAGAGATGGATATAGCAGACGAACCATACAATAATACTGGCAATATGACCAGTGCTAGACACTCCTTGAGGGAGTTACCTCAATTACAGACGTGGGTTATGGGTCATATTGAAGAGTATGTGTATGGTGTTCAGGGTATAGATCCTAAGAAGCACACAGCAGAAGTAACTAACTCTTGGATAAATTTTATGTTCAAGGGTGATACTGTACACGGTCACGACCATTGCAATTCACAGTTTTCTGGTGTATGCTATCTCTATTCACCTAAAGGTTCGGGTAACATTATTTTCCATCAGTCTAAATATAAGGCACTGGAACCACATTTACAGCATCCGAACCTGTATAATGCAAGTGAATATGCAATAACACCTGAAACAGGGATGATTGTCATCTTCCCCTCAGATGTGGTACACTCAGTTACACCTTGCAACCTTGTAAATCCCAAGGAAGCACGTATTAGTCTCTCATTCAATGTGATCTGTAGAGGCGAATATGGTGTACATACAAAACTATTAAAAATCTAATGCCAAACTACGATTTTAAAAACAAGGAAACGGGTGAAATTATCGAGGTTAGTATGTCTATACTTGCCCTGGATAAATATAAAGAAGACCACCCTGAGTTAGAACGCTATTTTGGCAACCAAATTCCAAGAACTACCTATGGTAAACCTAAGCAGTCGGACGGATTCAAAGAAGTAATGTCCAAGATCCAAAAAGATCACCCCGCTGCAAACCTATCACGTTTTACCTAGATGGCTGTTAAAAGACGCAAAACTTTCCCTGCTGCCAAACAGACTGCAAAGCAGATGAGACGCAAAAAGCCCATTAATATTGATCACCTTAAGACTATAGAACCCCTCACTAGCAATCAAGAGAGGGTGTTCAAGTCTTATGGTGAGGGTAAGCATCTCGTATTACACGGTGCAGCAGGTACAGGTAAAACATTTATTAGTCTTTACTTAGCACTACAACAGGTGTTAGATGAAGGCAATCCATACGATAAAGTCTATATGGTAAGGTCTCTCGTACCTACAAGAGAGATTGGATTCTTACCAGGTGACCACGAGGACAAATCTAACCTATACCAGATACCATACAAGAATATGGTTAAGTATATGTTCGAAATGCCTGATGATAATGCTTTTCAACTATTATATGACAATCTAAGGACTCAGGAGACTATCTCCTTTTGGTCTACCTCATTCATAAGGGGTACCACCTTTGATAACTCTGTCATCATTGTGGATGAGTTTAGCAACTTGAATTTTCACGAGTTAGATAGTATAATTACGAGGATAGGACAAAACTGTCGAATCATCTTCTCAGGTGATGTAGCACAGTCCGATCTCGTCAAAAATAATGAACGTACTGGTATTCTGGACTTTCTCCAGATAGTTCAGGCAATGCCGTCATTTGATAGTATTGAGTTTGGTATTGACGACATCGTACGCTCTGGATTAGTCAGAGAGTACCTTATCGCTAAAATGAACGCTCAACTCTAACTATGTTCAAAACTGTGGGACCACCTGTTCCATTAACTGAGATGAATGCCATTACTAAGGATGTAGGGCGTTTGTATCAAGTACAGGAAGGCAAATGGTATCCGTCTGTTACTACAGTGACAGGATCACGGAATAAGGAGGGTATCCTTAAGTGGAGGAAGAGAGTTGGTGAGGAAAAGGCTAACTTGATTTGCAATCGAGCAACATCTCGTGGCAATAAATTTCATTCTATGGTAGAATGTTACCTGAAGAACGAAGAAGTTAGTTTTGATGCGAAGCATCCTCTTGCCAGTTTCCTATTTAAATCTGCAAAGGATACTATTAATCGTATCGATAACATACACCTTCTTGAATCTCCTCTCTACTCAGATAAGTTATGTCTTGCTGGTAGGGTTGACTGTATAGCAGAATTTGATGGTGAACTCGCTGTCATTGACTTTAAGACATCAACTAGAGAGAAGAAGATTGAATGGATTGAAAATTACTTTGTTCAAGAGACTGCTTATGCTGCAATGTACTATGAACGTTGCGGTGTGAAGGTCGATAAGATCGTTACACTCATTGCTACAGAGGAAGGTATGATTCAGGTTGTTGAGAAAACTGACTTGGATTATTATTACGAACTCTTGCTGGAGTACATCTCTGAATTTATGGCAACTCTTAAATGACAAAAGAATTTAAAGAAAAGTTTATGACACAAGCTAAATTCTCAACTATGGTTGAGGAAGTGGTCAAGAACAGTGAAGGCTTGGTGAACTATATCGATGCAGTCATCGTAGTCTGCGACGAGCTGGACATCGAGGTTGATACTGTCAATAAGTTGATCAGCAAACCTCTGAAGGACAAAATTAAGTTTAATGCCCAAGAGTTAAATTATGTCAAACGCACTAGTAGAGGGGTTTTACCGATATGACCGATAGATTCTACGAATCTGAACAAGTGATCGATGAAATCAAGGATATGGAGAGATTATACACGGATTTAGCCCGTCTTTCCACCAAATTCGCTTCTCTTACAGAAGAGGATAAAATCGACCACCTTGAAAAGACACTTATGCTTATTGCAAAGCAGAAGGTGTTCTATGCTAGAATATGCTTAATGTCCCACGAGGATGAAGAGGCAATGGCAGTCAAGTTAAAACTTGATGAAATGTCTAAGGTTTATTCTCAAGGACGCACTATTAATGACGTGTTACAGGAGATGGAGGACAAGTTAAGACACTTTAAATCCACTCTTGACAACGTATAAATAGTATGTTACCCTTAAAGGGTAGTAAAAACACACTTACACAATACAGGTACACACTTATGTCTTTTTCGAATCTAAAGAAAAAGTCTGGCAAGTTTCAAAACTTGACCAAAGAGATAGAAAAGATGACCAGCGGTGGTCGCAAAGTCGATGAACGATTTTGGAAACCAGCAGTTGACAAGGCAGGTAACGGTTTTGCCGTTATTCGCTTCCTTCCTGAGACCGAAGGGGTTGATGTCCCTTGGGCACAGGTATGGAGTCACGCATTTCAAGGACCAGGTGGTTGGTACATCGAAAACAGTCTGACTACATTAGGTCAGAAAGATCCAGTTTCTGCTCTGAACTCCTCTTTATGGAATTCTGGTGCTGAATCAGACAAGGACACTGCACGTAAGCAAAAGCGTAAGCTTTCTTACTACAGCAATATCCAAGTCATAAAGGATCCTATCAACCCTGAAAATGAGGGTAGAGTATTCTTGTACAAGTACGGCAAGCGTATTTTTGACAAGATTATGGCTAAGATGCAGCCCAATGAGAACGATTACGATCCAGAACCCGCTTTCAATCCTTTCGATTTATGGAAGGGTGCTGACTTCAAACTGAAGATCAAGCAGGTTGCAGGTTTTTGGAATTATGACGATTCCGTCTTTACCACACCAGGAGTTCTCGGTGGGTATGATGATGCCAAACTGGAGGAAGTGTACAACCAAGCATATGACTTGGCACAGTTTACTGCACCAGATCAATTCAAGTCCTATGAGGAACTTGAAGCACGTCTCAAGTCAGTTTTAGGGTCTCGTGTAGATCGTGAAACTACTGAGATTGAGATCGATGTCCCACAACCTACAACAACAGTGGATACTTCTAATGTAACTACTGTTGCTGCTAAGAATTGGACAGAATCAGTGGACAGTACACCTTCTGTCACAGAAGATGATGACGCTCTGTCTTATTTTGCTAAACTAGCTAATGAAGGTTAACGGAGACACTTTATTATGAAACGATTTGCTATTGCTGCTTTAGCACTTGTACTAGCTGCACCTAATGCAGCAATGGCACGTCATCGACTCCATTCAAGTGATGGATTCGAAGTTGAACCATCACACTGTGTACACGATGCAGTGTTTGATAGTTGGAATTGTTGGTACTCCCCAGTCAGAAGAAAGCGAAGGAGACGAGCTTGGCCTGAATATAACGATCATTACCACGTTCCACAATATAGACGATATTTCGTCCCAAATAGACACAACAATCACGGAGTACCGTGCTACTTCTATAAAGACGATAACTGGTGCTTCTAAACAGATTGCGAACCAGAACTAATTAAAGCAGTGGAAGAACCACTTCCCTGTGCAGACCCAGTTGAAGCAGTGCTTTGACTGGGTTTTCTGTATGTTGAGATACCTATGAATTCTTCAGCGATAGAGGTCTCTGTCTTCTTATTACCTTCCACATCAATCTCACCGTGAGGTAGATACTTAGCAAGTCTCTTGAACTCATTGATAAAGTCAGTTACATATTCTTCACGTAGCAAATATATGTTCCTTTTTTGTTCATTTCTTTCTGCATAGACCTCATAATGAGTCACTCCGTGACGACAATCTGCTTTGGGTACGATTGTACCATCAGGTCTGGTATATTGAAAGTCTTCATTGACAACTAAACCTGATTGAAATACTTTTGTACCGTCAGTAGCAAATATATCATTAGATTCATAGTGACTTACACCATCAACGTTACCGTGTATTTTAACAACATAGCTGTATAGGTCAGCACGTGTCATTGGCCAGTCTTCATTCACATTGATTATATTATTGACTATTAATACAATCCAGTCAAGACCTGAATCACCATAGAACTTACGAGCGATTTGGTCTGGTCTTTCACCTTCCATTATCTCATACTGAGTGAATCCTAATAGACTACCCTGTAGATTGTCTTTAATTTTAATTCTACGAAAGATATTACGTGTCAATTCATAGGGATGAACACCATCTTTGATAGTCCTATTACGGACATAAACTTTTGGTAGGTATCTGAAGTATGCCATTAGCCTCTTACCATCTCCCTTGTAATGAATTGTGTTTCTTGGAAATTAAGTGCAAGTGTCATAGCAGCAGGACCGTGATCCCATTGATCATCCATTACACTCTTCAAAGAATTGTACTGTCCATCTGGTGACACATCGACACTCAGACTTGCTAGTACGCACTTAGTTGGATATCTTACAATTTGTGCGAGTCTACTTGGTGAGTTATTAGCAGTGAAATTTGCACCACCAATATCATTAGTTTCAACCCTTACAAGTGATAACTTAAAGATATCAGGTATGTTTAGGAATCTTGCTCCACCGTGACTCCCAGACTTACTATTTAATAGATTCTGAGCTGTGTTGTTTATGTCACCAAAGGCATCAGCTCCATTACTAGCAGAAGGAAGCATTGCCTGTCTTAACGTTGAGATAATTCTATAACACTCTAATGCTTCTTTAGCATTACGAGGTGCCATTTTAAAGTTAAAGGGGTGACTTCTATAGTTCACACCTTTAAATGTTGTTTCTTGGTATGGGTTGAATACCTTCTTAGTTGTTACTGCTAGTAGATCATTGGTATCTAGACTTCCACCAGTACCTGCTGCACTATTAACAGCACCGAGTGCTGAAGCAGCAGTATTCATAAGGAATTCTGGTTTTGCAGTACCAGCAGTTTTTGCTGCTAAATTGGCAGCATCAATATTTTCTCCACTCAATGCAGCACCACCTGCTTTTGCTGCACCTACACCAGCAGCACCTAAAGTAGCTTGATTATAGTTAGCTCCATACTCCTCTTTTAACCCGCTAGGGAGGTAAAGATAAATAGTCTTAGCTAACGCACTTTGATTTAATCCTTTGAAAGGTTCTTGAAACCCGCCACCACCGCCAACCCAAGTATATGGGTTAGCACCATTGGCACCTTGTGTTTTATAAACCTGTATTCTTAAATAATCTAAATATTTGGTTTCTGCCTCGTCTTCTGGTCTAATTCCATCACGACTTGTTGGCACTTGAGCAGGAAGCTCTCTTGGGTATACCAGAGGTGATCTTGTATCGCCGAAGTCACTGGGATTTTTTCCTAGTCCGAACTTAGACCAAATATCATTTAAGTTGATTCTAACCATTATGACCTATAAAAGTTATCAGGGTAGGTTCAAACCAAGCAATCCTGGCAAATACAAAGGGGATCCCACAAACATTATTTATAGATCTTTGTGGGAGAGAAAATTTATGGTATGGTGTGATAGAAATTTAAACGTTATGGAGTGGGGAAGTGAAGAAATCATTGTTCCTTATATTAGTCCCTTGGATCGTCGTCCTCATAGGTATTTCCCTGATTTTTACGTTAAATCAAAGAACAGAGCTGGAGGATTCTCGAAGAGACTCATTGAGGTCAAACCTTATGCTCAGACTCAACCACCGAAACGGGGGAGGAAAACTAAGAAGCTTTTGAAGGAGATAGCAACTTATGGTGTCAATCAAGCAAAATGGAAGGCTGCCAAGAGTTATGCTAGAGATCGAGGTATGGAATTTGTGATACTAACAGAACACGAGTTAAAGGTATGAGTGTCTTCGAAGATATTAGAGATCTATCTGATGGTAAACCACAATCACCTTCTTGGTGGAGGAGTCAGCTATTTTTTGGATTACAAGGACGTGGACAAGATGGTCCACTAGTAGGTAGTGCTATAACGTTCCAATATGATGCTGAATTTGGTGAAAAGATGCAAAAATGGGATAAATATCCAATGGTGTACGTCTTAGGAGAGAGTACGCATCATTTTTGGGGATCAAATGTTCATTATTTACAACCTGCCACTAGAAGGATAGGTTTCTCTCCACAAGCACCGCCTCAAACTTTCCATAAATACTTGAGGAGTAATGTATTAAGTCCTTTCTACAATGTTCCACAGGAAGAATGGGATGACATTGGTCTTGTTCCTTCTGAACAATTTGTTATTACAGTTAATGGGAGAAACATCCCTATTCCAACTAAAGTTATATTCTGATGGTAATTCCAAATTCATTTAGACGATTCCAAGACCTAGTAGCAACTGGTGCAAAGGAACCTGCATTAGGTAATCTGTACTCGGTTGAGTTTGGAGTGCCAAGGATATTTACAAGAATGGACGGGTATAGTCATAACCCAGGCGAATATTATGAAGCACTTAACTACTATGCAGACAATGTAACAATACCCTCACGTAACGTAACTACTGGTGAGATTAAGAATTTTGGTATTCAGAGGACATATGCTACAGGACAAACTCAGAATGAACTGACTATTAGTTTCTTAGTAACTAAGGATCAGTGGCATAGAAACTTCTATGAGAAGTGGATGAATACTATGGCACCTGACAGTGAGAATAGAGTTGGTTTCTATGATGATTATATTACTGATGTATTTGTGAGAAAGTGGGAACGTGGTTCTAATTTATTGTCTAAGACTAGGAAGGCAGGTATAGACTACTTTGGTAGGTTGAATAAAGCAGTTGGTGTATATAGATTCGTTGGAGTATACCCATACAATATGGGTAATCTGGAGTTTGGTAACGCTAATGGTGACGTTATGAAGCTTACAGTGACATTTAAGTACGAGAGATATAGATTCACAACGAAGGTAGAGAAGAATAAGGATTGGACACAAGATCACGTGGTTAGTGAGAGGAGTTCTGTTGCAGAGATACTAGGTATACAGGTACTTGGTGGATCAAAAGCAGAGAATACACAGTTCGGTACGTAGTAGCTAAATAGTAATACTGAATTGTAACCCCCTTACAAAATGCCTTTACCCAAGCTGAGCATTCCAGATTATGAATGCGTGTTGCCGAGAGGAACGAAAGTTACCTATCGTCCATTTCTAGTGAGAGAAGAAAAACTTCTCTATATGGCAATGGAGACGCAAAATCAGAAGGAGATGATCAAAGCTGTTAAGGATATCATTAAAGCTTGTACTAGTATCAAGAATGTTAATGATTTAGCAACTTTTGAAATTGAATATCTCTTCTTGAGAATACGTGGTAAGTCTGTTGGAGAAGTAAGTGAATTTAAAGTCACTTGCCCTGATGATGATACAACCCAAGTTGATGCTGAAGTTAACTTGGATGAAGTTGAAGTAATTATTCCAAAAGAACACACTAATATTATTAAACTTGATGAAACAATTACTCTAACGATGAAGTATCCTTCACTGGATGTGTTCGTTAAGAATAATTTGACAGATAATCCTGGTATAGATGACGTATTTAAACTAGCAGCAGATTGTACTGATACTATCGCTGATGGTGATGAACTGCACGAAGCCAAGGACTATAAGAAGGCAGAATTAGTTGCTTTCTTTGAAGGTATGAACTCAGGACAGTTTCAGGACGTTCAAAAGTTCTTTGAAACTATGCCTAAGCTTCAGAAAGAGATTGAAGTATTTAATCCCAAGACTGAAGTTACTAGTACCGTTATGCTTGAGGGTCTCGCCTCTTTTTTCGCGTAGCCCTAGCCCACGACTCTTTGATGAACCTCTATGAGGTTAACTTCGCAATGATGCAACACCACAAGTGGAGCATTACTGAGTTGGAAGATATGATTCCGTGGGAAAGGGATGTGTATGTCAATATGCTTTTACGCTATCTTCGAGAGGAGGAGCAGAGACAGAAAGCTACGACAAGTAATCCATCACTTTAAATGGCAGGACAATTAAAGATAAGGAATTTTCTACCAGCGAACGTTAAAGGAGACATTCGGACGGATCCTGTAGCCGCAATGACGACTTCTATGAATCGTCTAGGTTTTGTCGTGTCTGACATTGGCAATCTTATCGTTGATATGTACCAAGATAAGGTGGACACGGTAAAGGATGCACGGAGAGGTAGAACATTATCCAAGGATAAGGCTAGGGAAGGTAAGATTGAGAAGAGGATAGCACCACAAGTTAAGAAGCAAGCAGAGAAAGAGACTGGTAACTCTGATAAGAAAGCAGGTACTTGGATAGAGAAGTTATTATCACCATTTGTATGGTTATTAGAGAAGGCAGCTATATGGTTTACTCTTGACTTTATGTCTGATCCTAAGAATAAAGAATTTTTAGGTAACACACTTAATGTTATAGGTAAATGGTTAGGGACATTCTGGAAGGTATTCTCTACAGGTGTTGGTTGGCTATTAGAAGCATTTGGTGAGAAGTCACCTATAATGGGTGGTCTGAAGATATTAGGTGGTTTAGCAGCATTATTTGTAGCAGATAGGATACTCAAACCTTGGAAATTACTTGGAGACTTTCAAAAATTAAGTAAGTTCCTTGGACCTGGCATTAAGAAACTTGGTCAAGTCTTATCTCAAGGTACTAAGAAGTTAGCTAGTAAAGGATTGAGTGGTGCAAAAGCTTTTGCCACCAACCCAATGGCAATGTCACTAACTGCTGGTGTTGTATCAACAACTAGTAGATTAGCAGCAGGTGAGACAGTACAGAATGCTGTAGGTGGTGGTATTGGTGCTACTGTTGGTAGTATGGCACTAACAGCATTTTTAACACCTATCTTAGGTCCATTTGCACCTTTGGTTGGTAGTTTAGTAGGTGGATTTATAGGAGATAAGATTGGTGCATTCTTAGGTGATGCAATGACACCTATCTTTGGACCTATTAAAGAGTATTTTGTGGATGTTTTTTGGCCTGCGTTTAAAGCATTTATTGATCCAGTAGTAGGTCCAATAATGGATCTATTTGAGGAGTTGTCACCAATATTAAAAGGTATTGCTGAGTTCTTAGGTCCATTGATGGGACCAGCAGTTAAAGCGATAGGTGACTTCCTTAGTGAAAGATTTGAACCACTATTTACAGGGTTGATATGGATTATCAAGACTGGTGCTAGAGCTATAGCAGATTTCGTTGAAGGTGCTGAGGATCTAGGTTCTAGAATTGACGTAGCAGGAGTGTGGACATCTGATGTTCAGAAAGCAGGTCAAGAATTTAGAGATAGAGAGAGGGAAGTTGAGAAACATAAGAGAGCACAGAAAGATGCTGCGAAGAAGTTAGGTAAACTTATAATTATGCGTGATAAGAAGTTTGATGGTGATCCTGATGGTAAGAATATGTCTTGGAGATATACTATTGGTGAGAGAATCCAATTCGAAGAAGAGCATATCCAAGATCTTGCTGATGAATTGATCGAACGTGAGAAACGTGTAGTTAAGGCTAAGGAGAAGTGGGAACGTGAGAAAGAACTAGACAAAGAGAGGCAAGCAGAAGAGTTGGCTGCTGCTGAGTCTGGTACAGGTGGTGAAGGTAATAGAGGACACGTTGTTACTTCGGAGGCAATGAAGGAGAGAGCCTTGAAGTTGTCACCTGGTATGCATATGGGTGTTGATATTGCTGGTGCAGTTGGAGAAGAACTTAAAGCATTCCTTGGTGGTACAGTACAACAGGTAGGATTTGATAAGGGATTTGGTAACTATATTGCTTGGACAAGTAGTGATGGTATGGGACAATTCTTCGCTCATATGAAGGAGATGTCCAAGTTCAAGGCAGGTGATACATTCTCTCCTGGAGCTGTATTAGGTTTACTTGGTAACACTGGTCAATCTACTGGACCTCATTTGCATTGGGAAACATCAACTAATCCTAATGATGTTGGTAGACCAAAAGATAATCCTCTAAGTAGGATCAATCCTTTAAGTAAGTATGGTAAAGAGTCACCATTCACAGGTGTAGCAGAACCTTCAGCAAAAATTACTCCTTCAGAAGGAGCACAAGGTGGAGGAATAAATAGTGAATTGAAGGATAGATCTATACAAGACGCTTCTGGACAATTCGCTGGACCTGGCACAACTGAGACCTTTGTTATTCAACCTATGATTAAAGAGGTTATCAAGACGGGTGAAGGTGTAGCTGTTCACAACATCATAAAACCAGCTAAGGTGGGTTTAACTTAAATGGCAGTAAGTAAGATTAGATTTTTTAAGATGGTAACTCCACCCGACGGAGATACCAAGACGACTGTCGGTAATAAAACCATTGCAGGGACAAGTTTTTCTACGACTATCTCAGCAATTAATTCCCTAGGTGCTACAGTTAATAGTATTGGTGTAGCTTTAAAGGAGATAAAGAATCAACAAAAGAATGCTGCTGAACGAGCAAAGAGAGCACAAGGTCTAGCATCAGATGCTAGTAGAGAGAATAAGTTAGAAGCAGATAAGGGTGGTAAGGATGATAGTAAGACAGTAGCGAAGATTGTTGGAGGAGGAATGGGATTCTTAGGGAATCTTATGAAGTTCTTCAAGAGTCTTGTGATGTACAAGGCTTTGGATTGGTTGAGTGATCCTAAGAATCGAGAGAATATTATCAAGACATTCGAACGAATACAAAAGATTTGGGATGGTTTAGTTAATATATTCACTAAGCTTGCCAACTGGGTTGGTGAGAACTGGGAGAAAACATTTGGTGAAGGTAACTCTGCTATGGAGAAACTGCAAGGCATCGCTGGTTTAGGTGGTGCTTTAGCTGGTTTAGCCTTCTTAACGAATCCTGTAGGGTTTATTAAGAGTATCACTGGTGTCTTCCAGATGGTTGGTGGTGGTATTATGAACCTAGGTAAGTTCCTTGGTGGAACTGTACTGGGTAGAGCATCACTAGCATTAGGACAAGGTGTTGAGGCATATCAAAGAGTTAAGAATGATGAGTCAATAGCAGAAGAAGATAGGGAAGGAGCTGCTCGTGGTGCAGCATTAGGTAAGACAACTGGTGCATTAGCAGGTGGTGAGATTGGTGCTAAGTTCCTAGGACCCCTAGGTGGTATCATTGGATCTGCACTTGGTGGTTTCTTAGGTGAGAACGTTGGTAAGTTCTTAGGACCTATCGCTGGTGATTTCCTCAATGGAATCAAGGATGTATTTGGTGTTGTTATGGAATGGTTCAATAAACTTATGGAACCATTGAAGGATGCAGTGAAGGAGGTATTTGAAGCACTTGGACCTGCTATGCAGACAGTTGTTAATGGGTTGAAAGCGAATATGCCTTTCATTGAAAAGGTTGCTGGTATTATGGGTAAACTTGTCTTTGGTCCTTTAATATTAATGCTTAAAGGTCTTACAGCTCTCCTTAAGCTAGTGCCTAAAGGTGGTGAGATGGATGAATTGAAGAAAAATGCTGAAGAGAATAAGGATAAACCTGAGAAGAGTAAAGGTGGGATAGTACCTTGGAGATCTATTGGTGGTATAGTTCCATTTAATATGGACTTTAAACTACCTGAGAAGAGTAAGGGTGGTTGGATACACGGTCCTCAGTCTGGTTATCCTGTATCATTAACAGGTAAGGGTGTTGACTTTATAGGTCACGGTACAGAGTACGTAGCACAAAGATCATCAGGTGGTTTTGTTATACCTGTTGATACACCACACACACGTCGAGATCCTAGTTTAAGTAGAAGGCAAGCAGTTCAAGCAAAGGCACACGGATACAAGGTTCCTGGATTCTCTACTGGTGGACAAGTTAATGTATCTAATTTTGTTAATGCACGTGCTAGTATGCCATTATCGATTGGTAAACCAGCGAGAAGTATGGGTGGAATTGTAAATCTAATGCAAAATACTGCTCAATCTGCTGCAAGTGCTTACATAAACAACGCACCTGCTGCACTAGCAGCTAAGCACGTTGCTATTCCTGCTGCTAAAGGTGTGGGTAGAAACTTACAGAATATGATGGCTAGTGTTAAGACTGCTGCTGGTCAAGTTAGAAGTAGTAATCTAGGTCAACAGATGGAGGCAATGATTCAACAAGCATTAGTCTTGCCACCAACAGAGACACCTGGAGAACAAGTTGATATACCTATCATTCACGAAGGGGTACGTAATCCAGCATCTGAGTTCTTAGTAAGTAGATTTGGTCGTACTGCTGAAACTAGTAATCCTGTTAGTAACTTCTTATGACCGACAACTTACCAAGTCAACCCAAAGGTTATAAGTTAACTAGATTTAACCTTGTAACACAGGATGATTCAGATCCTACAACTAAGACTGATCAAGTAAACCCCAAGGAGGGTTCTGTTGTTGATATCAGGAAGGTTTGTTCTGGTTGGAATTATATTGAGTCAATAGATTCTCCTTCGATTAGGATGGAGATAGCAATTTTCGATACTATTGACCTTATTAGTAGTCTTAGTGGTAATGAGATTATTCAAATAACCATAGAGACTGACTCTGCTCCTGGAGTTGAGTTGGAAATAACTCAGAAAATATTTAAGATTGGTGCTATTACTAAGTCTGAACGTGCACAGTTGTATGTAATCTATACTGTGTCACCTGAGACTATTAATAATGAAACCAATAAAGTCTTCAAGTCATTCAAAGATGATATAGGATCATCCCACGTTAAGAAGTTGGTTGATGAAAAACTTATGTCATCAGGTAAGAAGTATTCGTATGAACCATCCAAAGGTAATTTCAACTTCTTAGCTCCGACTTGGAGACCATTTGACTGTATAGCATATATCTCAGATAAGGTGGTTAGTTCTGTTACTAATACTGCTGGTTATGTCTTCTATGAGAATAGAGATGGATATTATTTCCATACTATAGACTGGCTTTGTTCTAATAGGAACCCAAGCTCTAAGAGACCAGCTAAGTATACCTATGAACAAGCAAACGTAGGTGATTCAGATCTAAACGCATATAAGATTGAGACTTTAAACTTCCCAGATAGAGCAAATCATCTAGAGAAGATGAGGTCTGGTGCTTATAGCAATACTGTTCTGGGACTTAAGTTACCTGCTTTGACTAGTGGTAATTTACCTGCTGCTGGTGATGGTGACGCTCCTGCTGATGACCCTAGTAATCAACAAGGTGCATCTGGTTCCATCCAACCACCACTACATATGGGATTGAGTGCTGTGTTTGGAGTTGCTAAAAAAGCAGAGGGAATTTTGAATGATCAGTTCCCATATCCCAAAGTCAAGACTATATACTTTGATGATAAGAGACCTACTCGTACTAAGATACGTGCTCTTCCTGGTATGAAAAACAGTGCCTCTGCCCAAAATTCTACGGGTGGTGCTGGTAATATGGATTATGATACAGTGTGGGCATCTGCTTACAGTTTCAGCCGATGGCAGTTATTGAAAGCGATAACCCTTGACATTACGGTACCAGGTAATGTAGCATTAGCAGTAGGACAACAGTTAGAATGTGTTATCCCTGCTTCAACAAAAGAAGAGGAGAGAACTATGCCAGATCCTGTTTACTCAGGTATATACCTTATTACAGGACTGACACATAAGTACAATCCAGAAGGGGTCACTACTATACTAAACCTATCCAAAGATAGTATCACTACTCCAAGTTAAACAATTATGACTACTATAGAACAACATATCCAACACGATAAAGAGATCCTTGATGATCCTCAGACATCACCTCAAGCACGAAGACACACTGAGGAAGAGCTACACGATTTGATAGAATATGAAGAGCATCATCACGATGAGATCGTAGCAGGAGATCATCACGATCCTAACTGCTTAGAACTATTCTGCGATCAGCATCCAGACGAACCAGAATGCTTAGTTTATGATGATTAGAAGATTATGGAGAGTCTGGAAGTATACTCTGGGTTCTTTTAGTGATGAGGCAACTAAACGATACGATAATATTGTAGCAATTATGAGGTCTTTCATCTTTGCTACATATCTTATAACTAACTGCTTTATTACAGCAGGGGTAATTCGTCACTGGAACAATTAAATTATGACTGAAGAAACACCTACTAGAGTGGTTCAATCCTTTATAGCAGGAGGAACCATAGATGCAGATATTTGTGACGGTGTACTTGATTTTTACGAGACCTGTGACTACCTAGAGAAAACTCCTGGTGAAACATCACAAGGGGTGAATAAGGTTATCAAGCAATCAATGGATATGGCAGTACCATCTTGGATAAAGGATCCACGTATTGTCAAATATCTTGATGCAGTTCAAGGTGGAATATCTCTATACATCGAACAGTATCCTTGGGCTTCGATGGCAGACTTAGAGGTACTTGAACCATTTAATATACAGCATTATATTCCTGGTGCTTGTTTCTCTCAACCTCACACTGAACGTGTAGGATCTAATAAGACAAGTTCCTTCAGACATCTAGTCTGGATGACCTATCTTAATGACATTGAAGAGGGTGGTGGTACTAACTTTGTACACCAAGATCTAGAGTTAGAACCTAAGAAAGGACTGACTATGATCTGGCCAGCAGACTGGACTCACGTACACCACGGAATACCTGCACCTAAAGAAGATAAATATATAGTAACAGGATGGATTTCATACGCATAAATGCCAGTTCTTGACGCTATAGGAAAGTCGGATGTAATGGGAAGAGACGGGTTCACCTGGTGGGTGGGCGAAGTCGAAGACATCGAGGATCCTCAAAACCTAGGACGTACTAAGGTACGTATTATAGGGTGGTACACTGGTGCGGGTGAAGTAGCGTATACGAAAGAAATACCCACAACAGACCTACCTTGGGCAGTTACAATGCTCCCAACGGATCAGGCAGGTATTAAAAACTCTGGGACGAAGTGTGAACTTCAGGTCGGTGCACAGGTTTTAGGTTTCTTCCTTGATGGTGAGGAAGCACAACTACCAGTTGTTATGGGTTCACTACGTGGATTCAAGAACAACAGTAAAGACGGAGCAGCAAATTCAGAGGAAGGTGCTGGAGCAACGATCGTTGCTGATTCTACGAAAGCAGTACCAGACAGTGAAATGTCACCTCAGTCTAAGTCTTTACAAGGAGACGTAGTTCACGGAGGAGCCCCTTTTAACGTTGTAGGTGGATCACAGCGAGGAGATGAGAACGGAGGAGAAGAGAAGTCCCGTGGTGTCATTTCTGTAGCAGAACAAAGAGCACCAGGCAACGTATACACAAACCCAATGAAAGTTCCTGCTGATGCTCAAGGCATAGCAGATGGACTATCAGGACCAGCAGGTAAAGGATTCGAAAGAGATCTCAAGAGGATGCTTAACGAATTCGGTCAGTTATCGGGTTCAATTGCTAAGGATAGCAATGGAAACTTAATTTCTATCATTACTGGTAAGAAATTGAGGAATGATGTACTTGAATCATCATTCGAGGGTATAAAGACAGCAGTATCTAATGCCATCAGTGGTGTTATGAGTGCATTAAAGAACGTACTAGCCAAAGCCTTGGAAGGTATGATTAGTAGTTTGATGGGTGCACTGACTAATGTTATACCATTGGGTATCATTCAAACATTAACCAAATTATCCAGTTTTATCACAGGTCTATTCTGTGGATTTGAAGGAAATTATATATTAGGTGCCATTAGTGGTGCTATGAGTGATATCAGTGGTTTTGCTGATAGTATCTCTGCAAATATTGTTGACAAGGTAGTTGGTGGTCTTGCTAGTAAGGTAGATGACACAGTTAATGGTGTTCTAAGCAAGGTTCAAGGAGCAATGGGTAAGGTTTCTGCGATGGGTCAGAAGGTAATGGCTGCTATCGCTGTTGCTAAAGGTGGATTGAGTGCAATATCTAAACTTACATCATTATTCTCATTTGATTTCTCTAAGATGAACTGGTCTTCATTGATCAGCATCATAATGGGTCTATTGAAAGCATTGTTTGGTAATAAGGATTGTGGTAGAAGTCATAGACCGCCTAAACAAACGTTCTGGTTACCATTGTTAGGTACGAGTACTTGTGAAGATGTACCAGAATTTCTACAACAAGAGATTGAGATTGATATGTCTGGTAGTAGTGGTGGTAATCATCAAACTAAAGGAGATTATTTCTCTAGCTTGATGCAAGCTATTGATCCTTATAAGGTTCAAGCAGTTACGTCAATGAATGGTGCTACAACCATACAGGATAATACACCAGGCAAAGAGAAGACAATTGTTTCACACGCTGGTGGTCAGACTGTTATTGCAACTGCTCACGGTGATCAACATACCAATATTCCTGGTAATGAGACTAAGATCTTAGGTCGTGACGACTGTAAGACAGTTAAAGGTAATAAGACACTTACAGTAGAAGGTGACTATACTCTCAAGGTGATGGGTAATTTCAACATAGAAGTTGGAGGTACACAGAACCTACACGTATCACAGGGTGTCGGCCCTGATGGTACCAAGCAATCTAAAGCAGCACAAACGTTTGCATCTGACTACGATGTTAGCTATGAAGGAGATTACAAAATACAGGCTCCTAATATCACGTTTAATGCCCTTAATGAGTTTGCTGTTAACACCTCTGCAATGTCAGTGAAAGCATCTTCACTAATGAACTCCATATCTGGTGAGATCATTAATGAGTGTGCTTGGAAGACAGAATTTATTAACAATGTTCACTTTAAGAACGTTGGTATGCTTAATCCCATTCCTGCTATAACAGGTGTGGTCAATTTGATTAAAGGTCCAACAATTTCAATCAATGCTACAGGTGTAGGTCCAAGTCCAATGCCAGCAGCACAGATTAATATTTGTGAATGTACTGTACCTGGTGGAATCATTGATGTTGTGAACGGTAAGATGGGAGGTCGTTTGACCCTAGTGAACACCAAGGCAGGTGGTATCGGAGAATTCAATACTGCCAAGGGTGGTGCGATAATGAACCAAGTTGAAAATGGTGTAGCTGTATATAACGTAAACACTGGAGTCTTCACTGCTGGATGTGGTGCTGGTCCTGCTCAGTTCTATGGGTTGCCAATTCTCTTGAACTAGTGTATAATATATTTGTTGGGTTGATCGCCTGACACGGGAGTGACTGAATAATCTTTCTGGCATATAGCTGGATAAGGTGATGAGACACAGGTGGTGCTGCTGCGAAAGCAGAATCGACTTACCAGTCGGGTCTCAGGCAAGGATGTAAAATTTACTACTGTAGTAATGCCCGTCCTTTATTGGTAATACAGAAATCCAATCTCCCACCCCAATATTTTCGAGGTCATTATGTCCACAAGAAAGTACACAGTTAAATTGAAGAGACCAAATTCCTCTGTACCTTTCGAGGAAGTGGTTGACAATTGTGTTACGATGCAAGAAGCAATACAACGTGCAGAAGCACGTACAGGATGTAAATGTATGGTAGCTTGGCCTTCCTAATGGACAACGAAGAACTCAACTACATACTCTTTGAATACCTTGACTTGCTTATGGACTCCCAAGATTTATGGTTAGATTATGTCTGGATCAATGTCCCTCAACGATCAGTGTCCCTTCAAGCCTCTGATGGAAACATTGAAAAGATTAAGTTTAAATGGGACAAAGAAGGTGCAGAAGGTTTTCAAGAGACCATAGCACAGATCTGTGAATCTGTACCAGAAGAACAACGCTGTTTTATTACACAATGAATAGATTAACTTATGAGGAAGCAATAGAGAATATTGCTTTTACTTTGAAACTTGCTGCTAGAGGAACACCATTCGTAATAGAGTGTCCCGAAGGCAATGTAATTATTTCACCTGTTGCAAACTCAGCAAAGGTAGAGGCAGCAGAAGAAGCACTTAAAGAACAAGAGTATCATCAAGGACCACTGCCTATACCAGGTCTAGGTGGTTTACCAAGTCAAGCAGATGTAGGATCATTTGCTGCTCAAGAGACTATGGCAGCGATTAAGGATATTAAAGCACGTGGCAATCTCTAGTGCTACATTTCTAGAGTACCTCTGTCATAAATGGGATAACTTGCAACAGGCACAACAGTGGCCTAATGAATTTGCACACGTTCATTATGACTGGTGGGTAGAAGGTGCTCATTTACACTCTAAACAATGGTATGACTGGAGTGGAGAAGTTTATCGTCAAAGGACACATCATTTAGATATACAGGAAGATCATATAAAATTAAATATCAATGAGAGTGGCCTGCACCTTATCTTTAAGGAAGATGTGACAGGTTTTATTGGTATGACACCACCAGACACATATAATGAGAAAGGAATTAAGATTGAGACAATTATTACATTAGATTCTGTTACCTATACATCATTTGACAAAGGAACCGATAAGGATGGTAATATACTGTGGGGTAAGATACCTGGTCCCTTTATCTTCAAGCATACATAGCAATGTACACGGATGACTTCCTTGAAATGCTAGTGGGTCACTGGCATAATCTACAACAAGCTCAATCATCACCAGCATCTTTTGCATATGTGCACTACCTCTGGTACTGGGACGGACAAATTCTCAAGACTAAACAGTGGTATGATTATAACCCTGAAGAACCATACAGAGAGAGAAATCATTTTGTATGGTTAAGGCAACACGATCTATCATTAATACTTGAGACATATAATCCACAGAAAGGAGGAGAGAAAGCAGCAGATACTATTTGGACAAAGATTCCTAAAGGATGGGCAGGTAAAACTGATCCTGATTGGGAACACCCTGATGGTATTAAAGTCAAAACCAAGGCTGTGCTGGAGGATAATAAGTTTTCTACTGATGATAGAGGTTGGGATAAGAAAGGTAATCTACTCTGGGGATCAAATAGCGGACCATTTGAGTTTACAAAATGCTATACAAAATAAGCAGTGAGTATGTTTTACTCAAGAATCAAGGTGTTGTTAAGATGTGGTTCATCAATGGTATGGCTTTTACCTTTGATGAGGTAGATAACCCTTCAATGGAATTGATTGATGGGTGTGAAATGGAATATACGATGGATGATCTATACCATATATCACAATATTTGATTATGGAGGAGTGTCATCCTATTATCTTTGAAATGTCTGAACTCTGTGAAGGTGAGGTACCTTATTAATCCCGCCTGTAGAAGAGTTATAAATAAAACTGTACGAAATAGCGCAAAGTGTAAGTGGGAACCAAAAGAATTTCACAATTAGATACACTGGCCGATGGCGTGTTAACTGGTGAAGCAGTTTTACCTGTCGTAATCAGTGATCCACTCATTCCTAACCGTAAGGCAAAGGTCAATCAGATCTTTAAAGGAGTGGGAGCAGGTAGTCAGTCCCAACCAGGACTTTGTTTTGACCTTGACAGAGACACAGGTCTTTACCAAGATGCTTACAACGAACTTGGTCTGGCTTTCGGTACATCTAGTATGTACTATAAGAAGCAAGATAACGCTGATGGTTCCGCTACTATTAGATTCATTGCTGGAGATACTACATCTTCCAATGTAAACATTGATATGAGACCACAGGGTTCTGGTAAGTTCCTTGTTAATGGTCCTGCTGAGTTCCAAGATACCAACTTCTTCCTTGCTGACGATCAGAACCCTGATAAGAAAGCAAAGTTTGAAATATCTGGTGTATCAACTGGTGCAGGTATACGTTCGTTTGCTCTACCAAGTACAGGTAGTTTCACATCTACAACATTATTAGGTAACGATACTACACAGACTATTAGTAATAAGACTATTATTATTCAGGATGGTAACCTACAAATTGTGGGTTCATCTAACTCTGGTAAGATTGCATTATTTGAGACTGACTCTTGGGAAGCACCAGTTACGCACATCTATAGATTGCCTGACTATGGTACCACAGCATCACAGTCAACACTGATTGATACTATTACTGAACAAAATATTAGTAATAAAAACCTTATCAATCCTACAATATCTAATATTGAATCTGGTGATCCTAATAACCCTACACCAAAGGTTACTTTTAACTCACCTGATGTAACATCTGATCGTGTAGTGACTTGGCCAGACCAATCATTGATTGTTGCTGGTACTAATGCTACACAGACATTTACAAACAAAGATTACGCTGACCCTCGGTTCGCTGATGGTACTGATATTACTAAGCGTATTCAGTTTGACCTAAGTAATATGTCTGGTGCTACAATTCTTAGGTACGAGTTCCCACAAGCGAACCTTAACGTTCCAATTAGTGAGAACAACATAGTACTTACTGAAAAAGCTACCCAGGTATTTGAAGGTAAATCTGCTAAAGAATTTACTCTTTTAGACGCAGCTAATGATCAGAACCAAGTCAAACTGATCATAGATAATATTACAGGAACTCGATCAATCAAGTTCCCAGATGCAGATGCTACTCTGTTATCTACTGAAAACGTTGGAACACTGGGTGTTAGCTTCGGTGGACCAATTTCTGCTCCTGACTTTGGTGGCAGACTAAGACTTCAAAATCATTTCGTAGGACTCTGGTAAAACAATGACAGCAGGAAGACTCGCTGCCGCAGCCCCCGCAGCAACAACAGCATCCGTCCTTTACACGACAGACTCAGAACATACTGCATCTTCAGTATTGAGTGTGGCTGAGAGAGGAGGTAGTGCTGCAACATATCGTATAGGACATAAAGACTATACACAGAAATTAACGATGGATGCCTCAACGTATGCATTTGCACGAGGTAATCCCATCTCAACCTATAAGATGGAAATTAATCCAGGAATCAGCAGATCAGATGCTACTCCTGGTCTTCTTGTAGGATCTACTGATCTAGCAAAGAGTGGATTTATTCTTGACACTGTTGTATCCACAGCAACGATCACTAACTATGTGAAAGTTAAGAAGTGTACTGCTGTGAACACTAACTCACAGGGTGCTACTGGAACTTTCCAAGGTGGTGAGACTATTACTGGTGGTGTTTCTGGTTTTACTGGTACCTTTAGGGGTACAGGTACAACCGCAATGAGTTTGGAAGTTGCTGATATTGCTTCAGGTGATACATCGCTGAAATTTGTAGATGCGGGGGCTCTTGCAGGTGCAGCGGCATATTTCGTTCTATCAGATGGTTTGACTGGATATACTGCTGAAATTATACTAGCAGGAGCGATTACTTATTACTCTGGTACTACTGGAGGTGGTGACGTTGCTGTTACTCGTGCACAGTTTGGAACGAGTGCTGCTGCACACCCTTCTGGACAGGTTGTTTCTATGTTCACAGACAACGCAACCACAACTACCATTAATGAGGGTGCTCAGTTTGCTGCTGGAGATACAACTCTAACAGTTACTGATGGTACAACGATTGTTACTGGTACTCATATCAGAGTCGGTAACGAAGTTATGCTTGCTACTGGTGTTACTGGTAATGACGTAACAGTCACACGTGGTGTATGGGGTACAACCGATGCAGCACATAACGATGGTTCAACTGTTACTCCAATGGTACAGGGTGCACAAGCACAGATCGATTGGTTTGATGGTGCTGAAACATTAACAGGTGGTACATCAAACGCAACTGTAGAAACTCAGTTCACTCCTACTGCTAGTGCATCATACACAACTCAATTTACTTGGGGAACTGTTGCTGGACGTGAAGTAGTTCCTACTGGTTTCACAATGGACGTTGATCGTACTTATCTCTTTGATCAGTCTGATTCAACCAACACAGGTTTACCATTAAGATTCTCTGATATTCAGGAGGGTACAGGTGCCACACCTACTGCTGGTGTTGAATATACCACAGGGGTAACTAAGACTGGTACTGCTGGTTCAAACGGAACGATTCAAATTATTCCAACAAGTACAACTCCAAACCCAATTTATTACTACGCTGAAGGTACAGCATCTGCTGCACCAGATACAAATTATTCATCACAGGTAACTGTAGTACAAGATCCTCAATTCACAGAGATTTTCCTCTATGATGTTAAGGGTACTTGGATTACTGGTGATACATTTACTATTGGTACTTCTACACAGACAGTTGGTACTGTAACTGGTGGTAAGTATGGATGGGTCTCTGCTTGGGAAGGCACTGCCCTATATGTCACATTAGGTACTGGATCTGCTGCATTCGCAGGATCTGATACATTTGTAGACACACCATTAGGTCAAGGTGCTGATCGTGATACTGCAACAGTATCATCTGTAGCAGCAGCGACTGATCTTGAAACTAAGGATTACATTTTCTATGATGTAGCTCTTACTGCTAATAGCACTAATGAGCATAAAGGTATCGTAGTTGGTCCTAATTCACATCTCATTGTATATGCCTCAACAGCTGATGTGACATTCCAGGTAAACGGATTTGAGAATACCGTTTCCGACTGGGAGGCAGCACAATATAATCAGGTAACTAGTTCTAGTGCTGGTGGTCAAGGTGGCGGTGGTAACCCCAATCCTTAATGACAACTAAATAAACATAAGAGGATCAGAGTAAATGGCACTAACCCGTCTAAAGAATATCATCACGTCGAGGACTGGTCGTATTATATACGTCAACCCCGACGACTTTGACGCATCAGATGCATATGATAACCGAGGTAACTCGGCACTACGTCCGTTCAAGACATTGCAGAGGGCATTTCTTGAAGTGGCAAGATTCTCTTATCGTGTTGGTCTAAGTAATGACGAATTTGACGCATTTTCGATCTACCTATATCCCTCTGAATATGTTCTAGACAATAGACCAGGTACTAACTTATATACTGAGATCACACCATTTGATGAAAATACAAATTTCGATCTAACCTCTCCGAACAACATCCTTCACAAGTTTAACTCAGTGAATGGTGGTATTATTGTTCCCAGAGGTTGTTCTGTTGTTGGATCTGACTTACGTCGTACTAAGATTATTCCAAAGTATGTACCATATCCAACGATACAAGCATCATTAGGTATTACCTCAAGTAATGAACCATCTGCCTCTGCTATATTCAGACTAACTGGTGGTTGTTATTTCTGGCAACAGTCATTTTTTGATGGTGACAACAATGGAGTTTACTACCGTAGTGATGTAGTTGATACTATTGCTCCAAACTTCTCTCATCATAAACTAACTTGTTTCGAGTATGCAAACAATGCAGACTTGGAACTTTACTATCAGAAGATATCTAAAGCATACGCAACGATACCTGATACCTCTGGTACTATTGCACAAGACCAATTACAGGCAAGAGTCGAAGAGAATAGAATTGTAGGTCCGATTTCTGACGAATTTAGAGTATCTCAAATTATCAGAAACGGTCAAACTGCAACAGCATTTACTGTTGACATTCAAGATAACCCAGTAAACCACGGATTCTCTGTTGGTGTTGCTGTTAACTTGAGTGGTGTAACAGGACCAACTGAGGCAGACGCTAACCTTTATAATGGATCGTTCCTTGTCACGTCAGCACAAGGTAACCAGTTTACGTATCAGATGTCATCAGAACCATCTGGTAATGCTATTGGTAGTAACGTACTGGTTAAAGTTGAGATTGATACTGTTGACTCAGCATCTCCATATGTATTCAACTGTTCACTAAGATCAGTTTGGGGTATAAATGGTATGCACGCTAATGGTGCAGAGGCAACTGGTTTCAAATCAATGGTTGTTGCTCAGTTTACTGGCATTTCGCTCCAGAAAGATGACAGAGCATTCGTACTCTATAACCCGTCTACTGGAAACTACGAAGCCCAAGCTGCGGGCTCTGGTGCACACATTAACGGGTTATGTAAATACCGTAAAGGTTGGCGACACAGACACATCTACGCAAGTAACGACGCATTCATCCAGGTCGTCTCGGTTTTCGCAGTTGGATTTGGAGACCATTTCTTCTCTGACAGCGGAGGAGACCTCTCGATTACCAACTCGAACTCAAACTTTGGTAACACTTCTCTCCGATCTAAAGGCTTTAAGAGCGCAGCATTTACGAAAGACAAGGCAGGGCAGCTCACACATATCATCCCACCCAAGAGTATAAGTGATGTCCCAGAGATATCAATTAACTGGGTAACGTTTGATATTGCTAAGATTAGAAACGCAGCAGACCCAACTAAGTTGTATCTCTATGGTTATACCAATGAGAATGCAAAACCACCTAGTAAGATTCAGGGTTATACCGTTGGTGCTAGAAAAGATGGACCAACAACTCCTGATGAGATTAACGTACTGTTGATTGCTTCTGGTGCTAATGCTCCTACAACTCATACAGCAAAGATTGATCCATCTGGTGCTGATGTAACTGGTACACTACCTGGTGCTGATGAGTCTCCTATCAAGTATGATCCTAACCAGTCAAACTGGTATCTACAAGTAGACTCAACTAATAACGATATATACACAACTCTGATTGCTAACGCACAGTATCAGAACTTAGGATTTACACCAACATCCTTCATTAGAAGGGTACCTGATGCAAGAGACCTTAAGGATAGAATCTATCGTTTCCGTTATGTTCTAGATAAGGATTCATTCCCAATACCTCGTGAACCTATTACTGGTTTCGTTGTACAACCTAGATCATCTGAAACAAACTCTCCTGCATACGACAAGACTTATTACATCTACGAGGTAGAAGTATTCCAACCATTTGAACGTGGTGTTAAGGATGGTATCTATTATCTCACCATACTGAATGCTTCGGTATCACCATCAACGTCAAACTTTAATGACTTTGCGTTCTCACAGTATGCTGTAGATGTTTATCCAACATTTGACAGAGATAACCCAGTTGCTGACCCAGCTCCTTCTGTGTCTATTGCAGACAATGACATACTAGGTAAGGTCACTACAACTGATGGTGCACAACCACAAGCTAATGAAGATACACAGCTATCAATTAGTAGAGAGACTGCACAGTTCTTCTTATTAGAACAGGAGAACAACTTAGGTTATAACACTACTTCTAACACCTTGAACAGTGTCGTTGTTACTGCACGATTAGGTGATGAAGAAGAAAGAAAGATTGCATTGAAACTTAACGCTGATAACTCAGTTGCTCCACTGTTATGTGAACTTCGAAGGTACTCAATCCTTAGAGCATCGGGTCATACGTTTGAATATCTTGGTTTTGGTCCAGGTAACTACAGTACAGCGTTCCCATCTACACAGGTGGAGGTACTATCATCTATACAGGTCAGATTATCACAGTCACTTAAGGAAGCAGCAGGTGTTGCTTACTACTCAGGTGTTAACAGTGATGGTGAACTGTATGTTGGTAACCAGGTTATCAACCCGATTACTGGTCAGATCACTAACGAAGACATCGCACAGTTGAACGTTGTTGGTGAAGAGGGAACTACGATTCAGACATTCTCTGAGGTTGTACTTACTGACAAACTAACCGTAATTGGTGGTGCATCTAACCAACTTGAATCTGTTTTCTCAGGTCCAGTGACTTTCCAGAAGAGAATCACTGCTCAGGAAAATATTCAGACAATAAAATTGACGTATGCCAACGATGATGGAACTGTACTAAAGCAGAACTTCCTTGCAGAAGATGATGGCACAGGTCAACCAGATATTGATTCGTCATTAGCATTTAATGATGGTGATATTATCTATAATATTGACTGGCAAGCTGGTGACTCACTAGGATGGATTTATGACACAGGTATATGGTACAAGTTCGGATTGACCGATACTTCACCTATTACTGCACGTAGATTCTCTGGTGTAACAAATTATGGTATTGGTATGGCACCTGACGCATCCAACAGGATGAAGATCGCAGGTAACACTTATATTAATGGTAACTTAGATGTTACTGGTAATTATGGTTGTGCTGACAAATATACTCTTGCAACGGGTATTGCCAATAACAACAACGGTGTAACATATAATGGAAACGGGTCTACGACTGGTTTCGCTATCTCACCTGGACATACCAGCTACTCTGTAATGGTATTCTTAAATGGTGTTGCTCAGATTCCTGGTGTTGATTATCAGGTATCAGGTAACGCAGTTGACTTTAGTATTTCTTCCTCTCCTGCTACTGGAAGTGTGATTCACATAAGAGAGATGGTAATCTAAATAGTTAACATAGAAGGAGGGTAGTAGTAGATGACTACAAAGATTAATGGTAATAATATTCAGGCAACTACAAGAGGTCTTGTAGAAGCGTGGAGTATTACTGAACAACTTAACTTACCGTATCTCAACCAGGCTCAAGTCACTGCGTTGGGAACTCCTGCGTTTGGTACTTTGGTGTATAACAGCACCGAAGATATGGCACAGATCTACAAACAGGATGCTAACCAGGGTAACCCAGGTTGGACAGACGTTGGTGGAGGTGGTCCTGCTCTTGGTGAAGGAAGTATAATTAGAACGAACGGTACAAATATAACAGAAAACATAACCATTGGTCCTATAGCGAACGGTGGTGTAGAATTTACAAACGGATTTACTGCTGGTCCTGTACAGATTGACTCAGGATTTACGGTCACGATTGAAAACGGAGCAACGTGGACATTACTTGGAGACGACGATCTGTCCTATGCTCACTTCGTTGATATTGAGTCACAACATATTACTTCAACTGGTAGATTTCACTTTGAAGAAACTTCAGAGCGTGTCTACTTCTATACAACTAGTGGAAGTATAACTCACGACTATAATAATGGTAACTCTATCTGGATAAACAAGAACGGTGGAGGTAACTGGACATTATCTTTAAACAATGTTCCTACTGATGGAGCTCACGGATATGGTATTACGTGTGCTATATATGAAGTAGGTGGGTCTGGTATTCCATCATCCATTAATATTAATGGACAGAGTACTAACATCCAGTGGATAGGTGGATCAGCTCCATCACACGATGAGAAATGGTGCGTAGTATCATTTGCTATGGTACATACACCAAATACTGCTCAACACGCATTCACTGTCTTTGGCTCAGGATCGAATTACGCATAATGGGAACACAAATTGGTTATTCAGGTATACTTAACGGTCTTTCACACTCGCTAGGATCAAGAGGTGGTGGTGCTGGAGGAATCGAAGCAGTTACTGCTGATAATAACGGTTCAGTATTTACAACATCACAATTTGGAAAACAACTTCGATGTCATCGCTTCCAAGGAAGTGGGGACAATAGCCTGTATATTAACTCAGGTACTGGTAACTATATTTGGGTTTGGGCTTGGGGTGCAGCTGGTGGTAATGGCGGTCAAGGTGGTGCACACGGTGGATCAGGTGGTGCTGCCTATGCACGACTCATCTTAGAACAAGGATGGGTTCAGTCCAGACGCTTCCGAGCATATGTCGGAGGTGGTGGCTCTAACGGAGGAGGTTGCTTCGGATGTTGGGGTGGTGGAGGTAATGGTAATAATGGATCTGGTTATGGATCAGGTGGACGTGGTACTCACGCTTCTTGTAGAGGATGCTCTGCTGGAGGTGGAGGTGGTGGAGCAGCAAGTATGTTCTTCTCACCTTGGGGTGTTAACTTGTCTCAGGGCAATATCCTGTTGGTAGCAGCAGGTGGTGGCGGGGGCGGTGGTCGTGAAGGATGTAGTGGTGCTGGTCGAGGAGGAGCAGGACACCAGAGAGGAGAGAACGGACAGTGTGGTTCACAGGGTGGAGCACACGGTGGTAATGGAGATACTAATGGTGATGAATGTGGAAGACCAGGTAATGATGCCTCTGGAGGAGGCGGTGGTGGAGGCGGTTGGAACGCTGGAAATTGTGGAGGAAACCCAGGCTGTGACTGTAATGGAGCAGCAGGTGGAGGTGGAGGAAACAATTGGTCAAGTTCTAACTATGCTGATGACACAGGGACTTGGAGTGGATCTTATGGCAACGGTGGAAACTGGGGTCATTGGGCTCGTAACGGGGCTGGACAATATAATGGTGGAACTGGTAACATAACAGTATGCTATGAGGCTTAATGGAACCAACTAGTAACCCAACTCAAACCGATATTCATACTGCCAAACCTGCTGACAATGAGGTACAGGCATTAGAATATAATGAAGCAACAATAGTATTTGATGTTGCTCTTAATACTGTGGAAGCATCTGGATTTCAAACACTAAAATCTTACGATCCTAATGTTAAGATGAGTGTTAGAAAGAATGGTGTGTACGCATTAGAATTTAATAACCTAGAGATGTACGTGTGTATCAGCAAAGGAACAGATACACCACTGTATGAGATGAAGTACGATAGTATCATCTGTACAGACTGTCCTTGGTTTGAAAATATAAGTTTCCCTAGACTTGAACCCGATACTGATTACATAGTACAGGCTTGGGTTAAAGAAGATGGTATCACTTTGAAATATAAGGAGACCTTCAAGGTAGAGAAATGGGAGGATGAGTCCACTGGAAGGGATTATCCTGCCAATAAAGTACATTATCATCCAGGTTATTACCCTGATGATGATCAATGGAATAGGGATCAACCATATCTGGAAACAGATGAGGTTAGACCAACTCCATAAACATATAAATAGATTTGAGGAAAACTAAACAGGTAAAATGAGTACACTTAAAGTTGCATCTATTAGAGACCTGTCAGGCATCGGTGGATTTACCCTAGCGTCTGGTAATATTACTGCGAACGGAACATTAACGTGCAGTAATTTGACCGTGAACGGAACTATGTCAGGTTCGTCTGGTCAGATAGTACCTAGTATCTCAGGACAGTCTGGAAAGTTTCTAACTAACAATGGTTCTTCGATGTCTTGGGCATCTGTAAGTTCCGAAAACATTTACAATATGAACGTCTGGACTGGGGGTGGAACCTGGAACAGACCATCAGGTGTGAAGTATATTCACGTCCGCTGCAATGGTGGTGGAGGAGGTGGTGCTGGACACGGAGAGTCTGGTGGTGCTGGTGGATATTCTGAGCGTGTAATGAGCGTCGAAAACATTTCTTCAGTTGGTATTTCAGTTGGTGGAGGCGGTGGAGGTACTTGGTACTTTAACCGTGGTGGAGACGGAGGATCCTCATCCTTTGGACCATATCTATCTGCTGGTGGTGGACACGGTGCTGCACGTAACAACTCCCACTCAGGTGGACTAGGACGTAATGGTTCTGGTGGAGACATTAACATCTGGGGTGGAGGTGGACAGTCCCACGCTGCTCACGGTGGTGGAACTGGAGGACCATCTCACTTTGGAGGATCAGTTGCTGCTGGTTGGCCAAATGGTGGTAACTTCTCACATAATCACCAAGATCACTCTGCTTATGGTAGTGGTGGATCTGGTGGACACTTTGGTTCTTTCCGTGGTTCAAACGGTAAGTACGGTGTCATTACTGTTATTAACTACAAGTAGGGAGATCCAATGAAGAAAGCATTAATGGACTTTAATGGCTACGTAGCAGACGTAGTGGATCCTGGTGAAGAGTACACATTGTTCTTAGGACGTGGTTGCTCTCAAATGTGGGTGAATGCCCCTGATGATATTACTAACTCTTGGACACTAGAATGGTCACCAAGTGCTGCTGATATGATCTGGGTCAAGAGAACTGAAACATATGCTGATCCTGCTACGACAAGACGTGTAGCATACGGTGAAGTTGGTCAGCAATTAGATATGCTGTACAAAGACTTAGCTGCGGGTAAAGCTTTGAACGCTTCTGACGCTAGTTGGTTCCAGCACGTTAAGACAGTCAAAGAGAATACTCAAAGACCGTCTGATGTAGAAGAACCAATGGATCCAGCGATGACAGAAGATGAAATCGCAGAGTATATGTCTGACGTTGTTGAGCCATCAACCACAAGACCTGCTAAGATAAGTGCACAAGACAGTCCCTGTTGGGAACGTTATTCAAACTGGGGTGGAGCATACGTAGAACCACCTACTTAACTCATTATGAAATTTAATAACATCTGTATTGTCGGAGGTGGCAGTGCAGGGTGGATGACAGCATCAGTGTTACTTAAACATTTTGGTGACAGTCCCCTTTCCAAGGCTTCTAAGAATATTACGTTGATAGAGTCTCCTCTAGTTGGAACTATAGGGGTAGGGGAATCTACAACACAGCATTTTAATACATTTGTAAGGTATCTTGAACTCGAAGATAAAGAGTGGATGCCAGCGTGTGACGCAACATATAAGAACAGCATTAGATTTGAAAATTGGGGTACTGACCAACCGTGGCAGTACCCTTTTGGTAGCTATGACACAGGTCTACCACCATTAGATTACTATGTTTGGAAGCATTATCGTCAGCCTTCAAATAATACATTCCAAAATGTATACTCTAATGCAGCAGCAGTATCTGAACAGGGAAAATTATATACACCACACATAGACAAGTTAGTTGGTTATCATATCGATGCTACTAAGTTTGCTACGTACTTAAAGGATAAGTTCTGCTTACCACGTGGTTTAAATTATATTAGAGAGACAGTAGATAGGATAGACACTAATGGTGACAATATAGAGAAACTAACTCTTGATGATGGTAGAGAGATAACTGCTGATCTATTCATAGATTGCACAGGATTCAGAGCAATATTGATGAATCGCCTGGGTGTACCCTGGGAAGATTGGAGGGACGTGTTACTCAATGACAGTACGTGGTGCACTAAACGGGAGTATGTTGATAAGGCACGGGAACTTACAAGTTATACCAGTGTTACAGCACTATCAAGTGGATGGGTCTGGAAGGTACCAACTTGGAATAGGATTGGTACAGGATATAATTTCAGTAGTAAGTTCCAAGACAAGAGATTTGCACTCAAAGAATTTAAAGATCATCTAGGTTGTCCTGATGCACCTGATAGTGATTTCAGATATATACGTTGGCCAACAGGTATGAGAGAAAAGATATGGGTAGGCAATACTCTAGCTATTGGGTTGTCTGCTGGTTTCATTGAACCATTAGAATCAGGTGGTTTGTTCTCAGTACACGAGTTTCTATTTAATTTCATACAATTTGCTGATCCAAAGGTGGATACATTGTCAGGACTACAACGTGACTGGTTCAATGCAGCGTGTCACGTTAAGTTTATGACATTCAGAGATTTTGTTGTCCATCATTTCACCGCAGCATTCAAGGATGACACACCATATTGGGATGCAGCAACTTCTGTTTACTTCCATACACTAAATCAAATTGATTGTAGGGACATACCAACAACATTAAATGATTTGTTTATTGGTATGCAGTTTGTATTGGCAGGACTAGGATATACTATCATTGGTAGGAAGGAGATAATGGATATGGAAGCACACTATGATAAACTATATGACGATGAGATGCTCAAGAATGTGGACAATGAGGTTAGTATGAGACTTGAACAGGGAATTCAGATTGCCAATAATATGCCTGTCCCACTTGACTTCTACAACCAGACCCTATATAATACTGACGGTATCAATTAGATTATGCAAGTCAATAACATTGTAATTGTGGGTGGTGGATCATCTGGTTGGATGACCTGTGCTGCCTTGTTGAAACTATGTCCTTGGGTTAATGTTGTGCTTGTTGAGAGTGCAAAACATAAACCAATTGGTGTAGGTGAGTCAACACTGGGACACTTTAATAAGTTTACTGATGCTCTAGGTCTACAAGATACAGACTGGATGGAGTATTGTAATGCCACATACAAGAATAGTATTCAGTTCACAGATTTTAGAGAGAAAGGATCAACCTTCCAGTATCCATTTGGTAAATATAAGTTAGACAACACTGCTAATGGTATTGAAGATTGGTTTGACTTACAGAAGAGACATCCAGAAGAATATAATCCAGACAATAAGTCATTCAGTCAGTTCTATAATCCTGAGAACGATACACTTGTAGCAAATAATAAGCAGTGGGGTAGTGCTGAGACACCAGAAGGATATATGGATTGGGATAACTATAATATGGAAACTGATGTAGCATATCATTTGGATGCTGAGAAGTTTGGGGAGTTCCTAAGAGATAATATATGTTATCCGTGGGCAGAGAAGGATAGATTCACACACGTAATAGGTGAAGTACGTGGTATGGTCAAGGATGTGAAGAAAGGTGGATCACCTGCTGCATCTAATAGAGAGATTAAACACTTAGCAGTTAGATTAGCAGCAGATAATAAGACTGTAGGAGTACAGGGTGATCTATTCATTGACTGTACTGGATTTAAAGGTGCACTCATTGAGGGATTGATGAATGTAAACTTTAATGATTTTAAAGATATACTTGCAAATGATAGAGCACACTTCGCACGTATTCCTTACCTTGACATAGATCAACGTAAAGAAGCAATGCACAATGTGACTGACTGTACTGGTGCTGATAATGGTTGGATGTGGACTATTCCACTATGGAATCGTATTGGTGTTGGTTATGCTTGGTCATCACGATTTGCAATGCAACACGAGACAGAGCAAGAGTTTCAGATCTGGATTGAACAGAAGTTTGGTATTGCACCTGATGAGTATGAGATTGAAACTATTGAGATGAAGCACGGTTATAGAGATAAAGCGTGGGAACTTAATTGTCTTGCTATTGGTCTATCATATGGATTTGTTGAACCATTAGAATCAACAGGACTATTAACAACACACGAGAGTATCCTTAGACTGGTTGACATACTCAATAGAAGAAGAGGATACATCACAAATATAGAGAGACAGTGGTATAATTATTGTGCTAGACGTGAGATTATTGGATTTGGTAAGTTTGTTGCTATGCACTATGCACTGTCAATGAGGACTGATAATCCATATTGGAAGTGGGCATCACAACGTAATGAATATATGATACAAGAGTTTGATGGTAACATCAAGGTTAATGATAACTTTGAGAGGATGGGATCTATATTAGATCACGCTGAACCATTGAATGCTAATATGCACGGTATGAATTATATTGCAGCAGGTCAAGGACTACAGTTAGGTACAAGATACTTAATGGGTGGTGATGAGAACGAGCACGCAATAGGAGTCAGTAAGGTGACAAGAGAAGAATATATTGCTAATGTGAAGAAGTTTGTTGAGTCGGATGACTGTCCTACTCATTATGATTACCTACTTGAACACATCTATGGAGAAGATAATGTGGAATATCTTCCGTAAGAAGAAACCGTGGATCAGATTCTTCTCACTTGAACCTGGTCTAGCAGAGAACTATCCACTGCTTCCTGCTTCAACCATTAAAAGACAATGGAAGGATAAGGATGCGAAGGGTAGAAGGTGTCCATTTATGGGTACACAAAACGTTGCTAATTGTCCAGGTCTAAAACAAATCACACGTATGGGTTGGGTGGTAACCTCACCTATGGATTTCAGGATATGGACAGAGAATGACGGTATCTCTTATAGATATGAACAGGTAACCAACTTTACCAGACACTCCAATTTTATTGGAGATCATCCACCAGATCAGACAGTCCCACTGCTTGAGGATGCAGAGTCAGGAGTATTTCCACAAGATACTCTTGCTCACGTTATAAAACTTGAAACACCTTGGAGGGTTCGTGCTAGTGATGACATTGTGTTTTTACAACTCCCAGTGTATTACAACAACGAAACTAGATTCGAGGCAGTTGCTGGTATGTATGACCCACGGTTTGCAATGCAAGTCAACGTCCAATTGTACTGGAAAGTGCTTGACTCTGGACCAGATGGTACACTTATTAAAGCAGGAACACCACTAGCACAATTTATACCTGTGTTACGTGAACACATTGAGAAAGATTGGTATGATTTTACTCAAGAACCTGCTGAACCAAAAGACTGGGACTTAGAACAATCTTTCAATTACTCACTCGCAGCAGAGTATTCAACTGAAGACACTGTAACTAGAAAGATTGCAAGAGCAATGCGAGCGATCAACTATCACTCAGACGGAACCAAACGATGAACATCGATGAACTAATACAAAACTTCCACTTACAGAAGGAAGAACAGAGTAAACTGATTGAGGAGTTGGATGAAGAGTTCAGTAATAAGAAACTGAACCCTTATGGTGTCACTACCATTGACTTCCAAAAGAGATCTGATGCTTACAGTCAGAGATCCAGGTTAGAAGGTGCTATTGATGCACTGTTTATGGTAAAACGTGATATAATGGGAGATGATAGCGAGGTTGGTATGCCATCATTCGAACTCAACGCTGAACCAGAGGAAGGGATTGAAATGATTGGAGAGTCAACTGCTATTGATGATGACAACATACCAGGAGATCCCAGTTACTAATGCCAGTCTACAGAGATTATGAGATACGTATTAACTTGAATGAGTTGGTTGAACAACGTATCCCAGTGTGCAACTCTTTACATCCAGACCATTGTCTGACTGAAGAACAAGTTGACCAGATTGCACACGATATCAGATCTAACATAGATCTATCACCTATCTACCAACAGGTAGATGAAACCATTGAAAAATTTGTCAACCTTAAACACATTGAGATCTAATGTCACTTAAAGAAGCAACGTGGGAACATCACAAGAGAGCAGAGGAGCAACCCTTTGTTGGTATGATGTTCGGTGGGACACTACATCCCAAGTCTTATGCAATCTTCTTGTATAATCAAATACAACAATATGATGTACTAGAGAATGCAGCATCTAAAGCAGATGTGCTATCAGGATTAGATGATATCAACAGGTATCCAGGTTTAGTTAAGGACTTTCAAGAGTTATGGGCAGAGCACGGTGTAGAAGTACCACCAACATTAGAGACTACAAAGGAATTTACTAAGTACATTGCTGAGATTGAGAAGGATGTTAGTGAGAAGAGTAGGCAGGATAGATTAATGGCACACATCTATACACGTCATATGGGTGACCTTATGGGTGGACAGATGCTTGCTAAGAAAGTACCTGGTTCGTCACATATGTACGTATTTGAGAACCCAGACAAACTAAAAGGTGCTATTCGTGCTAAACTCAATGATGATATGGCAGATGAAGTAAGAGTTGCTTACGGATTTGCTACTAGAACATTTAAGGAGATGCTACCCTATGCTAAGACAATTCAAGAAGATCAACAGTAAAGGACACGAGGATACCTGGGAGTGGGAAGAAACTCCCGAAGTCCTCAAAGCGATAGAACAGTTACACAAATCCTCAGCAGATGTCGAGTCCAAAAAACCAAAATGATAATAACTTTTGGTCCTCATTCATAAACTATGAAACTCATCCACCCACTCTCAAACGACTGTCCAAAAAGGTCAGGGAAGAGACTGCTAAACGTATTAAGCAGTTGAAGGAGAAAGTTGATGAGTTTAATAATAACACCAGAAAACCCTAAACCAGTTGAGTACATACCAAACTATGTTTGGAGACTCAACTATGATTTTGAGTATCAACACGGTGGTGCATTACAGTTTGATGTTGGATCATTATTAGACACAGTTAACAAGAACTCAGAACTAGAGAGCAACAACGCATTTAGTACAGCGTCAGCATCCCTAGAATCATATGCACCTCATAACTGGGAGTGCTTACAGAAGTTCTTATATGTCATACATCAACAGTTAGTTCCAATTTGGAAGCACTGGGGATATTATGATATGAGGATACAACCACGTGAGTCTTGGATAAATATCCACAAGCGTGGTGGAATAACAACAGAACATTTACACAGTCCCTGTCCTATGGTATTGTCTTGTTATCTCAAGGCATCCCAAGGGTCAGGGAACTTTCTTGTTAGGGATCCACTAGAGTATCATCGCTTTGGTTCTCCACAGGTACCAGAGCAGAATCTGTGGAAAGAGATACCAGTTCAAACTAACGATATCCTGGTATTTCCTGGTTGGTTGAAACACGCAACACAACCAAATAATACAGATGAAGATCGTGTAGTACTATCAATGAACTATGAAGGTCATTAGAGATCTATTACCAGAATTATATGTGGACAAGATTCACAATATGATGTCGGGAATAAAATTCAACTGGCATTTTCTGAATGATGTCACATATGCTCACGAGGGACCACATCATCGTGGATCACCAGGATTTGCTCATCTATTCTTTGATGAGGAAGAGGGAATAGAATCTGAGTGTTTGGATTTTGTATATCCTGCTCTCTTACAATTTGCACCGAAGGATCATAAACTAATAAGGATTAAGGGAGGGTTGCTTTTACAGACCAGTTCAGGTTATAATAGACCACACGTGGATTTTAATATTCCACACACTACAGCACTATATTATGTCAACGATTCTGATGGTGATACCGTCTTCTTTGACAGAAATGGGAGCATCACCGATCGTGTTAGACCAGAGAAGAATAAACTCATTATTTTTGATGGTTTAAAAATGCACGCATCGTCCTGTCCTACCCTCGCTACAAATAGAATCGTCATTAATTTCAACTATGTCTGTCCTGATTAATTACTACCAATATGAAGGAGCAGAAGATGTGGTTGACATCCTCAAATCTCCTCTATCGATAGATGGTGTTGGTATTGAACCAGAAAGAACTCTGGATACAATGCCTAAGACAACACCATATTTGGATTGTCCTGCATTTACTCATAAGACATCACGAGAGTGGATAGTATATGCACCAAAAGATATGACACTAGAGATTGACAATGAGAATAATATGATCAGTTGTGCTCAGTTAACCAACGAGGATTTACATAGAACAGTACAAGTACAGAATAAGAGAGCACCGATCACAACAATGCAGGTTTGTATGCCTATGTTGATCTGTTGGACTAAGAATAAAAATATATGGGTGGAGGTTAAGGATCATCCACTCACGTCACTCAATAATAATTTCACAGTAGTTCAAGGATGGTTCAATCTATCATCTTGGACACGTCCTATATCATTTGGATTGAACATCGTGGACAATACTAAACCTGTTGTCATTAAGAGAGGTGATCCATTATATAAGATCAACTTCATTGAGGAGGGTAATCTCAATCAAGAGTTTAAATTCAAGAAGGAACTACCACCTGAACGATTGCTTATAGATATGAATAAGAGGGTGAGGGTGAAGGGATTCATCTCAAATTTGGCAAAGACTCTTATGTTTAAACAATGTCCGTTCAAATAAACTATCTACAATATGAATCACCTGATTGGTCATTAGACAGAGCACTTGACTCTGGTCTATCGTTAGATGGTGTTGGATTTGAACCAGAGAGATACTTTGATACATTTGATGCAAAGAAAAAGATATATTATAGTTGTCCTGCTTGGCAGCATAAGGTAAAACGAGAGTTTGTTATCCGTGCACCTAAACCTATTGAGTTGACAATGCACAGAGAGGAGCAGTATCTTGAGTCTAACTTAGGTGATCTGTTTCAACAGATAATACAACCACCACCAAATTGGGAGGTGGATCAGACATTTCAAATACATTTACCTGTGTTCTTGATGTGGACAAAGGCAAAGAATGTATGGGTAGAACAGAAACAATGTGGTGGTAATAATTTCAGGACAGTAGAAGGATGGTGGAATCTATCTGATTGGTCACGTCCTATTAATTTTGCTGTTGAGTTTATTGATGAGTCTAAACCTATCATAATAAAGAGAGGTGATCCGATTTATCGGTTGGCATTCTATCAAGAGCATAACCATAATCAAACATATGATATGGTTAAGGCAACACCAACAAGTAAACAACTACGTGATGCACAAAAGAGAACAGATCTTAAGAATCTATTTCCTCGTATCACACACAATCTAATCTTTAACACATCTAAGTGTCCTTTTAAATTATGGCAGAAGTAGTACCAACCACTATCATTGATAGATTCTTTGAGACACCAAGTTTAGTGCGTAAGTATGCACAATCACTTGAATATTATCCTTGTACTGAACATCCAAACAGAGGGTATTGGCCAGGTAAGAGAACTAAACTCTTGCAAGATTTAGATCCTGTGTTACACGAAATAATATGTAGAAAGATAATTAGATACTTACCAAGTTATCGTGCATTTGAGATAGCAGATGCAGCATTTCATATCAGTACAGGTGAATGTGGTAGTGGATGGATACACACTGATGACGATCATTTAGGAATTGGTAGTGTTATCTATCTTAATCCAGATATGACTGAGGATAGTGGAACAACAATATATGATGTACCTGCTGGTGCTGAGATGCAAGGATATGAAGAGGAGTTTCACAAGGCAATGGAGGCACAGGGTACTGAAGCGATTGCTAACTTTGATAAGTATAAGGAGGAGTGTAATTCATATTTTATTGAATCTATCAAGGTGCAAGCACGTTACAATCGTGCTATACTATTTGATGGACGTAAGTATCACGGAGGACAGAACTTCTATGGTTCTACTGCTGATGATGCAAGACTAACTCTAGTATTCTTTGGGAGGGGAATTAATGACTACCAGTCCTATGACTCAAGATTTGAAGGTTGAGACACTTGCTGATAACAAACTATATGTTATCCGTGAAGGTGTATCTAAAGAGACCTGTGAACAATTAAAGACTGAGTATCTGATGATTAAAGAGGTTGTTGAGACACAATACTCTGGACCTACCTCGGACCCCATAATGCCTGGTGCATTTGCTATGTACTCACCTGTATGCTTTGAAGCAATGGGTCAGGTTATACAACCTATGATAGAACAGGTTGTTGGTTGTGAATTATATCAGACATTCTCATACGCTAGAGTATATGTTAAAGGAACCAACCTAGTCAGACATAGAGACAGAACCAGTGGTGAGTGGGTTGGCAACGTATGTATCACACGAGATGATACTGACTGGGAACTATACATTGAACTAGATGGTAAGTCACATCAAATATTATTAAATCAAGGTGATATCTGTATTTTCAGAGGACACAGGGACTATCATTGGAGACCAAAATATACTGGTGAGTTACAGGTACAAGCATTTGTATCATACGTGGATGCAAATGGTAAGTATGCTAAGAACAAATATGATGGAAGACCTATGTTATCAATGCCTTGGGAGTCTGCTGCTGACTTCATACAAGAGGAGCAGTCAATGATTAACTCCTCACCATACTACACATAATATGAAATTCACAGTGCAGTCACCTTTTAAGACACAATTCAATAATATGGATGACGTTCTTGTCTTTGATGATATAATCCCACCAGTGTATCAGAACTGGTTGATAGATTGTGTCAAGAACCCTGACTTGAAATGGATGATAAAGGACAATGCAATCAGTGACCTGTTCCAGGGTGATCCCAGGAATGGGTATTGTGCTTTCCACTATCTCTTTGAATGTGAGCAAGGTGAGATATCATCACTGTGTAACGCATTTATGCCACTAGCATTACAGTTCAGAGAGAGATTAAAGGCAGAGGCATTGCTTAGGATGAGAGTCAACCACGTACCTGCTTGGTGCTCTAACATCATTCAGTTACCACACGTTGACAGTTATGTACAAAATGCTTGGAACGTGGTATATTATATTGATAATTCAAATGGTGACACTATTATCTACAACGAGAGGACACAAAATCCTCAACAATATATTGAGATGGTAAAACAAGACACTTGGACTGAAATGACAAGGGTCTCACCCAAACGAGGTCGAGCAGTGGCATTCAAGGGTGATCTATTCCACTCATCAACAACACCAGTGGGTACTTGGCGACCTGTTGTTAACATCAATTTGGCAGATGCAGTGCCAAAAGATCCACGATTAGCATACAATCCAAATGACTTACAAAATTAACGAGGGTGAAGATTGGGTTCTTTATAGATCACCAGTTGTAGAACACGAACAAGAAGAAATGCTACGTCAATTAGGACGTGGTTACAGACTATTCAAAGAGACATTCACTGGTCTTGACTCATCATTGAGACAAGATGGGTTGACTCTTGGTGCATTACCAGAACTATTTGATAGAGAGGATGTGAAGTTAGATAATGAGCATTTAGATAATATGGATACTAACTTCTCAGGTTATAGGTTTTACAATCTATTCTCATTGACTGCACCTTCACCACTATTCTGGTTATTGATGAAGGATATAAGGACAGTAGTTAGAACAACGTTAGGAACTGATGAACCACTATGGATGCAGTGTTGGGTTAATATGCACGAACCACACGAGGTGTTGAATTGGCACGATCATAAGTTTGACTACCACGGATATGTCAGTATTGATCCTAAGTCTAGTACCACTAAGTTTAGAGATAGTAGAGGACCATTGTATGAAATAAATAATGAGGTAGGTAACATATATTTCGGACCTGGATGGGAACGGATGCACAAAGTATGTGTGAATGAAGAGTATGAAGGCAAGAGGATTACACTTGGATTTGATATAGAAACTAGAGGTGATTTACCTGACGATCAGTTCTCACTAATTCCATTACTATAATGTTTGGACTCAAGACACAAATACTAGACTCGGAGAGTAAAGATATACTCAGGAAGTCGCTTGGAATGTTTATTTCTAAGCAACATCAATCACATTATGATGGTAGAATTAATGGTGATGAATTAGATGCTACGTTAAGAACTATTGAAGAGATATGTGAGTTATTATATCTAAAGCATACAGATACATAAGATGAGTATCAACCTCTTACTCGCCAACGCTATCCAAATAGAAATGAGAAACATCCTCAAATCTCTCGAACTTGGTACATACGTCAAGTTTCAAGATAACACTGGTTACATATCATTTGTAGGAGATGAGTACATCACGATATGTACTCACGAGACAGACAACCCAGAAGCACTACACGGCAAAACCTTCTGTAATGTGCTAATATATGCTAGTGACTGGGAGGACATTGAGATTGATGAGTCTCTCTATCCTCGCAACGTCAGGAACTACCACGGCAAGATCGTGGAACATCCTGGAAATGATCTACTACCACCTATGGAGGAGAGATGAAGGTTGAAGCAAATCCAAATGCAACCAACTCAGAGTTTGATGCTAAGGTTATCATCCCTTGGATTAACCTCAACATATCAAAGAATGAGGCAGAAGCATTATTAACAGCACTGCAACATTTCCCACTTGAACTACAGTACACAAGTGAGAATATCCACGGAGTTAAGTACTCTGATATCTACAATAAAATTAGACAGGAGATTGATGATGCCACCATTGAGAAAATTAGCGAGAGTTACACCAGTTAGTGATCGTGCCAAACTACAATTTGTAGAGGCAATGAGCAGTAACCCTATCGCAATCATTGAAGAGAAGCGAGGTGATGGTCGCTGGTTCTTCTCGTCACAACACAATGGTGACTTCTGGTTCTGGTCTGATGGTCGAGATGATCCGCACTGGAGGTATGAAGAAATTGTCTAGTGATGCACCTTATGATAGACACTGGTACAAAATATGGTGTACAGATAATACTTGTAAGGTAGTACATACCTATGATGAGGTATTAGCAGCACAGTGGAATTATCCACAACACATTACACACGTGGAGGTTATTGATGCCAAAAAAAGAGGCAAAAGCAGGGGATTCACTTAAGGTTGCTGTCATTGATGGTAAGATATACCTTGAGTATGATAGGAATGATCCACACTGGGGTTGGTTGCACGAAGCAACTGATGAACAGATTGAAGAGTTTATAACAGCAGCAAGGGAGGACTATGATGACGAATCTTGATGCTGTCATACACAACTTACGTAAGCAACTCACTGAGTTGGAGCGTATCAATACAATGTTAAAGGATGATGAACTCAGACAAATCTACCACTCTAATGAAACAAGAGTTGGTAAAGATCTTGATGCACTCGATATTAATCTCCCTGATTATCAGGTTAGAGGCGCAGCGAGCAGACAAGATGATATAATACACAGTTCACACTACTACGACTATGACAGAAACCGTTAGCGATAGTGACATACAATTCATAGCAGAGTTGCTTGAGAATGGATATGAATACAACTCAGAGCATAGGTGCTATGAGAGAGTATGGACAACTAACAATGGTAAGGAGTCCATAGTAGAACTGTATCTAAAGGAGTCAAACCAATGGGTGCAGCAAATGATAGGGTATGGTGGCAGAGTATTCTATGAAGAGACTGTGACAAAGGACAAACTGTCACAATAAACCCCCACCACCACTGCGATCTGCTATAGTTAACGTACTGACAAAAGTACGTGACTATTTCCCTAAGACCACACCAAATACGAGCACTCGCAGCAATGGATGCTTATGATAAGGGACAGATCGTTGTTCCTACTGGTGGTGGCAAGACATTTATAATGATTCAGCACGCTATCAGAATGATACAGCGTAATGGATTTGACTATGATACAAGGAGACCAGCAACCAAGACTATTGTAGTAGTTGCACCTCGTATTCTATTAGCACAACAGTTGTGCAATGAGTTCGTTAGTCTCTTTGATAAGTATCAGTTACCACGTATTGCATATCTACACGTACATAGTGGTAAATTGACTGACTATGAGTCAACAACTAATGCAGGTAGAATATATGACTGGGCAGTTGGTAACTGGAAGCGTAATCAAATAATATTCACCACATATCATAGTCTTCATAAGATACAAGAGTCTGGTATTAACCCTGACATTCTATACTATGATGAAGCACACAATAGTACTGCTAAGTCATTCTTTCCTGCTGTTAACCATTTTACTGAGGAAGCAACTAAGAACTATTTCTTTACTGCTACTCCTAAGTATTCTAGCAACTTAGTTAAGAAGATGGGAATGAATGTTCCTTCAGTCTATGGTGACATAATATGCAATGTTGCTGCTAAAGAGTTGATAGAAGTTGGTTCAATCATACCACCTACAATAATACCATTTGATACTGATTTAACTAGAGGAGGACGTAACGATCACGAATATGATGTTAATGCAACTCTATCAGTATTAGATGAGATAGATGACAACATCAATGCTAAGGTCGTTGTTAGTATTGGATCAAGTAGAGTTCTTGATAGAATGCTAGGCAGGACAAGTATGTTGGAAGAGTTAAAAGAGCGTGGTTATGATGTGTTACACGTAACCAGTAAGTTCGGATCATTTGTTAATGATAAGAAGGTGAACAGAACCACCTTTATGAATACACTCAATGAGTGGGGTAAAGATGATGATCGTAAGTTTATCGTATTCCATTACAGCATACTATCTGAGGGTATATCAGTTCCAGGATTGACACACTGCATTATGCTACGTCAGTTGAGCATCATTGAAATGGCACAGACAATAGGTCGTGTAATCAGAATGAACAGTGACGATAAAATGGACATTGAGCGTGGTATCATCAAGGCAGGTGATCTCAAGATGTATCGCAAGCAGACAGGATTTGTATGTACTCCTGCTCAGAGTGTGCAGACAGTGAGAAGGTTAGAGAGAGTGGTTGATGATATCTTTGTTAAGGGTATACCACCACTTCCTCTTGCTTATAAATAAAACAGGCACAGTATTAAATGGAATTTTAAAATGGCAACCACTCAAGTAAATAACTGGGCAGACTTGTTGCTTGCTCAATTAACAGCAAACGCCAAAGCATATAGACTCAAGGCAGTTGATGATAATATTGCAAGAGTCAGCAGTCAGGCAGGAGCAGCAGAGTATCGCTTTACAGGAAAGAAAGCAAAGATTGAAGCAGACCACTCGTCAGTCACTTGGACATTCACCAAAGCAAATGCTGCTAGTGGTGATGATGTAGTAATATCAGCAGTAGCACCAGTTGATAGAGGAGGACATACGAAAGTATGGGGAATCATTGAGGGTAGTGCTGGTGCTAATGAAGGATACGTCAGGAAGTCAACGAGTGATCCGTATGTTGATGCCAATTCACTAGGTGACACATACAGAGCAGCATTCTTTGATAAGGTTAATCAATTCGGATGGTAGAATAGTATAATATGTGCCACGTTAGGAAGTGTCCACGGTTTGAACCGTTGGGCACTTTTTTCGTGTATATTGACAATGAACCAAATTTAGACTATTATGAGTAATGTTGATAGCATCCCACAACAATATGCTTGGGGTGATGATAACAACTTCACAACAGAAGAGTATGAGGAACTAATCACAATGGTTCACGATAAAATCAAGAAAGAATATTCTGATGATGAAACTTGTCGGTTTTATTCTAAACTACTAGGCAAATTATTGGTTGCTGCTAACAATGACTAAGGATACAATCCTTTATGGTGATTGTAGAGAATCACTAGCAAATATCACCACTAAATGTCAAATGTGTGTGACAAGTCCACCCTACTATGGTCTAAGAGACTATGGTGGGGAATTGTCACAAATAGGGCAAGAATCAACACCTGAAGAATATATTCAGGAAATGGTTAAAGTGTTTAGATTAGTGAGAGATTGTCTTACTGATGATGGTACTTTGTGGTTGAATATTGGTGATAGTTACTATAACTATAGACCAGGTAAATCATATCCTAAACAAACACTTAGTAAGACTAATCAAGACCTGCCTGAGTATACATCAAAGCGTGCAAATAAACTTGTTGGATATAAAGAAAAGGATCTAATTGGCATCCCTTGGATGTTAGCATTTGCACTAAGATCTGATGGTTGGTATCTACGACAAGATATAATTTGGCATAAACCTAATCCTATGCCTGAAAGTGTCAAAGATAGATGTACTAAATCACACGAGTATTTGTTCCTCTTAAGTAAGAACAAGCGATACTATTATGATAATGAAAGTATCAAGGAACCTGCTAAAGATTGGGGTACACGTGATAGATCAAAAGGCAAATATCACAACAAAGGTACAGGATTGCAACCTCATTCTGGTCTCACTAAATCATATCCAAAGAAGAACAAACGTTCAGTTTGGAGTATAACAAATAAACCATATAAAGGAGCACACTTTGCTACTTTCCCACCTGATTTAGTCAGTCCTTGTATATTAGCAGGGTCACGAGTTAGTGATACTATTCTTGACCCATTTATGGGATCAGGTACAACTGCAATGGTTGCAAAATCATTAGATAGACATTACATAGGGTGTGAATTGCACGAGGATTATAGTAACTTAGTGCATAAACGCTTAGGTGTAATGAATTACTGTGACAGTTGACAAAGTGCACACATTTTCCCCATTTGGTTGAAATCTCGTGTATATTATAAGAGTGGAAGGCAAGGGTCTCGCCATTGTGGGTTCCAACCTACTAAGAGCAGCGAGTTTAAGTCGAACCTCTTCCACACTTATTCACTTTACTAACTGTCACACTATGCCAGCAGCGACTTCTACACCTCGTAAGACTCGCACTCGTAAACCAAAAGCGACCGCTACAGTTGCTAAATACTCACCAAAAGCACCTGTGGAGGATGTGAAAGTGGCACAACCAAAAGTTGATTTGATCTCACGTGAACAATATATTGCTGATGCAAAGGCAAGATGGAGCATTCACCAGTATGAGGTACAGGAACTCTGGAAAGATCTCCAAGTAGTCGGTAAATGGATTGTCACACACTCCAAGACTGCCTACGAGTATTCCAAGAAATCATACGACCGAGCATTCAATCAAACCACTTGAGGAAGTGTCACACAACCGCCCTTCGGGGCGGTTTTTTTGTGTATAATAATACTATCAAACGAATTCAACAATTATGAGATATTCTGTCCACTGTCCATCCGCACCCTATGAAAATTCATCATTTGTAACACTTGACGAGTGTTGGGGTTTATGCCTAGACCTATCCGAAGAGTACGGATATGCTGAGGTAAGATATGGTGCTTGCGTGATGGGATCATACACCAATGGACAGTGAGCAAACTGTCCATTTTTTATTGAAACCTGACCCCAATCGACTATAATAACAGTATGAACAAAACAATCACTCTTTCCGATCAGCAACATTCACTCCTATGTGACCTGTTCTCTTCAATCGCTGATCTAGACTTGCAGGAGCACTGCGAGGACGCTTCAGAATTCGACACCCTATGGGATGCAGTTATTGAAGCAAAGGAGGTCGCTTAAATGAGTTGCCTTCGAAATGAAATGATCCTTGAGACACTCTGGGAAGAGGTCTGTGAGGAGTATCCAACACTCTCTCCTGAAGCGAGAGAGAAAATCTGTTATCAACGCTTTGAGGATTTATCCTAATGATTTTAAACTTTTCCTGTCGAATTGTTTGTGATGATGAAGGGGTAAATCCTCTTCATTTATGTGAAGAAATTCAATGCTATTTGAATTCTAATCATCACTTAGTTGACAATTATCCGAACGAAACTGATGAGTCTTATATTAATGCTAAGGTCATAAGTTACAGTTGCGAAACTGATAAACAACTCGCATTCTTTGCTCAGGAGGAGTATTAAATTATGTTCCTAAGTAACAAACTAGGCAGACACTTTTGGGTTGATGATGAATATGAACTCAGAAGTTGCCCATCATTTGTAGATAATACAGGTGATTTTGACAATGCTGATTATGTATCAGACTGGGATGATTACACTGATGTTGATGTTAGTTACCTACTCAACATTTACAAGTCTGAAATACATAACAAATTAAATTACGGTGGTTCACTATCATTCAAGGAGGTCGCTTAAATGAAAACCTATCTCGTATCTTGCGAAGAGATTAGAACTTTCATCGTGGAAGTTGAAGCAGAAGATGAGAACGAAGCACGTGAACTTGTTAACGAAGATGTTAACAAATACGAGTTAGTTCAAGAGTTAGTATCAGATTGGGACATACAATCTGTGGAGGTTGTGTAATGACTAAAAGACCATTTGATCCACACAGAAGCAAGCAAGTTAAGTGCATTGATTCATATCATAAAGGTGTAGAGATAGGAATTTTGGAAGGATCTCCAACAATAAGTTCTAGTGAGTATCAATTAATTAGTGAATCAATTAATTATTATACAAACTCACTTAACAATGGAAGAGGTATTCCGATTGTTAACACTTTAGCAGGTAAATTACTTGATGACTTGTTAGGATATGTACCTTATGAACAGAAGGTGAAACAATGAGATTGATATTAGTCTCCATTGTTGTATTAATTGGTGTCAATCTTGGACACAATGTAATACAAACTCAATATGAAGTACAAGAACGTAAGTTACAACAATGGTGTGAGGTTGACAAGTCCTATTGTGCCACTACTGAAAGTGTCCACAATTCCCCCACTGACCTTAAATCTGATGTATATTAAGAGAGTCCAAAACAACACAGTTTCAGATGCTTGACACAGTGACCACACCTGAGCAAAAGTATCAACAACTGTTCGAAGCAATGTATCAACTTTGTGACGACAATAACTGGGGTGATCCTTTTAGTTATGCTCGTTCACGTGAGATACATTTAGCAGGGATACTTGGGCACCAAGTTAGTGATACTTTATCAGGTGCAGATGCCTACGACAGTGATAACAACCCAGTGGAATATAAGTCCACTATTGGTAAGAAACTCACTGCAACATACAATGGCATAAGTGTACAGAACTCTTGGGAAGAGCAATTAACATATTTGAAGGAAGATAAGATCGGTAAGTATAAAGATCACTTCTTTGCTCGTTATCACTTAGGCAAGGTAGTTGAGGTCTACAAAATGTCATCAGATGACGTACTTGCAATCTTAATTCCTAACCTGAAGAGACAATTCTTCAGCAAAAATGTTAAGAAAGATCCTAGACTTGGGTACACTATTTCTAACAAACTCATCACACAATTAGGGGAGAAGGTATTATGAAAGAGGACACAAAGATCGTGATTAAGTTTACTGAGGAGCAGAAAGTGTTCCTTGCTAACTATCACAAACAAAAGGCAATATCCAAACCCTTTGTATATCCACCCTTCAGAACTCTTCGTAACTACTAACAATGAGCAACAACACTTTATCCCCTGATAGAGAGAAATCCATTGAACTTCTCACCAATAACTATTATGATAAGATGTCAATTCACGTGGACTTTGGTTCACCTGAAAATGCAGAATGTATTTGTAATGAATACATTGTAGACGGAATTGACCCTGAAGATGGTGGTTACGAGTGGTTATTCCTCAATGATTTAACTCAATTAGAGGAGTAGATTACAGTCCTTGAGTATGACTTTAAACTGCTTAATCTTGTCCCCCTAACTAACAATCAAATGGCAGAATCCATCCTTGAGAACAACTCCTACCTAGTAGAAGCATTCGAAGAGTGTGTTAATGGCAATGAAATTCTTTCATTGTTAGATGAACTTTTTGATGATAATGTACTCATAGGTTAATGTAAACAATTAGTATGACACTGTGTGAGGTGTCCACCAATGCCCCATTTAGGGGCATTTTGGTCTATATTAATAGGGTCAACACAGACACCCTATGACAACATCAGTTTCACCTGTACGCATCAAGCGTGCACCCCTTACCCCTTCAGAGCGTTACTACCTACGCAAGACCACGACCTATCGTGACGTGATCTGGACCTACTTCTCCCAGATTCAGGACGACTTCAGACTACTTCATATGCCACTCTAGAGAGTGTCCACTAACGCCCCCACGAGGGGCGTTTTCTGTTATTATTAAAGAGTCAAACAAATGCTTCACCAAATGAGAAAGATTGAATCCCAAATGAACTCTGCAATCAGAGCACGCCGTAACTGGTCATCTGGGAACACTAGCGTTGTTATTGATGACCAAAATGACGCTCTTGTTTATCTTCACGGCAATTTTATTGCTAAGATAAGTGATAGATTTGTAAGACTATTTGACGGCGGATGGCAATCAGTGACCACAAAATCACGCCTTAATGCTCTATTAGATGAGTTCCATTATGGATCTAGAGTATTTCAAAGAGATTTTAATTGGTTCGTTGGTTTACAAATAGGCGGACAATTACCATTCTATTCAGGTATAGAATTAAACCACTAATCGTTCACCCTAATTATCAACCAAATGTCACAAACTATCGACATCTACGATTCACTAACAAATGATGAATTGCAAACAGTTACTAACATTTTCCTTGAAGCATTATCAAGGAGACGATTACAACCACCTGAAGTATTTGAAATCGTAACTAACATCATCATTGACTGAATCATCCATCCTAAAATGTCATCCAAAACTTACAAAATGTCACAAGAAGTTTACAAACAACTCTGCAATCCTACTCCAGTTATTAAGTATTATTTCCTTACTAATTGGCAACCTAGGAAGAAAACAACTTGACAAGGTATCAATCCTTGCTATATAATGAGGGGAGTAAATAACCCCTCTTTTTTATTACTAACTCGTTATGCCTGAAGATAACATTTTATCCGACAATTTAGAGTCAGTTGCTAACACTAACGTGTATGGGATGTTTATGACACCTGTGGGAGTTAATCGTCTCACTAATCATAAACAACATAAGCAAACAATTCTTGACTATATTGCCGCCTTATCTCCTGATGATGTTAAACAATCACCCCGAAAAGATATTAATAGTGGCGTGCTGCAATTAGGTGCCTTAAATGTACTTAACCTCGAACAGTTCGTATCACTTAAATCAGACATATTACAGGGCATTGTAGACATCAATAGTAAAGCACTATGTTATGAATTGGGTGACAATCCTAACCTAATTGATTCAACAATAGAACTAGGAAATGAAGGGAGTTTGTATGCACCACACGAGCAAAGTAATTGCCTCTATAGTGGAACTTATTTTGTAAATTGGAACGCTAATGAACATTCTCCCCTGAAATTTAAAAGGGATGTATCATCAACTCATTACCCCGTTATTCAATACAATCAAACACAGATTACACCCTTCAATATGTTAGATGGAATCGTACCAATTACAGAAGGTGAGATATGTTTATATCCTGCTAATTTGACTCGTGGGTATGAACCAAACACCAAAGGTAATAGAATCACGATAACATTTAACGTTGCACTTTGACCCCCCTTAAGTATTATGAACCCATTCAAAAAGATTAATGATAATACCTATCAAGATGATGCAGGTATTTTATACAAACCTATCCCTAATTACGAGGACTATTTTGTATCTAACGAAGGACAGATATATTCAACTAAGTGGGGTAAATGGAAGAAATTAAAGATACATTTAAATGAAAATGGTTATAGACGTGTTACATTAAGACAAAATGGTAAAACAGTTGTTAGACGTTGTGCACGATTGTGTGCCCTTGCTTATCATCCAGGCGGAACAGATTCGCAGAACGTTATTCACATTGACAAAGACAAATTGAATGACCAAAGTAATAACCTAAAATGGGTATGAGTTAGTGTTAGTTTTCCACAAGATTTCCACAGTTAAGTATATTTTCTGTGGATAAATAAATGGTTAAATAAACATACTTAAGCGTTCTATCTTTAGAGTCATAAGTGTTATAAACCTACGGAGGAATAGCGACCTTAATAGACTATATAAGAACAGAACAGTTGTCAACACTTAGGAGACACTACAGAAACTGTTACAAACCCCTTGACGTTTTCCACAGATTCGTTTATAATTAAGGGGCAAACACTAACTAACACATAGCGGTACTATTACCAATGGGAAGGACTTACAAACGTAATGACACGTATAGTTCAAATAGACCAAAATCTTTAAGAGAAAAGAGAAACAAATCGAACCGTAATAAGGGTCGAGTTTCTAACAACAACTCCGAGCATTATGAGTACTCTGAGTATCAACAATCAAACGCTAATCGTACTCACCAAGGTAACAACAATGGACCCTGAGATTAAACCGTTTAATAGTAAAGATTGGATAGACCAATTACTCGACGAAGATAACACCGAAGGTGACGATTACGTCGAGATTGATGACACTTCCTTTGGAGATTTGGACCTTGACTACACACATTCCCAGTAAGATTGCAATTTATTGTGATCTATTTGATGAGGGTAATTTGCCCCCTGATGAACAAATAGAGATGGCACAGTTCTTAATAGATTGTGACCTACACAATGAACTCCTTCAGTATCAACAATTCTGCGACTATTGCATCGCCGAAGGGTTATGTTATGAGGTAGGAATTGCAGAGGATAAGTAACAACAACTGTGTACCCACTAAGTAACACAAATGTAATCACGATTGCACCCACTAAATGATATCGACTTATATAAAAAAGTCCTTCGTTGTTAACCTACAACAGTATAGGACGGCATATATTATCGAAATCGCATAAAATGGTACCTAGATATAGAAAAAATTCGCTGAGAAAAAAATGACCAAAAAGGTTCGTCAGAGATTGGAAGGAGAATACTCCCAATGGCTTGGCAGAGAGTGGTCCCGTACGAAGGGTGGAGGTTGCTTCACCCTTCTTTATGATATGGGGAAGGACATCGGATACCACACCTGCAAAGAAGACTACTCATTCACTGCCAGAGAGTTCCTGAAGGATCTGTGGGAAGCAGAAGACTGGTCTGTGCTGAAAACATCAGAGATGGGGGAAGTGTTTGACCTAGACGATCTGAATAAATTTGATATTTTGGTGATGAAATTAGATAAACGTTTAAATCACTGCGCTGTATATCTTGGGGAAGGCTACTTACTTCATCATAAAGCTTTCGATCAGTCAAGGATAGAGTCTGTAGAACAATATATACCAAAGACACTGTATGTTATAAGAAAAAATGCATAGATTCACTACAATTATCCGAGAGGATGATCATACGGGTGAGTTATACGTTGTTCTACCAGACTCAGTATTATCTGAAGCAGACTTAATGGTCGGTGATGAGGTAGAATATAGTGTAGATAACGAAACCGTACTCTTGGAGAAGTCAACAAATGACTAAAATGACTAGCACAGAGGAAAAACTGTGCTATGATGCTGTTAGGTATTACCAAATGAATCACGTTGGTCCTTTTAAGCACGCACAATATGCTATGTGCGATGAAATCCTACGAAAACTTAACCACACTCAACATTATGGACAAACCTCAGTCGGAACGGCAGACTGAATGGACTGCTACGTTCACGAAGGAGGAACGTCAATTAATATGCAACTCTGGCAAGTGGTGTTTGTTATACAAGGCTGAGGTCTGTGGTGGCAAACCCCTTGAAAGAGTGCAAACGACTTGGAGAAGTATAAGGGCAAAATTAGAAGCAGGGGATGACTTCTTAGAGTAGTAAACCCCTCAGATACCCCCAACCCCGCGACGCTTCGCGTATTACTATGGAAATTATTGACAACTTTTTACCAACGGAAGAGTGGCTACTATTGCAGGAACAATTCTCGTCAGATGTGTTCCCGTGGTACTTTGGTCGAAAGACTAATCATATTGCCCAGATGTTCGAACCTGACTTGATAGAGAAGGAAAAACATAACTGGCATCTATTCAATCTAATGTACTCTAATGGGACTCCTCTAACCCCTGAGTATGACCTTGTGCTAGGTTTAATTAATAAGATCAACCCACGTGCCATTATAAGAGTAAAGGCGAACCTAACCCCTATTGCGGATGAGATACGGACGTTTGAGTTACATAACGATATAAATGATGATGGTAAAGGGGAATCAAAGACATCAATCTACTATATAAATGATAATAACGGATTTTCTTTATTCGAAGAAGGGCTTAAAGTAGAGTCTGTCGCAAACAGATTAGTGACCTTCCAAGAGAATGTGCTACACTGCGGTTCTACTTCGACTGATGAAAGACGTATAGTACTGAATCTTAATTACTTTTAACTAAAATGAAACTAGACAAATGTGTGTTTTGTGGTAGCACTGATATACATCACCACCACGTAGTACCTAGAGGATCAGAAGAAGCAAGAGCTTGTGGAGTTTCAAACGAATTTATTGAGAGTGAGTTCAACCTTATAACAGTATGTCAGGTACACCACAATATGATACACGGTCTACGACATACAATGAGGAACGCTAATTTTAGTAAGTTAGTAAAGGATGGTCAAGCAAAGGGAATAGCAGAAGGAAGATTTCCAGGTAGACCGAAGATGGAAGAATGGAAACGTGATAAAATATATGAGATGTATGACAGAGGTGCTAAGTGGGATGAAATACACGAAGTAACTGGTTGTGCTGCAAGTACAATATCTAAGTGTCTACACGCTAGTGGAAGAATACTGAAACGTAATAAAAGAAAGTATAACCCAAACTACTGGGACGGTAAAGCAGATAAGTGGATAGAATCTGAAAGAGAACGTTTATCCAAACCCAAGATCAAAAGAGATTTTGGTGATATGCCCCTTCTATCTTAATATGGACATCCCTGAATTTGAATCATACGAGCAAGAGTTAGAGTGGCGATTTGAAAGGATTGCTGATTCTATTAAAACTTTAGCACAGAAGTCTCAGTCACACGAACAGTTTTTAAAGCGTGGTGCTGAGATGATTATGTACAAGATCCCAGGTACTGACGACTATTCTAACCTCAAACAAGTATTTGACGATCTTTATAAGAGACTAAATAAGCTGGAGGTAGCGTACCTAAATGCCAGCATATCTGATAGAGACGGGAAGGAGTTATGAGAATCCAGTAGATTCTTATGAATACTCACGTTCATATACAACTGACGATCATCCAGACTTTGCCCAATTTGGTCCTGGTGGATATCAAATAACTGTAGAAGGTAGTGGACCTGGTTCTTTCGAGTTTGGAAAGGATGAGGTCTATTACATTGGACAGCAGACGGAAACTTGTGTAGCTAATTGTGATGCAGAGAGAAGAGCAATATACAGATGGTATTCTGCTAGAAGAGTAGATCATACTTATCATTACTTAAATGATCTTCCTGATAGTATGCCTTTAAATCCTAAAAGGTATAATGCGGAACCAAGAAATAGGAAGGAAGTCTTTTATACATCAGAGAAAAATCTTACAGGTAATACAGAGATATTCTTATTATATGATGCTGCAAACTTTAACAGTTATCTCTCTACTACCAGTGGTGCAAGTACTGTATCAATACAGTTTGATGGTAGTGGTAATTTAGTTTGTACAGGATCAGGTACTGCTACTATAGTTTTTAACTTTAGTTGGAACGATAACCCTAATACTGCTGGTACTGCATTAGGAACATATGCTATTCCCACTCTGGGTATATCATTTACTCAGACTGGACAAGCAGGACAATCTCCTCAGCAATCTGCTACTGTTACGGCTGGTAACACATACAACTGCACTATTACTAATGGTAATGCAGCTGGATTCAATCTTCAGAATGGTAATACAGAAATATGTTTTAAAGACGGTAGTGGTAGTGATTGTAATGCTTTACTTACTACTGCAATCAATCAGGATCAAGGAAATGCAATTTGTAGTTTAGGATATATCTGGACCACGGCAGCCGCTGCAACAGCAGCAGGTGTAACTCATCCTGCTGAGTCTGCGATACCTTTATACCATTATAAGGAACTTACAAACAACGATGACTTCTATACTACTACACCTGCCACAGAAGTCAATTTAGAAACTGGCATTGCTGGTGTACCTGATTGTGCCAAACCACTAGACCAGGCATACAAGTATCAAGGCATCCTAGGATATGTGTTCTCAGCAACTGCACCTAGAATTAAGAAGCAGATCGTTGAAGCAGGTAAACCGATCAACACTGGAGAGGTTTCACGCTCTGGGTGGTACGATTGGCAGTCTGGAGGGTATGAAGAACCCGATTATAACGCTCAAGGGGAGCCAGCAAGCACTATGGGGTGGGGAAACCCCGATAATGTTGATTTATTGGACGATAAAGCCAATTTTGAGTGGTTTTATGGCAAAAATGGTGCTGTAAAGGCGTGTTTACCCCGATTTTTAGGTTTTCACGACGCTTTTGAGGGTCAATTCGTCTATTATCTCTATGATACGTCATTTCCTTACTCTGGACCGATATATGGCATCAATTTGATCACTACGGATGCTCCTTGCTTACCAACACAAGGATCTAACATCCAACCAACGTTAAATTACCATTCATACTTCTATGAGATGCGTCAAGATGCTTGGAAGACCCAAAAAACGCATATTTCAGTCGATGCACCCAACACTGTAGGTCTCCAGGAGTCATTTTGGACTGTTGGAACAGATGATCATATGGTTTTCTTCCGTTATACGAGTGTTACTGGCTTTTTTGCGATAGGTGAACAGATCAATGGATGGTTGATACAGAATGTTCGTTACTTTGGTGATGAGCTACGTTGTGGTTATATGAATTTACAGACTATTTCTGGTGTACAAGGTAGTGATTTCTCATATCAGCAGACTTTTAGCTCTGCAAACAACGGAACTGCTGAGATTTTAGCTGGTTTTGGGATAAAAGATAAGGCAGCATTCTTTGGAGTATATGAATTTCCTAAGAAATTAGCATATTATAAGGCAGAAATTGATAATAGAGCTCTTATACCTAAGAGAAACTTTGATGAAGCGATATTAGAAGCAACAATTAATGATGCTGGTGGTATAGGATCTATTGAAATTATCAATGCAGGTAGAGATTATGTTAAACCAACCTGTGTTATCTCTATTCCTGACCTATTAAGACAGGAAGGATACTCTGATACTGCCTCAAATATACCAGAAACTTTCGAAGATAACGTAAGTGGTAATGTTCAGGTACAATATCAAAGGAAAGATGACTTTAAAGCAGCAAGTTATGATGCTGAGAAAGCCGCTGCTAACGTTCAGACTCAACAATATATGACAGAAGCGGGTTATTCTGGGTCTTTGAGGCAAGCAGAAGCATCAATTGTGTTAGATTCACTAGGATGTGTCAAAGCAGTCACTATAATTGACCCTGGAGCAGGGTACCAGGCTGGAGAAGAAGTTCAAATTAGTGTTGTTGAGATCGATAGAAAGACTAGAGCTGATACTTATGTTGGAGAAGGTGCGGATGATATCTCTGGAGGATTAGAAAGATCACTTAATTCTGAAGATGAGGATGAAAAGATACCATCTGAAGATGCTAGAAATGCTTGGGGTGAAGGTTTAGGGTATGCTAAAGAGTCATTTAAGAGTTTTAATACACCAATTCAGTCAGAATACGTTGATGGATACTTAAAAACTAAAGATTTTAACGATAGCGAGAAGACAAGATTCTGTGATCAGGTACCTGTTAAGTGTTTAGATCCATCTGTAGGTACAAAATGGACAAATTTAAGCACATATTTGGATCCTGATGATTATCAGAGTGAAATTTTAAACGCAGAACCCACGTGGGGACAAAATGATGCGATGATTTCGGGTGCTGTATCTCAATCTGCATCAGATGCACAGTATGTTGAGGGTAAAATGGCATCTGGAATGCCTGGAATGTTTGGTGGAGAGTGTTTAGAGACATTTCAGGCTAATCTTTATCAGGTTAGACGCTTTTTTGACATACCTTGTCCTACTGTTGCGTATAATCAGTACGGGGAAGAGACGACATACGGGTATTTGCCATACAAATACTGTGGAAGTAAGGAAGAATTTGCTCAAGTTCGTGTTTCTATGCGAGTTGAGGGGGATGTTTCCCTTAAAGGTGAAACTATTAACCAACAATTCCTTGATTGGTTGGAGTCTTTACCCAAGCCTTCTTACACAAAGCCTCGCCCAGCTGGTCCAAACAACAAATCTCACACTTGTGTACGTGGTAGTAGCGTTAAAGGACGTTGTTTCTCGTCAGGTGGTGGTAGCTATACGTTCGTTCCTACTGCTGGTGATGAAACTACGTTCGATTTTTATGGGTCAGAATTGGAGAAACTTGCTACTTGGGTAGGTCCAAACAATTATTCAGCGTATGGAAGTGGATCAGTAAGTGTTACTGACACTCAAACTGGTCAGTCAACTACACATAATTACAATACAATACAATTAGCATCTTGTTCTAATAATAAATTCCCTAATCCTTGCTGGCATAACTTCATTGCTGACGGTGTGTTGAACGTATACAGTGGTTATGATGAGAATGGTAATGGTTTAGCATCAGATGATATCTGTACTGGACAACCTTTCACACCTCCTGCTACGTGGGTTCAGAGTAGTACACCCAATCAATATGGTAGTTGTTCTGCTCTTAGTCAGGTTGTGCACTCTACAGTGGCATTTGACACAGGTAAAACATCAGAAGACAACCCATACATAGAGTTGGGACCGTTTAACGGAAAAATGCATTGGGCAAACTACTTGCCTGGGGCAACACACTTATTAGATCAATCGATTAAACGATGGGGTAACCCATATTTCGATGAATGTGATTTAACTAATCAGGATCAATAATGGCATTAGGACTTTTAAGACCAGTAGCACATCATAACGGATTGCCGTGTTCTGGACACGGTGTACCTATTCCTGCGACTATTCATAGTAACCAGGCTTGTAGTACACCACCTATTGAACTTCCTGTTGTTGTTAAGGAAAAGACTTGTATGTGGCCACCAAATCCACTTACACCTTTAACTGCTCTTAACCCTATGAGAGCAACAGTTCTTGTTAATGGATTACCTGTTATGATCTTTGGGGATGTATTTACACCTCATAGATCGATTACAACCAATATTGTGAATTTTTCGTGTCCTTGTGGTAAAGCGATGTGTATTATTCCCACTCCTTTCAACTGTAGTGTTCTAACTACGGAAGATATGAAGGGATTAGGTCATACTCGTGTCTTAGAATCAACTACTAAGCAAGTTTTGGCATTTAAGATACCTATTGGACGCATTATGGATCCATTAGGCATAGGGAAACCAGGTAAAAGTTGGCCTTGTTCATCAGTGGTTGCTTTTGGTAGTCCAAATGTGTTAGCATCATAGAGACGTTCGAATACCGCTGTTATGGCTGTAAAGACTAAACAAGGTTCTTGGGGTGCCTCTGATTATGTGGAAGCAACTCCAAAGAAGACACGCCAGGGAAGTGGAAAGCATACAAAGTATGCAGCAACTTCCAGGAATCACGCCAAAAAACCCTCACGGGGACAAGGAGGCTAAATAATACCTAGTGGATTATAAAAATGGAAGAAGCACCCCCAGAATGGACCAAAGGTCCTGTCAGGAGACCTGTCGATATAGGAGACAGCTTCCACGAATCTGGTATGTATCTAATAACGGATCCCCGTTCGGATAAATACCTAGAACGAATCCGTAAAAAGGAAGAGTCTGAAACCTAATGGCTTATCGCTTTAAAGCAGATAGAAATCTATCACGAGCTTTCCGTGACCTCAGTATAGGGATGAAATCAAACCCCAATACTGAGGATTTTTCTATGGTTAAGAATGAGAATGCCATTAAACAATCAATCAGAAACCTAGTTCTTACTGGGTTTGGTGAGAGACCTTTTCAACCTACTAAGGGGTCTAGGTTACGTCAGATGCTTTTTGAACCTTTTGACATCTTTATGGCAGAAGAACTCAAAGAGGAAATTATGAACGTGTGTCAAAGATTTGAACCACGTGTGGTGGTAAATGAAGTTAGATTGAAGGCAGATGATACCAACAATCTAGAAGTTGAACTCGATTACACTATTATCGGTGAAACACTTACACAAACCGTAGACTTCTTGCTGGAGAGAGCATAATGGCAGCAATACCATCCAATTTAACATCATTAGATTTTTCTGAGATACGTGAATCTATTAGATCTTATCTTCGAACAAGAGATGAGTTCACAGATTACGATTTTGACGGATCTGCTGCGTCTTATTTGCTTGATGTTTTATCATATAACACATACTATGCTTCTTTCAACGCTAATATGGCGATGAATGAGGCGTTTCTTGAATCTGCAACTATTAGAGATAACGTAGTTAAAATTGCGAAGCAGTTAAATTATACACCAAGATCGGTTAAAGCACCAAAAGCTTGTATTCAATTTGCGGTGCAAACAGAAACTATTGGTTCTGGTACAGCATATCCTAGCACAGTAAGTATGCTTGCTGGTGATGTTTTCGTTTCTGCGGTAAGTGGATCAGGATATACATTCACTTTACCAACTACACTTAATGCAGCAGTGGATCAATCTACTGGAATTGCTACTTTCAATAAGGTGGTTATCAATCAAGGTAACACTTTAGAGTATCAGTACACTGTAGATGATGTTAAGAAGAGATCTTATGAAATTCCTGCTGATCAGATAGATACAGACCTTCTAACAGTCTCAATTTCACCTAATGCACAGTCTGAAGAGATTGACACATACAACTTAGTTAAGAATATTGTTGATGTTGATGGTACTACTCGTGGTTATTTCCTTGAGGAGACTGATGATCAACGTTATAATGTGGTATTTGGTGATGGTGTTATTTGTCGTCAGTTAATTGCTGGTGAAATTATTAAATTAAAGTATGTACGTACTGAAGGTACTGCTGCTAATGGATGTAAGTCCTTTAGTTTCATTGGACGTATAATTGATTCGGAACAACGTTACATAGCATCCTCTCAGATCTCCTTAGCGACCGTAGATGGTGCTCAGGATGGTGAAGATGTAGAATCTACCTTAAGTATCAAATTTAACGCTCCTAGAGCATTTAACAGTCAGAACAGAGCAGTAACTGAGTCTGATTATGAATTTATCACTAAAAAGGTATATCCACAGGCAAAATCAGTTACTGCTTATGGTGGGGAGCGTTTAGCACCACCAGTTTACGGCAAAGTCTACATATCCATTCGTACGAAATCAGGTGCCCTACTTAACACAACAACCAAAAAGAGAATCAAGACTGATCTTCTTAAATATTCGATTGCGGCGATTGAACCTGTCATCGTCGATCCCATTACCCTATACATTAGACCAAAAACTTGGGCATTCTTCGACGGTAATAAAACTACACTATCAAATAACGAAGTTGCGTCTAAAGTTTTATCAGCTGTCGATCAATACAATACTCAGGCGGAATCTACTAGATTCAATGGTCGCATTGACCTCAGTGCTTATCAATCGATGATCGATTCCTCTGATCCTGCGATCAGTGGCAATATTACCCATATGTCTTTGGGTATGAACATTGAAAACTTCAATTTTGGTCAGACATTTACTAAGTGTATTGATTTTAACAATGAAATCGCTAACCCTAATGATCTTTCAGGTGGAAATAAAGGATCTAGTGCGGCTACCGAAGGAACTTGCGTACCAAAATACTCTTCAGTAAAAACTGGAACATTTTATGCAACTGGATATACAGAAGGTCTTCTGAATATTCAAGGTGGAGTTAATGCTAATCAGATTTCATCAGCAAGTCTACTCACTGATGATACTACTGCGTTACTTCCAGTAAATATTCGTGATGACGGTTACGGAACACTGATAATGATAACTAAGGTTGATGAAACCGAAGTTGTTCTTAAAAAGAACGTAGGAACCGTTGATTATAAGAGTGGACAGGTCTGTGTTGGACCAGTAGATGTTGCCAGTACCCCTGATGGTACCTCACGCATCCCAGTTACAATCATCCCTGCATCTGGTAATGTCAACATAGGTACAGGTCTAGATCCTACGATCTTTAACCCAACTGTACAAACCATCGACTACACAATTGATGGAACTAACGTTCCAACCTTCGATCCGTTCGACTTTAACGCTATTAACTTCGATGGAAGCTCAATAAATATCATTGATTACCCAACCACCGTGTTTGAGTTGCCAGAGTTTAACTCTTGCTTCTAAGCATCTAAAAATAGCAAAATAACAGCAGATGAAGGCTATTACCGTATCAAATAGGGTGCAGGATCAGATTCCTGCATTCATTCGAGAAGATAACGAACAATTTGTAAATCTTCTTACCGAATACTACAAATCTCAAGAGAAAGCAGGTCGTCCCTATGACATCCTGAATAATATCTTGAATTATACCGATGTAGGTTCTGGTGAGTTTGATCCTAACTTTTTATCTTCAGCTTCTGCTGTGCTGGAGAAAGTTGATCCTACTCAGAACAAAATCATCGCTGAGAACGTTAATTATTTCTTAGAACAAGACGGAACAATAAAAGTTGATAATGAAGTAATATATTATGAGAAGGTTACTCATTCACCAGATATAGTATTCACTCCAGGTGTTAATAAGGCTGAATTTGATCGTAAAATCCAAGAATTTGAACCAATCGCTACTCAGTTCGATGGTAGTCAGACTTTATTCAATCTACGACTTTTAGGTAAGCCAGTATCACCTCAATCTGCAAATCATCTGTTAGTTGTTGTTAATAACGAATTTTTATATCCAGATGTTGATTATTTCATCGAGGGAGATAAAATAAGGCTTCAGAACCCTCCTGTTGCCCCTACAGGCGGTCTTACAGGTGCTATTAACAATGTTCGTTACCTTATTGGTTATACAAGCATCCCTGTCCGTAATATAGACCCTATTACAGTTGCAGTTGATGCCAAAGAATTTAAACTGACTAACAATGGAGTTGCTTATACTCCTCTATCCACTGTATCGAGTATCGTTGTAGTCGATAGAGTTGAGAAGCGTCCATATGAAGATTTTACTATTTTCCAAGATAAGTTGATCTTCAAGAATGATGTTGCAGAGAATTCAGTCATACAAGTCAGATCAATCGAGATGATTGCACCTGAATTTGGTAGTGGTGCTAGTGCTATTGCAGATATTGAACAAGGAAAGATTGATAAGGTTATTGTTAAGAATGGTGGTACTGGATATCGCTTAAGTTTTGCTCCAAAGATCAGTATTGCGTCTACTAAAGGTCCAGGTCAAAATGCTACTGCTGAGGCATTGGTAAATGGTATTAAACAGGATAGATTACTCTTTTCTGGACAAGGTTATACATCTGCTAACCCTCCAATAGTTGTAGTTGACCCTCCTGCTGACCCTGAAGGCAAAACTGCTCAAATCCGTGCAATTGTTGATGATTCCATCGAAGGGGTCTCACAACTCATTGTAGACAGTTCTGGAAGTGGATACGATAAGATCCCATCCATCTCATTTGTTAATCCTGGTGGTGCAACCATCAGTAATCCTACTCTTGATGGGGATGAAATAGCATCTGGATCAATTACAGTAATTGATAGAGGATCAGGGTATACAACACCTCCATTAGTGTATTTGGATCTTCCAACTGGTGATAATGCTATAAAAGCAAACGTTGTTGCTACTCTTGATGTAGATGGACGTGTTAATGGTATAAACGTTGTTTCAGGTGGACAAGGATATGAAACAGTACCTAGGGCAAAGATTATTGACCCTGTAGGTGCTCAAATACTTGATGTTAGTTGTACTGGTGGTAGAGTAACAAATATTGAACTATTAACTGGTGGTGCAGGTTATACTGATGCTCCATCTGTGTATATTGTTGATAATAGGAAGGATGTTGCTGACCAACCTATAGGTGGAACAGGTGCTAAGGCTGTTGCAACTATTTTCAACGGTGAAATCACTGATATCAACATAACCAGTTTTGGAAGTGGATATTCTGATACAGAACCACCTAAAGTCTTTATTGCTGCTCCTCCTGCTCCAGAAGCGTCTTGTGACGTTGGATTTGGTGAGATCACTGGATTTACCATTCATAATGCAGGTTCTGGATATGAACCATCTGCATTCGTAAATTGTAAGCGTGGTGTTTCTGGTGTATCCAGTTTTGACCAAAAAGGCAACCAAGTATTTGAGAAAGAATCAGATACAGTTCAATCTTCCCACGCAGTTGGATCTATTATTTCTAACTTAGATACACTCTTTGCTAAGGAATTATACAGAAGATACGTAAACCAGTACCTTCCTAATGCGGAAATTGACTATGAAAAGGTAAATGCTCCGCAAATTATCAAGACTATTAGTGATTTCTACGCATCTAAAGGTACAAAGATCTCTACACAGTACCTGTTTAAGATGCTGTTCTCGGAGAATGTTGATGTATCCTATCCAAAAGATGAGGTTATCAAGCCTTCTGCTGCATCTTGGAACGTAGATACAGTCCTTCGTGCAGAACTTTTGAGTGGAGATCCAGCTGATCTTCTAGATGCACAGTTAATTCAGTACGTAGATGCAGTAGATATCAATGTACAAGCGGCATCTGCACTTATTGAGAACGTTATTGCGATCAATACTGGTGTAGGTATTGTGTATGAACTTGCAATATCTGAAGAAACACTACAAGGTAAGTTCACTATACCTTACAAAACTACTCTGGTAGAGCAACTTAGCACTACAGATTCGATTATTACGGTTGACTCTACTATTGGTTGGCCTGAAAGAAACGGAACAATCCTCATTAATGACAATGAGAAGGTTCAATACAAAGAGAAAACTCTTAACCAGTTCATTGAATGTACACGTTCTAAGAATGGTGTTGTAGAAGATTGGGATTCTGGTACTGCAATTTACTCAGAAATTTACGTATATGTCAATCAGGGTCTTAGTAATGAGATCAAAATGCGTGTTTTGGGTATTGCAGACGCAAAATCCACTGTACTGACCGACACAGGATCATACTACTTACCTGGTGACAAACTAAATGTTGCATCTCTTGGTTCTACATCTATAGATCAGCGTGTCACATCTTGGCTGTATAACGTTAAGAAACTGATTCAGATCAGTGGTGTTGTACCTGGTGGTCTTAATAATCAGACAGCAACCGTAACTTGTGATAATAAGCACGGGCTTTTGGTTGGAGATACCGTTACAATCTATGGTGCAAACCCAACTGTGTTCAATGGTACGTTCTTAGTAACATCTCGTATCAGCGATTTCATCTTTGAGTATAGTATTCCTGCACCTGCTGACGCTGCACCTGCTGGAAATATCCTTCTATCAGTTGATCTGAACAAAGGTAAGTCCCCAGAAGAAGGAATTAGCATTGCAATTAGAGATTTTACTACAAACGTACAGAATACTTTCTTCAATAATACGTATTCATACATTGCATCATCTGGTATACCAAACTATGAAGTTGGTCCTTTTGTAGGATCTGCACTGCTTCCAGGTAACCAGCGTAAATTAATTCGTATTCCTAGAGTAATCAACACCATATCCAAACGTGAAGACACTACGTTTGGACCTATTGGTGCGTGGGTTAATGGTGTATCTGCTTGGTCTTATAGATCAGAGAGTAAAATTAAGTTTGGTGGTGTAACTGGTTTAAACATCACTAATGTTGGTAAAGGATATGATGCTGCATTCCCTCCTCTCATTGAAATTACAGGTGGTGGTGGAACTGGTGCATCAGCAAGTGTTGTTGTAGATGGACAATTAAGTGAAATTGATGTCACCGCAGGGGGTTCTGGTTACTTTAGCAGTCCTCTTGTTAGTATCGTGGGCGGTAATGGATTCGGTGCTACTGCTACCGCTGTTATTACTAACGGTGTAGTAAGTAAGATTTTGGTTGAAAACCCAGGTCAAGGATACACTTCACAACCCGATGTTTCGATATCTGGTGGACGTGGTACTGGTGCAACCGCAACTGCGGCTGTTAGAGGTCCAATTAAGTCTGTAAGTGTAACTAGTGCAGGTTCTTCCTACACTACATCACCTACAATCAAATTAAACTCTGGTGAAGGTGCTGTTGCACAACCAATTATCATTAACGGTCGTATCGTTTCAATCGCTATTATTGCTGCTGGTAAGGGATATACCACTGCTCCTGAGATTGTAATCAATGGTGATGGTTATGGTGCTGTTGCAAAAGCATCTATTGGTACTGTTGGAGAGGATAGAGGTAAAGTTATTGGTGTTTCTGTTGTTAACAGAGGTATAGGTTATACAACTGGGTTAACATCCGTTAGATTAGAAGCAGTCGGTGAAATGGCAACATTTACCGCTAATGTATTCGAGTGGACAAGAAACCTACAGGATGAGTTAGGTCTATCTTTCGATACAGCACGTGGTTACGTATTTGCGGGATATAACACTCAATATGGTGGTGAATACGCTCACGTATCAGATCCTAAGCAATTAAGGTATGTTCTTGGAGATAATGTATTCAAAAACCAATCAACACAAGAATTACAAGAATTATCTACAGGATGGGCACACTCACCTATTCTTGGATGGGCATTTGATGGTAACCCCATTTATGGTCCTTACGGTTACATAGATGCTACTGACCAGTCTTCTGGTGTACGTCGTATAAGATCTTCTTACAGAATAAAGCCAATTCTACTTTATGATGCTGCGACTAACCCAAATCCAGTCCGTCTAGATGGTCCTGTACTTAATTCATATCCTGCTGGTTCATTCATTGAAGACTTTGAGTATACCTTCCAGTATGGTGATTTAGACCAGTATAATGGTCGTTTCTGTAAGACACCTCAGTTCCCTGAAGGTGTATACGCATATTTCATCTCTATTGACGCATCTGACGCAGGTAACCCAGTATTCCCATATATTGCTGGTCCTCAGTTATATTCTAAGGCAGATGAGTGGAACTACAGTCAGGATGCTGTACAGACTAATATCCCTGATGATGTTGTCCGTTATCGTGATCCTTACGAGGATGTTGACATTGATATCGATCGTCAGCCTAATGCTGAGACAGATATCCTTGTAACTGAACTTGGTGAAGAACTTATCTTTGAAATTGAAGATACTAACAGAGATGGTGTAATAAACAATCTTGAAGATACTACACCAATTAATATCTCAGAAGAACCCGTATTACAATTATTTGATTACTACCCTAGAGTATCTACTCGTTCTGAGGTTGATATCGATATTGAGACTACTACCAAGTTTGAGGATGCTCAAGTTGATGGATTCGTCGTTGAGAACCCAGGTATCTCTTATAAGGTTGGTGACAAACTATACTTTGATAATGAAGGTACAGAAGGTTTTGGTGCATCTGCTAAGGTCAATTCTGTTGCAGGTCTTGCTATTGCTGGATATTCATCTTATATGCTCAATGATGAGCCATATGGACGTATAACAACTCCAGAAGAGCACGAATTGCGTGCTGGTGATGAAATCATTGTTGATAGCACACCTGTCCTTGATGACACTAACAAAACACTTAGAGTTAAAGTTATATCTGGTGTTGAGCAATTAACTATCACTCAGGATGGTATTGGTTATTCTTCAGAACTTCCTCCAACATATGAACTAATTTCAACTGTTGGACAAGATTTTAAACTGGAATTGGTGAGAACTGAAGCTGGTGCTGTTAAGGAAGCAAATATAATCAACTCTGGTTCTGCATATGGTACAGTGAATCCACCTAAGATTCGTGTATCACATCCACAGAGATATAAGAAAGCAACTTACTTCTTATCATTCTTGAAGGAAGCTACTGGTATTGTTTCTATAAATGATGTTCAAGTTGCGGATGATCGTACTATCTACGTAGTTGGTGAGAGAAATCTTACTGGTGGAGATACTTGTGGTGTTCTTTCTAAGTTTAACAGTGATGGTAGGGTTCTTTGGACGAGAACTCTTGTACCTACAGTACCTTCTGGTGCAAAATCACTGAAGTGGAAGTCACTTCATATTGAGAATAGTAATCCTCATAACATCTATGTTGTTGGTGAGACAGTTACTAACACAATAAACTTGACACACAACCCTGATATTGTTGTTGCCAAGTATACTTCAGGTTTCGATAACGCTAATAACCCCGATGGTATTATTCAATGGCAGCGTGATATTGCTGGTATATCTGGTTCCACCAGACGCGATTACGCCACTACTGTTAGTCTAGATCAAGATGGTAGAGTTATGATCGGTGGTTATACCGATGCTAACTCCCTGCAACCAGATGATATGTGGGTTGCACTTTTAGATATTGATGGTTCTATGATGGAGAAGCGTAAGATCGCTTCTAGTTCAGTTAGTGAGCATTTACATCAGATTGAATGGCAATCTAAGGATACGTTCCTTTTCTGTGGTATCTCAGAACCTGATAATACTGGTGACATTATTATCGGTCAGACTTATTATGATAGTGCAACTGTTGAAGTTGTGTGGTCTAAGAAGATTACCAATGCTTCATATAAGTTTGCAAACCCAACATTCACCATTGATGAATATGGTGCAGTTTATGTAACTGCAACTGCTATTGATGTAAATGGTAAGAATTATGGTGTATTATACTCTAAGTTTGATGAGGGGTCTGACTTTAGTAGTACTGATCAAAGTAGACTCTTTATTCCTACTGGTACATACGAGAGTGTTGAGAACGCTGGTGTTCAATTTGATATCTTTGGTAATGTTGACGTATCTGCTTCTGTACAGAGAGATTTCAATGCTATTGAATCAACAACTATCAAAGTCGGTTGGAACACAGGTACAGTAATATCTGCTGCTACTGCAAGTGAAACTGATGGTATTGGATTTAAGGCAGTTGCAGTTGCTAACGACAGTTCTGGTGATACAGTTGTTGTTGGTAATAAGATGGAAGCAGATCAGTTAGCAATCTTTAACTGGGATACTGCTGATAATCTCTTTGATGACACATATAATGATACTCTTGCTACTGCTACTAACAAAGCTTGGTATGCAGTTGGTAACGCTGTAATTGATGATACTAAGAAGCACGTTGGAGCATCTTCTGTTAAGTTAGACGCATCTAACTCTCTTGCTCTTCAGTATGGTGCTGATGTAGCTACTAGTTGGACTTGTGAAGCATTCTGGGCAATGGGAACTGCTCAGTATAGTGGTTCTAATACAAAACCAATATTCTTCAGTGTACTTGATAATACTGGTAATACAGTTAAGATTGGTCTTGATGCAGATTCAACAAGTCCTAATTTTGGTAAGACATTTATTGATCTAACCAGTACTACTACATTCTCTACTGCTGCTAACTACTTTGCTATCTTTAATAACGAAGCATTTATTCACGTTGCTTTTAGTAAGGAACGTGTTGGAGTTGGTGATTACAAGTATCGCTTATATGTTAATGGTATTGAAGCACAGGTTCTTACCAGTACAACTGTTGATGTTTCAATGAAGGACGTTAGTATTGGTCCTGATGGTACTCCTAATTCAGTTAATAATTGGATTGGATGGATTGATAATGCAGTTATTTCACCTAGTGCTAAGTACACTGAAGCATTTACTGCTCCTGATGTTGTAGAAGGTACTAGTCATATTGCTCAAGGTTTTATCTACAAGATTGATAAGGAGAAAACAATACTTGGATCCTTTGCTCTTAACGATGTTGAGACAGGACATACCCTAAACGTCGCCGCCACAAGCAGTTATACGTTTAATACCCAGAACGTAGCGATGAATCCTTGGCAGATTGGTCCTGCTGGTATTCAAATACTTGATTATGGTGATGTTATTTCAACTCACGTACCTGGTGTATTCACTCATACATCGACAGATCAATCATTTGGTAACAGAACTGCTACTATTCCGACTCCTGGTGGTAAAAAACTACTTCTTACAACTACTGTTGTACCGAAATTCTACTTTAGAGACGCAAAATATTCCCAAATTGACCTAGTTAAGACAATTACGTTCAATCAGAACGCATCATTCACTAAAGGAACCACTTTACAACAGTATTCAGTCATTGGTGGCAACGATGTAATATCTGCATATGGTGTAGTTGTTGAGACTGGAGTCAATTCTTGTAAGATTGGTAAGATTATTGGTACATTTGACCAAACAAAACTACTAAAATCGACTCACGGTGATGTAAACGAGCTAGAATGGAACTTTACAGAGGAAAAGACTGACCCAATTTGGGCAACTAACTTTGTATATGCTGTAGAAGACATCGTTTACAACGATAAGAAGCTATATCAGTGTACTTCTGCTGGTACATCTGGTACTATTGCACCTACACATACAACTGGTATTGTGTCTGATGGTGCTGTTTCTTGGGCATATCTGTCTGCATCTGGTATATATGAGGTAGACCTTGCAGATACTTCATATAGTGGATCTACTTTAGCAACCTTCGCTTCTTGGAAGCCTTTTGCAGCAGTTGATTATACTATAAAGATTGAAGAGATCTATAGCGATTCCTCATTTATTAAAGGAGATACTATTGATGCTGATGCTGTAAACCTTCAGTTTGCTGTTGATGCTACTGGTAAGATTGCAACATTCACTGGTTTGACTGGTGTTAAGAAGATATCCTTGATTGCAAAACTGAATAAGGATGTTATTCCTAGTGGAGCACTTGCTAATACTGATCTAGTTTATTGTTCTGCTTCTAGTAGACATAACTTTGAAGTGAGTGATATCATATTCACTGAAAACTTTGCTACAAACGATTATAACGGTTCATTCTTCGTAGAAGAGGTCTTTAATTCAAGAGACTTCTCCTTCCGTATGAGATCTACTGCTGTACAAGAGCCAACCTTCTCTGGTAGTGGTTCCTCAGTAACTAATGTCAATATATACGCTAAACATCCTAAATTCCTCTTTGTTAGAGGTCATCAGTACATATTTGACCTTGATGACAATTCAAACTTAGGATATTACTTATCATTCTCTAGGGATAACCAGTTTAAGCTGGAATATCCGTTTATTAACATTATTAGAGAGGGTACACCAGGATTTACTGATGATGATTCACCAACTCCGTTGGTTAAATTTGTCATTAATGAAGATGTTACTAATATTTCATACTATTTTGACCCTTCAAGGACAGGTGCAACTTCTCCTGTAGGTGAAGGATCTTTCATTGACGTTATATCAACTCCTTATAAAGGAACGTTTAGGGTAACTGCAACAAGTAATGCTGGTAAAACATTTGACTTTAAACTGTTAAATGAGCCAGAGAAGACTAATGCTCCTGTTGGTAACAATGAGTTCCAATTACCTCGTTCTTCCTACTCAACGACTTCTGCCAAGGCAATTGGTCCAATATCTGCTATTAAACTGGTAAACCCAGGTGGATTCTATCAGAGACTACCAATTGTTACTGATATCGCTTCTAATAGAGAGATTGAGAAGGTTCGTATCCTTAACGGTGGTACTGAGTATGTAAATGGTGTTTACTACAACGTTCCTATCGATGGAGACGGTGAAGGTGCTACTTGTAACATCACTGTTCAAGATGACGGTGATTTTGAAGGAGTTATCACTGATGTTACCCTAACTTCTGCTGGTAAGGGATATAAGTCTGCAACTATTGATATTGATGCAATTCCAGGTATCCTTGGTTCTCTACTTGCTGGTTCTGGTGGAGACTTACAAGTTGTGATTCCTGATGAAGGATCAGGTGCTTCTGTGTTCTTACAAGGTAAATCAATCGGTAAGATCAAGAAACTTAAGAATAATGAGTTTGGTTTCGGTTACTCTCACGATTATACGTTGAGACCTGAAATAACTTTCCCTGTGAACCTTCAGCTGTTTAATACCGCTTTACTCGCACAGATCAAGATAACTGACCCAGGTTCTGGATATACTTCAACTCCCGCTGTTGTAATTGAAGGTGGTGGTGGTTCTGGTGCTAAAGCAGAGGCAATTGTTAAGAACAATCGTCTATCTGAGGTTATTATTAAGGATCCAGGCTCAGGATACAGTTCTGAACCTTCGGTTACACTTAAATCAGAATTTAACTACGTTGTTAACGTTGACTTAGGTTATTTACAGTTCAACTTCCCACACGGCATCACAACTGGTGCTGAAGTCTCTTTACGTGCAGAGGATCTCGGATCTACTGTAGGTATCCTACCAAAACCAAGTTCTGCTGGTTTAACTAGCTTGGTTGAGACTCAGATCTACTATGCTATCGCTGGTGAGGCAAATTCACTTGAATCTGACCAATTACGTATATCACTTACTAAATTAGATGCTGAATCTGGTTCTTATATCACATTCTTGACTCAAGGTGAAGGTAGACAAGTATTACTCACCGAGGTATTTGGTGGTAAAGCAACTGCTATCGTTGAAACTTCTAGGTTCTTAGAAGGTGAAAAGGTCTATCAGGGTACATCATTAGCACTATCATCTGCAATTGGTTACGTTTCTACTAACGAAGGTTGGCAGATTGGACCTAGAATCCTTAAACTTGAGAACTATGACGGTGTTTGGACAAAGGGTGAACGTGTAACTGGTGAGGTTTCTCGTGCATCTGGTTTGATTGATAACCTATCAATCGCTACTGGTACACTGAATATTGCATCTCTAACCAATACACCTGGTCAATTTATCGATGACGTTGGTAAACCATCTGAAATTGTTCAGAAAATACAAGACTCTTACTTCTATCAGAACTTCTCTTACGTTATTAAGTCTCAAACACCTATTAACCAGTGGAGAAAGCCTGTACTAGAAACAAACCACCCTGTTGGATTTAACCTGTTCGGTGAACTAGCAATTACTGGTGGTAAGGATATTTCTGGAAGAAAGGTTGTATCTGACCTCATTAAAGAGGTTAATATCAACTCCTTCACTAATATCAACCAAATTACATCTTTTGCTAACGCACAACCCATATATACCCAGTTCAATAACACTGAGGTACTGTTCAGACAGAAGAGATTAACTAACTCAGAGGAAATTCTAACCTCTATTGTTAAGAAGATTGATAATATTTCTGATGACTTTAATGGGATTAAAACCCAGTTCCCTCTCAATGTTGAGGGTAGTTCCATCACAGCAACTGAAGATCAGATGTTTATTCTGCTCAATGGTGTTGCACAGTCTCCTGGTACTGCATTCTCTACTTCTGGTCCTTCTGTAGTCTTTACTGAAGCACCTAAAGCACCTTCTAGGATTAAGTTCCGTGAGCTGGTTTATGCACAGAAGTTGATCACTAGAATGACATTTAGTCAACTTGGTGGTATCTTCCCACTCTTAGGTAACACTGTTAGGGGTTTAGTTTCTGAAACTACTGCTACGGTTATAGATTCTGGTGTTGATTACATTGATGTTATTGATATCACTGGTGGTACCTTCCAAATCAATGAAAATATCCTTGGATCAGCTACTGGGTTTAATTCCGTCCTATCTGATGTAAGTGGTCTTACTTCTAAGACTATCTTTGAACAAAGTGAAAGGATTACTAATTTACAAGGTAAGTTCGCTATTATTGAGGAAAACAACTTAACAGATGGTGTTATCACTACTGAACTAGTTGTTTCACGTACATCTGGTACTGCTGAGTTTGAAACTGGAGAATTTAATCTTAAGTTCAATGATATCATCTATTCTACACGTTCTAAGATATGTGCAACTATTACTAGCATTGCTCCTTATCAGGATGATATATCCAACCAGATTATTGATCAGGTAGACCTATCACCTAGTTCTTCTTTCTTTGGTCTTGTATTCCAGAGGGTTCCTTCAATTACATTCCCGAATATTATTCTTGATAATATTTCTGAGACAGTTATTAACCCTGTTGAACTATATGATCCTGAGACTGCAAACAACCAAGACTTCCTAGATTTTGAAAGAGTTCGTAACCAAGAGATTCGTTATGATAACTTAACTGGTACTGATTTTGCTGCTGGTAGTAACCTTCGTCTTAAGAAGTTATACTTTGGTAACTCTTCTCTAAGAAGGCAACACGATAACAGACGTGGTGATGCTTCTAACACTTTAAGACGTAATGCAGACTTTATTGCTGAAGAAGCCGTAGGGATAATGTTGGCTTTCTACCCCTCTTTCCAAATCAATACAGGTAGAAATCAAGATTGTATTGATGATATTGTAGATGCCATTAATATGATGGCTTGGCAGTTAGAGTTTGACGGTAACTCTGAAGTTTGGGATATTGCTAATACTTACGTACAAGGAAACGTTGTATATCACGTTGATGGTGCTGTTGCTCAAACAGTCTATGCAATGAACAAAGCAAGAGATCTTGCTATTCAGTGTGTCAGGATGGAGAATATTAATACGACACATACTACTAAGCAGCAGTGGAGAGACCTTACAATTACTGGTGAGTATACTGCAACTGATAATAGTCACGCTGATGCTAGAACTTTATTACTTGCTAACAAGTGGTACATTGCTCACGAAGCATTATATTATGCCAAGCAACAGAATCCTGGTTATACAGTAACTGGTGGAGATGTTCATTGCTTAAGTGATATTGTTGACTTTGTTGAAGCATTATCATATAACACTGCTCTTGGTGGTAATGATCATATCTACGAATCAACCTATAGAACATTACAGTACGGTACTGTAACTGGTGACATCGATACGATGGTTCACGCTTATACCAAAGTGAAGACTATGGCACTTGACGTTATGAAGAACGTTGTAGTTGCTAAACAAGATAGTTCACACGGTTGGACACAGTTTACTGATAGTGGAATCACTGTTGATACTGGATCACCTGTATGTAATGCAGTTGGTTCAACAATAACCACCCTGATGGATTTAGTGATTAATGCCCTAGGTACTACTGCTTCTCCTGGAACTCATACAGCATTTGCTGCTGGAACTACTAAGACAATTCCAACTGGTGCTGTACTGGCTAATCCATCTACAACTGCTTGTGTAAGCATAACATCTACTCTTACAAACTTCTTTGCTATTATTACTGATTCTATTCAGGATCCTACTGGAGCAACACCTGCTACCTATCAGTGGTCTATTAGTAATCTAACAAGAGTTGAACCTGCATATTCATTTAATGACGCTGAGACACTTAAGTCTGTCAAGATGGCTTATAAAGATAAGTCTTCTGGTGGATTCTTCGTCTTCGGTGAAACTGTTAAAGGTATAACATCTGGTTCAACTGCTGAGATTATTGGTTCTAATGCTGGTAACAAGTGGATCTATACTAAGGATCCTAGTGCACCATTCCAAGCTGGAGAATACATTACTAATAGTCTCTTAACTAATACTGGTGTCACAGTTGATAATTTAGATTATGCTGTTGGTACTGGGTCATTAGAATTTAATGGTAGTGCATACCTTACACATCCTGCAACTGAGAAACTTGCATTTGGTAATGGTGGAATCCCTGATGGTAACTTCACTATAGAATTGTGGGTTAAGGTAACTGCTGTTAATACTAACCAGATGATTCTTGACTTCCGTACTTCAACTTCGGATACAGGTTCAGCATATTTGATGATTGTTAACAACAGTGTTCGTTGGAACGTTGGTAATGTTGATAGGATAACTTCTACTGGACTAACAGCAAATACTTGGACACATATCGCTGTTGTACGTAATAGTGGTGTTACTAGTCTATTCGTTGGTGGTACTAAGGTAACTACAACATATACTGATAATACTAACTACGGTAATTTACCAATCAAGATTGGTGCTAACGCTTCTAATGCTCAGGGATTGACAGGTAATATGGAGAACCTAATGATTAAATTAGGTATCACAGCAATAGATTATACTGGTGACTTTACTCCTAGTTCAACTTATGATGATACAGATATCAATCTTAAGTTTGGATTTGATGGTGAAGCACCTATTCCTATTATTAAAGGTGAGATATATGCTAAGTATGAGCAATCAATTGTTTCTACCTGTACTGCTGATGGTGTAGAACTATGGCGTGATGAGATTATGACTGAGGGGGTTGATCTTGCTCGTGATGAGTATAGAGAATGTGCAGATATGATTGATAAGAACAAGTACTGGATTGCTGAGGAAGCAGTTGGTAGGATGAAGGCTCAGTATCCTGACTTTGTGATACCTGGTGATACTGGTACATCTTCAGAAGGTACTAGACTTTGCTTGAGAGATACTTACGAGTATATCATTCCTGCTATTGTTGCTGACCTTAGATATGGTGGTAACTATAATACCATCGTTGCAGGTAGAGGATATCTTGCTAACCAGGCTGGTCAATTAGCACACGTTAATGGAGAACTACTTCAGTCGATCTATGCTTGGAGAGAAGTTGGTAAACTCTGTAATGATGTTATTACTGCTAATGCTGATGACCTAACTGGTGAGCATACAACACGTATTCGTATTCCTAACTACTTCTCATCTCCTGCGGCTGCTGGTATACAGACCTTTATCACTGATATAGTAGATAATTTACTACTAGTTCTTGGTCCTACAGGTAATAGATTTAGAGACGGTGCTGATTTACTATACTTCAACCGTAAGTGTATCGCTGATGAAGTAGCTTTCTGGTTAGAAGAACAGTATAACGTAACTATTAACTTCGTTCAAGAAGATAAGTTTGACATTCCTGGTGGTACTCCAGGTCGTGAAAAGTGTGTTCGTGACCTTAGAGATCACATCATACCTGCTATTGCTGGTGACCTATTAACTGGTGGTAACTCTAATGTACAAGGCATAATCGATCGATACTTAGATCCTCAGAAGAAGATCATTGAAGTTGAGAAAGAATTGCTACCAATGCTTGATGCAATTGGTTATTCTAAGATGTTGATGGAGAAAGCATTGCAAAATGCTCTTGTCTCACGTTCTGAGAACCTTGCTAATATTGCAGGAATGAATGCTCAGACTATTGATGACTTATTCCAGTTCCAGTATACAGATATTGCTGCATATCGTAAGGATCAAGCAACTGAACCAACATTCACACACGACAATCAGATCTATGCAGGTTCTCAGCGTCAATTAGATGCTGCTGATATGCTTGAAACTAACAAGCGTGCTATTGCTGGTGAAGCAGTTGCTCTTATGCTTAAGTGTTCTGCATTCAAGCACAAAAACTTCAGTGTTAAAGGTGGTAAGAACCATTGTGAAGATGATATCGTTGATGTAATTCAAGGTGTTATTCACGACCTTAGATTTAGTTCTAACTCTGCTGTATATGATGCTTCTATGTTATATCTCAATACTGAGAATGGATTGAAGCACGTTACTGACGAGACAGAAGAAACTCTCTTTGCTATGAAGATGGCTAGAGATATGTCAGCACTCGCCATCCAGAACAAGTTAGGGTTTAATCCCTTCCCTGATGAAGCATCTAATCCTCCACGGAACAATTATGATTTTAATGCCGCAGGAGATGGAGCAGCTGGTAACAAGTTCTATGATGCTGGTAATGAAATAGAGAAAAATATAAGATTCATTGCTTCTACTGCTGTTGGTCGTGCTGTTTCTCAGTATCCAACATTAGGTTTCGGTGGATATGGTTATCAGAGTTGTGTTGATGACGTTGTTGACATCTTAGAAGCAACTGTATTCAACCTTAAGCACGGTGGTAACAACAAACTATGGTATGCAACTGAGTTCTATATTACTGATGCTAATGCTATTCAGCATATTAATTCTCAGTCTACTGAAGTTAAGTACGTCTTTGAACAGGCACGTGACATTGCTATTCAGGTAATGAGACAGCAATTGGTAACCACTAACGGTTATACAGAAGGTGATCCAGTATATGATCAGACAATTACTATCGATCAACAGACTGCTTCTGGTCAACATACTCCAACAGCAGCAACTTATGATCCTGCAACTGGTCTTTTAGTCTTAACCTTAGCTGCATCACACGGTGTAACTACCAACGATACACTTAGAATTAACACAAATTCACTTGTTTTCACTTGTGATCAAGACGATCATCAAACTCAACACTCTTATCCAAGAACATCCGACCCTGCTGCCATCTCATTACTACCAGTTACTAATGTAAGTGGTAATGATGTCACAGTTAATGTTGGTATAACTCAGAGAGTTAACTTTGATGCTAAGGATTCTACCTATGATCCAGAGACAGGTTTATTAACTCTTGATATTGGATCACATAGTCTAAGGACTGGTCAAACACTTAAGATTCTTGAGGGTGAGTTAAATTATCGTTGTGCTCAGGATAATTATAGATCTATTCATAAGTATCCTCGTTCTACTGATCCAGTAGTCGATAAAGCAATTGATATTGAAGCTATCGGAACTACATTCCATACTGCTACTTGGGCTAACTTTAACCCTGTTACTGGATTCCTGAATGTTACAGTTCCTAGTCACGGATTCAAAAATGGTGACAAGATTAGACTTGTTAATGACTCTATGACATTCAGTTGTGATATGGATGAGCATTATAGCAAGAAGACATATCCAAGACTTTCTGACCCTGCTAGTGGACGTTTCTTACCCATTTCAAGTGTAACTAAGAACACCTTTGAGATGAATATTGGTAAGACACCACTTAAGACATTTACTCCATCTCAAGCAAACTATGACCCAACTACAGGTGGTTTAGAACTTGTACTTGGTGTGCACGGTTTAACAACTGGTACTCATATTAAGTTAGCACCTAACTCCTTAACATTTACTTGTAAGGAAGACGATGATGCTACTAACCACACATATCCAAGAATTACAACTGTTAATGCAACTCCAACTGATGCTTCATATAATCCTGTAAATGGTCACTTAACTGTTACTGTTGCTAACCACGGATTCAAGGTTGGTGAGATGGTTCAAGTTGAGAAGGATGGATTAGTAATGACTTGTTCTATGGATGGACACGCTTCTGAGCACTCTTATCCTAGACAAGATGATCCTGCTAACAATTCTTGGATGAAGATTGAAGCAGTTTCTACAAATACATTCACCTTTAATGTAGGTATATCTCCTGCTGTAAGTTTCACACCAAAAGATGTGGTTTACACCCCTTCTACTGGTGATATGGTTCTAACCATTGGTGATCACAGCCTTACTGCTGGAACTGCACTTAAGATTGCTGAAGGTGGCATAACCTTCACTTGTGCACAAGATAGTCATCAAACTCTTCACCCATATCCAAGAAATACAACCTATACAGTATCTGACATTAATAACGGTGCTTATGATCCTGCTACAGGAATAATCACTATTACAACTGCTGCTAACCACGGTCTCCAGGATGGAGATAAGATTAAGTTTGCTGATGGTGCTATTACATTTACTTGTTCTATGGACGGTAATGGTTCTAACCACCCATATCCACGTTCAACTGACCCTGTATCTGGTAAGTGGTTGGAGATTGATGTAACTGGTAACACAACATTTACTTGTAACGTAGGTAAGACACCTTCTGTTGGTTATGATCCTTCACTTGTAACTTACGATCCTGCAACAGGATTGATGGTTATGACCATTGGTACTCACGACTTAACCGTTGGTACATCTGTAAGAATAGCTCAAAATTCACTGAAATTCAAGTGTGGATTTGACAACTACGCTACAGATCATACATACCCTCGTGCTTCAGGTCAAGGTGGTGCTACTCAAGATGACCCATTCTATGATACTGCTTGTAACATCACTGCTGTTACTGATACTACAATTACAGTTCAGGTTCTAAGCACTGTTCCTTCAACTAACACAACTCCACATACTTGGGTTGCTCCTACTAAGTTAACCCCAACATCAGCAGCATACAACCCAACAACGGGTGTTATGACTCTTAGTGTTACTAACCACGGTGTTGTTAATGGTGAATATATCAAGATTGATGATGGTGCAGTAACCTTTACTTGTGGTCAAGATAGTGATCAAACCAATCACGCTTATCCTCGTGCTTCTGACCCTGTATCTAATAAGTTTGTACCTATTACATACATCGATGCTAATACCTTTAGTATTCAAGTTCTAGAGAATACACCTTCAACCAATACTACAACTCATAACTTTGTAAGTGCTGTTGCTAATAGTATTTCAAGAGCAGTATTTAGAGCTGGTGGTATTTACACACACGCTTATGTTTCCTCTACTGCTGGTTCTCTAACTGCTAAGAAAGACCAAGCATTTGATTCTTCAGTCGAAATCAAGTACGAAGGTACTCCTTTGACTGCTGCATCTGGTACTACTTACAGTGGAGCTACTGGTATTATTAATATCACAACATCTGCTGCTCACGGATTAGTTGTTGGTGATTATGTCAAGTTAAGAGATGGTGCAGTAACATTTAATTGTGCTGAAGATGGTGGTGCTACTAACCACGCATATCCAAGAGCAACTGACCCAATTAGTGATAAGTGGATTCAAGTTCAGTCTGTTGGTAGTTCAACTACATTTACTGTTCAAGTATTGGATACTATTCCATCTACTAATACAACTAACCACACATTCGTTAGTGGATTGAGTAATGGAATTATTAAGAAGGATGATACAATCACTGTTAATGTTGGTATTTCTTCTAACACAACTGCTCATATCTTCAAGAGTGCAGAACCTGCTTGTATAACAACTGGTGGTAACTACACTCACCTATTCAAGTCTGCTGCTGTTAACTGCATTACTAAGTCTTCTGATCCTGTATATGGTAATCCTTTGACTATTACTGGTACAACTGCAACTTCTATAACAGTTAACGTTCTTCCAATACTTCCATCTACCAACGTAACACAGCATACATTTGTATCTGCTACTAACAATTGTGTAACAACAGGTGGTAATTACAGTCATAAGTTCATCTCTGCTGTTGATGATGGTGTTGAATTAGAGTCTGGTTCTGTTACTGTCAATGTTGGTAAATCTCCTGCTATATTCTATAGCGTTGGTGATGCCATTTATGATGGTGAGACTGGTGATATGCAACTGAAAGTTGGTGCTCATAACTTAATGGAAGGAACAACCATTAAGATTCACGATGAGTCATTGAAGTTCACTTGTGATATGGACAGTCACGCTTCAGAGCACGTGTATCCACGTATGTCTGATCCTGCTAGAAACACTGCTTTACAGATGAAGGAAGCAGGTTCTACATCTCATACTATTACTGGTGCATCTTATACTCCTACAAGTGGTATTTTATCTTGTACTATTGCTAACCACGGATTCAGAGCTGCACGTACAGCATCTCCAACTTTCGCCAAGTTTGATCCAACAACAGGTGATATGGAGATCTATAGTGCAAATCATAATATTGTAGTTGGTGATAGCATTAAACTTGCTGAAGGTGCTATTACATTCAGATGTGCAAGAGATCAATACAGTTCTAATCACTCATATCCAAGAAAAACTGACCCTGCTTATGATCAATGGTTGATTGTTAGCAAGGCAAATAGAAATAGATTTACTGTTAATGTTGGAACTGGTGAAACTAATGGTGCTGTATCTGATACATCAGAGCATAGATTCCAGGCATCTAATCCAAATACAATTACTGTTGCACCTGATCTAGTTAAGTTTGATCTTAATTCAATTACATTCAATTGTACTAAGGATAGCAACGCTACTAACCACACATATCCAAGAGCAGATGATCCAGAAGCAGGACATTGGATAGAAGTTCTTTCTACTCCTGATGCTAATACATTCACCTGTAATGTTGGTATTTCTGCTGGTGGTAACTTCGCTCACACTTATGTTGGTGCTACTACTGGTGGATTGAAGAAACAGACTGGATGGGTTACCGTTAACGTTGGTGCTACTCCTACAACTGGACATACAGTTTCTAGTGCTACATTCAACGCAATTACAGGTTCAATGGTACTTGGAATAGGTAACCATTACTTTAACAGACACGACAATATTAGAATCGCTCCTAATTCATTATCATTTACTTGTGGATTAGATAGCAACCAGTCAATTCATACGTATCCAAGAGGTGCGATGATTGAGTCAACTCCTACTGGTGCTGCTTATGATCCTCTAACTGGATTGATGACATTGACTCAGAACAATCACGGATTCTCTAATGGAGACTTCGTTAAGTTCAAGGAGAATGCATTTACGTTCACTTGTTCAATGGATAACAATGGTTCTAGCCACACATATCCTAGAACAACTGATCCTACTTTCGATCGGTGGATTCCTGTTGAGAATGTTCAAGCTAATACATTCCAAGTTAATGTTGGAACAACACCATCTGTAGGATTTGAACCATACTCTGTAAGTTACAATCCAACTTCAGGTGTTATGGAGATGGAGATTGGTCATCACGAATTTACTGTTGGACAGAGTATTCGTATTGCTGCTAACTCATTAACATTCACTTGTGCTCAGGATAGTAACCAGACTAATCATACTTACCCACGTTTAGGAGATCCAACCTATCAGAATGCTGTACCTATTACTGCTGTAACTGATACTAAAATTTCTGTACAAGTTCTTGCTTCACAACCCTCTACAAATACTACAGTTCACCAGTTTATTCAACAGGTAGGTAAGACACCTACTGCGATTAACTACAATCCTGTCTCAGGTGTAATGACAGTGACTATAACTGGTCACGGTTATAACGATGGTGATATGGTTAAGTTTGCTGAAGAGTCACTCACATTTACTTGTGATAAGGATAGTCACGCTACTAACCACACATATCCACGTAAGACAGACCCATTCTGGGATAAGTGGATGCCAATTAGTACCGTAACTGCTGACACATTCAACGTTAAGATACTTGATGTTACACCTTCTACTAACATCTCTGCTCACACATTTATAAGTGCTGTTGCTAACTGTGTTACTAGATCTGCTATAAGAGGTGGTGGTATTTACACACACGCAAATACTGGTATTGCTTCTAATGGAATGATCCATAAGAGGGATCCATTCTATCAGCGTGGTCTTAACATTGATACTATTGGTTATACCTCTCATACAGTAACTGGTGCTCTATACAACCCCAACACTGGTGTGATGAGACTCACCATACCGAATCACGGGTTTACTACCTCTGTTACTAAGACTGCAACTGGTGCTGTTTACGATGTAACAAGCAGTATGTTGAAGATAACAAGTGGTGGTCACGGATTTGTTGAAGGTGACAGAGTTAGAATTGCTGATAATTCATTGACATTCACTTGTGCTCAAGATAGTAATGCTACAAACCATTCTTATCCAAGACCAAGTGATCCTGCATCTCAACGTTTCTTAGTTGTTACTAACGCAAGTACCAATACATTTGAAGTTAACGTTGGTAATTTCTTCGGTAGAGGTCCAATTTCTAACCAGACTGCTCATACATTTGTATCTGCAACTACTGGTGGACTTGAACTTTCAAGAGATAAGATCAAGATGGCTGAAAATTCCATCACATTCAGTTGTGCTAAGGATGATAATACAACAAATCATTCATATCCTAGAGCGAATGATCCTTCATATGATGAGTATCTACCAATTTCTGACGTAACTACAGATGAATTTGATGTTTATGTAGGACACGCTAACCTTGATAAGACTGTTCATCAGTTCGTATCTGCTACAACTAGTGGAGTTACACGTCCAGATGGAACAATTACAGTCAACGTTGGTATTTCTTCTAACACTACAACTCATAACTTCGTAAGTAGTACTACAACTTGGACACCAACTGGTGCTGCATACAACCCAACAACGGGTGTTATGACTCTTACTATTAATGGTCATAACTTCCATAACGGTGAGTACATCAAGATTGCTGATAGTGCATTGGTATTCCGTTGCGATCAAGATGGTCAAGCGTCAGATCACGCATATCCACGTGCTACTGACCCTGCATCTGGAAGAATGCTTAAGATTTCTAATGTAACTACTAATACATTTGATGTTAAGATCCTAGATGTAACACCTTCTACCAACACTACAACACACGTATTCCAGTCTGCTGTTGCTAATTCAATCAGCAAACCTCAAATCATCGGTGGTGGAACCTACGATCATAAGTATGTAAGTTCTACTGGAATGGCAGTACGTAGTGGTGGTCTTTATGCTCATAAATTTGAAGGTCCTACTAGGACAACTGTAACTAACGCTTCTTACAACCCAACAACAGGTGTTATGCAGTTAACAGTACCTGATCACGGTTGGGAAAATGGTGATGGTATTATCCTTGATAGAGAGTCTTTAGTCTTTACTTGTACACAAGACAGTAATAATACTGAGCACCCATATCCAAGAGCAACTGACCCATTTGCTGATAGGGTTATGACTATTAGCAATGTTGCTACAGATACATTTGATGTACAGGTATTAAACTCTGCTCCATCAACTAACACCACAACTCACACATTTGTAAGTGCTACTACTAAAGGAATAAGAAGAGCAGCAGTACATACTGGTGGTGCTTATGCTCACACATTTATATCTGCTGGATCTAACTCTATAACCACTTACACAGGTAGTGGTGCTGCACGTTGTTCTAACCAAGCATCTTCTATCACTACATTGATGGGTATTCCTATCAATCTATTTGGTTCTGGTGCAGGTAACCCTGATGCATACATTGCTGGTATTGCAAGAACTCTACCAGGCGAATGGCCGTTAACGGGTGAACGTGCTGCAATTCGTGATACAACAATAACTTATGATATGGCTGGTAGTGGTCAGTGTAATGCAACAGCATCTTCTGTTACTCAATTATTTGATTATCCAATTAACGTTATTAAGACTGCGGCTGCAGGAAGTGGTAATTACTTTACCAACCAATCTGTCACTAGGAACGCTCCAGCAACAAATAATGCATTGCAGTCTGGTGGTGGTATTTGTTACAACGTGACATCTGCTGCTCGTGTTCTAGGTGAATTGATTGAGTCTACATTAGGTCGTGCTCCTGAGATGTATCGTCAGGCAGCGAGACTTCTGATGTTTAATGATCAGTATGTTGATCGTGAAGCATACTTCAAGACAAAACAGAATTATACAGGTTATACAGGTGATGAGTCCTTCGGTGCAGATATCCGTAAGGCATTCATATATGATTTAATTACTGATGGTAACATCAAGACTCTTGAATTAGTTAATAGCTGGTTTGATTCCGAGGGTAACTTCGTAGCGTTCCAGAATATATTCAGAACATATATCATCTTCCACGCTGAAGCTGCTAAAGAGTTTATTGTTAATACAATCGAACAGGATTGTGTTAATCCTGGTGCTTATAACCAAGAGGTGCCATATGAGAATATAGAATATCGTCCTACAGCAACTGCTGTACATAAGATTAATCAACTATATCATTTAATTGATATTGCATTAAATCGTTCTACTCTACCCACATTATACCTTAAGCATAGTATAGACGTTGGTACAGATGTTAATACTGATGGTTCTATTGATGCACCATTAGGACATATATTCGAACCATATGATCGTATTACTTACACAGTTCTAGGTGCTGCTATTAATGAATTAGATAGGACAATTTACTATATCCACCCTGATACTACTGAAAATCTAATATGGATTTCAGAGTATATTGATGGAGACAAGATTGAATCACTAACTCCAGGTACTCAAGGGCAAGTTCATAGTTTCTCTGTAAATGATGAGACAGGTATTGTACGTACAACATCAACATTTGGTGAGCGTAATGTACCAACACCTATTGCTGGTGGTATACAACCTGCTGATATATTCTTTGGTGCTACCTCTGGAGCATATGCTGAAGTAATCAGAGTTCAGGATAACCACGCTGAAGTTCTTTATAATACAACATACTTACCAATAACTGTTACTAGTGATCCAGAGATCTTTGTACAAGGTGAGGAAGTTGTTAAGACTGGTGCTACCGCTAACAAGGGAACCATTCTCGCAACAGATAATGCAACTTATATGAAGGTTATTATCACAGGTGGTACTTTATCTCCTGCTGATCTTATCGAAGGCACTACATCTGGTGCTACTGCAACTGTTGGTGCTTCTACGCACAAACTAATGTTGGTTAACTTTAGAATGGGTGAGTTCATTGCTACTGATATCTTGTACTCCAAGGAAGATTCTGGTAGAGCAAATGCACTTATCGTACGAAATAATGATGGTGCTCTACTTGATAACCAGTCAGGTCGTGTAACATTTGATATTGAGACTGTTACTGGTAACTTCAATGCTAATGACGTTATCTACGGTTCTGTCACAGATCAGATTATTGAGGTTGAAGCATTCAACGTCCTACCTGGATTTGGTGAATACTTACACTCAACAGAGATCACTAGGTTCCAATATGCAGATATTATTACTGACTTTGGTGTAGATGATACATTCAAGGTTGGTGATGTTATACAACTTCAGAACGCAGGTCAGAGTGTTGGACACACATTCGTTGTTACTGAGCACGATACTACTAACAAGTATGTTTACCTCGCAAATGAGGTCGGTAGATTTAGTGCTATTGGTGATGATCTAACTGTAATCGGTGGTGATGTTGCTTATCAACTTGCTAAGATCCCTCCTGGATCTAACTTCCCAAGTGTATACACATCTGCAATTGTTGCTGTTGTAATTACTCCAACAACTGCTTACGGTAGAATCGAGAAGATTGAACAGGTTGGTTTACGTGCGATCATTCACTTAGGTGATACTGCTGGAGATTTTGTTAAGAATGCACAAATCATTGGTGACTACGGATTTAGAGGTGCTTGCTCCGTTGCTAAGACACTACGTGGTCGCGTAAGAAGATACTTTAGAGGATTTGATGGTGAGACTACAAACTTCAAGTTAACCAAAGACAACGGTACTGCTTACTTCCCAGATCCCGCAGGTCATATGATGATCTTCGTGAACGGAATCCTACAGCCTCCAGGCGGTGCATTAGCGTTCACTGCATTCTCTGATAACATTCAGTTCACTGAAGCACCTGCAATTAACTCAACATTCCACGGTGTTTACGTAGGTAAGTTGAGACAGTTAGATGACATCTCATTCGACTTCGACTCCTTGAGGAATTCCTTCAACTTGAAGTTGGGTGGAGTATTCTACTCACTAACATTGACTGAAGGTGTACAGTCCAACACGATTAGACCTGAGAACAACATCGTTTGTCAGTTAAATGGTGTTATTCAGGAACCAGGTATCGGTTTTGAATTGGTTGGTTCACGTATAATCTTCTCTGAAGTCCCTCGTGCGGGTTCAACATTCGTTGCATTCTCCTACATTGGTTCTGATGTTGACGTTATCGCTGCTACAGTCGTACCACCTATCGAAACTGGTGACAAACTAGCAATTGAAGGTGAAGAATTTGAAAGAACTGTTGCTCTAATTGAGTCTTCTAACTCACTAATTACCTTCGAATACACTGGATCTGTTCGTGGACGTAACGCACAAGCACTTGCAAACATTGAAAGAGGTCGTATTACTGAAGCAATCCTCACCAACTCTGGTGATGGTTTCACTTCACGTCCAAACGTTGATGTAATTTCCTCCTCTGGTTTCGGTGGTAAGATCAAGGCACTAGTTGGTCTCGCACGTATTGACGTTAAGAACGCTGGTCAAGGTTATGTACAACCATCTGTGGGAGTTAATACTACTGTCGCAGACGACTTCTTAGGACCTACAGGTGCAGGAGTTAATGGTGGAATTGACATTTACCACCCTGAGTACGTACCTCCTGGCGAATCAACTCCTGTTGGTGAAGCATTCATCACTATCGAGTCACAGCCTGTTAACACAACCGTTAACCAAGGTCAGACTGCTTCCTTCACTGTAATAGCATCCACTACACCTGCTGGTGGAGTGATTAACTATCAGTGGCAGAAGAAGGATTACGGAACTAACTCTTGGATAAATATTGATGGTGCTACATCACCTACTTACACTACACCTGCTACTAGCCAGGGTGACGGTGGAGATGAATTTAGAGTCGGACTAACATCTACGGGTGCAACTCCAACACTCTCTCAATCTGCCATACTGACTATCAACATCGGTTCTACCACCGTTGATAACTTCACCCCAGATCAAATATTCGATGATAACTAATGGCAGCTAACGGTAGTTACAATCCAAGTAATGACATTCTCACAGTAACGGGTGATGGGTTACCTCATCCCGTTACTAGTGGGACATTTCCTAATGCAAACAACCCTAATGAAATAGCGACTTACACTTTCAGTCACGCTTTTACATATAGGGGTGGAGATAATACACAAACAAGTCAAAGTTATCCATTAGGTATTGTTGGTATAGCAGCAAATGGTGTTGCACTCTTCAATCCTTCTGCTGGAGATCTTGGTAGTCCTCCTGTAGGGTTCCATTGGGTAGCGACTGCTAACTTTGGGATGGTTAATTTCGGTGAAGATAGTTGTGGAGGTCATCCTAATGAGAATGATCAATACCATTATCACGATGGTGAGTTTATAAGTTGCTGGAAAGCCAATCAGGTGATGGGTGCTTATAATGATTACTATGGTTTAAGTCAGTACGTTGGCGACAATATGCGTCACCCTGACGGTCACTCAAAGATTTTAGGTTTATCATTTGATGGGTATCCTGTATATGGTCCATACGGATACAATTTACCTCAAGATAATACATCTCCAGTTGTAATAATGGAGACAGGGTATCAAATGAATGCATCAATTGCTGTAAATAGACCTGCATATGGTACTACAACAGCAAATCCACCCAAGGGTGCGTTGATGGAGGACTATGAATACAACGTTGACAAACCTGGGAGGCATTTAGATGTTTATAATGGTCGCTATTGTCATACTCCTGAGTATCCAAACGGTACTTTTGCTTACTTTGTAACAATTTGGAACGATGAAACGGAGAGTAAGACATACAATGTCACCACATCAAATGGTAAGTTCTTCATTGATGGTGTGGAAACACCTAATTTAGAATTAATTAAGGGAAGCACATATAGATTTACTCAACACGATACAACTAATTTAACACATCCATTTAGATTCTCCGCTGATTCTGATGGAATTCATAGTGGAGGAACTGAATACACCACTGGAGTTACAACTAATAACGTTCCTGGTAATGCTGGTGCTTGGACAGAGATAACTGTTGCATCTGATGCACCATCAACACTCTATTATTATTGCACTGCTCACTCAGGAATGGGTGCTTCTAGTGTAATTACTGTTAGACCCAATCGTTATTTAACTCCTAAGTTCCCATTTATATTTGGTCTTTCTTCAAAAGAAACACTAAATATACCAGCGAATCAAGGTATTGGTCAGGCACAAGATCCTGGTGGTGGAGATGGTGGTGGAGATCCACCTGCTGCACCAAGTATTCTTATTACTAACCAGCCAACTAATGCCACGATTGCTAATGGTGGTACTCAAACTTTTAGTTTGATTGCTGTAATTGAACCTGAAGATGGTACTAAAGCATATCAATGGCAGGTTTCTACTGATGGAGGCTTTGCCTGGGCGAATATTACTGGTGCTAACTCAGCATCATATTCATTAATAGCATTGGCTTATATGACTGGTTATCGATACAGATGTATCGTTACTGGTCCTATTGGTGCACCTGTGCAAGCACAGAACTCACCTTTAGCATCCAATCTTGTTATCCTAACTGTCACTGGTGGTACTGGTGGAACAGATACTTCAAACGTTCTTAAATGGGATAGTATTGTTGGTAGATTTGATATGACGGCAGTCCCATTTGATAGGGACAACCAGAATCCAGACTTTACTAGAAATAATGTACGTTTTGACCTAACTAATTATGAATTCGACCTTACATAAATAAAACTGTAGAATAACCCCCCTACTATGGCTAAGCAGAACCTCAATATTGGCGTAAGTGCCAATGACGGAACAGGTGATACCTTACGAGATGGTGCTATTAAACTCAACAACGTTGTAGATGAGTTATATGCGGCTCTTGGAGATAACACTAACCTTCAAATAACAGTTAATTCACCCTCAACGAACCAAGTTCTTAAATGGAATGGTAGTACGTTTACGGAGGGACAACTTGCAGCATCGAATCTTACTGACGTGGACGTTAGCGGGGTTACTAACGGACAGGTTCTTAAGTGGAATACTGCAAATGCTCGCTGGCAGCCAGGCGACGATCTACAAGGTGGTGGTGGCGGTGGTTCAACTATCAACAATCTATCCAATAATGGATCAGGTAACGTTGTTATAGATACTCATCTTCTACCTAATACTGATAACGCATTTGATTTGGGTTCTTCTACATTGCGTTTCAGGGATGCTTACTTGGTCAACGCTTCTCTTTGGCTAGGTGATACTGCACTCTCTACTGATCCTGTGACACAGGAGATGCAACGTAAGAAGCAGCAACCTCATACAGTTAATAGTATTGACACTGGTGCTACTCGTACCGTTGCTTCTAAATTAGCATCTGAAGATTCTACACAAGAAGAGAAGTTCAGACTTCGTTTCAATGCTATGAAGGCTGGTACCAAACTAGAGATTGAAGACTCAACTGGTGCCAAAGCAGAAGTTGATTTTACTTCATTCACTGCTGAAGCAGGTGCAGCACGTGGTTACATTCAAGTAGCTGCTACTGGTGCTAACCAATCTCAAGAATTGTCTGTAACAAATCCAGTTAAGATCACTTCTAAGAATAGACTGTTAAGTGAGGATGAGACTGGTAAGGTTGATATTGGAGCACAAGATTTAGACTTTGGTAGTGGTAACAAACTATTCTTTGATGGTTCGGGTGTCCTAGAAGTTACAGGTTCAGAATTACGTTTTGGTGCTTCTGGTTCTAAGAAGCAATTGAAGTTTGATGGTAATGATAACCTAGTTCTCGATCAAGATACTGAGATTCAGTTTGGTACTACTCACAAATTAGCAATGGACTCAACTGGTAACCTAACGGTTCCTGATGGAGAAATTAGATTTGGTAGTTCTACCAGAAAATTGAAAATTGACTCTAGTGGTAACCTTGAACTCCCTGCTGATGGTGAGATCAAGATCGGTACTAAGAGAATGAAGATCGGTACTAACGGTACCTTTGATATTGCTAACGATGGTACTAACTTCACTGAAGTTGGTGGTGGATTCCAGACTCAGATCGGTAATGCTCCTGCTGGTGCATCTATTATCAAGGGTCACGATAATGCAACCATCTATAAGCCATCTCCAACATTGCTCTATAGGTTCACTTCATCAGGATCGTCTGCATATACAGTGAACGGACCTGGATTAGGAACTAACGTATCTAATGCAGCATTAGTATTCCATAGAGGATTCACATACGATTTACACAATCAAGCAGGTGGATCACATCCATTAAGATTACAGTCTACTTCTGGACTATCTGGTACAGAGTATACAACTGGTGTTTCTGGATCTAACACAGGTATGCAAATTATAACCGTTCCACTTGATGCACCAAATACCTTATATTATCAGTGCACAGCGCACTCCGCTATGAACGGCACAATCACCGTAAAATGATAAATGACCAGAACAGTCCCAGGATCAGGAGCGCAAATTGAACCACTCTTTAACTCTATTTTTGGTGTTCGAGACGTTTATGTGGTGGACGGTGGTGCTGGCTATAACAGCTCTGATCCACCTGAATTAAAGATAACCAATTGCGGTACTCCAATTCGTGACGCTGTTCTAGAACCTATAATAGAACACGGTCAGATTGCTGCTGTCAAGGTTCTTGATCCTGGTGAAGGATATGATCCTTTTAGAATTGATATAACTACAGCAGGAAATGGTGTAGGTGCTAAGGCAAAAGCAATATTATGGGAAGAAGATCAATTAGATTCTCAAGGTAATATCGTTGCACCTGCTGGTGCGATACAATATATTCAAGTATTATCTAACGGAGACGAGTACTTCTCTGATGAAACTACTGCTGAGATAAAGGGTGGTGGTGGATCTGGTGCTGAACTACGTCCTGTAACAGGTTTGGTAACTGGTTTGTCATTAGAACAAGCTGGTTCTAATTATGAGATAGGTGATGTTAATATTATTATCGCTGGTGGTGGAGGTCAAGGTGCCACTGGTGTTACTGAGGTTGATGAATTTGGTATCGTTAAATCTATTGACGTATCTAATCAAGGTGAGTTCTATGAAACTCCACCTATTATTCTATTAAATGGTGGTGGTGGATCTGGTGGTAAAGCACAGGCAACAGTTGATCTGGGTGCTATTACTAGTATAGACATCACTAATCCTGGTGGTGGTTACTCTTCAGATCCTCAAGTTCTATTCACTAGAAACACTGACCTTACAAAAGAGTCTAGAAATAGACAGTCATTCAACTCAACACTCTATGATATAACAGGTCTTCTTAAAGATCTTGATGAGAATGATCAGACTGTATATGTACAGACAACTGCTCCTTATCCAGGCTCAGGTAAAATCCTAGTCGGTAGGGAGGTTATTCGTTATACAGGAAAGACACTCACATCCTTTACTGGTTGTGACCGTGCCCTTAACTTTAGATATGATCAGAAAGTAGTATTGGATGGTCTTGCAGATCAAGGTGGTATCTCAGGATACAACTTTAATGTAGGAGATAGAGTTACTAGAACTACTGAAAGCTCTAGCAATAAGATTGCTCGTGTTTATGACTGGATTGCAGAAACTCGTTCATTGTATCTTGTATTCGAAGTTGATGAATTAGCATTCATTGATGGTGGTTCTTCTCAAGTTAAGTCACAGGTGATTGACTTTAGTGGTGGTGTTTCATCCGCATCTGCTACTGGTGTTGCTCCACATAACATTGTTGATTCAGTTGGAAACAACATTGTAACTTTAACAGTACCACTTAATGAGATTCCAGATAAAGCATTCGAAGATATTCTTGAACTGGATGGTGCTGGAGATGGTATACCTGACATCATAAACACAGGTACAGATTTTGAAGGTGAGATAAATCTAGATGGTGGTATAGCAGTATCACTTTATGGTATTGAAGAAACCCTTGGTGGTACTAACACGACTCTGTTTGCAGTTGGTGACCAAATGACTGATGGTTCATCTCCTCCATTATCACCCACAGTATCCGTTGCTGGATCACTTGGTGATGGAGATCTACATTATGCAAAAGTTAAATTTATCTTCCGTAGTCTAGATCCAGGTGCTGCTCAGTATTATAACGTTGATGAAACCGTAACAGGTTCTATCACAGGTATAACTGGAACAGTTGAAGCTTGGGACTCAGCAACTAAGACATTGACTGTTAAGTCAATTGTAGAAAATAATGGCAATTCCTTATGGAATTCAAATGAATTAATCACTGGTGCAGGGACTGGTGCTATAGGAACTACTCTAAGAATTGAGTATCCTTCAGCAGTTAGAAACGAGCCTGATTAAACCCAGTATAAATAAGAGGAAGGCACAAGCAGCCAATGGCATTACTTACCGATCAATTTAGGATTTTTACCGCAGAAAAATTCATCAAATCGCTTGAAGGTCCCGATAAGAACCAGAGCGATATAGCTGCTGGTGCGAATCGTGATCGTCTGTATGTTTTTATAGGCAGACCTCAAGAATGGGATAATGAGAATAACCCACCTACTCCTGTAGATTCTTTTCAGGAGTTTTCTGATAGTTATGATGATATGATCTCGATGAAGCGTGTTCTAGCGAATGACGCTGTTCAGGTTATACGTCGTATCGACTGGATACCCCCAGAACAAACTACTGGTGGTTTGGGTTATGTGTACGATATGTATCGTCACGATTATTCATCCAGTAAGACTGCTTCTTCTGGTGCTACTAAACTTTATGACGCAGATTTCTATGTTGTTAACTCTTCATATCAAGCGTATAAGTGTATTTACAATGGTACCTCACCTTCCGACCCTAACGGAAAGCCTTCAACAGTTGAACCTACTGGAACTAGTACTTCTATTATTACTACCGCCGATGGTTATCGCTGGAAGTATATGTTTACTATTCCCGTCGGTCAGGTACTGAAATTCTTCTCAGGCGATTATATGCCTGTGTTACAAGATACTGCTGTACAATCTGATGCCGTTGGCGGTGAGATTGACACAGTGGTTATACAATCATCTGGTTCTGGTTACAACAATGGTACATACGAAAATATCCCGATCAAGGGAGATGGCACGGGCGGTAGGATCAGTGTCGTTGTGGACGGCGGTCGCATTGTTAGTGCTACTGTAACCTCTGGTGGTTCTAATTATTCCTTTGGTAAGGTTATTATTGATGAGATTAATGGTATTGGTGCTGGTACTGGTAGCGGCGGTGCTATCGATGTCATCATCGCTCCAAAGGGAGGACACGGATCAGACCCAGCCATCGAACTGGGTGGTTTTCGTGTAATGATTAACACGAAGTTTACCTATGATGAAGGATCAGGTGACTTCCCAACTGACAACGATTACCGTCGTATTGGATTGACTCTTAATCCAAGTAAGTACGGTACAGAAGAATTGGCAGACGCAATTACCTTGTCTGCTACAAACGCTGTGATTTTCTCTCCAGATTTCACAGGTTCATTTAACACTGATGAAATTATTACTCAAACTCGTACTATTGGTGGTCAGCAAGTGACTGCTAGAGGACGAGTTGTTTCTTGGAATACTACAACTAAGGTTCTGAAATATTATCAGAACAGAGTTGATGGTATCTTCCCTGAAATCTCTGGTAATAAGACTGTCTTTGATGGAGGTAATACTGTTGTTGGATCTGGATCTGGTACCTCTGCCGACCCAGACATTAACTTCCCAATTATTCCTGGTGAAGCAACACGTGTTATTAACAACACTGAATATGATCTTGGTATGTCATTTACATCTGGTTACGCCAAACCAGAAGTGAAAAAGGACTCAGGTAAAGTCATCTACATAGACAATAGGAGAGCAATCTCCCGTGCTGGCGACCAAATTGAGGATATTAAGATCGTAGTAGAGTTCTAAAAACAATGCCACAGAATACCAATCTGAATATATCGCCCTACTTCGACGATTTCGATAAGGCGAATAACTTTTATAGAGTACTGTTCCGTCCTGGATATCCTATCCAAGCGAGAGAACTTACTACTATGCAATCCCTGATGCAGAATCAGGTTGAATCGTTTGGTTCGCATATGTTTAAGGATGGCTCTATGGTCATCCCAGGTCAAATAGGTTATGACCTAGATGCTAAAGCAGTTATACTTCAAGGATCATTCTTAGGTGCAGACGTTGAGCAATATAGAGAACAGTTAGATGGAAAGATTATCAGTGGTTTGACTACTGGTGTTAAGGCAAAAATTCTTTTCTCCATCCCTGCTAATACTTCTGAGCGTGGTTATATTACATTATATGTAAAGTATTTGACTTCTGGTGGTGCAGATTCTTCTACAGGAAGCTTTGTAGATAATGAGCAGTTAATATGTGAGTCTGAAATCACTTATGGTAGTTCTTTGATTGAGATAGGAACTCCATTCTCACAGTTACTTCCTACTAATTCTACTGCTGTAGGTTCAACTGCATCTATTACTAACGGTGTTTATTTCATTCGTGGTTATTTTGTTGATGTTGTTGATCAAACAATCATACTTGATCAGTATACAAACTCACCATCTTATAGGGTTGGTCTAGAAATCTTCGAGTCTATTGTAACTCCAGAAGATGACCCTGGTTTAAATGACAATGCAACTGGTACTTCTAACTACTCTGCTCCAGGTGGACACAGATTTAGAATTAGAACTAGTCTTGTTAAGAAAGTTATTGACGATGATACGGATAAGAACTTTATTGAACTGTTAAGAATCAATAATTCTAACATTGAAACATTTGTAGAGAGAACTGCATATAATGAGATGGCAAGGGAACTTGCCCGTAGGACATTTGATGAGTCTGGTGACTATACCGTAAGAGACTTTGACGTGCGTGTCAGAGAGCACAGGAACGACGGTATCAATGGTGGGGTGTATTTGCCTGGTAAGACATCTCCTGGCGGTGTAATGTCTTCTACTGCCCACTTCTCAGTTGAAGTAGGTCCAGGTAAAGCGTATGTAAGAGGATATGAATCAGAAACTCTTATTCCCACCTATGTTGACCTAGAGAAATCAAGGACAACTGTTGCATTACAGAACTCTATTATCCCATTTGAACTCGGCAACTTTATGCTGATGAATAATGTGAAGGGTTCACCTATTGTTAATGGTAACAGTATCACAGAGAACTATCAAGTTGTTGAGTTTCGTGATATCAAACCAAACTATAACCTAACCGCTTCAGGTAATATCATTGGTTATGGACGTGTTGCATCATTTGAGTATCATAATGGTACTACTGTTAATGCTCAGGCAACCGTATTTAAAGCATATGTGTTTGACTTACAGCCACTAACACTGATGAAGTTGAGTAATGCTGTAACTCTTGCACAGGGACACGTTATTAGAGGACGTAGTTCCAAAGCAAAAGCATTTGTAGAAGCCGATTACAACGGTGTAGATCTAATTAAGGTATACCAAGTCTATGGTACTTTCCGAGACGGTGAAGTTATTGAGCGTGATGGTGTAGAAATTGGTACTCTTAGTGATTACTATAAGTACGAAATCACTGATGCTAAGGGTATAACTGGTAAAGACCCTGATACAAACGCTATCATCTTTGCTGGAGACTTCTTATTAGATCAAGAAACAGTTATTGCTGGTACTAACTTTAACGTTAGTTCTAGTGGTGCTACTGGTACCCTAACTGGTACACAGTCAAACTTCACATTGGATATAAGACCAGGTGATGTTTTAACCGTTAATGGTTCTGATGAGCAGCAAATTGATCTCATCAGTATTGTTTCTACTAATATTGATAATCAGATTACTAGTGCTACATCTGCTGCATATAGTGGTAACGCTATTGCTGCTGCTAACTATGGTTTCATAGTTCGTCGTAGACCTCAAATCTATGATAATGAGACTGCTGACCTTATGATTGAGATGCCTAAAGCATCTATAAAGTCAATTGCTGACGAATCAGCAATCGTTGCACGTGCCTTTGATGATATAACTGTTACTGGTGCTAATGACTTTACAATCTCTCTACCTGCTGATGAACAGTTCCTTGCATATGATAAGGATCATTATCAGTTAGTATCACTTGCTCCTACAGCAGGAACAGTGATTGATATGGAGAGCTCTCATACATTTAATACAACTGGTACACCTAGAACATCTTTGACTGTAACAGGTCTTACTGGTGTTACATCTGCAAGATTGATTACATCAGTTTCTAAGAACCAAGCAGAGAAGAAGTTAAAGAATGCTACTGAGATGGAAGTTATGAAGGTTGAGCGTACTGCTAACTCTTCTGACAACATCAAATATGGTTTAACATACGGTTCACTTTATGGAACACGTATTGAGGACGAAGAAGTTTCTTTGGGATCTACTGATGTCTATCGGGTTCACGCTGTCTACGAATCTAATGATGATAATGCTGCTATTATTCCTCATCTAACGATGCAGGATGCCACCATCTTCCAGAAAGGTACTGTGATAGAAGGTGCAACATCTAAGGCAAAGGCAAGAGTTGTAAACTTTAACTCTGTTTCATATGTCTGCCACTTTGTTTACGAGAACGATAATTTCTTTGCTCTAGGTGAAACTATTACTGGTTTCGATGCTGCTGGAAATGTTCTTATGGGTCTAGTTAATGATGCTGATGGATCTATTAACAATGGTTCACGTAACATTACTGACAACTTCTACCTTGATCCTAACCAGTTAGGTCACTATTATGATATTGGTAAACTAATAAGATACAGTTCTGCTAGTGCACCTCTTCGTAAGTTAATGATTGTGTTCAACAGATTCACCCACGAAGCAACGGGTGACTACTTTGCTGCACAGTCCTATGTTGGTATCGATTATTCCAACATCCCAAGTATTCAATTTAATGGTGAAACTAGAGAACTCAGAGATGTTCTTGACTTTAGACCTGCTGTAACTCCTGTATTGTCAGGTTCAGGTACTGTTGGATCACCATACTATGTTAACTGTGCATCACTTGACTTTAAAGATAGAGGATTCTCCTCTGGTGGTGTATCAAATAACGCTACTATTATTGACATTCCTAAGCCAGAGTCTGACTTCCGTTGTGACTATGACTATTATGTCAGCAGAATTGACAAACTATTCTTAACTGATCAGCAACAATTCAAGATCGTTAGGGGTGTTCCAGGTGAGTCTGATGACATACCTGCAAATATTGATAATGCAATGTTACTTGCTACTCTGTATCACGAACCTTATGGTTACGGTCCAGAAGGAGTACACATTGTTAGAGAAAACAACCGTCGTTTCACGATGCGTGACATCGGTCTAATTGAAAGACGTGTTGATAATCTTGAGTACTACACTGCATTGAACCTACTTGAATTAGAAACTGCATCTCTATCTGTTAAAGATAGTGATGGATTCGATAAGTTTAAGAATGGTTTCCTTGTAGATGACTTCAGTTCGTTCGATTCAGCAGAAACACTTCACGAAGATTTTGCTTGTGCTGTATCTTTTGCAGAAGGTAAGTTACGTGCTTCTCACTATACCACTAACGTAGCACTACAATACAGTGCTAGTGGATCTAGTGCAGTTCAAATTCATAATGTTGGTACTTTGACTCTTCCATATGAAGAGAAAGCATTTATTATCCAACCATATGCATCACGTGTAGAGAATGTAAACCCATTCAACGTGTTTGCTTACATTGGTAGATTAGATTTATTCCCATCATCTGATGACTGGGTAGATACACGTCGTGCTCCAGACAAAGTTGTAAACTTAGAAGGTGACTTCACTGCACAGGTTCAAAGATTTGGTGGAGACACTAACACAGGTTTCGTTCCAACTCAATGGAACTCTTGGAGAACTAACTGGACTTCTAACTCCAGTAGAACAGATACCAGAACAATGCGTAGAGGTTCTTGGCCATATATTAGAAGGATCACTACAACCACAACTAATACTACTAGATCACAGACAAGATCTGGTATTAGAACTATCATTACTCCACGTGTTGACCGTCAGTCATTAGGAGATAAGACGATTGAAAGAACAGTAGTTCCATTCATTCGTTCAAGAAACGTTGCATTTAAGATTCAGCGTCTTAAGCCTAATACAAGATTCTATTCTTTCATTGATAACGTAGATGTAAACTTCTATACTACACCAAGATTGATTGAGGTTATTAAGAACCCAGTCGATGATACTCGTACTAATAACACACCATTTGTTACTGGTGAAACTGTTATTGGACAGACATCTGGATGTAGACTTAAGATAGTTACACCTGAGACAGGATTTGATGATGGACTATCACCTTATGATCAGAGTGAACTACCAACATCTTATGCATCTACTACACCATTACTCAACATTGATACTCAAACAATGTCTGAGACAGTTGCTGGTTCTTTCTATGGTAACCCATTAGAGACTGAGATCCTTGTAGGACAAACCTCTGGTGCACGTGCTGTTGTTAAGACGAAGCGTTTGATTGCAAACACTAATGGTGATATGGAAGGCATTATGTGGATACCTAATCCAGGTGTTTCCACTAACCCAAGATTTGCAACTGGTACTCGTGTCGTTCGTTTAACAACTTCTGATACTGACTCTAGGATTCCTGGACAGGTTGACTCTGCTGCATCTGCTAATTATGTTGCATCTGGAGTTATCGAGACCAAGCAACAGACCATCCTTGCAGTTAGAAATGCAGATATTGTAAGAGATACAGTTGTATCAGACAGAGTTGTTAACGACCAGTCTACTGCAACCAGAGACACAGGTTGGTATGACCCACTAGCACAGTCATTCTTAGTAGAATCTAAGGGAGGAGCGTTTTTAACAGGTGCAGAATTATTCTTTAATACAAAAGATCAGAGAATTCCAGTCTCGGTACAAGTTAGGGAGATGGCTAATGGTTATCCTACCACTAAAGTTCTTGCTTTCAGTGACGTTACTCTCCTTCCTAGTCAGATAAACTTATCTGAAAATGGAACTGTAGCAACTAAGTTCACGTTCAACTCACCAATATATGTGACTGAGAACAGAGAATATTGTTTAGTTGTTCTTTCTGACTCTAACGAATTCAAACTTTGGATCTCACGAATGGGTGAGGATGACGTTACTAACGATAGAACGATATCTGAACAGCCTTATGCTGGTGTACTATTCAAGTCACAGAACGCTTCTACGTGGACTGCTGACCAGTACGAAGATCTTAAGTTTAACCTTTATAAAGCAGAGTTTCCTGAGAATACAAGTGGTACTGCTGTATTCAATAACTCAGAACTAGCGATTGGTAACGGTGGTATCGCCGAACTACGAAGCAACCCAATTAAGACTTTAAAACCCCAAATCAAAATTATTCTTTCAGACCATACAGCAAACTATACTATTGGTGCTGAAGTCACACAGACAGATACATCACCTGTTCCTTCTGCTATTATCAGGCAGGTTGTACAAGGTGTACAAGGTTCATCTAACTCTTATCTAATTGTTGATGATGTAAATGGAACCTTCAGAGAAGGTGTACAGTCTGGTGCTAACTGGATTTATAGATTAGTATCTTCAAGATCACTTGGTGATCTAACACTAACTGGTGTTACAGGAACATTCAATGCTGATGACACCTTAACAAATGGTACTGGTGCAACTGCTATGGTTACTGGATGGGTATCTGGTACTGGTGTTGTTTCAGTTAAGTCTGTAACAGGAACCTTTGCTGTTGGTGATGCTATCACTCAGGATACTGATGGATCTACAACTGGTTCTGGTACTATCGCATCTGGTGGTGTATCTATAACTGGTGATGATATTAATGATTATCCTGCTGCTCCTATCTCATACTATAACCAAGCAACTGAGATTACAGTGATGCACGCAAACCATTGTATGCACGATAAGGGTAACAACGTTAAACTTGATGGTGTAATTTCTGAAGTTGCTCCTACTATCATCGACTCTGCTTACCATACTAATGGTTTGACAGCATCTGATGGTGTTTCTGGTACATTCTCATTACACATTAATGATGCATCTGCATTCCATACAACAATAAATGGTGCGGCTGTAGGAACTAGCAACCCAGGTTATCTGGTAATTCGTGATCCTGAAGTAGGACAAAAACACTACGAGATCATTGAATATAGTGCTATATCTGCTGATGGTAAGATCATTACATTACCTTCAGGTTCACGTGGTAAAGCAGGAACAAGTGCTCTAATACACAGTTCATTAAGTATTGTTGAATGTTATAACCTTGATGGCATTCCTCTTGTAGAAATTAATAAGTTACATACTGCTATCGGTTCACCTACATTAGATTCTTATAAGGTTGCAGTTACATCTGTATCTACCAATGGTATTACTAATGGTGGTTCTGAGATTACTGCAACACAGAACGTTCAGTTCGAACAGTTCTATCCTCAGTTACAGATGAATGTCTTCCCAGAGACAGATGTTATTCCTCGTTTGAATGCGGTTAGTGCAACATCTATCACTGATGGTAATAATATTGATGAAGCATCATTCATTAATGATGGTGTATATCTTGACTGTATTGCTAATGAAGACAACTATCTAACATTCCCTAAACTTGTATGTTCTAAAGTTAATGAGGATGCTAAGTTAAGTGGTTCCAAGTCACTTACTATGCAACTATTATTGAGTACAGCGAATAAGAATATTACTCCTGTTGTTGACACAGATCGTTGTTCACTCATTACAACATCAAATAGAATTAATAACCTTACTTCTACTGCTTCTAATGCAGAGAAGAATAGTGGTGATCTAAATGATGCTGTTTACATTACTAAAGTCGTCAATCTTCTACAACCTGCTAATACATTGAAGGTTATGTTTGAAGCTTGGAGACATCCTGATACTGAAATTTACGTTATGTATCGTATACAACCCGTTGGTACATCTCTCGCATTCAGTGAGATAGGATATACATACTTCAATGGGAACGGTATAGAAGATAAGTTGGTACAGAAGACTGAAGCTTATCTGCTAAGAGATTTGGAATATACTTATAGTGGTTCTGAATTTAACGTAGCACAGATTAAGGTTATAATGACTTCTAAGAACCAATCTTATGTTCCTGAGATTAAGAACCTTCGAGTAATGGCATTAAGTGACCTCTAATAGATACTTACACGTGAAGGGTAAACCCGAACTGGTACGGGATACCCGTTCTGGTGCGGTACTAAATACAAAGGAAACACCCCCTGGTACTGCTTCTAAAGCACGTAAAAAACGGGATGGCAAGATCGACTCTATGCAAGAAGAGCTCGATGTGCTAAAATCTGAGATATCAGAGATTAAGTCCTTACTCATTAAAAACTTGGAGACAAAATTATGACTGCTGACCAACCTGAAACCGTCGATCAAGAAAAACTCTTGGGCGATTTTAAGACTCGATTAGCGAGTATGGTTGAAGAGAACCAAAAAATGGCTCAAAAGATTCGATCTAATGAACAACAGGCACTAAAACTGCAAGGAGCGATCGAGACTTTAGAGTATATCCTCAAACCTGGAGAGGAAGTTAACGAGGTCACCACAGAAGAATAAACGAAGGGGACTCGCAAGAGTCCCTTTTTTACGGTTATAAATATCTTGAGAGGCATATTGTCCGTGCAGATTAGAGACCTAACCAATGGCAAATAGAATACAATTACGACGTGATGGTGCCCAACAGTGGGCGAACATCAACCCCATTCTCGCACAAGGTGAGTTGGGAATTGAGATCGATACGTCGCGTATCAAAATTGGTGATGGAGTTACACCGTGGAACTCACTAAAGTATGAACGACCACTAGAAACAGAATCAAACGCTGCTAATACACTTGTTAAAAGGGATGCTGACGGTAACTTCCAAGCTGGTGCTGTCACTGCAACTCTAATTGGTAATGCCTCAACATCAACACGTCTTGCTAACGCACGTCAGATCCAACTCTCTGGACAAGTAACTGGATCAGGTTCTTTTGATGGTTCTCAGAACTTAGAACTTACTACTGACCTCTCTCTAATCACAACTCTTCCACATTATGATCCCAACAACCCTAATGCTGATGCACTCTATACTAGGGTTCGTGTTAACAGTCAGGGGCGTGTTATTGGTGCTGAGCTTGCTTCTACTCTTGCTAATTATGGTATTACTGATGCTCAACCTCTTGACGACGAGTTATCAGCAATTGCTGGCTTAACATCACTTGGTCTTCTTACACGTACCTCTGTTGGTAACGTGATGACCAGAACATTAACTGGTGGTGCTGGACGTTTAATATTTACAGTACCTGATGGTAGTTCACAGAACCCATTTATTGACCTTGCTGACACAGCAGTTGTTGTTGGTTCATATAACGTTGAATCATTAACATCTGTTAATTCTGCTGGTAGTAACTCAGAACCATATGGTACAGAAACTGTTAACGCTGTTAAGTTTAGTGTTGATAGATATGGTCGTGTTACCTTAGCAGAGAACGTACCTATTGCCACAGCAACACAGGGTTCTAAGTACGATACTTATAATGCTGGTACAACCTATAGCCGTTATGCCATATTAGAAGCAAATTCTAAGGTATATCAGGCAATCCAAGATATTGCTGCTGGTGGTGGAGAACCTGCTCATACCACTGGAGATGTAAGTGGATGGAGATTCCTTAATAACGTTGGTGTAGAACAGAAAGGTCTTGCATCATTTGCACAAGAAGATTTTGACGTTGATGCTAATGGTCACGTAACTATTGCTCTTGCTGGTGTTGATAATACACAGCTACAAAATAATAAACTTACATTCACTGACGGTAATACCGTTCAGGATTTTGAATTAGATAATGAACTTACTACTGCCACTGGTAACACTGGATTTGATTACCTTAACTACGTCAAGGTTAATGACACCTCTGGTGGTCTTCTTTTCAGTGCTAATAACACCGATAATACTGGTGCTGGTGGGGTTGACATTAATGTTGACACTAATATTAGTGGCGCGTCTATTAAATTAGATAGACCTGGCAGTAGTCCATTGCAGACTATTGAAAGGACTGCTGGATCTCTTAAGATCCATCATAATGTAAACTCTGCTACTGATAGGACTCTGGATATTATCTCAGAGAACGCAGGTTCAGGTACTGCAAAGATTAACATCACAGCAGACGAAGATATTACAATCTCTGCTACTAATGTATCCAATAGAGTTCTTGTAGAAGGATATCAGTTCCAAGATAATGTTTTAAGTAGCACTAATGCTACTATGGTATTAGATCCAGGTGATGATGATACTGCATCTGGAACACTTCAAGTTCGTGGTAACCTTCAAGTTGATGGTACTACAACAACAGTTAATAGTACTGTAGTTACAATTGACGATCCTATATTTGTACTTGGTGGAGACACAGCTCCAGGTTCAGACGATAATAAAGATCGTGGTGTAGAGTTCTCTTATTATGATTCACAAGCGAGGGTAGGTTTCTATGGATACGACGAAGATTACGCAGACGCTAACATATGGTCTGGCACTGGCGGGTTTAGGTTCCTCCTCAACGCCACTAACACCTCTGAAGTTTTCACTGGCACTGACGCTCCTCTCATTGCTGGTAACCTCAGACTCACAACAAACACAGGATCAACCTCAACCACGACGGGGACGTTGGTGGTAACTGGTGGTTTAGGTCTTTCTCAAAATGCTCACGTAGGTGGTACAGTTACCATCGCTGGACAGACAGAAGTTAATAATAATGTAATTGTAAAGGCAGATAATAAAGAGTTTGCAGTACAGAATGCTGCTGGAGTAGATAAGTTTACTGTTGATACAGACAATGGTAACACTGTTATAGAGGGAACTCTTGATGTACAACTTGAATCAACTGTAACTGATAATCTATACGTTCAAGCTGATGCTAAAGAATTTGCAGTTAAGAATAATGCTGGTGCTACTCAGTTCGTTGTCGATTCCGATAATGGTAATACAATTACTGAGGGGACACTTAACGTTAAGCAAGGGGTGGACTTTGACACTACACTCAACGTTGATGGTAAGACAGACCTTAACGCAAACGTTGAAATAGATGGTGTCACAACATCACATAATGACATTATCATTGATACAACTGGTAAGACACTTAAGTTAAACAATGGATCTGCTGATAGATTTGTTGTACAAAGTACATCTGGTAACACAGATATTGAAGGTACTCTAAATGTAGCAAGTCTTATTCACTTTGAATCTACAGACACACCTACAATTACCACTGATGGTAGTAACAACTATATCATTGGTTCTACCGACTACGGTGCTTTACGAGTAGACGGTGGTGGTTATGTTGCTGGAGATATTCTCTTTGCTAATGACCTGTATGTTAACGGTACTATCAATGAGAAAGACTTAGGTTCTACTGAAACATTCAACACACAGAACTACTTAAGAGTAAGATATAAATTCAGAACTGGTGTTACATCAGCTAAGACACCATCATTTGCACAGGATAATGATTCCAACTTTAGATCATTTGGTGGTGCTGGTATAGCAACTGACCTTCATATTGGTGACAACCTATACGTTGGTAAGAAAGCAACCACAGATAACATTGAGTTCGCTGTAAACAATGTAGGTAACACTATTATTGGACGTAATGGTGCTGGTACTAATGCTGCTGGTACATTAACCGTTCACGGTGATGCAACATTTAATCGTGAAGTTAATATCACTGGATCTCAAACCACTATCGGTGACGCTACAGGCGATGCTTTAACCGTTGAAGCAACATCTCAATTTAATTCCCCTGTAACTCTTGCTGCTGGACAAGATTTGAATGTAGGTGGTAACGCAACTGTTGAAGGAGACCTCACAGTTAATGGTACTACAACAACATTCAATACAACTGTTACTCAGTTAGATGACCCTGTGATGACACTGGGTGGAGACACTGCTCCTAGCACTGATGACAACAAAGACCGTGGTATAGAATTTAGATATTATGATTCTGCTGCTAAGATTGGATTCTTCGGATGGGATGATTCAGCATCTAGGTTCGCTGTTTATCACGCTGCTACTAACACTGCTGAAGTATTTGGTGGTACTCGCTCAGGTATTGATGCAGGTAGTATTAAACTATTTGATACAACTAATGCAACTACTGCTTCAAGTGGTGCTCTCATCGTTGGTGGTGGTGCAGGTGTTGGATTAAGTCTATTCGTCGGAGAGAATCTAGACGTAACAGGTAATACTACTATTGATGGTAATGTTAGTATTGATGGTTTAACTGTTATTGATGCAGACTTTGCAGTTAGAAATAGTGGGACACCTAAGTTTAAAGTCTTCGCTTCAAGTGGTAATACTAATATTGAAGGAACTTTAGCTGTCTCTGGTATTTCAACTCTATCTTCTTCAGTCAATATAACTGGAGCTGGATCTAATTTAACAGTTAGTGGTACTGGTACCATCCTTGGAGATTTTGATATTAACTCCACTAAGTTCACAGTTGCTGCTGCCTCTGGTAATACAGTAGTTGATGGAACTCTGGATGTAAATGGTGCAACTAATGTAACAAACACATTTGGTGTTACTGGAATTATTACTGCTACAAGCACTCAGCAAGCAGGAGTTACTTCAAGCTATGCTAGTGATGGTGCTCTTAGATTAACTGGTGGTGCTTCTATTGGTAAGAACGCTGCTGTCTCAGGAGATCTCAGAGTTTATACCAACTCTCAACTAGATGGAACTCTAGATGTAGCAGGTGTAACTAACTTTGTTGAAGTTGTTCGTGCAAATAGTACTGAAGATTCTGTCAGTGCTACAGATAATACTGCTTCTCTTTACACCGCTGGTGGTTTAGCAGTAACTAAGAAAATTTGGATTGGAGATGATCTTGATGTAGGTGCTGGAACATTTACAGTTGATGGTCCTACAGGTAACACAGCGATCTCTGGTACTCTTGGAGTAACTCAAGCATCTAACTTTGCTGCTATCACAGCATCTGGTGTTGCTGCACTTCAATCAACCCTGAACCTAACTGGTTCATTTAACGTTAACGGTACGAAGTTCCAAGTTGCTTCTGCAACTGGTAACACAACTACTGAAGGTACTCTAGGAGTAACTAACGCAGTTGACTTCGATTCAACTCTGAACGTTGATGGTAATGCAGATTTCAATGCTGGTATTGATGTAACAGCAGGTGCTGCAACATTCGCAGGTTTAGTCCAAGCAGATAATACAACAGATTCCTCTGCTTATAATGATGCTCTTGCATCTGTCTCCACTGATGGTGGTTTGTCAGTTGCTAAGAAAGCATTCGTTGGTGGTAACTTCTCTGTTGGTGGATCTGGTGGAGTTAAAGCATCTATCCTTGCTGCATCTGGTAACACAGATATCAAAGGAACACTTAATGTTGATGACGCTGTAACCTTGGGTGGAACTCTTGGAGTAACAGGTCAGATCACAGGTAATGTAACTGGTGCTCTAACAGGTAACGCTGATACTGCAACTCAGGTAGCAGTTACTAATACTAACAATAACACTCTGTTCTACCCTGCATTTATGGGTGCGAACACTGGTAATGCTGGAGTATATACTGACTCTGCTAACCTTACCTACAACCCATTCTCTAACACTCTATCTGTAAGTAACTTCCTATCTACCACGAACTTTGAAGTTCAAGGTAATATGAACATTACTGGAACCATTACTTATGGTCAGTCACAGGTTGGTGACATCAGTAACCATAATACTGACGCATTGACTGAAGGTTCTACTAATCTTTACTTCACTGATGAACGTGTAGATGACAGGGTTAATAACTTGTTTACCGCTGGTACAGGTATTACTAAGGTCTATGATGACGCTGCTAACACCTATACACTAACAGTTACACAAGCAGATATTGATACTGATAACGTAACTGAAGGTAGCACTAACCTGTTCACCACTGCTGCTCGATCAAGGACACACTTTACCTACGGAACGGGTATTGCGTTGTCTGGTGGTGGACAACTATCTGTCACACAGGCAGACATAGACACAGACAATGTAACTGAAGGTTCTACTAACCTCTTTACAACTGCTGCTAGAACTAGAACTCACTTCACATATGGTACAGGTATTACACACGATGGTTCGGGTGCTCTATCTGTAACACAAGCAGATATTGACACAGACAATGTAACAGAGGGAAGCACTAATCTGTTTACCACTGCTGCAAGAACTCGTGGACACGTTTCTGCTAGTGGAGATCTTAATTATAACTCAAGTACTGGTGTATTCAGTATCACCAAGTCCACTAAGGCATCCTTAGATGTAGATCACCTCATCACATTGACTGGTGTATCTGCTGCATCTGATGATCTTGGTACCTTCACAGGATCTACTATCGCTGATAGTGAGACCACTAAGGGTGCATTACAAGATCTTGAGACTGCTGTAGAAACGAAACTTGCATCTTCTGCTGTTAGTGCATATGGTGCAACCCTAGTAGATGACGCAGACGCTGCTACTGCCAGAACCACACTTGGACTTGGCACTGCTGCTACTGAAGCATCTGGAGCATTCGCTACTGCTGCACAGGGTGCTACTGCTGATGCTGCTTTCGCTGCTTCAGGTGTATCTGCCTTTGGTGCAACTATCATCGATGACGCAGATGCTGCTGCTGTCAGAACCACTATTGGTTTAGGCACTGCTGCTGTCGCTGCTACAGGAGACTTTGCTACTGCTGCACAAGGTACCACTGCTGACAACGCACTCGCTGCGTCTGCTGTAAGTACATTTGGTGGCACTCTGATTGATGATGCAGATGCTGCTACTGCAAGGACAACCCTTGGATTAGGCACTGCTGCTACCACTGCCTCTACTGCATATGCAACTGCTGCACAAGGCACACAGGCAGGAACCAATGATACTGACATTGATTCAATTTACACTGAATTGAATGCTATTGGTAATGACGCAAGTATCACAACCGTCGCACACCTTAAGGCTGCACTCGCTGCTCTATCAAGATAAGTAAATGGCACAACCAAATTCAAAAGCAACTCTCAAGGAGTACGCCCTACGTAGATTGGGTAAGCCTGTGTTGGAAATTAATATTTCCGATGATCAAGCTGATGATGCTCTAGATTATACCATTGAGA